>Ga0208338_1000015_pt1 | contig 85304 bp, 80 predicted proteins | sample ForSoiNitrogNN91_FD_187858 | JGI IMG/M metagenome (GOLD analysis project Ga0208338, IMG submission 187858) | Forest soil microbial communities from Browns Valley, California, USA, that are Nitrogen fertilized - NN91 (SPAdes) | ecosystem: Environmental > Terrestrial > Soil > Temperate forest ...
AATCCAAGCAGCGGCGGGGGCAAAGCCCCTCTTCCTGACTTGTTCTATCTCTTCGCACCCGACTGTGTAAAACAATGTTGTCAATGGCCGCGGGCTCTGCCATAATCCGCTCAAGAGGTTTTGGCCTCGATCGTCCCCGACAGCCCCGTAAGTCCTTCAACGCCCGCGCTGAGCGCAGGTGCCCCGGTTACTCACTAGAAATGCTTAACCGAACAGACTGAAGTCTGGGGGGATCAACTATGAGAATTCGGCGATATGCGAAGAAATTCTCGTCATTTCTGACCCAGTTATGCGCCGCGCTCCTGAAAGCCGCAGTAACCAGCGTCATTTTGGGAGTCGTGATCGTCTCAATCATGCACTACATGGGCGTGCCAGTGCCCAGCGGCGATGACCTGCTGCGAGGAGTGTCGAGACTAGCGCACGTCCTATCCTAGAGGAAACTTGATTACAGACTTGAGCAAGGCCTACGAACTGCTTGGAGTGAAGCCCGGCGTTTCGAGCGAGGAACTGAAAGCAGCGCATCGTGACCTTGCCAAAGTTTGGCATCCGGATCGCTTTGGGCACGATCCGCGTTTGCAGGAAAAGGCACAGGAAAAGCTCAAGGAAATCAACGAAGCGTACGAGCTGTTGATCTCGGGTAAGACTCCGCGTCGTGCGCCCTCGCCGCCGCGAGCCGAGACCGTTTACACAACTCCAGTCGTTACAGTCGAGCGACGTTCAGTTCCGCGGGGAGGCAGCAGTTATAAGTCGGCGGTGGTTGTGCTTTTGTTCCTGGCAGTCTTCGCCGTCACGACGAAAGTCCTGTTCGATCGACGCAAGACAGCCCAGCCAAAAGTCGAGGCTGAGACGGTTCCGGTCGAAGTTGCAACGCGACCTGATGCGAACACGCGAACCGAGGCGACTCACAAGCCAAACCGCACCGACTCGACTGTCGAAGCAGAGCCCGCCGTTGCCAGCGACACAACAACATCTACAGCCCCGACACCCGCGCTAGCAACCGTCACCGTCCTAATCGATCCCGAGAGTGGTTTACTGGCGAAACCCGATTGTCCGGTGCGCAGTCGTATGACCTACCCGAGCGGCAGCCAGCCCGGCGCTTACTGCAACATCAACCACGCGCCGCCGCCCAAAGACTCAAAGCTCAAAACCATCAAAGAAAAAATCCTGCGTTAGAACGCGAACACAATCTGTTGCTGCAGGCGATACGTCGTCGGCGCGAAATCTCCGAGCGGGACGAAGAAGTTTGGAAACTGCCCGCTGCGTCGCAATGAGTTCTGAATAAAGAACAAACTCTGCAACGTCACCTTTTTGCTGATTCCATACTCGAACCGGAAATGACTCGTGCGGATGTTTACGCCCGTTCCCGTTCCTAAATCATCGTCGGTTACTTGCGAGATCATCGAATTCGCGCCTTTGATCGCGAACACATACAGGAACGACGTGTCGCCACGTTTCGTGATTCGTCCGACCTGCAACGCGGCCAGCATCGCATCACGTTCATTCAATCCGGTCGCCACGTTGCGCGCGACTTGAAGATTGAACGTGACCGGAAACGCGTGGTCGCCGTGCGTGAATCCCGCGTAATTCAAACGATAAGTCAATCGCGCCACCTGGAATCCGGGCGCTGTGTAAACAACACCGCCGGGAGTTGTCGTGGCGTTGCCGGTGCCGGGCAGTGGACCTGAGAGCGCGATACCGATTCCGGGTTGGACGAGCAGCACGAGTCCATCCTGCGTCGAGGCAAGCTGAATCTGGTTCGGATGATTGTAGAGTTGAATGTCGCCGCCCGCCTGGCTGCTCCAACGCTCGTTGAATTTCTGATTGACGAGCAGTCCCTGATGGAAGAGCGTGGCCGATCTTCCCGCTGTGCCGATAATCTCGCCTGCGCGTGCGATTGGGCTATTCGGTGTAATCACCGCGACGTTTGGAGTGGAAAGAATGTACTGGCCGGCGCGGAACTCTAGACTCGAGACGTATGCGTCATTTGACTTGAACGAGTGTGTGTATCGTTCGTTGAAGCCGTTGAAGCGAACGTCGTCGTCGAAGAGAAAGCGCGAGTTGTCAGCGAAAATGTCCACGACACGCCCGCCCTGTAACTGCCACGACTTCGTCGGGCGATATTCGATCCACGCTTCGCTCAGTGAGAAAGGTGCGCGAACCGTCATCGAGGTGAAGTCTTGATTAGTTGAGAGCTGGTTGTTCAGCGGGCCGGTCGCGAGCTGGGCGTGGAAGCTCAGGTTCGGGTAGAGATCGGTGTCGAGATTTAAGCGAAAGCGATACCGGGCGCGCGCGTTTTGAATGTGATCGAGCGGCGGATCGGGTGACTCAGTGGCGCTGCGAAACGTTCCATCAAAACGTAGTCTGAAGTCGCCGCTCAATCGCACCGGTCCGACCTTCAGCACCTGACCTTCGACTTTCGCGAGACGTTGCTCTACGGTTGGTGTTTGCGGTTCTGTGGATGCGGTGACTGCGGGTGGCTCGGGTTCTTTGACTGTCGCCACTGTTGGTTGGGCGTTCAGTTTTTCCAGCAGCGCCTGAATCGTCGCCTGCTGTTCGCTTAAGGTTTTTTGCAACTGATCGAGCTTCGTGTTCTGGCGCTCGAGCTCACTCTCGAGCAGGCGCACACGGTCTGAGACGTTAGTTTCGGGCGAATCGGCGGCAGGCTTGATCATCTGCTGCGCCCGCGCGGGCATGAAACCGAATATAAAAAAGACGAGCAGTAGGCTGAGTCTTGGAGTGATACAGCGCTTCATCGTTTTCGTTTCCTCTTTGGATTTTGGAGCTTTAAGAGACTTTACAGCCTATGTCTATTATCTTAAATCGACCTTGCTGTGAAGTTACAATAATGTGAACTGCGAGTTCAGAGTTTAGCGTGCAGGCTGCTCGCTTCTCTGTGCAGTCTCTGTGTTCTCTGTGTCTCCGTGGTTGATTAGGGCTAAGAAATAACAACCACAGAGACACAGAGAACACAGAGATTGCACAGAGAAGCAGTGTTTGTTGACAATAAACTTACGCGACGCTTACTATTTCGGAGACAGGGACCCTGCAGAATCTAATGCTTCTTCAAGCAGCGACGACTACAACTCAGAGTGTCGGCAGTCCTATCACAGCCTACTGGCCGGTAATGGTCTTTTTCGTCGTGGCCGTGATCTTTCCCGTGCTGCCTATCGTCCTCGGCAGATTTTTGCGACCCATCAAGTATCAGAAAGACAAGATGCGGCCGTACGAGTGCGGCATCGATCCGACGACTGAAGCCCACGAGCGTTTCACTGTGCGCTATTACATCGTCGCGATGCTGTTTCTCATTTTCGACGTCGAAACGATTTTCCTGCTGCCCTGGGCCATAATTTTCATGGGCAACGACTTCTCGTTTACGAAGTTTGCGCTCATCGAGATGTTTGTGTTCATCGCGATTCTCGTCGTCGGTTATTACTACGCGTGGCGGAAGGGTGCGCTCGAGTGGGCGTGAGCTAAGTATGGCTGAACACGAAGAAGGATTTGTTTTAACCACGGTCGATTCGATCATGAACTCGCTTCGACGCACCGTCGGCGCAAAGACGGTCGACATCGCAGCGCCGGTGGTGAACTGGGCGCGCAAATCGGCGCTCTGGCCCATGACCTTTGGCCTGGCATGTTGCGCCATCGAGATGATCGCCACGGGCGCGGGACGATTCGACATCGATCGTTTCGGCGCCGGCGTGTTTCGCCCCAGCCCGCGTCAAAGCGATCTGATTATCATCGCTGGAACTGTCACTTTGAAGATGGGTCCAATCGTTCGCCGCGTCTACGATCAGATGCCGGAGCCCAAATGGGCCATCGCGATGGGTGCGTGTGCTTCCACCGGTGGACCATTCGATTCCTACTCGACGATGCAGGGCGCAGATCGTTGCATCCCCATAGACGTTTACATTCCCGGTTGTCCTCCAAGACCCGAAGCCCTCCTATACGGCTTAATGCGTTTGCAAGACATCATCATGCGAGAGGCGCCGTCGGCGTACATCTTTGAGTCTGATGGTTCGGTCCATCGCAAACGGCAATTCGAAGGCGAAGAAGTTGCGGTGCTTACTGATGCTGCAGTGGGCTTAAAAGCCGATGCCGCGCTTCGCTGAAACTTTTTGGAGGAATAGAATGAAAAATATATTTCGCACACTGCTTGTTTTGGGATTGGTGTTTGGACTGGCACCCTTTGCGTTGGCCCAGACTAAGCCGGGTATGAAGAAGCGCGCGCCCGCGAAACGCGTGGTGCCGCTCGTTCCGGTTGGTACGGATCTTAAAGTTCGAATCAACGATACTTTATCAAGTAAAGATTCGCGCATCGGTGACAGATTCACTGCGACAGTGATCAATCCGAGTCGTTTCGACGAAGCCCGCATTAACGGTCACATTAGCTCGATACAGAAGTCCGGAAAGATCAAAGGCCGCACGAGCATGAATCTCGCGTTCGATTCGGTTGAGCTGCGCGATGGACGACGCGGCGTGATGCACGGGTACGTGACCAGAGTTTATGGCGAAGGTTCAGGGCGCGCTGATAATGAAGGTGGTGTCGAGTCTGGAAGCAGAGGCAAGCAGACTGCCAAGCGCGCGGGAATTGGTGCGACTGTCGGCGCGATCGTCGGGGGCATTGCCGGTGGCGGCAAGGGCGCGGCGATTGGCTTGATCATCGGTGGCGCGGGTGGCGCCGGATCGCTGGCAATCAATGGAAGCAAGGAGTTGAAGATCGAATCGGGCACAGAGATGCTCGTACACGTCACGCGTTAATAATCGCACACAGCGGGGGCAAGCCCCTCTTCCTGACTTGTTCTATTCCAGTAGCTCAGATTCTTGTGATACTTGGAATAGAACAAGTCAGGAAGAGGGGCTTGCCCCCGCTCTTTATTTGGAAGAAATCTCATGTAACCTGCGTCTAAAGTCTGAATGATGGTGGCTGAACAGCTTATCGATGGACGGGTTATCGAAGCCTGCCAGCAGGGCGACCGCGCCGCGTTTCAACTCCTGTTCGAAACCTACAAAGACAAGGTGTTCTCGATCGCCGTCTACTCATCGGGCGGCGACCGCGCCGTCGCTGACGACGTCACACAGCAAATTTTCCTGAAGCTGTTCACCGCGATTCGCCAGTTTCGCGGCGAGTCGGAGTTTACGACCTGGCTTTATCGTCTCGTCGTCAATGCCTGTCTCGATGAGCGTCGCCGTCGCCGGAGATTGCTGCCGTGGGGAGAGACTGTGGCGATGAGTAATCCGAGCGAGAAGAAGCCTCAGGAGAAACAGTACGCGCGGCTCGAGGTCGCGGAAACGGTGCGAGCGGCGATTGGCGAGCTCAAGCCGAAGTTTCGTTTGCCGATACTGTTGAAGTACATCGAGGGTTTGTCATACGAGGAGATCGCGAGCGTGATGGGTTGTTCGAAAGGCACGGTGGCTTCACGACTGAATCGTGGTCACAGCCAGTTAGCGAAGCGATTGTCGCACTTGAACAATCCGGCAGCGTGGGGTGAGTAATGTTTTCTAAACACGTAACAAAAGATATTTCAGCTTACTGTCATGGAGAACTGTCGAACGAAGAGTCGAAGCAGTTTGCGGAGCATATTATTGCGTGCGCGAAGTGTCGCGCTCAGTACGAAGAAGTTAAGCTAGGTGTCAAACTGGCGGAGCAACTGCCGCAGGTTGCCGCGCCCCATCATCTCTGGCGCGAGCTCGAGCCTTTACTCGATCGCGAGCACATTGAGCTTCGTCCGGCGCGAGTTTCTGCGTGGCAATTGAAAGCCGCGGCGGCCGTGCTCGTTTTGCTTTCGGCCTGGGGTGTTTGGCTGGTCTATAGCAATCGCGGTAATGCGATCTTAACTGTGGATGGAAAGCCTGCATGGCGAGTGAAGCGGCTCGACGGCGCGCCGACAGTTGGGGCAGAAAGAATTTCAAACAACGGTGAGCTGGCTGTCGGTGAGTGGCTCGAGACTGATGGAAACTCGCGCGCGCAAATTGCCGTCAGCTCGATCGGAAGCGTCGATATCGATGAGAACACGCGCGTGAGATTGTTGGAGACACAGCCGACAGAGCACCGCCTCGAGCTCGCGCGCGGAAAGATGAGCGCACACATCTGGGCGCCGCCCCGATTATTCTTCGTCAACACTCCGTCAGCAGTTGCCGCCGATCTTGGTTGTGCTTACACGCTCGAAGTTGACGATCAAGGGTCGAGTTTGTTGCGTGTGACGTCTGGTTGGGTGGCCTTGGAATTGGAGAATCGTGAATCGATCGTGCCCGCTGGCGCTGCGTGTGAGACGCGCCCGTCGCTCGGTCCGGGCACTCCTTACTTCGAAGATGCTTCGAACGTTTTTCGTCAATCCCTCCAAACGGTCAACTTCGATCGGGACGTGGCGGCACGCAGCGCAGCACTGAAGGTGATGTTGGACCAGGCTCGTCCACGCGACACGCTCACCCTCTGGCACTTGTTAACTCGTGTCGAAGGCGAAGACCGCGCGCGTGTTTACGACAAAATGGCTACGTTATTTCCGCCACCAGCAGGCACCACTCGTGAAGGTGTACTGGCGCTGAATCAACAGATGCTCGACGCCTGGCGCGACGCCATGGAGACAACATGGATGGGCATCTGGAAAGGCGTCCCCAAACCACTCGCGGAGGCTTACTGGAAAACGAAGAACGGGCTGAGTCGCCGTTTGAAAGACATGGCCCCGAAGTAAAGCCAAAGCCATCCACAGATTACACAGAGAACATTTCTGTGTAATCTGTGGATGGATTTAGGTGTTCGGTAGGTGGCTGGTATCGTTAACGGCTAGCACGCGCACAAATCCATCATCACGAAGCTCAAACTTTGTAATCCCGCAATTCGCACTCGAGATCCACACGGGCTTTAGCTCGGGCGCATCGAGCGCGCCCATCAGGTGCAACGCCAAAATACATATCGTTCCCGTGTGACTGAAAACCGCGATCTTTCCACCACGATGCTCCTCGATGATCGCGTCGAGCTTTTGTACGGCGCGGTCCAAAAGTTGTCGATAACTCTCGCCGCCCGTCAATACGTATTCGAAGTCTCTCCGTAGCAATGCCGCATACTGTTCAGGATGTTGCTGGGCGGCGTCTTCGAATGTCAGACCTTCCATCACGCCTACATCGCGTTCGCGAAACGCTGTCGTGCTTTGAATGGGAAGGCCGGTCATGTTCGCGAGCGGCTTCGCGGTCTCCATCGTGCGCGCGAGGTCGCTCGAATAGATCGCTGTCAATGATTCTGACTTGAGTGTGCGGGCGGTGGCTTCGGCCTGGTTGCGGCCGCGTGCGGACAAGGGAGTTGCGGTGTGGCCGCCAAAGCGACGTTCAGCATTCCCTGTCGATTGACCATGACGAATCAGGAGGACATTCGTAGAGTGGGGCATTTCTACATCAACTGCTAAACCTATTTAAGCCGCGACTGCATCAGTCTTCAACTTCTCCGCCTGGTAATGCGCGACGAGCGCGTCGATGAAAGGATCGAGGCCGCCTTCCATCACGAGATCAAGCTGGTGGATCGTCAAACCGATGCGGTGATCCGAGACGCGATTCTCTTTGAAGTTGTAAGTGCGAATCTTCTCGGAACGATCGCCGCTGCCGACCATCGAGCGTCGCTCGCTCGCGAGCGCGTCGTGCTGCTTCTGCTCTTCAAGCTCCTGCAGGCGCGCACGCAAAACACGCATCGCTTTGTCGCGGTTCTTGATCTGCGATTTCTCGTCCTGCATGGAAACCACCGTGTTCGTCGGGAGGTGCGTGATGCGCACGGCTGAGTAAGTCGTGTTAACTGACTGACCACCTGGACCAGACGAGCAGAACGTATCGATGCGCAAATCCTTCGCATCGATCTTCACGTCGACTTCTTCAGCTTCCGGCAACACGGCAACGGTGATCGCCGAAGTATGAATGCGTCCACTCGCTTCAGTCTGCGGCACGCGCTGCACACGATGAACGCCCGACTCGTGCTTCAACTTCGAATAAACCTTGTCGCCTTCGATCAGCACGATCGCTTCCTTGAGCCCGCCAATGCCTGACTCTGACGCTTCGAGCACTTCGAAACGCCAGCGCTGCTTTTCCGCGTAACGCGAGTACATCCGCACCATTTCAGCGGCAAACAGCGTCGCCTCATCACCGCCTGTGCCGGCGCGAATCTCGAGAATCACGTTCTTCTCGTCATTCGGATCGGTTGGGATCAGGAGGAGTTTGAGCTCGCGATCAGCATCGTCGATGCGCGTCTGCAAAGAGTCGAACTCGACGCGCGCCATCTCACGCATCTCCTCGTCGTCAGACGTGTCCATCAACTCGCGCGCGTCCGCCAGCTCGGCATTCAAGCCCTTCCACACCTGGTACTTCTTCACGACTTCTTCGAGCGTGCGATGTTGCTTCGCAGCTTTGCCGTACGCGGAAGGATTCGAGAGCAGCTCGGGAGACGAAAGCTCCTGCGTCAATTCTTCGTAACGGCTAACTATGTGTTCCAGTTTGTCTAACATGTAGACCTCGCCATTTATGAAAGCGGCGCGGGCAACGGGTCGCCCGTCTGCGGCTCCAGCTTTAAAGATTCTTTCAACGCTTCGATCGCAACTTCGAGTTGCTGATCGTCCGGCTCCTTGGTGGTGACGTTTTGCAGCCACACGCCGGGCCTCGTCATTAATTTAAAGAACCAGCTACTTTCTTTTTTCGCCGATAGCCGAATGATCTCGTACGAAAGACCAGCGACAACCGGCATCAACACGATACGGATCAGGAAGTTCAGCAACAGCGAATCAAACTTGATCACTGAAAAGAGCACGATCGCGACGAGCATCACGACCATCAGGAAGCTCGTGCCGCAGCGCGGGTGTTGTCGCGGTTGCGGTCGCGCGTTCTCGACTGTTAGCGGCAGACCTGCTTCCCATGTAAACACCGTCTTGTGTTCCGCGCCGTGATACTGAAAGACGCGGCGAATATCCTTCAAGAGCGAGAAGCTGACGATCATGATCAAAAAGAACGTCATGCGAATCATCCCGTCGATCAGGTTGAACGCGACTGACGGACGCACTGGATGCAGGTAAGTTCGCACGGTGGACCATGCATCCGAGTACCACGCTTGATCCTCGGGTTCTGCCGTCGACGTGTTAGTTGCAGGCACTGCAGTGCTTGTCACCGCGGCGGGAGTCGTGGCCCAACCCGCGCCGATGAAGAGCGCATTCGTCAGTAACAACGGCGCGGCGACGAAGAGAAGCACGTTGAAGATGAGCGCGAAAATTATTGATCCGACCGCTGCACCCGTCGTGCCTTTCTTCAACTCGTCTTTCGAACGTTTCTGCGTCGGCACCGGAAACAGACCCGGCATCGCCCCCGTAATACCGGCGAAATCTCCTTCACCTTCGATCACTGCGGGCGAGAGCGCGACCGCAACTTCTTCGGCCGCTTCTGCCTCTGCGAAAGCCTCGTTGGCAGAATAGTTCAGCGCCTTGATACCGAGCCCCATCGACTGCACGAGCACCGCGCCGCCGCGCAACACCGGCAACTTGAGGATCGGAAACTTATCGCTCCATTTCGGCAGCCGTGCCGCGGTGTTCACAATCGTGCCGTCGGCCTTGCGGACGGCGATCGCGTAGGCGTTTGGCGTGCGCATCATGACGCCTTCAATGACCGCCTGGCCGCCAACGATGAGATCTCGTTCTGGTGTACTCATGATCTTGATCTGTAGTTACAAAAATGCCGGCGTGTGATGTAGTTCGCGGTTACGAGCTACTGACTTACGCCGGCAGGCTGGAAATTGTGATGGCTAATGCTGTGTGGAAGCCGCGGTCTCAGCGGCTGATTTCTTGCCGTAGCGCTTGTTGAAACGATCGACGCGTCCGGCGGTATCGACCAGCTTTTGTTTGCCGGTGAAGAACGGGTGGCAAGCCGAGCAAATTTCGACGTGCAGGTCGCCCTTCTTGGTCGAGCGGGTCTGGAATGTCTCGCCGCAAGCGCAGGTAACAGTTATATCGACGTATTCTGGGTGAATTCCTGGTTTCATCTTGTCACTTTCTCATAGGCGGCACACTGGCCGCATTTTCAAACAGGATATGATAAAACATCTCACGCAAAGGCGCAAAGGAAGACGCCAAGACGTAGTGTCCGATTCTTGTGTTGCTGGCCTTTGAGAAATTTCTGACCGGAGATCCTAACGTGTTAAGATCCCATCATGCCGAAGAAGGACACAGACGATCCGAACCTGTTCGCTAAGTCGGTCCTCGATCAGATTATCGCCAAGCACGATCCCGAAGCCATTCGGGAGCAAGGCAAGAATCCTCATGCGGTGGCGCTCGGTTTGCGCGGTGGTTCTAAGGGAGGCCACGCCAGAGCCGCGAACACAACTGCCAAACAGCGTCTAAAGATAGCTAAAGATGCCGCCTCTGTTCGCTGGAGCAAACGGGGAAAGTCTGAAAAAGTGGGAAAAACCACTAAAACTCGCAAAAACTAGCAATTTAATAAAATTTAAATTTCCTACGTCAATGACATAGACAAAATTTCTTTACTCCACGAAAGAAATTGTGATACTAGCTTATATATAATAATCCGGCAGGATTGTTATGAATAAATGTATTAACTATTTAGCCGGAATTTTTTCTCACAGGGACAATCAATTCTGCCGTTCCCTCTCTCTAATCCTTTTTGAGGTTTATTCCTGATGGCTGCGATTCCAATTCCAAAAGAAGTAAGACCGGGTGTCGCCGCGCTTCTCCTGCTTGATGAAGACGCCAGACAGGAACTGCTAGGTGCACTTGAGAGCGCACGCCCCAGCTTTGGGTATCAGGAGTTTGCGGAGAATGTCGCAGACTCGGTGAAGACGATTGAGCGTGATTCGGCAGAAAATATCGCCTCGGTGTTGCTGTCGCTTCATCTCATACGAACTGCAGCAAATGTAGAACTGCCATCATTTATTAATGATTTCGTAGAGGGCATAGAGCAGACAGAACAAAAGGAGCTTTTAGCGAAAATCCCGGTGGATAAATTCACGGAGTGGTTATCCCGTCTCTTGCAGGTTAAGAGTTTGGCTTTGCCAGCGAAAGCCCGCGCGAAACGAAATGAATATGAAAACCTGTTTTGCAGTGCCGACATATCAACCGATGTGAGACCGCTTTTTGAATCAGCTAAAGGAGAAGGACCGGCGGTGGTGGGTGCACTTATCACATATGCATTAAAGATCAGCTATCACCACGGAAACCAGTTAAGAGATTTTTTCGTTGCTATAGATTTAGAGGATCTCGACACACTTGAAGAACTTATCGCGGAGGCTCGGAGTCAGTCGGAGCGGTTATCGCCCATGCTCGATACAGCGCAGATTCCGCATCCGAAAAACGAGGGGGAATAGACATGGACTACACCGACATACAAGCACTTGAAGGAAATTTTGCGAATGCCTGCTTACAGCATGGTCTATTCTCGGACTATGAGACCTCGGTGCGCTGGGGCAATCCTTATCCTGAGATGACGTTAACTCCTGATGGTCAGCATCGGCTACAAGCCTACAAAAAGGCCATTGAAAGTATCCGTAACATCGTCGCGGTTTATTCTGCGCAAGGACGTGAGGCGTGGATCTGGCAACCCCTGTCCGTAACAAGAATCGAGAGCGGCTTAGCGCGTTTAGAAGAAGCTGCCGCATCTCGAAATGAAGCCGCGTTCACGCAAGCACTCACGCAAATCGACTGGGATAGCAAACCAGCAGAGGATTATATTCGTGCGATTGATCTAGCCTTACAAGTGGGCGCTCACCTTGCGGCACGAAAGCTTGCCACAGAGGGTGCTGAGTTTCATTTTGAGAGCGAAGAGCTTCAAAAGTACGCACGTATCCTTGCGCCGCCAACAGTTATTAAGCAACGACCATCTAGCAACGTAAAACCCAAAGCCAACGTTGAATGGTTAAAGGCAAACCGAGATAAGTACAGAGGACAATGGGTAGCCCTAAAGAGCGGGACTTTAGTAGCCTCAGCAAAAACTCACGACGAACTGATTGCCGCCGTAGGCTCAACCAAAGGAAGCGGCATACTGATCACAAACCTTTACTAAGAATGCTTCTTAAGTTTGATGATGATGGGCCGTTCGCTACGGGTATGGCACCCTATCGTTATGTTTCAGTTCAGGGTACTGACGACACTCCCCGAATTCTGGTTCAAATTGAAGTTGACAACGATTTGAAGGAAGCGATCCTGGATACTGGTGGTCAGTATTTTTTCTGTACGCAGAAGTTAGCAAAAGAAATTGCCGCAACCGAAAGAGAAATACTTGCGAGAAAAGTTATCAATCTTGGAGGTAAAAGCGTTGATGGAAGTCTGTGTCGAATTGATTTAACCCTATTAAGCGCCGAAGGTGATTCACTTTCCATGCAAGTGATCGCCTTTCTCCCCGACGAAGATCAGGAATTCCCACCAAACTTTCTCCCGCTTCCCTACCTTGGACTATTCGGCTGCATGGAGCATGTACGGTTTGCTATTGATCCGTCGCGCGATGTAGATCAGTTCTATTTTGGCGAGTGCTCGGGTTGACCTTCTTGCCAATTCTGCTTTAGCCTAGAAATCCGAACGAGGAAGTCTCATTATGTCTAGTCCCTAAGTCTCAATTTCTCTTGACATTTCTTGGCCGCCTAAGTATATTTGTGTTGCTAACACGAGGACGGCTAAAATGAATTGTCCATCCTGTAACAATCACTCGAAGCTATTCGGCAAAGACAGAAAAGGTCAGCAACGCTATCGCTGTCTCTCATGTGGTAAGACTTTCGGAGAGCCGAAGGTCAAGATGTTGGACCACATGATCCTCGCCGAAGGTAAGGCGCTCGCAGTTCTCTCTCACCTTGTAGAAGGTTGTTCTGTTCGGTCAACCGAAAGGCTCACAGCCGTTCACCGAGACACCATCCTCGACTTGCTCAACGTCGCTGGCCGCAAGTGTGAGGCGCTAATGCTCAAATTGATCCGTGGCCTAAAAGTTCAAGACGTGGAATGTGACGAAGTATGGCAATACATCGGCATGAAGAGTAGGACCAAAGCGCGCAAGCAAATCGAAGATAAAGAAGTTGGTGACTGTTGGACCTTCACGGCGATTGAGCGTCACTCAAAACTGATCCTCGCGTGGCACATGGGTCAACGTAGTTATGAGGACACGTTTGCATTCACCGAGAAGCTGGCCTATGCGACAGAAGGCAGTTTTCAAGTCTCGACCGATGGCTTTAAGGCTTATCAAGATGCGATGGTCTATAGCTTGGGAATGCACCAGATCGACTTCGCGCAAGTGATCAAAATCTACGCGAACAATCCCGAGAACGAAACACGCTACAGTCCGGCGAAGTGTACCGGGTTTAAGAAGCAAGCGATTCACGGCGATCCTGATATGGACCGCGCGGGAACCTCGCGGATCGAAAGACATAACTTGTCCGTGCGAATGGAGAATCGAAGATTTACCAGACTGACGAACGCATTCTCAAAGAAGTGGGCCAACCATCACGCAGCGCTTGCTCTCTACTTCGCCTATTACAACTTTTGCAGAATGCACAAAACGATCCGATGCACTCCCGCAATGGCGCAAGGTATTACTAAGTCAGTATGGACGCTCAAAGATTTGCTTATGAATGCGACTGAGTTGTAATCATTAAGCTGACCTGAAATAGCAAGGCGCTACGGTACATGAGTACTTGTAGCGCCTTTGATTGATTGACCGCAGTGACGCGGCTCAGAGTGGTTTAATGCCTAACGCGCTTAGCATCTGTTCCTCTTCAAACGTAAGCTTGCCGTCTACGTATCTGAGAAACAGGTCAAACGAGGCGTTGTGAAAAGTGGTATACGGAAACAGTGCTTCCATTCCGTGATCCAATGCTTCCATGAACTGGTCTACTCTTGATCAGTTGGCTATCGAGATTCGTTCGCAGTACCGCTAAATTAAAGCCAAGTAAGAGCGCCGCGTGGGGGATCTCCCTCGTAGGGTTCAAGGCAGATTCCGAATCATCGCGATCTAAATCAAGCCCGATACGTCGGTTGTTAGTGTGGGTCCGTGGTAGGATCTTCTTGCATGGTCGATTCCTTCTCTCTCAAGGGTTAGGATTCGGCTGTGTAGGGCTGGTCTTCGTTCGCGCGAAGGCCAGTCCGTGCCGTTGGTGAAACACCATAACACCTAAGAGACTCTTGGAATCGGTCAATTAGCGGCAACACGACTTTAGGACACTACCCGCCAAGATGCAAAGGCGGGTCAAATACTTCGGGCGCGCCTTTGCGTCTTTGCGTCTTCCTTTGCGCCTTTGCGTGAAAACTTCTTTGCGTTCCTCTCCCAGAACACTCCGTCAACATAGCCCTGGATGGTTCGATCCTCGGAGGACAAGCGTTTCTGTGCGAGGCAGCAATACAGCTCATCAATCTCGACACCGAGATAGTGGCGCCCGAGTTTCTTCGCGACAACGGTTGTTGTCCCTGAGCCATTGAACGGATCAAACACTAGATCACCGTCTCGCGAGCTTGCCAGTACGATTTTCGCCAGCAGTTTTTCCGGTTTTTGCGTCGGATGATCGGTGTTTTCCGGCATTGACCAGTACGGCACGGTCAAGTCAGTCCAGAGATTCGACGGGTGCGTCACACGAACTCGCCCGTTTTCTGTCTCCGTCCAGTCTTTCGGCTCGCCGTTGCGGTTCGTGTACGGCGCGATCACGTGTCGTTTGAGCATTACGGCGTCGACATTGAAGTAATAATCATCACTGACAGTAAAAAACCAGATGTCTTCCGAACAGTTCTTCCAGTTAGACTTCGCGCCGCGGCCTTTCTCGCGTTCCCACGTGATCCGGTTTTGCGGAATGAAATATTTCTCACCAACACGCTGAATCGCCGCTGAGCTACGCCAATCACCGCATATATAAACAGACGCTGTTGGCTTAAGTATCCTGACGGTTTGCGACAGCCATGAATCGAGCCATTCAGAGTATTCGTCGATCGAGGTTTGTTTGAATTTGCGGTCGTTGAAGCTCTTCGTGAGGTTGTAAGGCGGATCGGCGAACATCAGATCCACCGACTGCTCCGGCAAGAACGGGAATGCTGTGAAAACGTCCTGGCAGAAGATTTTGTCGCGTACCTTCTCGACACTCGCGGGCGCGTCGAGCTTTGTGAGTGAGGATTTGTAGTGTGTTAACTCCGAGGCGGAAAGCGTCAAAGTTCGATTGAGCGGAGCTCTGATTGTCACATTCTCACTTTACCTCAGTTGGAAAAAATTCGTGAGATCATTGTCACCATGAGGTAATATGAATCGCGCTTTGCTATAATTCGTTTTCGCTTTCTTCCTTTACTCGCTGTAACAGCAGTGTTTACGAAGCGATTGTCTCCCCGATCCCATTGCGGAGATAATTAGCTCCACCGCAGTGTAGTGTGAACGGGCTGCCGGCATAAATGTCAGAAGATACGAAGCAACCAGGTTCTGAAGAACCCACACAGCCGGGCGTCTCAGATGCTGAGGCGTCCGGCACGCCACCCCCTTCAGCAATTCCGCCCGCAGGTACGCTCGCCGGAGCCGACGCCGAAAAAGCGTCGATGGTCGAGCAGGCCAAAGCGCGCGTCGCTGCAGTGAAAGATTCACTCGCGACCGATGCTGCTGCGCCAGGCGCGCCGAAGCCACCAGTTAAGAAAAAAGACGAAGGACCGAAGCCAACTGACGCAGCGGATCATCCGCTCGTCAAAAAACTGAAAGCACAATTTGGCGATGCGGTTGGAGATGCAGTCGAGTTTATCGGACAGCTTTCCGTCAATGTCGACGCCGCCCGCATCGTCGAGATCTGTGATTTTCTAAGAACCGATAGTGAGACAAGCTTTAACTATCTCTCGGATCTGACGTGCGTGCACTGGCCTCGAACGCCTGCGCCATTCGAGATGGTCTACAACCTGTTCTCGATCGATTCGAACGAGCGCGTCAGACTCAAAGCCCGAACTCGAGAGAGTGTTGATAGCGTCACAGGGCTTTGGCCCTCGGCGAACTGGCTAGAACGCGAAGTATTTGATCTGTTTGGTGTGCGCTTCAACAACCATCCCGATCTGCGTCGACTACTTTTGCCGCCGGATTGGGAAGGCCATCCGTTAAGAAAAGATTACCCGCTTGAGTTTGTCGAGAATGCGTGGACCGAGAGGCACCTGCCCGAGATGACTGAGGTCCAGAAGGAGCAGTTGCACCAGCGGCGCGCATACGGCCTCGAGATTCTTTCAGTGCCGCAGGAACGACTAATGCGCGAGATATTTATTGGCGGCAAGGAAGTGATGCCGAAAGATAAATGACGCCGAAAGAGATCGCTACCCAATACGAAGCGAAAGTGTTTGACACGCCGGACGCCGCAGAGGGTGCAGGGTTTGTTTTGGCTGAAACCGCGGCGCCACGAAATGTGTGGAACAAGGCCAGCGCGGCGAATGCGATCGTGTTGAAGCTCGCGGAGAAGAAGGAAGCGGGCGAAGTTGAAGAGATTGGATTAGTGATCGAACCGTTTCGCGTGACTGGTTGCTACAAGCCAAGTGAACGCGGATAAACGCGGATAGAAACCGGATTTATGCATCAGGTAGAGATAGCGACAACTCAGGAGACACTGCTCGACAGCCCCGAGATGGTGCTGAACATGGGCCCGCAGCATCCGTCGACGCACGGCGTGTTGCGCGTCGTGCTCAGGCTCGATGGCGAGACCGTGATCGATCTCGATTGCGACATCGGTTATCTCCATCGCGGTATGGAGAAGATCGCCGAGAACCGCATGTACACGCAGATCGCGCCGTATTGGGATCGACTTGATTACATCGCTGCAGTTTCCAATGGTCTTGTTTGGGTGGAAACAGTCGAGCAAATGATGGGCCTGCCCGTGCCGCCGCGCGCACATTACCTGCGCACGATTCTCACTGAGCTCAACCGCATCGCGTCGCACCTGCTCTGGCTCGCGACACACGCGCTCGACATCGGCGCCGTCACCGTTCTGCTCTGGGCACTACGCGAGCGCGAAGAAATTTTGAAGATCTTCGAGCGACAGTTTGGCGCGCGTTTGACGTGTCACGCGTGGCGCGTTGGCGGTATGCCGAACGATGCTTACGACGATTTCAACAGAGACGTCCGCCAGTTCGTCAACAACTTCCCGAAGCGACTCGACGAATATGAAACCGTGCTCTCCGAGAACCGCATCTGGCTGAGTCGAACAGTCGGTATCGGCGTGATCTCTGCTGAAGATGCGATCGCGATTGGTTTGTCAGGTCCGGTGCTGCGTGGTTCCGGAGTCGCGTGGGACGTGCGCAAGTCGCGACCATACGCCGCGTATGGCGACATGGATTTCGACATTCCGGTTGGTGAGAACGGCGATACTTATGATCGATATCTGGTGCGACTCGAGGAAATGCGACAGTCGCGGCGGATCATCGATCAGGCTTTGGAAAACCTTCCTGACGGACCGGTAAACGCGAAGTTGCCGAAGATCGTGAAGCCGCCCGTTGGTGATTACTACCACTCGATCGAAGCACCGAAAGGCGAGATCGGTTGTTATCTCGTCGCAGACGGAACCGCGCAACCCTGGCGCGTACGTGTGCGGCCACCGTCATTCATCAATCTGCAAGCGCTGCGGCAGATGTGCATCGGCCATCTCGTGGCTGACGTGGTTGCGATTATCGGGACACTCGACATTGTTCTAGGGGAGATCGATAGATGAATTTTCTCACGCAGCGGCGCAACGGCGCAGCGGAAGAATGAATTTACGTTGCGCCGTTGCGCCGCTGCGTGAGAAATCCTGATCACGAACCATGCTTCTCTTCGCTCCAATTGACGTACTCAACGATCTCCTGCTGAGGCTGGGTCTCGGTGAGGAGACGATCAGGTATTTCGTTTGGCCGCTGATTCAGATTGGCCTCGTCGTCACACTTGTTGCCCTCTGGGTCGCGTACGCGACTTACCTCGAACGAAAGATCTCGGCGTTCATGCAGGCGCGGCTCGGGCCGATGCGTGTTGGTCCATGGGGACTGCTCCAGCCAATCGCAGACGGACTCAAGCTTCTCACTAAAGAAGACTTCATTCCCGAAAAAGCCGATCGCTGGATTTTCTTCTTCGCGCCGTACATCGCCGTCGCCTCGGCCTTCATCGTCTTTTCTGTAATTCCGTTTGGTCCTGATTGGGCCGTGATTGCCGACGTTAATATCGGACTACTTTTGGTGCTCGCAGTTTCGAGTGTCGGTGTGCTCGCATTGATTCTCGCCGGTTGGTCGTCGAATTCGAAGTACGCGCTGCTCGGTGGTTTGCGCTCGAGCGCGCAGATGGTTTCGTACGAAGTCGCGATGGGCCTCTCGCTCATCGGAGCCTTGATGTTTGCGCGCACGCTTTCGCTGTCAGGCATCGTCGGCGCACAGGGATCGGATTCGATCTGGTACGTCCTTTATCAGCCCGCGGGCTTCTTCCTGTTTCTGATCAGCGGCATCGCCGAGAACAATCGCGCGCCATTCGACCTGCCGGAAGCGGAATCCGAGCTCGTCGCCGGATTTCACACTGAATACTCAGGCATGCGCTGGTCGCTGTTCTTTATGGCTGAGTATGCGGCGATGGTCGTCGTCGCGGCAGTCGCCACGACTGTTTATCTCGGCGGCTGGTATTTCCCGTTTGTTTTTCGACTCGAAACGGCCGGACATCACAACCTGTTCGTACTCGTCAGCGTCCTCGTCTTCCTCGTGAAGGCTTCACTGATTCTTTACTTCTACTTCTGGCTGCGCTGGACGTTGCCGCGTTTTCGTTACGATCAACTGATGGACATCGGTTGGAAGTGGCTCATACCGTCGGCGCTGATCAATATCGTAATCTCGGCGTTTGCAATCTTTCTCGTGCAGGCCTTTGATGGTTACAAAGGAATGAAGACGCTCGAGTCTCTCGATCGCGGGTTGAACCTGACAGCCACTGGGAAAGTGATCATGATCGTGATGGGCGTCGTGGGGCTGTTTGCGACCGCCTCACTGCTCGCACGCATCAACTGGCGCTCGCGAGACTTCAATCTCAAGGTTCAACGCAGAGACATCAAGCTGGTGAATGTGCCGAAGGGCAGACCTGCGGTGCAGCCGGGGAGTTAAATATGCCATTAGTAAAAACTCCGAAACCGACGCTCAGTCAGAAGCTCAAACGCTTCTTCATGATCGATCTGATCAAAGGACTCGGACTGACGTTGAAATACAATCTCGGCGCGCTCACTGATAAAGACGCAGTGGCGGGCAAGGGCATCTACACCGAACAGTATCCGAAGGTTCGACCTGACGTGGCGCCGCGTTTTCACGGCGCGCCGCGTCTCAACATGGATCCGGAGACGCACGACACGCTTTGCATCGCGTGCAACTTGTGCGCGATCGCGTGTCCTGAAGACTGCATCGACGTGATTCCGATGGACGTCGAGATCGTCGTGGCCGGAAAACCGCGCCGCAAGAAAGTGCTCGACGAGTTTATCTTCGACACTTCGCGATGCATGTTCTGCGCGTTGTGCCAGGAAGCTTGTCCGACAAGTTGTTTAGAGCTGACGCAGGACTTCGAGCTCGCCACCTATTCGCGCGCCGGGTTCGTTTGGAATCGCGAGATGCTCGAGCAGGGCCGCGAGACCGTGAAGTACACAAGCTAGTTTAGCCACGAAAAGGCACAAAAGCACATAAAAGATTTTGCCTTTAGTGGTCCAGTTCTTTTCGAGTAGTTCTGTTTTTACATTTTGTGTTTTTGTGCTTTTTTGTGGCTAACAAATGACTCTAAGTGGCTACGAAGCGCTCTTCTTCTGGATCTTCGGTCTGGCGGCGATCTTCGCGGGGTTGCTGACCGTGATGGCGCGCAATGCTGTTCATAGCGCGCTGTTTCTGATCTCGTCGCTCATTTCGGTTGCGGCGCTATTCATACTCGCGCGCGCCGAGTTCATCGCGGGTGTGCAGATACTCGTCTATGTCGGCGGCGTGATGGTCCTGTTTCTGTTTGTGATCATGCTCGTCAACGTCGGCGCCGAAGAGCGTGGCGCCGAGGAGATCTTCAATAACCAGAGACAAGTCACGGCGAGTTTGATCTTCTGCCTGCTGCTCGTCGGTGGAATGCTTTACGCAATCAATACGGGCTATCGCGGTTTGCAGGCGCGGTATCCGGCGACACCAGACGCAGTCGCGGCGCAGGAAATACTCCGCGATGAGGCGCACGCGCCTTCAGCCACAGGCAGCAGCCGCATCACGAAAGACACGGAGAGAGTCGGGAGTAGTCTCTATCGTTACGCGTCGCTGCCATTCGAGATCGCGAGCATCTTGTTGCTGGTCGCGATTATCGGCTCTGTGATGCTGGCGCGAACGCTCAAACAGGAAGCTTCGGCGGATGATGTCGATCCGGACTTTGAATCACCGTAACGCGGGATTTTATGCTCAGTTTCTTCAACATCTTATTGTTACTGCAGGAAACGGAAACGCGGGTCGACCTGATGAAACGGGCCGCGGTCAATCCGGATCTGTCGAAGTTTCTCGTGATCGGCGCGCTGCTGTTCATCATCGGCGTGGCCGGTGTGCTGACGCGGCGAAACATCATCGTGATCTTCATGTCGATCGAGTTGATTCTCAATGCCGCGAATCTGAACTTCATCGCGTTTTCTCGATATCTCTCCGCGATGGGCAACGTCAACGCAGTCGCCGGACAGATATTTGCGGTGTTTGTGATCGTCGTAGCCGCGGCTGAGGCTGCTATCGGTTTGGGAATCGTTATCGCGCTTTACCGGAACAAGGAAACGATCTGGGTAGATGAGATTGATTTGTTGAAGTGGTAATTATTTCAACTTCTTAAATGCAAAAATACATCTGGCTAGTTCCTCTGCTACCTTTAATCGGCGCCGCAATTAATGGTCTTCTGGGCCGGAAGCTTCGCTTCTCCGAACAGATCATCGGAGGCATTGCTGTCGGCTCCGTCGCACTCGCGTTCCTGATCAGCGTTGCCGCTGTCTATTCGTATGGTTTCGGTGGTCACGCGGAATGGCCCAATCCGTATCTCACCAGCCAGGACGGTTTCAGCTTCAACTGGATTCCCGGCGGCGCCGTTAGCGTGAATCATGGCGCCCAATACGCCTTGCTCAACATCGAGTGGAGCTATCAGCTCGATCCACTCTCGTCGATCTTCATGCTGATCGTCACGGGCGTTGGCCTGTGCATCTTCATCTTCGCCACCGGCTACATGCACGGCGAGGCCGGGTTCTACCGCTTCTTCGCTTACATGGGCATGTTCATGTTCGCGATGCTCGTGCTCGTGATGGGCTCAAACTTCCTGATGATGTTTGTCGGCTGGGAAGGCGTGGGTCTCTGTTCCTATTTACTGATCGGCTATTACTTCGATCGACAGGAAGCCGCGAACGCTTCACGCAAGGCATTCATCACGAATCGCGTCGGCGACTTCGGTTTCGCACTCGCGATCTTCGGCATCATCGCGACCTTCGGCAGCGCGCAGTACGTCAACGTTTTCGACCAGGCGAAGAGTTATCCGATCGAGCTCATCGGTCACTGGGGCGTCCTCTCGTGGATCGCGCTCGGGCTCTTTATCGGCGCGTGCGGAAAGTCTGCACAACTGCCGCTACACGTTTGGCTGCCTGACGCGATGGCTGGTCCAACGCCGGTCTCCGCCCTGATCCATGCTGCGACAATGGTTACCGCGGGCCTCTACATGGTCACGCGCACCAACGTCATCTTCCAGCACTCGCAAACGATGATGCTGGTCGTCGCGCTCATCGGCGCTGCGACTGCAATCTTCGCGGCCACGATCGGCATCACGCAGAACGACATCAAAAAGGTGCTCGCCTATTCGACCGTTTCGCAGCTCGGCTTCATGTTCATGGCCTGCGGCGTGGGCGCTTTTGCGATCGGCATCTTTCACGTGATGACGCACGCGTTCTTCAAAGCGCTCATGTTCCTCGGCGCCGGGAGCGTAATTCATGGCATGCACCACGAGCAGGACATGCGGCGCATGGGGGGTCTGAAGAAGTACATGCCTTACACGTACTGGACCTTCATGGCCGGCTGGCTCGCGATCTGCGGCGTCATCCCGTTCAGCGGTTTCTGGTCCAAAGACGAAATACTCTGGAACGCAGCCTCGACGACGCACATTCCGCTCGGCTGGATCGTATGGCTGGTCGGCACGATCGCAGCCACGTGCACCGCGTTTTACATGACGCGGCTGATGGCGATGACGTTCTGGGGTCGAGAGCGATTTCTCGAAGCGCCGGCGGGCGGTGAAGCCGACGAAGCACACGCTTCTGCATACGACAAAGGTTTAACTCAACACGACGCGACGTTCGCCTCGGCCGGAGATCGTCCGCGACACGAGCCCGGCGAGCACGTTGGACCAGTACACGAGGACATTTCGCATCACGTTGGAACTCACGGTCACGGCGGTCATCACGGCGCGCACATACCGCACGAGTCCCCCGCGTCGATGTGGGTGCCGCTCGCGGTGCTGGCAATACTCGCAACTGTTGGTGGCCTCGTCGGCATTGGACCGGCATTTCGCACCTTAACCGGAACTCAACATCCCGGCGGTCGTTTGAATATCGTTACCTGGCTGAATCCGATCATCTGGAATCCGGTCACGCGCGAGTTCAATACGCCTGAAGGTGCTCACGAAGCCACTGCGCCGGTTGAGACAGCGCACGCCGAAACTGCTGCGCCGCCCATCGCTGAAGGCGCCGCTGAAGCGGAGCACGGAAGCGCTGCTGCCGTTTACGGTGACACGGGATTCAACCTGGCCCATGCAGTCGAAGGCTCCACGCACAGCGAGCTTGCCACCGAGTGGATCTTTATCATCATCTCGCTTGTCGTCGCCGGTATCGGTATGTTGCTCGGCGGGCTGTTCTACGTCTGGCGTCCGGCGCTCGCAGACGTCTGGTCACAACGACTGCGGCCACTCTACGTCGCGAGTTACAACAAATACTGGGTCGACGAGTTTTACGGTTTGACCGTCACGCGTCGCACGATGGACCTTGCACGGGCCGTCTTTAGCTTCGACTCCCGATTCGTCGACGGCATCGTCAACGGTCTCGCCTCGCTAAGTCGCCTATTCAGTCGCATCGTCGGCGGCTTTGATAAGTACTTCGTCGACGGGCTCGTTAACACCGTCGCCGCTTTCATTATGCGTTTGATGTCGCCGTTGTTCCGCGCCGCGCAGACGGGGTTCACGCAGAACTATGCGCTCGTGATGGTGATAGGGTTGATGGTGGCGGTCGCAGTGTTCTTTGCGCGCGATATTCTTGCGGTCTTTGGAAGGTAAAATTCTTCTCTGTGCAACCTCTGTGTTCTCTGTGTCTCTGTGGTTAAGAGTTCGCAAGGGAAAATCACCACAGAGACACAGAGAACACAGAGGTTGCACAGAGAAATCTAAAAATGAGTAACTCTTATATTCTCTCCTTAATCACCTGGCTGCCGGCCGTGGGCGCAATCCTCATCCTCGCGCTCATGAAGAAGGACCAGTCGAGCTTGATCAAGCGTTTTGCGACCTTATGGTTTGCAGTCGACTTCGTCATCTCGCTCTTCTTGTTGAAATATAACCGCGGCGTCGGCGGCATGCAGTTCCTTGAAGATCACCAGTGGATTCCGGTCATCGGCGCGCGTTACCAGATGGGCGTTGACGGCGTCGCGGTGCTGCTGATCGTTCTAACTACATTGCTCGGCGCCATCGCCGCGCTCTCTTCGTGGAACTACATTCAAAAACGAGAGAAAGAGTATTACGTGCTGCTGCTGCTTTTGCAGACGGCCGTGATCGGCGTGTTCGCTTCGATGGACCTGTTCCTGTTTTACCTCTTCTTCGAAGTGTCGCTCGTGCCGATGTACTTCCTCATCGGAATCTGGGGTGGCGAGAACCGTCTCTACGCCGCGATCAAGTTCTTCCTTTACACACTCGTCGGATCCGTAGTCATGCTGCTCGGCGTTTTGAAGATGTACTTCCTGACACAGGACACCGCGCTGGCGAGCAAGATCACGCAGTCGACAATCAATCTACTTGCCGGGAACAACGAGGCCGCGCAGTTAGTTTCGAGCACGCTGCAAGCGGCCGCAGCAAACGGTACGGGCACATTCAATATCGTTTACATGCAGGCGATGGGATCGGTGTTACAGACGGGCACGCTGCAAGTGCTTCTCTTCGCTGCGTTCGCGCTCGGCTTCGCGATCAAAGTGCCGATGTTTCCGTTTCACACGTGGCTTCCGGACGCACACGTTGAAGCGCCCACAGCCGGCTCAGTGATTCTTGCCGGCATCCTGCTCAAACTCGGAACATACGGTTTCTTTCGCTTCAACCTGCCGATGTTCCCATGGGCCTCGAAGGATCAGAGCTACTTCGGTAGTTTCGGCGTGCGTAGTGTCGTCGTCTTCCTCGCGATCGTGAGCATCATCTACGGCGCACTCGCGGCGATGTATTTCGTCGTCAAGAAAGACGGCGACGTGAAGAAGCTCGTCGCCTACTCATCTGTGTCGTCGATGGGCATGGTGATGCTCGGACTCTTTGCGCTCAATCCGAACGGCGTGAATGGCGGCGTGATGCAGATGATCAATCACGGTATCTACTCGGGCGCGCTCTTCCTGCTCGTGGGAATAATTTACGAACGCCGGCACACGCGCAACGTGGCGGAGTTTGGCGGACTTTCGCACGTGATGCCGGGTTACGCAGCGATCTTTCTCGGCATGGTGATGACGGCGATCGGTTTGCCGCTGCTGGCCGTGTTCATCTCGGAATTTCTTGCGCTGCGAGGAGCGTTCGAAGCAAATCCTTACTGGGCTGCATGGGCGGCGCTCGGAATCATTCTCAACGCGGGCTATTTCCTTTGGCTGTACCAGCGCATGTTCTTCGGCACGATCGACAATCCGAAGAACGAGAAGCTGACGGATCTTAGCGGGCGCGAGTGGGCTTACATGGTGCCGTTGATGATCCTCGCTTTGTGGATCGGCGTCTATCCCAAGCCGTTTCTTGAGTACATTCAAAAACCGGTGAATGCGCTTGTGCAGCAAATCAGACCGGATTACGTGATACCTGGACAAGCTGCGCCAGCCCAAACCGAGCGCGCACAAAGATAATGTTTCTACTACAAGCCAACACCACCTCGCTCATTAACGTCAGCGATCTACGATTGATCGCACCCGAGTTGATCCTGACTGTGTGCGCGTGCGTGGCGCTGGTGATGGAAGTCATTCTGCCGTATCGCAAGAGCAAGCTCACTGCTTACTTCTCGCTCGCCGGCATCGCCCTCGCTTTCGTTTCGCTTGCTTTGCAGATGAGCGGCCCGATGAACGTCGCCGGCTTTTACGGCATGATCCGAATCGACGGTTTCGCAATCCTGTTTAGAATCATTTTTCTGATCTCCGCCGCGCTCGCGATCGGTATCTCGATGCGCTTCCTCGACATCGAAGGCGAGCAACACGGCGAATATTACTCGCTCATTCTCTTTGCCACCGTCGGCATGATGTTCATCGCCTGCGGCTACGATCTGATCTCGCTTTACATCAGTCTCGAGTTGATGGCGCTGACGTTCTACGTGCTCGTTGCTTTCACGAAGCGGGAGAGGCGGTCGAACGAAGCGGCGATGAAGTACTTTCTGCTCGGCGCGTTTTCGTCGGGCATACTGCTTTACGGCATGTCGCTGATCTACGGATTGGCTGGCTCAACGAACATTGGCGAGATCGGAAATAGTATTTCGGATATAGTGACGAAGATCCAGGCGGCAAAAGACAATCCAACCACGGACCAGGCAATCACCAGTCTAAGGCCGTTGTTGTTGCTCGGCATGATCGCACTCGGCGCGGGGCTATTCTTCAAGATCGCCGCGGTGCCGTTTCACATGTGGGCGCCCGATGTTTACGAAGGCGCGCCGACGTCCGTCACCGCGTTTCTCTCGACCGGATCGAAAGCCGCGAGCTTCGCGTTGTACGCACGCATCTTCAGTGAAGCACTGCCCGCGATGCGTGCTGATTGGGCGCCGCTGCTCGGCCTCGTCGCTGCGATCACGATCATGGTCGGCAACTGGGCGGCCGTCACACAGGAAAACTCAAAACGTCTGCTCGCTTACTCTTCAATCTCCAACGCCGGTTATTTGTTGCTGGCGCTGATCGCCAATAACGAGTATGGACGAATCGGACTGATCGTTTATCTATTCGTCTACACGCTCATGAACATGGGTGCGTTTGGCGTGATCATCAGTTTGCGCCGGCGCGGCATCATCGGCGACAACGTCGACGACTTGACCGGCCTGGCCCACAAGGCTCCGGTGATGGCTGCGATGATGGCGATCTTCATGCTGTCACTCGGCGGCCTGCCCGTGACGGGCGGTTTCATCGGCAAGTATTTTCTTTTCGGCGGTTTAATTCAGCAGGGCGCCATCGAGCATAAGTCGTGGTATTACTGGCTGGCTGGTTGGGCCATCATCAATACCGTTGTCTCGTTCGCTTATTACTTTCGCTTCATCAAGGTGATGTATCTTGGCGACCGCATCGCGGACAACAAACCGCTCGCGCTTTCACCAGCGCTGCAAGTGGCGCTGGCGATCTCAGTGATCGGAATCATAATCATCGGCGTTTACCCACAGCCGTTCATCGCGCTCGCAAAAACACTAATGCCATCGTAGTGATTGTTTACTATTTCCTCGCTGTAGTTTCCTGCTGGTTCGGTCTGCAATCGTTGTTGAGCGGAATACGTTACGCGGCTTACGTGAGTCGCGAGACGAGCCGTCCGCTTCCTGATTTCCAACCATTTGTTTCCGTGATCGCGCCCGGCAGGGGACTGGAGCCCGGGCTGATCGACAATCTGCGCCCGCTCGTCGCGCAGGATTATCCGCGTTACGAAGTGCTGTTTGTTTTCGACGCGCACTACGATCCCGCGATTAAGATTGTCGACGCGTTAAAAAGCACGTCTACCCGCACGATCATCGCTGGCCCGGCGACAGACAGCGGGCAGAAGGTCCACAACCTGCGCGTCGCAGTGAACGAGGTCGATCCGCAATCAGAAGTGCTGGTCTTTGTTGATACTGACGCGCGGCCGGCGACAGACTGGCTGCGGAAACTGGTCGCGCCGCTTGAAGATGAGACGCTGGGCGCCTCGACTGGTTATCGCTGGTTCATTCCCGATCGCGGCGGCATTGCTTCTCGTCTTCGCAGCGTTTGGAACGCTTCTGTCGCATCAGCGCTCGGCAGTGACAGCGCAAAAAACTTCTGCTGGGGCGGCTCGACCGCAATTCGTCGAACCACATTCACAAGCCTGAACGTAAGCGACCGCTGGCGCGGCAGCGTCTCCGACGACTTCACGATCACGCACGTTCTCAAAGAAGCAAAACTCCCAATCCATTTCACTCCCAATTGCCTTGTTGCCTCCGTCGGCGACTGCGACTTTCGCGAGCTGATCGAATTCACTACCCGCCAGATCAAGATCACGCGCGTCTACGCGTCTCATCTCTGGTTGCCACTACTGCTCGGCTCCACTCTTTTCGCGATCGCATTCTTCGGCGGCCTGATTCTTATCGGCGTTCATCCGCGTTCATCCTCGGCTTATATTTTTCCGTTAATCATCTTCACGCTCGGCGCCGCCAAATCCTTCGTCCGCTTTCGGGCCGTTTCCACTGTGCTCAAAACATCGTCTCTCGATCTCCTTGCCCACGTCTTCCTCTGGCCCTTCGCCTCGCTCCTATACCTTTACAACGCGATCGTCGCGGGCTTTTCACGCCGTATAAAATGGCGCGGTATCACCTATGAATTGAAATCACCAACCGAAGCTGTCATTATCTCCCGCGACTCCTGATGCCTAACAGGGCCGCACAATTTGTTCAGTTACTGCGATCGACGAAGCGTGAAAAGCGTCTCGGCACGGTGATCTTGTTCGTAACTTCGCGCTGCAACGCCTTCTGCCAGACGTGCTTCTATCACGAAGAGTTGAACCAGCCGGGCGACATGACGTTCGCGCAGATCGAGAAAGTCTCACGGACCATGCCGCCGATCACCGACCTCTGGCTCTCCGGCGGTGAGCCGACGCTGCGACGTGATCTTTCCGACATCATCGATCTCTTCGTCAAAAACAACGGCGTCAATCGCATCATCATTCCCACGAACGGAATTATCAAAACGCGTGTGTACGACGTGGTCGATCGCGCTCTCGGAAACAACCCGGAAATCGATCTCTACCTGAACATCGCGCTCGACGGCTACGGCAAGACGCACGATCGCATCCGCGGTGTTCCCGGCAACTGGGGAAAGGCGCTCGACTGTATCGAGTCGCTCTACCCGCTGAAGGAGAAGTACACCAATCGATTTCGTCTGAACGTGAACACGGTTGTCTGCGCTGAGAACTACACTGAGATCGAGATGCTCTCCGAGTTTATGTGGGCGGGCTATCGTCTGGACGGCCAATACTTCAACATCATTCGCGGCGAAACCCTCGTCGGTGAAACGATCAAACAAGTGCCGCCGGAAGTTCTGCCGGCGATGTACGCGCACGTTTCGAAACTAACAAAGCGCTACGGCGAGCGAATGTTTGCCGATGACGACGCGACCAAGCGCTTCGTGAAGAACGCAGTCTATGCTGGCACGATCATCACTCACTACCGCACGCAACACGCAAACTTCCAGCAGCCGACTGCGTGGTCGTTTCCGTGTACAGCAGGTGAGACGACAGCAGTGATCGACTACAACGGCGACGTGCGCGCGTGTGAGCTGCGTGAGAAGTTCGCCTCACTCGCTGACTTCGATTTCGACTTCAACTCGCTTTGGTCTGCACACGAACGCCAGACCGAACTCACCGCAATCGACGGCGGCAAAGCGTGCTGGTGTACGCACGTGTGCTTCATCCACGACTCGATGCGCCACTCGCGTCGCGCCATGCTCTACGACGTTCCCAAAAACTACCTGACACGCGAAACCTGGTGACCAAAAAACAAGACCACGACGAGAACCGCAAAGCCGGCTTCGCCTACGCAGCGGGCATCGCCCTCTTCGCCTCAGTCGTCACCTTTTCCGCCGCCGGCTGGTTCGTCGACAAATGGTTCAACATCGCCCCCTGGGGCATAGTCGGCGGCATCATCCTCGGCTCCGCCGCCGGCCTCTTCGAATTCATCCGCATCAGCTCCAAGACTTATTAAATCCGCGTGCATCCGCGTTAATCCGCGGCTAAAAACAAGCGTCCGAACTCGACAACCCCCGATATCCCAGTTAAAATCAGCGGCTTTGCAATGCTGGAGTCCCGAGTCTTTCGCACGATGGCGATTGCGAGCGCTCTGAGCGTGAGTGTCGCGGCCTTCATTGCGCCCTGGCGTGTGACGACGGGCCTGTTGCTGGGTGGGTTGCTGGCGCTTTTTAGTCATCGCTGGCTTTCAAACTCAGCCGTGGCTGCCGTTCAGCTTTCTGCTACCGGGGGCCGGTCGCAATGGAAGCTCGCGCAGTTTGTGCTTCGTTACGTCGTTATCGCCGCAGCCGTTTTTGCAGCCTACACGCTAGATCTCGTATCGCTGACAGCGGTCCTCGCCGGCATGTGCAGTTTTGTTGTAGCAATCTTTGTTGAAGCAATCAGAGAGTTTTACTTCGCAATCATAAAGCGAGAGGAAAATTAGTTGATGTTTTGGTTTGCAGAAGCTGCGGAAGCCGCGCACGGAGCCGCCGAGCATGCAGAAGAGGCGGAGACTCATACGCCCATCATTGTTGAGTTGGTTAATCACTACTTCGGCGAGTATGCCTATCGTTTTGAGATGGCGTACACCAAGCCGTTTTGGGACAAGTTCCTGGGCTTCTTCGGAACGACGCCTGAAGACGCCTTTGGACCTTACACACCCGAGAATGCGATCCCCTGGTACACGGTGATGTTTGTCATCGCCTGCATTTTGAGCATCGTCATCATTTGGATCCTCAAGGGCAAGCTTTCTGAAAGCAAACCGGGCCACGGCCAGCAGACACTCGAAGTCAGCGTCCTGGCAGTGCGCAGCATGATCGAAGACATCATTGGTCCACACGGTTTGAAATACTTCCCGGTGGTGATGACGTTCGCCGTGCTAATCCTCGTCTCAAACCTGATGGGACTATTCCCACTCTTCATGAGTCCAACGTCGGCGACGAGTGTGACGTTCGCGCTCGGTTTGGCCTCGTTCCTTTACTACAACTACATCGGCATTGCCGAGAATGGTTTGTTTGGTCATCTGAAACACCTGGCTGGTCCCATCTGGTGGATCGCGCCGCTGATCTTTCCGATCGAGTTAATCAGTAACTTTATTCGTCCGTTTTCACTCGGCATCCGTCTCTTCGGTAACTTGTTCGCGGACGAAAAGGTGCTCGAAACATTGGCCGGACTTCATCCGTGGCAGTCATGGTTTGCGCCGATTCTGTTGATGCCGCTGAGTGTGTTCGTGGCGCTGATTCAAACGTTTGTTTTCATACTGCTCTCGCAGCTTTACATCAGCGAGGTGTCGCACGCGCCGCACGCTCACGTGCATGGTGAACACACTGAAGACTTCGACGGCGAGGAATATATCGCTCCAGTTCTTACTTAATACATGGCTTTATCAGAGCGTGCGGTGAGCGATGCGGGCAGCGCGCCCACAAACGTTACCGCACATTTCGAGATTCATTACCAGGCATACCAAGACACTCATAGTAAGGCATGTCTGCTTCGCAGGAGCGCCGTTGTAAGAGGGGCGGTGGATACCGGATGCAGGCGAAATAATATCGTCGCGGTTTGCTCAGATGAGTTGAAACAATCAGAGGAGGAAGCATGAGCAAATTTAGAATGTTGCTATTTGCGGTGATCGGAATTCTCGCAAGCAGCATGAGCGTATTTGCGCAGGCGGGTGCGGAAGCCGGCGACAACGTGTATTCCGTCAACAAGTACAGAGCAATCGCCGCCGGTATCGGTTTCGCGATCGCGGTGTTTGGCGGCGCGCTCGGACAGTCGCGCATCGGTGCCGCGGCGTGCGAAGGCGCGGCGCGTAACCCGGGTGCAGCGGGTCGAATCCAGACGATGATGATTCTTGGTCTGGCGCTGATCGAATCGCTGGTGCTGTTTGCGCTGCTGGTAATCTTTGCGGTCGTCAAAGGCGTTGTCACGCCGTAGCTGAGTCGCGATAAACTTCGCATAAGCGGGCGGGGGATTCGTCTCCCGCCCCATATTTTTTAGAGGAGTACATTATTTGCAAGATATAGATGATTCGGAGTTTAATGAACTAAATGAAGACATGTCCGAAATGCGAAGTTGAATATCCTGACGCGACAACGCTGTGCCCCGCCGACGGCGTTGCGCTCGAAAAAGATCCCGACTCCCTCGTCGGCACGACGCTCGCCGGAAAATATCGCATCGACGCACGACTCAACGAAGGTGGCATGGGCACTGTCTATCGCGGCTGTCACATCCTGATGGACAAGACAGTTGCGATCAAAGTACTGCGTCCGTCACTCGCTGCCGATGAAAAGATCGTGGCCCGTTTCTCGCGCGAGGCCCGCGCCGCGTCGCGTATCACACATCCGAATGCGATCAGTGTTACTGATTTTGGTGAAGACGAAAGCGGAAATGTCTTCCTCGTGATGGAGTATCTGAGTGGTAAGACTCTCAAGCACGTCATTCGTGAGGAAGGACCGTTGCCGCTCGCGCGTGTGGTCGATATCACGCGACAGATCGGCGACGCGCTAAACGCTGCGCACGAACAGGGCATCGTCCATCGCGATCTCAAGAGCGACAACATCATGTTGGTCGACACGATGACGAGCGATCACGCGAAGGTGCTCGACTTCGGCATCGCAAAGATCAACGAACCCGACGGCGCTGTTGATACAAACCTGACCGCTCCGAATCTCGTCATCGGCACGCCGCAATACATGTCGCCGGAACAATGCTCGCAGGACGTCGAGATCGATGCGCGGTCTGACATCTACTCGCTCGGCGTGATCCTCTTCGAGATGCTGGTGGGCCATGTGCCTTTCAGCGGCGACTCGCCGACGATCGTCATGATGAAGCACTTGCAGGAGCCGGTGCCGTCGGTGCTCGAGGAACGGAGCGACTTGCCGGCGTCTGTGGCGCGAGTTGTCGCGCGAGCGATGGCGAAGGTTCGCGACAATCGTTACCAGAACGTTGCTGAGTTGATTGAGGACCTGACGATTGCATCGGGCATGTCGATACACCGGCTGAGTCCGGTTGGTGTGACCAGTACGGTCCAGACGCCCGATCCTGATGAAGTTACGGTGGTAAGACCGAGAGAAGTGGCGCTGCCGGTTTCGCCAGTTCCGCCGGTTCAGCGACGCGAGCCGGTAGTGGTGACAGTGTCCGGACAGATGCCGCCGCCCGCGCCTGCTGCGGCGGGTTTCAATCCTTTGAAGGTGTTGATTCCGGCGGTGGTCGGGTTGCTGGTGGTGTTTGCGGCGATTTACGCGCTCACGAGGAATTCGTCACCGGGCGAGGCGAATACAAATCAGCAGGTGGTGCCGTCGCTCGCGGCGGATCCGAACAGCCAGCCGGTGCAGCCCGCGCAGCCGGCGACAGGCAAAGGTGAACAGGGAATACCGTCAGGTGGATCGATTACACCGCCGGCGAATGCGAGTCCGAGTGCGAGCGTGGCGGCTTCACCGGCAGCGACTGAGGACTTCACTCCGGACGCGAACGCGAACAGCAACACGAATTCAAATACTAACGAGAACAGCAACGCTAACAGCAATCGCAAAGCACCCGCATTGCCTGAGCCCACGCGCAGCGTCGTTCCCGAGAACGCGCCACCGCCCGTGCCATCAGCGACAAAACCACCAGCAGAGAAACCCTCACCAACCGCGACGCCTAATTAATATTTCACGCAAAGACGCAAAGATCGCAAAGGCGCAAAGGCGGGTCAAATAGTTCGAGCATGCCTTTGCGCCTTTGCGATCTTTGCGTCTTTGCGTGAAAACCCTTCTTAAAGCACCAGCATTCTTTGAAACGCGTCTGCGTCGTCAATCGAGATCTCGATTTCCAGGACGTAACACGGTAGCGAGAATGAAAGCCCCTTCAACTTAACCGCATCCTTCGCGGTGGTTATCAACGCGTTCGCTCCAGTTTGGCGCGCAAGCTGATTCAACGCATCAACGTCGCTCTGCGAATAAGCATGATGATCGGCATACGCTCTTTCCAATCCGAGCTCATAACCCAATCGCGTCAAACTCTCAAAAAACGACGACGGATTACCGACCGCACAGAACGCACCAACACGCCCCGGCAATGCAATCGTCTCCGGGCCATTTTTCAACGACGTCACGCGCAGCGGCCTCATGCGCGACTCAAAGATCGGACGCCCACCGGTCAGCTCAGCGATTTCCGCGCGCAACGGCTCGACGCTTTCAACGTGATCGCACCTCGTCAGCACAAAACAATCAGCTCGCGTTAGACCATCGAGTGACTCGCGCAGACGCCCGTACGGCAGCAGTCTCCCGCCGCCCCAGGGATTAGTCGCATCGATGCACACGATATTCAGATCGCGTGCGAGTCGCAGATGCTGAAACCCATCGTCCAACACAAAAACTTCGGTGCCGAAGTCTTTGATCGCTTCCTGTCCGGCCGCGATCCGATCGGCGCTGCTGATCACTGCTGCCTGTCCGGTGAGTTTGGTCGCGAGCAGATACGGCTCATCACCGGCTTCGCTCGGTGACGCGAGCACGCCATAACCATCCGAGACGATCACCTGAAGATGCGGATCCTTTCGACCATAACCACGCGTCAGTATGCAGACCTTTTTACCTTGCGATGCGATTGTCCTGGCGACGTACTCGACGAGCGGAGTCTTTCCAGTGCCGCCGGTCGTAATGTTACCGATGCTGATCACCGGCCGATCGAGTTTCGTCGTCTGAAAAGTTCCACGACGATACAACGACAAACGCGTCCGCGTGACGGCGCCGTACAGCAAACTCAATGGGGGCAGGACGATTGATTTCATGAGCTGGCGTCGAGAATGGGCGGTGTGATCAATTGCATCGTGCGATCGGCGGCGCCCTGGTTAGCGGTGATTAGTTCTTTTGCGCGACGGCCCAGTTCCTCTCTCTCTGCGGGGCTAGCGAGAAGCTTCTCGAACACATAAGCAAGCTCGTCGCTCGCGGCTGCATCTTCGAGCGCGGGCAGTTGCACGAGCGCGCCCGCTTCGTTCATCAGCTCGACGATCGCGTGGAAGTTATGCGTGTGTGCTCCAGTCACCACAGTCGCGCCAGCGGCAGCGGGTTCGAGCACGTTATGTCCACCTTTATCGACGATGCTGCCGCCGACGAAGACGATCTGGGCAAGCGCGTAGGTGGCGGGTAGCTCCCCAATCGTATCGAGCAGGATCACGCTCGATTCGGCGTCGTTCGCATTCGGCGGATTCGTTCGTCTTGTCCAACTCAATCCGGATTTTTGCAGCATACCTGCGACTTCGTTGAAGCGCTCAGGATGTCTGGGCGCGAGCATCAGTCGCACCGGTTGTTTCTGTCTGAGTTTCTGAATGCTTTCGATGATGATCGCTTCTTCCGGCGCGTGTGTGCTGGCGGCGAGAATGAGCGGGCGATTTAAATCCACTGCAAACCGCTGCCTGATCTCCTCGGTTTTGCTGGTCAATTCACTTGTGAGCTCCGCGTCGAACTTGAGATTACCCGCATTGAAAAGTCTTTCACTCGCCATGCCGAGCGCTTTCAGTCTCTCAAGATCAGTCTCCGATTGCATCACGGCAATGCTGAGTGACGAGAGTACACGACGAAGAAAGAACTTGATCAGCCTGTAGCGGCGAAACGACTGCCGCGAGATGCGACCGTTGACGAGCGCGACCGGAATCCGTCGACTGTTGCACTCGCGCAGGAAGTTAGGCCAGAGCTCAGTCTCCATGATCAGCACGGCTGCCGGATTCACGGCTTTCAGCGCGCGACGAACGGTCCAGCGCCAGTCAAACGGAAAGTAAAAGACGCTTGCGGCCTGGTTACGAAATACGTCGCGCGCAAGGGTTTGTCCGGTCAACGTGATCGTCGAGACCACGAGATCGTGATGCGGAAACTGTTGCTTCAGTCGTTTCGCCAATGGTCGCGCCGCCTGAGTCTCACCAACTGAAACGCAGTGCAGCCAGATGACTGGTTTTCCGTTGACGGGTGGAATTGAGCCGAGACGCTGGCGCAATCCGGCGATGTATTTACCGTGCGCCAGCGCTTGAAAAAGGAAGTGAGGAATCAGAACGATCAAGCCGAGTGATAGCAGCAGGCTATAGCCTAGGTACATAGGCCGCTCACTTCGCTCGCTCGATATACCGCCCTTCAGTAGGATCCACGCGAATGCGGTCGCCCTCATTGATGAACGGAGGCACCGTGATGGTCACACCGTTCTCAAGCGTGGCCGGCTTGTTAACGTTTGAGACGGTCGCGCTTTTCAATGTCGGTTCGGTTTGAGTAACGGTTAGCTCCATTGACGGTGGCAGATCGATGCCGATGGGGGCGCCTTCGTAAAACTCCGCCTGAATTCTCATGCCAGGCATGAGCCACGGAGCGGCGTCGCCGAGCTCTTCTTCACTTAGCGCCGTCTGCTCGTAGTTTTCAGTGTTCATGAAGTGGTGGTGCGAGCCGTCTGAGTAGAGATATTCCATCTCGTGCTGTTCGAGTGCCGCGCGATCGATTGTGTCGGCAGAGCGGAAGCGATGTTCAAATGAAGCGCCGGTACGAATATTTCTTAACTTGGTCTGGATCATCGCCCGGAGGTTACCGGGCGTGTGGTGTCTAAATTCAAGAACTTTGCACGGTTGGCCCTCAAAAACGATAACCATACCGCGGCGAATCTGTGTAGCAGGAATAGCCATATAACTGAAGTCTCCGTCTAAAAAGGTAGGGCTTTAGCAAAATGCGTAGTTTAAGGGGCGGGATTGTGGGTTGTCTAGTCGCGGCCTAAATTAAGAGGGCGGCCTCCTGAAAACCACTCCAGAGAAACCGCCCTTTTTGAGGAGCCCACCTACCTCGCTTATTAGAACGCTAGTGGCCTGAATTAGTTCCAGGACTTACGCCGCGCGGGCCCGCGGGACACGGCGCAGTCGCGCGAGGCGCTCGAGCCACTTCTGCGACTGCTCGTAGTACGGAAACTTGCGCTCGTCCTGACGAAATGCGCTCGTGTGGTAATAACGTCGCCCATTGATCAAACGTGCCGGATGAATGATGTGCAGCATCTCGTGGTAGAGGATGTACTCCACGAACCACTCCGGAACATCTTTCGAGTCCAGGGTCTTGCTGATCGTGATGCTGTCGTAGACGTGGTCGTGATGTCCGAGAATGCTCTTCGTTCGTCGTTGCGACCACGTGATTGTCGGCTTTGGAATCGCGCCATCGAAGTAACGACGATTCAGCTTGCCAAACATTCGATCAAGATCGTAAATCTTGCCCTGTGCGGTGGAGATCATTTTTCGTCCGCGACGACGGCGCGCCAGATCTGACGAGCGCATCACTGCGGGCGTGAGCGAATAATCCCGATAAACCCGATCGTGAATCGTCGGCACGCGCTTACCGAGCAGCCGCGCCACCAAGATCCACGCAATTGCGCGCACTACTTCCGGCGGCGCGTCTTTGAGGATATCCGAGAGCCGCACATAAATTCGCCCCGAGCGCACACGGATCGTGTGATTCAGTCGCGCGTAAGGGTAAAAGCGGACCTCGATATCACGCACACTGCGATTTCCGTCCATATGTCGAAACGCGTCGACGAAATATTTTGTAACTTCATTCATGGCGGTAACTCGGAGGCAAACAGCGGTTCGGGTGACTAATCTTAAGGATCGTAGATGCAGCGCGTCAACCTTTGGCGGGAGACATCCGTAAGTTCCATTATTTCAACAGTTGACTCTTCACAGATTGCACAGATCGGGGCTAATCTGTGCAATCTGTGGATAAGTTTGTATACTGCCAGCAATGCCCCGGAGACCCTCGAATCTGCAAACTACTGAGAAGGTCGGCTTAGACTCCCGCGCGGAGGTGCTACTCGCCGCCCTGATCAAAGAACACCTCGTCACTGGCGAGGCTGTGGGCTCGCGTGTGCTCTCCGATCGCTTCTCGCATGGCTTTGGCTGGAGTCCGGCGACGATTCGCAACGTGATGGCAGACCTCGAAGAGGCCGGTTTCGTCGAACAGCCGCACACTTCCGCAGGACGCGTGCCGACTGACAAGGGTTATCGTTACTACGTCGACAACATGCTCGGCGAGGCGCGTTTGTCGCGCACCGATTTGAAAGCGATCGACCATCTGTTCGCGTCGATCGACGCTGGCTCATCGCCCGATCGGCTGATGGAGACGGCGTCGCACGTGCTCTCAGCGCTCTCGCAGAACGTCGGCATCGTCGTGTCGCCGTCGCTCGCAGACAACCGGCTGAATCACATCGAGTTTATACTGCTGCCAGACAAGCGCGTCCTTGCCGTGCTTGTCTCTACGGCAAACATCATTCACAACAAGGTGATTCGCGTCGCTGATGAGCTAACACAGGACGACCTGGATCGCACTGCTCGCTATTTAAATACGGAGTTCAGCGGCAAGAGCCTCCTCGCGATCCGGACCGAGATCGTCGAGCTGATGAAAGAAGAGAAGGCGCTTTACGATCGACTGCTGCAAAACGCGATTTTGTTGTGCGAGCGAAGTCTCGAAGGCGATGATACGAGCGCCGGAGTTTATGTTGACGGCACTTCAAACATTCTGACGAAACCCGAATTTGTAGACATCGAGCGGATGCGCGAGTTGTTCCGGACGTTTGAAGAGAAGTCGCGCCTGATCAAGATACTCAACGAGTGCGTTCACGATGCGGCCAGCTACCCGGGCGACGTACACGTCATCATCGGTCGCGAGCATCTCGCCAGCTCGATGCGCGACTGCGCCTTGATCACGGCGCCGTATCGCATCGGATCGAACGATAACATCGGCTCGCTCAGCGTTGTTGGGCCGATGAGAATTGAATATGCACGAATAATGGCTATGGTAAACTACATGGCGCGGTTGATTGAACATCGACTGGGCGAACAAACTGCACGTTAGTCCGAGAATCGATCCTACCTAATGACATCAGACAGACGCGACAAGGGTTCGCACCGCATCCCGATTAAGTTCACTGACGACGCTGACGATATGCCGCGCGAAGATCCGAATTACGAAGGCGAGGAGATTGACCTTTCCGACGAGAGTCTCAATGAAGAAGACCTCTTCTCGGCCGGCGACGTCGAGCCCGAAAGTGGTGGACCCGACAAAGCCGAGCTGGTTGCTGCGCGCGCGGAGCTGAAGCGGATCGAAGCTGAAAATGCCGAGCTCAAGGATCTCGTCGCGCGACGCCAGGCAGACTTCGAGAATTATCGAAAGCGCGTCGAGAGGGAACGAAGCGAGACGTACAATCGCGTGGTGGCAGATGTCGCAGCGAAGCTCCTGCCGGTGGTGGACAATCTCAAGCGAGCGTTGGAGGCTGAGGCGTCGGTTAAAGCCGCGGAGTCGGACGAGTTTCGTCATTTTCTCAGCGGCGTGGATCTCATCAACAAGCAACTGAATGGCGTGCTCGACGCACTCGGCATCAAGCCGGTTGCGGCGGTTGGTGAACAGTTCGATCCCCATGTTCACGAGGCTGTGGTAACTGAGCCGACCGACGACTACGCACCCGACACAGTGATGCAGGAGTTAGTCACAGGCTACCGCATCGGCGACAAACTCATTCGACCCGCGCTCGTGAAGGTTGCAACACGTAAGTGAGCCGCAAAGCCATCCACAGATTACACAGAAAATCCGTGCAATCTGTGTAATCTGTGGCTAAAACTAAACAATGGGAAAATCGATCGGAATTGATTTAGGGACGACCAACTGCTGTGTCGCCGTGCTCGAAGGCGGCACGGTGCAGATCGTCCCGAACAAAGAAGGTGGGCGCACGACTCCGACCGTCGTTGGTTTCACTGAGAAAGGCGAGCGGCTCGTGGGCCAGATCGCCAAACGCCAGGCAGTCACAAACGCCGCCAACACCGTTCACGCCGTCAAGCGACTCATCGGCCGCAAGTACAGCTCGAGGGAAGTCGCGAAGATGCGTGAGAGCGCGCCATTCGAGATCGTAGATTCTCCAAACGGCGACGCGCGCGTGCGTGTGCAGGGCCGTAATTACAGCCCGCCCGAGTTGCAGGGAATCGTTCTGCAACGTCTCAAAGCGGCCGCTGAAGAATTCTTAGGTGAATCGGTGACTGACGCAATCATCACCGTTCCCGCGTATTTCGACGACACGCAGCGACAAGCGACTAAAGACGCCGGCAAGATCGCGGGTCTCAAGATCGAGCGCATCATCAACGAGCCGACAGCCGCAGCGCTCGCGTATGGCCTCGGCAAGTCGTCCGTCGAACGTATCGCGGTTTACGATCTTGGCGGCGGCACGTTCGATATCTCGATCCTTGAAGTGAACGACGGCGTGTTTGAAGTGCTCTCGACTTCCGGAAACACTTTTCTTGGTGGTGAGGACTTCGACGAGCGCATCATGAGCTGGATGGCGGGACAGTTTCTGTCCGACACAGAAATCGACCTGCGGCAGGATCGCCTCGCCTTGCAACGACTGAAAGAAGTCGCCGAGCGCGCGAAGTGCGATCTCTCGTCTACAAACGAAACCGTGATCAACCTGCCGTTCATCGCTGCTGATGCGTCGGGTCCGAAACACTTCAACAAGACGCTGACGCGCGACCAGTTTGAGACACTCGTTTCCGATCTCGTCGAACAGACAATCGAGCCGTGCCAGACGGCGCTCAAAGACGCGAAGCTACAGGCGTCAGACATTCACAAGGTGATCCTCGTCGGTGGCCAAACGAGATCGCCGATCGTCGAGCGCACGGTTGAAAAGATCTTTGGTCGGAAACCGTCATCTGAGATCAATCCTGATGAAGTGGTGGCCATGGGCGCGGCGATCCAGGGCGGCGTGTTGAATGGCGACGTGAAAGACATCGTGCTGCTCGACGTGTTGCCGCTGAGTTTGGGACTCGCCACACGTGGCGGCCTGTTCACGAAGATCATCGAGCGAAACTCGACGATTCCTTTGCGCGAGAGCCGCACGTTTACAACCGTTGTCGATAACCAGTCGTCTGTAGAGATTCACGTGCTGCAAGGCGAGCGCGAAGTCGCGGACGGCAATCGATCACTCGGAAAATTCGAGCTCGTCGGGATTCCGCCGAACCCGCGCGGCGTGCCGCAGATCGAGGTTTCGTTTGAAGTGGATGCAAATGGTATCGTGTCGGTTTCCGCGCAGGACAAAGCCACCGGGCGTGAGCAGCAGATGCGGATCACGCCGACTTCGGGTTTGAATCCCGAGGAGATCGACAGGTTGATCCATGAAGCGGAGAGTTTCGCGGAAACCGACAAGAACACGAAAGAGGTTTTGGTGTTGCGGACCAGGCTCGATTCGTTGCTGCGAAACACGCAAAAATCGTTTACAAAGTTTGGAGGCTTACTGCCGGAGATCGATCAAGAGAGCGCTGATAAGGCGTTCACGGAAGCCGAGGCCGCGCTGAAGTCAGACAAGTTGGATGAGATTAAAATCGCTATGAGCAAGGTGGAGCGCGTCGCCGGGCAACTCACATCCGCAATGTTAGACCCCGAAGCCGATGCGGTCGAGTCATAAGAGTTTAGAGATATGAGCAAAAGAGATTATTACGAAGTTTTAGCCGTAAGCCGCACCGCTACGGACCAGGAAATTAAGAGCGCTTACCGGCGTCTCGCAGTCCAATTCCACCCGGATAAAAATCCGAACGACGCGGGGGCGGAAGAGAAGTTCAAGGAAGCAGCCGAAGCTTACAGCGTCCTCTCCAATCCCGAGCAGCGCAAACGTTACGATCGTTTTGGTCATGCGGGTGTTTCGAGCGGCGCGGCTGGCGCAGGCTCGTGGGGCGCGCCGGGTTTTGGTGGAATCGAAGACATTCTCGGCGACCTGTTTGGTTTTGGAGATGTGTTTGGCGGGCGTGGTGGACAGCGACGCAGCTCAGCACAACGCGGCGCCGATCTGCGTTACGACCTCGAGATCACGCTCGAAGAAGCCGCGAATGGAATGACGGCGCAACTGCGCATTCCGCGGCTCGAGTCGTGCGATACGTGTAAAGGATCAGGCGCAGCGGCGGGAAGTCATGCAGAAAACTGCACGACCTGCGCCGGCACTGGCCAGGTGCGTTACCAGCAGGGATTCTTCTCGGTCGCGCGCACGTGTCACGTTTGTCGCGGGACGGGCAAAGTGATCAAGAACCCTTGTCCGGATTGTAACGGCACGGGCCGCGTCGAGCGCGAGAAACAAATGGAAGTAAAAGTGCCGGCGGGGGTCGAAACCGGCTCTCGTTTACGCGTTACTGGAGAAGGTGAAGCTGGCGCACAGGGTGGCGCGACTGGTGATCTTTATGTGGTTATCCACGTGGCCGAGCACGACCAGTTTGAGCGACAAGGTAGCAACCTGTACGAAGCGATCCCGATCACCTTCGCGCAGGCCGCGTTGGGCGCCGACGTCATGGTAAACACGCTCATCGACGGCGAAGAGAAGTTGAAGATCCCGATGGGCACTCAAACCGGCACCGTCTTTCGATTACGCGGAAAGGGAATGCCCGCACTCGGCGGGCGCGGTCGAGGCGACCTGTTTGTTTCAGTGACTCTCATCACACCGACCACGCTGACGCGCGAACAGCGTCGACTGCTCGAGCAGTTAGCCGAAGTTGAAAATAAGGATCTCGAAAGCAAAGGCTTAGTAGACAAAGTCCGCGACATCTTCGGATAAGATCCGCGTTTTTAATGCGCGTTCATCCGTGGCTAAAAGTGAGGAAGAAATGATTAACCCCCGGCACTTCTTACTGCCTGCCTTAATGGTTTTGATGTCCATCAACGTGTTCGCCCAGAACCCGGTGGACCCGCTGAAAGATCTCGATTTCAGCAAGACCTCGCTCAAACAAACCCAGATTCAACCGCTGGAAATGTACGAGTTGAAGCTGCTGCGCGGCATCATCTTTGGCCGCCACGGTCGCGTTTTCAAAGACAGCGAGATCAAGAGCTATCTTGATGAGCAGCCGTGGTACAAAGCCAATCCCGATTTCAAAAACTCCATGCTCAACGACATGGAGCGTCGCAATCTCGATCTGATCCGCATCGCCGAAGCTTCCAAACACGAGTTTATCCAACCCGGCGACATGCGTTACTGGGTATCTCGTCCGATCACGCCGCGCAAACTCGGCAAGCATAGCGGCGCTGAGTGGAAGGTGTTGGTGGCGGAAGTCGAAGCGATTCATGGAAAGCGTTTCGACGATGATCCCTGGCTGCAACAGTATTTCGAAGAGCGTTACTGGTACTTTCCCAGTGACAAGTACGACGCGAAAAAGCTCTCGGCGATTGAGCAGAAGAACCTTCAGATCCTGGGCGACGCGCAGAAGAAGCAGCGCAACGTGGCTCTGCTGCCGGGCGATATGGAGTTTTTCGAGAACCGCACGATCACCGACCAGCAACTCCGCGGGTTGAGCCTGCACGAGCTGCGACTGTTGCGAAACGAGGTCTATGCGCGTCATGGTCGCATGTTCAAGGCCGAATGGCTGCAGCAGTATTTCTTCACTCAACCGTGGTATGCGCCTGACGAGAACTTCAAAGACGAAGAGCTATCCGGCAATGACAAGCTGAACGTCGAGACGATCGTCAAGTACGAGAACAAGATTCACCAGGACCTGAGCACCACGCCGATCGCGCGCGCGCTGCTTGAAGGCTTGTTCATCGAAGACGCGAGCCAGATGCGACAGGAGATTTACGCGCGTCACGGCAAGGTCTTCAAAGAGCCATGGCTCCAGAAATACTTCTCGAGTTTTGACTGGTACAAGGCCGATCCAAACTTCACCGATGCGTCATTGACGGAGGTGGAGAAGAAGAACATCGCCACCATTGCGGCTTACGAAAAACGCGCCGTAACGGCGATGAGTACGATAGAGGGTTGATAAGGCCCACCTCGGTCCCGCGTGACGGGATCAAAAACAAAAAGAGCCACGGATTACACGGGATGAACACGGATCAAATCCGTGTTTATCCGTGTCATCCGTGGCTAAAAAAACTCAATGCCGAATCGCCTTGTTTGAGTATTCGAGTTCGTTGGAGATCGCCGATCGTATCAGGCAACTCGGTTTTGTGATGATGCTCGGCGATGACGAGATCGTTATTACTGAGTAACTGAAGTGTCTTGAGATAGTCTTCTTTATAGGGCGGATCAAAGTAGACAATTTCCCAGCGCTCGTCTTTCGATTGCCGTAGAAACTCATTAGCCTCGGAACAATAAATATCCCACTGCTCCTCCGGAATCCGGCAGAGCTCTACATTCGCTTCAATCAACTTACACATCCGTCGCGATCGATCGACAAACGTCACATGACTGGCTCCACGCGAAAGCGCCTCGATCCCCACCGCGCCCGACCCCGCACACAGATCTAAAAATCGAGCATCCTCGATAAGCGGCGCAATCACATTGAAAAGCGTCTCGCGCAGCCGGTCCGACGTCGGCCGCACATTCATCGATGGCGGACTCTTCAAATTCCGCCCCTTGTACAACCCTGCAATAATGCGCATCTATTTCAAACCAGCGGGGGCAAGCCCCTCTTCCTGACTTGTTCTATTCTTTGATTCAAAAAGCTCCATGAGGTCTATTCTTTAATTCAAAAAGCTCCATGAGGTCTATTCTTTAATTCAAAAAGCCCATGAGGTCTATTCTTTGATTCAAAAAGCCCATGAGGTTCTATTCTTTGATTCAAAAAGCCCATGAGGTTCTATTCTTTGATTCAAGTTCCATGAGGTTCTATTCTTGATTCAAAAAGCTCCATGAGGTTCTATTCTTTGATTCAAAAAGCTCCATGAGGTTCTATTCTTTGATTCAAAAAGCCCATGAGGTTCTATTCTTTGATTCAAAAAGCTCCATGAGGTTCTATTCTTTGATTCAAAAGCTCCATGAGGTTCTATTCTTTGATTCAAAAAGCTCCATGAGGTTCTATTCTTTGATTCAAGTTCCATTTAGATGATTGAGCAACTGAGAATAGAACAAGTCAGGAAGAGGGGCTTGCCCCCGCTCTACCCGATTGCTGCCAGTCCGAAGCGTGGATCTTTTTTGATGCGCGCGATCATCTTTGCCGTCACTACTGCTTTCGGTTTGGCCAGATAAAACTCAGCTTCCCGTTTCGCCTGCTCCAGTATCTCCTGATCGCGCACGATGTTTCCGATGCGAAACTCCGGCAAGCCGGATTGCTTCGTCCCCAACAACTCGCCCGGCCCGCGCAGCTCGAGGTCTTTTTCAGCGATCCTGAAGCCGTCGTTTGTTTGCGCCATGATGCCCAGACGTTCCTCGGCAACGGCGGTCTTCTTGTCGCTCGTCAGCAATATGCAGTAACTCTTCTCCGCGCCACGCCCGACACGCCCACGCAACTGGTGCAACTGCGACAGACCAAAGCGCTCGGCATGTTCCACGATCATCACCGACGCATTCGGAACATCCACCCCAACTTCAATCACAGTCGTCGAAACCAGGATCTTGATCTCGCCCGCGACAAACGAGCTCATCACTTTCTCTTTCTCAGCCGGCTTCATCTTTCCGTGCAACAGACCGACCGTGAGTTTCGGAAAAACCGTGTCGCGAAGGTACTCGTAACGACGCGTCGCATCCTTGAGATCCATCTTCTCCGACTCTTCGACGAGCGGATAAACCACGTAAACCTGCCGGCCCGCCTTCACTTCGCGCGTGATCAAACGTTTCACTTCCTGTCTTTGATCTTCACCGTAGACGACTGTCTTGATCGGCGTGCGTCCCGGCGGCAGCTCGTCGATGATCGACACGTCGAGATCGCCGTACACAGTCATCGCGAGCGAACGCGGAATCGGCGTCGCGGTCATGACCAGCACATCGGGATTGAGCCCGCGCGCGCGCAGCTCCGCTCGCTGCATCACACCGAAACGATGCTGTTCGTCGATCACGATGAGCCCGAGCTTTTCAAACGCGACCGCCTCCTGAATCAGCGCCTGCGTACCGATACACGCGTGTACCTCACCCTCCTTCAATGCATTTTGCAGGTGTCGTTTCTCAGCGGCGCGCAGCGATCCGGTCAGCAGCTCGACACGATACGGCGTCTTCGCGAGCAGGCGCTTGATGCTGCGCGCGTGTTGCTCGGCGAGGATCTCGGTCGGCGCCATGAGGGCAGTCTGTAGATTGTTTTCCATCGCCGCCATCATCGCGACGACGGCGACGATCGTTTTGCCGCTGCCGACGTCACCTTGCAGCAGGCGATTCATCGGCGCGCTTGACTGCATGTCGTTGAAGATCTGCTTTGTGACTTTAACCTGCGCGTTGGTTAGCTTGAACGGCATCACCGCGCCGATGTGAGCTTTGACCGCTTTGTCGATGTGCAGCGGCGCCGCTTTCAGTTCCTTCTCGCGTTGGCCGCGCTTAAAGCCGATCGCGAACGTCACCCAGAAGAAGTCTTCGAAGATCATCCGCAGGTGCGCCGGACTCTTCGACAGGTCGTAGTCAGCCATCGATACTTCGGCCGGCGGAAAATGAATCTCACGCATCGCTTCGGCGCGACCGATCAACTTTGCGCGGTGTCGCAAGTCTGCCGGAAGCGTTTCCTCGATCGCTTTGTTGTTCAGAAGCGAAAGAACCGCATGGACAATTTCTCGGACGCGCTTCGAATTGAACTCACCGAGTTTGCGATAGACGGGCACTCTGCGTCCTACGTGGATGGCCGCGAGCGACGGATCAGGCTGGTTTTCTTCTGACTGCTCTGGATCATCGGTTGGTGTAAGTATCTCGAGCTCGTCGGCAGCGCTGTTCAGTCGCAGCTTGAACGTGCTGCGACGTCCTTCCCATTCCCAGCGACCGAACGTAATAAACCGGACTCCGCGCGCAAGCTTCGCGGTGTAATACTTGACGATGTCGTAAGCGCGGCGGCCGGAGACAAACCACCAGACGATCACTTCGCGCCCGGTCATTGGACCGTCGATGCCGTAGACTTCGAAGATGTAAAGTTGTGCACGGCCGTAACCGCGCGGATTTCTCACCGCGTAACCGTTTGTTTTGGTGACAGTGAGATCGAGCGAGGCTTCGACTCCCTCTTGGAGGTCTTTGATCAAAGCCGGACGAGATCTATCCTCGTAGCGCATCGGGAAGTAGTTGAGCAGGTCTTCGACCGTGGCTTCGGCAGAATTTTTCTTGTGCGTTTGTGTAGCGAGTGCTTTCGCCAGTTTTTGAGAGAGAATCGGACCTAAACGAGCGATCTTGAAACTGTGAAGATCCTCAATCGGAGTGTTGAGGGAGATGGCGCTAGGCATCGGCGGGATCATAACATAGCGAGCTGAGAGGGAAGGTTTATGGACAACGAACGAGCATCGGATACGACGAGGGATAATTTGAAGATTTTGCGGACCGGATTGTTGCGGCTGCACAAGACTCTGCTGGATCTCGAGCGCCGGGATTTCGAGCGTGCGCACGGCCGGATTGGGAATAGTTATGAGTTTTTGCAGCTAGTGTTGAAGGACCCGTGGTTCGACTGGCTGCATCGACTTTCCGAGTTGATCGTGCAGATCGATGAGACGCTCGATCCGCACTCGGAAACACCCGCGACTGAAGGCGATGCCACCGCGTTGATCGAAAGGGCGAAGGCTTTGTTAGCGCCGTCGGAAAGCGGGAGTGAGTTTCAGAAGAATTACTTTCTCGCGTTGCAGCAGTCACCGGATGTGGTGCTGTTGCATTCCGAGGTGATCAGATTGTTGGGAAGGTGATTTAGCCACGGATTACACGGATAAACACAGATCAGATCTGTGTTCATCCGTATAAATCTGTGGCTTAACAATATTCTTCGAATGCGCGCGTGAGTTCACCCGCGATCTGCTGCGCATCGCGGCCTTCGATCTGGTATCGCTCGAGCATGTAGACGAGTTTCCCGTCTTTCAGCAACGCGATGGACGGCGATGATGGTCCATAACCAGTGAAATAACTTCGCGCGCGCTCAGTTGCCTCGATATCTGCACCCGCGAAGACGGTCGCGACTTTGTCAGGCTTGACCTCGTTTTGAAGCGCGAGCGCCACACCGGGCCGCGCCTTTCCCGCCGCACAACCACAGATCGAGTTGACCACGACCATCAGCGTGCCCTGGCTATTCGGAATCGTCTCATCGACTTGATCCGCAGTTTTTAATTCCTCAACTCCGAGTCGCGTAAGATCCTCGCGCATCGGACGTATCATGATTTCCGGATATGGCATTTAAAGAGTCTCCTTTTTTTTAGGGCCTGATTATACATCAGGGTCGAGGAAGCGTATGGCATCGGTGAAGTGTTCGCGGATATCAGACGCCAGCATTGTCCGCATACCCAATCTTTTCGCCGCAAAATCGCCCGCCAGCCCGCCAATGTAGAGCGCGGCAACTGTGGCCCTGACTGCGTTCGCACGATCTTTGAGCGTGCCATAAGCTTGCGCGAGGAAGCCGGAGATTAGACCCGTGAGCGTATCGCCCGCGCCTGCCGTGCCGAGTCCGGCGTTGCCGGTCGGATTGATGAACACACGGCCGCCGGGTGTGGCTATGAGTGGGCGCGCGCCTTTGAGAACAAGGATGACGTGATTGGCCACGGCAAACTCACGCGCCGTCGCAACCCGATCATCCAGAGCTGATTTATCGATCAGGCGCAGCATCTCGCCGGGATGCGGAGTCAAAATTAACGGATGCTCATCTGAGCCTTTGAGTTCGGCAGGCCAGGGAGCGAGCGAGTTCAGGCCGTCGGCGTCGATCACGCACGGCGTCGTGCGCTGCTCGACGACGCTGCGAACAAAGCGGCGCGTGCGTTCATCATCTGAGGTTAGCCCTGGTCCAATCGCAATAACCGTTGCCTTTTCCGCGAGTTTCAAAAAGTGCCTGACCGCCTCATCGCATACCGCACCACGATCCGTTTCGGCTAGCGCGGTTGTGATCACTTCCGGCATGGCGCTGCTCGCAACAGATACTTGCGCCGAAGCGGGCGTCGCGATGGTCACGAGCCCGGTGCCGGATCTCATCGCTGCGTTACCGCAAAGCGCGGCCGCGCCTGAGTAGCCACGCGAGCCGGCGGCTATCAAAACGTGGCCGTGTGTGTTTTTGTAAGAGTCGGGCGTGTAGCGAGTGCTTACGAGCCACGCGCGCGCGTCTTCAGCTTCGGTCACAAAAACCCTGGGTTTCGCGGCAGCGATTAGGGAAGACGGTGAACCGATATCAGCGATAATCAGCTCGCCGCCAAACTCGCGCGCGGGCGAGAGGACATTCGCTGCTTTGGCTGCGGTAAACGTCACCGTCAGATCAGCCTGGACTGCTGGTCCAATCGGGTTTGCCTTGTCGGCATCGAGTCCGGAAGGAATGTCGATCGAGAAGAAGAGCGGGCACACGCCTGTGGCACGTTCCCGCGCTTCGCGCAGCATCGACAAGTGTTCGATGACCTTGAGGTATACGCCTTCGAGCGGCCGCGTTAATCCGGTTCCAAACAGGGCATCAACGATGATGTCGTAGGCGCGACGTGGTTTTGCAATCTGTTCCCACGCCGCGACACTCTCGCATTCGATAAACGTCAGGGGAGGCGGAGATTCAGGTGAGCCGGCCTCGAAGCTTGCCAGGCGCGCGACCGCATCGAAGTTGGCGCGCGCGTCGCCGGAGGTCTCCGAAAGCTTGCCGAAGAGTACGACGCTACAGTGCATGCGTGCGCGTGACATAGCTCGCGCGAGGCTCGCGCCGTCGCCGCCGTTATTACCTTTTCCACAGAGAATCAGGGCTTTGCGATCTGTTAGGTCGCCATCGAGACGGGTGCGGATGGCCTCCATACACTTACTGCTCGCCGCTTCCATCAATAGCAGGGAAGGGGTGTGGTAGTTCTCAACGGTAAGACGGTCGATCTCGCGGATCTGTTCGGCGGAGAGTACTGGCTGCACGATGGGATGATAACAGAGCCAGAAGTGAATATTTCACGCAAAGACGCAAAGGCGGGTCAAAGTCTTCGATCACGTTCGAGACTTTGACCCGCCTTTGCGCCTTTGCGTGAAATATCAATTCGGAACAGCCGCCGCCCCGCCCGCCTGCCGCTGCTCCAACCGTCCGTATTTTCCAGGATGTCTAAGATATATATTCAATGGCCCAGCGTCTCCAGAAAATATTTAAAAAAAGATTCTGGAACAAACACGTGGTCTGTTCCAGAATCCTAAGGAGTACTTTTACTACGGTTTAGATGGTGATCGCAGCGCGAACATTGCTGCGGGCGTTGACCTTCGTGTTCTCACTCGCGCGCGACAAACCGGCGCGCATCATGGTCATCAGGGTCTCGCATACTTCTCGCGAGCCCGTTCCTACGACCTGGCCTTTTTCATCTTCAAGCACGTAAATCCGGCCGGTCCAATCAAGGGGAAGAATGATGGGGGCACTGTACATCGCTTCTTAGTCTCCTGTTAAAAGGAATCGCGTTGCCATTGATTAATATCCTGAAACCTCGTCACGTTCAAGGCCCGTAGAGAGGAGAGTTGTAATTAGACAGGATTTTCAGGATTTACAGGCCGTAATCCTTGAGCTTGTTCAGAAGGGTCTTGTAACTGACGCCCAGATCTTCGGCGGTCCGGCTCTTGTTGCCCTGGTTGGCAGCGAGCGCCGCGAGGATTTTTTTGCGCTCGACGAGACGGAGCGCGCGGTGGGCCACGTCGGAGAGTGTGCCCGAAAGGTCGAGTTGTTCGAGCGTTTCGTTTGCCCGTGAGGGTATCAGCCCTAGGTCGCCGGGTTCCAGTATGAGCGAATCCGAGATGATGCAGGCGCGCTCGATCGCATTCTCGAGCTCGCGAACATTCCCGGGCCAGTGATGTTGTTGCAGCGCCGCGATCGCTTCCGGACTGAATTGCGCTTCACGACCGCGCAACTCGCGTCCAATCTCCGAAGCGAAGTGACGCGCCAGTAGCAAAATATCTTCACCACGCTCGCGCAGTGGCGGCACTTCGATCGGAAAAACTGCGAGCCGGAAGAATAAGTCGCCACGAAACTGCCCGTTATCAACCGCCGTTTTAAGATCCTTATTCGTCGCCGCGACCACGCGCACGTCCACCGCAACGGGCGCGCGTCCACCAATCCGGTCGACAACCTTCTCCTCGATGGCGCGCAGCAGTTTTCCCTGCACGGCGAGGGGCAACTCACCAATTTCGTCGAGAAAGACAGTGCCACCCGACGCGAGCTCAAACTTGCCCTGCCGCCGATCGTTCGCGCCTGTAAAAGCGCCGCGCTCGTGACCGAAGAGCTCGTTCTCGATCAGCGTCTCGGGAATAGCGGCGCAGTTAATGGCCACAAAAGGCTGGTCGCGGCGGGCTGAAAGATGATGGACCGCTCGTGCGAAAAGCTCCTTGCCGGTGCCCGATTCGCCGAGCAGCAAGACTGTGGCTTCCGTTTGCGCGACGCGCTGAGTTTCGTTGACGGATCGTTTGAGAGCTTCCGACTCGCCGAGTATTCGTGGGAAGCCGTAACGACGCGACCACTCTTCACGCAGCAGCACGTTCTCCGTTCGGAGTCTCGCCTGTTCGAGCGCGCGCTCAACGAGCAGCAGCAAGTGATTTGAATCGACTGGTTTCTGGAGGAAGTCGTGGGCGCCGTCTTTCATTGCCTGCACGGCTTCGTCGATCGAGCCGAAAGCAGTCATGACGATCACCGGCACGTCCGCGTCGGCGGCACGCGCAGCGCGTAGTACGTCCAGGCCCGAGCCGTTGGGCATGCGCAGGTCAGTCAGCACGAGACGATGACGGGAGTTTGCGATCTCGTTGAGGGCCGCGCGGGCGTCGTTCGCTTCCGCAACGGTGTATCCGGCATTCTCGAGGGTTAATCGCAGTACGCGACGCAGGCTGTCTTTATCTTCGACGAGTAGGATATCGGACATTAGCCACGGATTATACGGATTAATGACGGATTTGCTTATAGGAATCTAGTTTCCTAGTCGTGTCACTTAAAGTAACAACCTGCGAGCTCCTGCCTGGTCCATCAATCAAAAACTTCAACATATTCGGAATAAAACTCGCCGGAACGGCGCTTGCCAAAGCTGGACCAAGGACTGGCCTGTCGGAGGTAATCGCGTAAATGAAACCTAATAGAAGAACAACGACTCAGCAGCGCGGCTTCACGCTCACGCAGATGATCATCACGCTTGCGATCATCGCAGTCGTGTCGGCCGGTGGCGTGCTCGGGATCAGAACCGCACGCGCGGAATTTCGGCTTCAGAACTCCGCCCGCCTCTTTGCGACTTACGTCGAGAAAGCGCGCGCAGACTCAATCAGGCGCCATGCCGCCTCGGGCCAGGAATCCTACATTGAGACTTTTGGACCAGGCTCAACCACTTACGCCGTCACCATGGATTACGGCTCGGGCGTAATCGAGACACGCAATTTCGATCTCGAATCCGGACTGAGCTTCGCCACTGCCTCTAAAAGAGTGACTTTCGACTGGCGCGGCAGAATAACGGGAGCCTGGGTGTTCCAGGTACACAGCGATTACCTCGAGCGCAATCTTCCCGTCGACGTCTCAGGCTCAGGCGATATTACCGTCGGCGAACAACATTTCCCGGATCAACTTATTCCGCCAGTCGAAATAGCTGAGGTTACGGGCGACGTCGATTCAACTCCGACGCCCACTCCGACGCCGACGCCTGACCCGGCCGCAACTCCGCCTCAGTCCGGGGGAGGAGACCCGGAAGCAACGCCAACGCCAACACCGACGCCCACACCGACACCCAGTAATAATGGCAACGGCAATGGTCCTGGTGACAATAACGGCAACGGCAACGGCAACCCAACACCCACACCCACACCGGCGGCGACGCCAACGCCGAGTGCCTCGCCGTCACCATCGCCAAGTGCACAGTGCACTTCAGCGATCAGTCCAATCGAGCTGAAGTTGAGCCAAAGCGATTCAACGAAAAAAACCGGATCGGCGGTGTTTACGATGGTGAATGCCACAGGTACCCGCACTATCAGCGCCTCAATAGCCGGAAACGGAAACAGCCTCGTTCTAGGAGTGTCGCTGCTACGCATTGACGGCAGCGGATCGAGCGTGATCACCGTCACGACGAAGAATGGCGCGGGAAATCGCGGTGACTTCATCGTCAATGTTGGGGCAAATCCATCATGCGGATCTACGCAACAGCTCAAAGTGTCAGTAAGCAACTAAGGTGGCGGATATCATGCATCATCAAATTGCCAACCGTAGAACTGATAGCGCGCAGCGAGGGTTTACGCTTCTCGAAGCCGCGATCGCGATGGTTGTACTCATGATCATCGGACTCGGCATCGCGTCGCTGTTCACGTATGCGATCCAGGCGAACAGCCGTGCCGACGATCGCGAGCTCGCGATGGCTATTGCGCAAAAGCGCATGGAGTGGCTGCGGACCATACCGTTCACTACGCAAACACGAACCCTGAACTATTCCTATCCAAACGGCGGTCTCGCACAAACGAGCGTTCCGGTTAACGAGACAATTACGAATGCAGGACGCCCGTACATAGTAACCACGAACATCACCGACGTGAGCGTAGTGCCGCTGGGAAATCCGGACGCCGGTGCGCCAACTGTGAAGCGTATCCAGGTTAACGTGACCCCAATGGGAGCGGCCACTGCGTTCGAAACAGTCACCATTACGACGCAACGATCGACACAGGTGCCCGGCATCTATTAACGAGGAATTTTATGAGTTCGTTGAACAACAAGAACACGAGCGGCGGTTTCTCTCTCCTCGAGCTTCTCATCGCGATGGTGATCACGATGGCGTTGATGACTGCGGCCACGACTCTGCTCGCGAATGCACTGCGCATACGCAGTCGCGAGAATCAAAAGTCTGACGCACTCGCCGATACGCAACGCGCGGTAAACATCATGTCGCGCGAAATCGCGAATGCCGGATTCAACATGACGGGCAACGGTCTCGTCGCCGCGGATTCCTCATTAAACGAGATTCGCATCCGGGCAAACCTCAATCGTTACGACTACGATGCGTCTGTGACCAGTGACTCGCGGGACAACGTGCAGGACGCAGGCGAAGACATCACCTACTTCATCAACACAGCCGACAACACGATGTACCTCGCCAGACACGATAAGTATGGAACCGGCAGCACGGTGCTGGCCAACCGCATCGACGGCATGAACATTCATTACTTCGATCAGAAAGTGACTTACGTCGCGCCGCCGGGCGGGTCGGACATCACCGGTGCGTCGGCGACTGAAGTGAACCCGGCAAGTGCGAAATACATCGTCATAGCGGTTTCGGTTACGTTGGACGCAATCGGAACTCCGGGCCAACCCGGTTACCAGCCGCCTTATTCAGTGCTGCTGTGTTCAGACGTCACCCTGCGCAATTCAGATCTCTGGAGCTACTAGAATCATGAAATCACAAATGCAAAGCCGCGCCGGCGAACGTGGCGCCGCGCTGATCACGGCAGTCCTTCTTTCAATGCTGTTGTTGGCTGCCGGTGGAATCTTGATTCTTACTTCGACGATGACGGGCATCACCGCGCGCGACTCGACGGCCGAGATGCAGGCTTATTACGCGGCTGAAGCCGGCGTTGCCAAGACATTGGAAGTTTTGCGTGGAAACGTTGACTCGAGTCCTTCCGGCACGCGCGCGTCGTTTCGCAATGTGGTTTGTTCCCCGGCTCTATGGCCCACAACTGCCACGACTGCAGGCGGCTACGTCAACGTCACATCGGAAGGCAGCACGAAATTCCAGGTCACTTCGATTCTCGATCCGGATAAGCAGAACAGCGCCTCGTGGTGTACCGACCCGGCTTTTGCCAACTACAAGCCCGAGCGTCTCCGGATTCGTGTAACGGGATTAGGACCGCGAGACAGTCGCAAGAACATGGAAGTCGTGGTTAATCGTTATACGCTCGAGTATGACGTGAAGGCCACGGTGACATTGCCGAACGGTTCGGGAAATCCCATCGGTTTTAATCTCGGCGGCAGTAACGTGACGTCGACGTCAGGTGTTGATGCCTCGGGTGGCGGCGGTTCAATTGACGCATTTGCGATCAGTGATGCCGATAAGCAGCGGGTGAATAACGTTATCGATGGTTGTGATGCTGACGGAAGCAACTGCAACGGCAGTGGACCGAATGTGACGCCCGGCGACCCCGGGATTCTGGGCAGCGGGAACACGCCGAGCTTTCTGAAGAATGTTGCGAGCGCCCGCGAGTTTCTCTATGGCAGCGAAGGAATGAAGCAAGCGGCCATCAACCAGGGACGATATTTCAACAGTGGCGCAGCCGCTATCGCCAGCGACGCGGGACTGGGCGCCAGCAATCCCGATGGTGTGTTTACGTTTGTTGACGGAGATCTCACACTTGGTCCAGGCAGTCCCACGGGTCAGGGAACTGTAATCGTGACCGGCAAACTCACTCTCAATGGAAACTTTCAGTGGAACGGCGTGATCATGGTGCTCGGTACAGGCGAGGTTTACCGCAGCGGCGGCGGCCACGGAGACGTCTTTGGCGCGATGTTCGTCGCGAAGTTTCCCACGAGTGGCGCGGATACGGACCAGTTTGGCGCACCAATCTTTGACACCTCCGGTGGCGGCACGTCGAATATCCAATACAGTTCAGACGCGGTCGATAAGGCTAAGTCGGTCGGCGGGCACTCGGTCAAGGGCGTCAGAGAATATTAGTTTGGTTTTTCTGATCGGCGTTCATTCGTGTTCATCCGCGGCTAAATATTTCCCCTGTCTGGAAGCTTGCCCGCTTTAATCCTTTAACTAATTCGGACAACGAGAATCGTCCACCGTGGTTGCGGTGCCGCACGCCGTGACCATTGTTGGACGGTAAAGCGCCCCGCCATCTTCGGATGACGGGGCGCACTTCTTTAAAGAAATACAGCTTCGGAAAATAGAACAAGTCAGGAAGAGGGGCTTGCCCCCGCTCGTCCAATCCAAACAACAGCGGGGGCAACCCCCTCTTCCTGACTTGTTCTATTCCAACTAACTTGTTCTAGTTATCGGATCTCGAGGGTGGTTCGTATTCCTCACCGCCGCCTGCAACCGTGCTTTCAGTGTGGGAGAGTTGCATTGTGAGCATCAGCGGTTTGTAGGTGAACGGCTTTGGCCCACCACGCGTGTTCTGCGTGAGCATCACCAGGTAATCCTGATTCTCCCGGAAGCGCGAGACGCTGCCGCGCTGATTCATGATCACAAACAAGAGTATCTCGCCATTCGCAGCTTGCATCTGCCCGACTAAAGAGCTCGCGCCGCCGTCTGTCCGCACCAGCGTGCCCGTCTTTGCGATAACGCTTCCGCGCGATGTGAGTCCAGTAAAGCGATCCTCGAGTGTGCCCGGATCGATTCCAGCCACGGGCATGATCGCTGACGGCAGCAATCCGTGTTTATTTAACTCCACCCGCAGCTCACGATAGATCTTCATCATCACGCGCGGCGAGATGCGGTTGACTCCGAGTCCACTCAGTGAGGCAATTCTGAGATCTTCAGGTCCGAGACCGAGCAGCGTCGTGAGTTGTTGCCGGACGGATTCAGGACCGCCGAGTGCTTCACCGATCCGCTCGGCCATGAAGTTATTCGAATAGCACAGCAGCACTTTTAGAATATCGACGAGCTTGCTGGACCTCTGCGTCAACAAGAGTTTTGCCGAAGGCGGAACGGGAGCGACAGCAACTGCACCCATCACGGCCACACTTGGCACTGTTTCCAAACTCACTCGATCGTTGAGCAGGGTTCGCTCGTAGTTCCACGCGCGCATCGCTTCGGCGCTGCGGATCGTTGAATCGAGAGTGTCGTAGAGACGCTCTCCGGAGCGTGTCGCGGAAGCGCTGAAGTTCATCGTAAAGCCTGGCGCGACGAAGAGATCGCCGCTGACTTGCTTGATGCCGAGTTTGTTCAGCTCACGCGCGAGCAGTACGGCGTGTTCGTAGTGAAACGACGGATCGCGACCGGAGATGTAGAGATTGCCGTTGATGATGCCGGTTGCTTTGTCGAGTACGCCGTCAGTCCAAACGCCGGTGGCGAAACGATGATCAGGGCCGAGTGTGCGTAGCGCGACGAGTGCAGTGGCGAGCTTCATCGTCGATGCGGGATTGAATTGTTCGTGCTCAGATTGCGAAGCGACGATCTTGCCGTCGAGAGTTTCGATCAGCACGCCCTGCAAGCCGTAGAGCGGCCGCGCAGTTTCTGTTGGCGATGGAGATGGTGACGGGCTCTCAACCGGAACCTGAGCGAACGTGGCTGAAGCCAGGAAAACAACAACGCCGATCACCCAACTCAGTCTTAAACTATATGCAGATCTCAACGTCATAATTCACATCGCGCTTTTGATGCATAGTAACTGGATGAGGGATGTTCAACGCGGCGGGGCCACGAGCCAATCATACATCATCCGTATTATCTGTGGCTGACAAATCTCGGAACCAAGTCCGTTGACAATGATTCCGGCAGACTCATAGAATCGGCGTATTGACAAACTACAGTGCAACGCAATCAAGAACCCGTCACAGTTGAACGCGTAGTCGCCACTCACAGAGCGCGACGCAAAGAGATTCGGAAGAGGCTCCGTGAGTTTCAGGATGTTTGGCGCAACGGATCTGACGCCAGGCTCTGGGAAGAACTCGCCTACTGCATTTTCACTGCCGGTGCTTCGGCGCGCATGGGACTGATGTCAGTCGACGCCGTGCGACCACTGTTGCTCAAAGGCGACTCGGACGCAATGACCGCCGCGTTAAAGAATGCAGGCGCACATCGTTTCCCGGTAGCGCGACCGCGTTACATTGTCAGTACCAGAAACTACTTTCACGCCGACTGCGGCATGGCGTTGCGAAAGCGTTTGCGCTCGTTCTCAGATCCGCTGGAACGTCGCGACTGGCTGGCGCAGGACAAGCAGGTCAAAGGACTGGGATACAAAGAGGCCAGCCACTTTCTCCGAAACATCGGCGTCAAAGGTCACGCGATTCTTGATAAACACGTGATGCGATGCTTGACTGAAATCGGAGTGATCGACTCAGCCAAGCCGCCTTCAACGCGCCGGAAGTACCTCGAAGTTGAGCAGCAACTGATTGGTTTCGCGCGCGACGTAGGTATAGACTTCGACGAGCTCGATCTGGTTCTCTGGTCCATGAAAACGGGAGAGGTATTGAAGTAGCAATGCCCAAAGTCACCGATTACATGCTTGGGCCGGGTCAGGTACTGACTCCTGAAGTTGCATGCGCAAAACTGATCAGTAGTAAGGTGTGAATCATGCAAGGTAATCACAACAAGCATTTTTTGCGGATGGCGGCCTTTAGTGTGGCCGCCTTCGTGCTTTGTTTTGCCTTTGCCGGTATGACTGCCACAGCGAAGGCTGACAAGAAGGCTTACAACAAAGGTTATCGGGCCGTGCGCAAGGGCGACTACACCGAGGCTGAGAAGATCTTTCGCGACCTGCTCGGCAAAGACGCGCACGATAACGACGCTCGCCTGGGCTTGAGCTTTGCCTTGCTGAAGCAGAGAAATTTGCAGGGCGCTTACGACAACGCCGCCCGCGTGATCCTCGCCGATCCACTCTCTGCGCGCGGCCACGCTCTCCTCGGCTCGGCGATTCTCGGCGCCGGAGAGTTTCGCCTGTCAGTGGAAGAGTTCAAGACTGCCCTCGCGCTCGATGAGAATGAAGCGCTCGCCGTCGCCGGCCTCGCAATGGTCGATCTTTACGAGAACCGGCTGCCGCTCGCGATACCCGCTCTGCGCAAAGCAGTAAGTATGGATCCTGACGAGCCCGACTATCTTTTCAACCTGGGCCAGGCGGCGGCGCGCAGTGAGAAGTACAAAGAGGCCGCCGATGCCTACGAGCGCTTTCTTTTGGTCGCACCGAGGTCCGATTTCGATCGCCGGGCTCGCATCGTCGGGCTGATCGACTTCCTCCGCTATCTCGGCCGCCAGGGTTCACTTTACGTGCCGGGTGGTGAGTTTCGTTCCAGCGTTCAGTTTGAAGCGACTGACAATCGTCCCGTGATGGAGGTAAGAGTCAATGGGCAAAGGGAACCGCTCAAGTTCGTGCTCGATACCGGATCGGGTATGTCGGTAATTTCGGAACAGACGGCGAAACGTCTCGGCATCAAGCCGGTGGCGAAAGGCGGTCTCGCGCGTGCTGTCGGTGGAGGTGGTAAGTTTGAGATCGTCTACGGCTTTTTGGATTCGATCGAGATCGGTAATGCTAAGATCTCGAATGTGCCGGTCTATATTCGAAAGTTTTTCGACAGTCACATTCCGGTTGACGGTTACCTGGGACTCTCGGTGGTCTCGAAATTTTTAACCTCGATCGACTATGGCACGAGACGCATGTCGCTGGTGCGACAACAGCAGATAGAAGAAGTAGAACCGTGGACCACAGTGCGCCATCCGGAACAATTTCAGGCGCTGATTCCGGTGTCGCCCAACGACGGCTCCGTTGAAGTTCCACTACGAACAACGTCGAGCGGGTTCCTGAGTGGCGAAGTCGGACTTGACGGTTTCGATAAGAACGTTAACTTTATAATTGACACGGCGGCGAGTATCACCGTTATTTCGGAGAAGTTCTCGCAGGAGGAGCAGCTTCTCGATTTGTTGCAGCCTTCGAAGATGCGCGTCTTTGGAGCTGCGGGCGTGACGGAAGACGTGAAGCTGTTGCAACTGCCGCGACTGAGTTTGGGTTTGAGTAAAATGGATAAGATCAATGCGGCGGTGCTCGATATGGAGCCGGTGAACGAGACGGCCGGGTTTACGCAGAGCGGCATCTTAGGTGGTAACTTCCTGCGGCACTTCCGCATCTATTTTGACTTTGCAAGAGGAGCAATGCGTTTGGAACCTTTGAATCAGAAACAGAAGAGCGTCGAGCTTCTCAATCCGGAAGTGGTAGTAACTCCATGAAGCAAGCTCTTTACCTGGAGACATCCGTGATTGGTGCTTACCTCGACAACGGTGAGCCGTTTCGGCGTGACTTGACGATCAGATGGTGGGAGCACGAGATGCCTGACTATCGCGCGGTAGTTTCACCGCTCGTGTCGGCAGAGCTGTCTCGTTTGAAAGAGCCGCATCGCACGTCTTACTTGAAACTGATCAGCAGTCTCGAGCAGGTTGATCTGACTGAAGAGGCGGCGATTCTCGCAGAAGGTTACATCGCGCGCGGCATCTTTCATCGCAAGTACATTGCCGACGCGCTGCACGTTGCGATTGCATCGGTTCACAAGATCGATTATCTGGTAACGTGGAACTTCGGTCATCTCGCGAACGTGCGACGCCAGGCGCGCATCCGGTTGTTCAATACTGCTGCGGGATTTTATGTACCGATGATCGTGACGCCCGAGTTTTTGGTTTCGGAAGCAACCGAGCAAGTTAGTTGATCCACAGATTACACACATGACACCGATTCATCTGATCTGTGCAATCTCTGGATGAGAATGTTTATGTATCGTCGCCCAAAATTTTTAGAAGTGCTGCACAACATTCGCGAAGAGATGTCGCGTGAGGCTGACTACGACGTCGATCTTTTTGCGGAGATGGTCCGCTCCGGTGAGCAGCCGTCGCATGGCCCACAACGCGTCATCCGTGGTTTCAAAACACGCGCGCCTCGCGCCGAAACCGGCAACGGCAAACCCGTGAAGCATAGACAGCGAAAGCGCAGCGCGTGATAATGGGCGCGTACCAGTATTCGATAACTGATGATGAATCCAACTTTTGAAACGATCGGTTTGGAAGTTTCCAGCGAGAAGGCTTTCAACTACCTCGCCGAGCGGGCAGGTGATCAGGGTGAGCCCACGCAGCTCAGCAGACGCGGCGCAGTCTTGCACGGTCGCTGCTGGAAACTGGGAGAAGGGCTAGAAGTTTGGACCGTCCTTTACGAATCGGGCAGTGGCGATCTCTTCTACGCTGACTGTCGTCCGGGATTTCGCGCTCGTTACGTTCAGAAGATCGCGCCGTGGGCGTTGACGGAATACGACGAAGAAGGCGAGGCAGTCATTCACGGCTATCGTGAAGGAACCGACTGCGAAGTGCTCTTCGAATTACAGAATCTGACCGAGGTTGGCCCAGCCGGTTTCGGCGAACAGGAACTACATATCGGTCTGTGCGGTCTCGCCTATCGCGCTCGCGTACTACGTGGAAAAGGGAAGACCCGCTGGACGCCGCTCGAGAAGACCGCGCCCACGCGAGCTGCACATGAGAACGACTGGAGTTTGTCTGGACGCGTGATCGCGTTCAAGCCGCTGCGGAATCCGCTGTCTGGCGGCGAGCTCTTCTGGGTTCATCTCGATCTCGAGCGCATCAAACTCGAAGTGCTCGTCAACCGCCGCGCGCTGCGCGGTGAGTTGAGTGTGGGCGCGATGCTCGATGCCGAAGTTTGGCTTCAGGGACACGTGATCGACGAGCACGCACTGCGTTCGCGATACGAGGGCGTCGATTTCTCCTGCACACGCGCCAGTTTCTGGAGTGGATTAAGGCGAAGAAATTAGGCCACGGATTACACGGATTTTCACTGTTCTTTCTGTGTAAATCCGTGTAATCCGTGGCTAATACTTATGAGACGTGTCATTGTCGTTATTCTCCTGGCCCTCACCATCCTGCTGGCCGTCTATTTTTTCAATAGCTACTGGATTCACCGGTACGACGCCTTAATCCGAACCCAGGCATCGATCTATCGCGTCGACCCGGACCTCGTCTGGAGCATCATCTACGAAGAGACTTACTTCAGCCCGTGGAAGATTGGCAAAGACGGTGAGATTGGTCTGATGCAGGTGATGCCGGCCGTGGGACGCGAATGGGCCGCCGAAACAGGCATCCGCGATCTACAGAACCAGATGCAAACCGATCCGCAGAATGTCCTCAAAGATCCCGAGCGAAACATACAGATTGGTTGCTGGTATCTCGAAAAGATTTACGCGCAGTTTCGCGATACGCCTGAAGTCGAGACGCGGATGGTTGCGGCTTACAACGCTGGCCCGAGTCGTGCGGTCGAGTGGAGTCGTTCCGATCCGCCGGGCAACACGCAAACGGGCGCGGAGTTTATCAATCGTATCGACATTCCCTCCACGCGCGCTTACGTGATCTCAATCATGCAACGCTACCGGCAGCTCAAAAGCGCAAAGACCAAATGACGACTATTTATGCGGCGCGTTGGATTGTTCCCGTTTCGGCAGCGCCGATCGAGAATGGTGCTGTCGCAGTGGAGGGACAACGCGTCGCCGGTGTTGGTCCACGGGCGGAGATCGTCGAGCGGTTTCCCGAGTTCAAGGTTGAGTCTTTTGGCGATGCGATCATCGTTCCCGGTCTCGTTAACCTGCACACGCATCTCGAGCTCACCGCGATGCGCAGTTATCTCGAAAAAGAGGAGACTGACTTTTTTGCTTGGCTGCGAAAGCTGACCGTGGCGCGGCACGAGTTGATGACGGCGGATGATATTCAGGTCTCGGCGACGTGGGGCGCGTGTGAAGCGGTGCGAGCGGGAATCACGTGCGTCGGTGACGCGAGCGACGCGGGATTGATGAGCATGATGGCGCTGCGCGACGTCGGTTTGCGCGGCGTAGTTTACCAGGAGTCGTTTGGGCCGGATGCCCGCCGTGCAAAGGAAAATTTCGAGGAGCTGCAGTCGAAGGTGGACCACTTGCGCACACTCCAAAGTGATTTACTGCGCCCTGGTGTCTCGCCGCATGCGCCGTACACGGTCTGCGGGGCACAGCTCGAATTGATCGCGGAATACGCAGGCACGGAAGGGCTGCCGTTGATGATGCATGCGGCTGAGTCGGCGGCGGAAGATCAGTTTGTGCGTGAGGGTGGTGGAGCATTTGCGGAAGGGTTGGCGCGGCGCGAGATCGTGTGGAAAGCGCGCGGTGTTTCGACGATTCAATATTTGAAGCAGGTTGGCGTGCTTGATGTTAAGCCGCTCTTGGCGCACTGCATTCGTGTCGACGATCGTGATATCGAGACGTTACGAGAAACTGAGACGAAAGTCGCGCACTGTCCGAAGTCGAATGCAAAGCTCGGGCACGGTCGCGCGCCATTTGCGAGGTTTTTGGAGACAGGAATCGCGGTTGGTTTTGGTAGTGATTCGGTGGCGAGTAATAACACGTGCGACATTCTCGAAGAAGCGCGTTTCGCGACGCTCATGGCTCGGGCCGGCGGCGGTCTTGTGCCGGCGGGCGATGCGCTGCGCGTGGCAACGTTTGGCCGCGGATTGAGTGAGGGCGCGCTAGCAGACCTTGCGGTTGTGTCGTTAACGGGCGTGCATCAACTACCGAGCTACGATCCGATCGCGACCTTGATCTTCGCGTCATCAGGGCGAGATGTGATTTTGACGGTTGTTGCTGGGCGGGAGGTATATCGCGACGGGCGAGTGCTTGATGTTGATGAAGAACGGCTGCACGCACGAATGATCGAGATTTCGGAGAAGCTAAAGTAGGTTTTCACGCAAAGACGCAAAGATCGCAAAGACGCAAAGGCGGGTCAAATTCTTCGGTCGCGTCCGAGTATTTGACCCGCCTTTGCGTCTTTGCGATCTTTGCGTCTTTGCGTGAAACTTATACGGACGCCGTTATTGCCTCGTCGAAAATCTCGAGCGCCACGTCAACATTGTCTTTCGTGAGTATCAGCGGTGGCGACCAGCGAATCGTACTCGCCCCTGCTCCGAGAATGATTAACCCGCGCTCGAAGCACGCAATCTCGATCCGATCACGTAGCTCCACATTTTCAAACTCAACGCCGAGCATCATTCCAAACCCACGCACGTCGACGATGCAGTCGTGCTTCTGCTGCAGCTTCACCAGACCTTCCTTCAGGTACGCACCGACTTCTTCGGAGTTCTTAACTAACCCGCCTTCGAGCAGCTCGATCGTCTTCAGCGCCGCCGCAATACACACCGGATTACCACCAAACGTCGACGCATGTGCTCCCGGTTTCCAATCCATCAAGTCCGCGCGCGCGACGCACGCACCGATCGGCAATCCCGAGCCGATGCCTTTCGCGATACACACAATATCCGGCTGCACATCGTAATGCTCACACGCAAACATCTTCCCGGTGCGACCCATTCCCGACTGCACTTCATCAACGATCAGCAGGATCCCGTGCTCATCACAAATACGCCTTAGCCCCTTGAGAAAATCTTTCGGCGCAGGCACGTAACCACCTTCCCCTTGCACCGCCTCGACGATGATTGCCGCGACTTCTTCAGGCGGCGTCGTAGTCTTAAACAAACGCTCCTCGATCCAGTTGAGTGCGCCCTGTCCTGCACCACCATCACCACAGTCAGCCGGATTGAACGGATTGCGAAACTCATTCGGATAAGGCACGTGTACAACGTCGAGCGCCTGGCGCTTGAAACCTTTGCGCTGCGCAGCCCTCGAAGATGTCAGCGAGAGTGAGCCGAGTGTGCGTCCGTGAAAACTGTTGAAGAACGCGATGAACTTCTCACGACCAGTCGCGTGCATCGCGAGCTTCAGCGCCGTCTCAACTGCTTCAGTACCGCTGTTTGCGAAGTGCGTTCGCGTCGGTGATTTCACGGGAACGATCGCATCGAGCTTCTCGGCGAGTTGCGGCATGTGACGATAGTAATAATCAGTGCCGCACATGTGGATCAGTTGTGCCGCTTGTTCCTGAATCGCTTTCACGACTTCCGGGTGACAATGACCAGTCGAGCAGACAGCGACGCCGGCATTGCAGTCGAGAAAGATGTTGCCGTCAACGTCTTCAACCCAAACTCCGCTGGCCCGCTCGGCGACGAGCTTGAACGACGGCCGCGGGTAGGAAGGGTTAACAAACTGCGCATCTGCTTCGACGATCTTCTTGCCTTTTGGACCGGGCAGCTCGGTTTTGATCTCGGGACGCTTGGGTGTTGCGAGTACTGTGGTAGACATTTTTCACTCCCTTGAAGAAGAAAGGCCAATAACACGTGGGAATAGACGATGAAAAACTACACGAAGACTAGTCAGCGAAGAGGTTTGCGCGTGACTCGAGTGGACGATACATTAGCCACAGATTAACACGGATGACACTGATCGGAAAAAGATCCGTGTCAATCCCTGGCTAACAATCCTGGTTTGAACTTTAGCCTCTGGTTTATTAAAATTTCCCTTCAAATCCTGCCTGCGGAGATAAGAAAACATGACTAGACCCAGAATCTTTTTGGCGGTGCTGTTTGTCGCGGCCGCGCTTTCGCTGCCGTTTTTGCAGCGCTCGAGTGCGCAGAGCCTGGCGCCCACCCGCTCGTCTACAAACGATCCCAAGCTCGTCTATCCCGTAACCAAGAAAGTCGAGCAAGTCGACGACTATTTCGGAACGAAGGTTTACGACCCGTATCGCTGGCTCGAAGATGAGACTTCCGCCGAGACGAAAGCCTGGGTCGACGAGCAGAACCGCTTGACGTTCAGCTACCTCGACAAAATCCCTTTTCGCGAGAAGCTGAAAGCGCGTCTGACCGAGCTCTACAACTACCCGCGTTACAGCGCGCCTTTTCACCGTGGCGAGACTTACTTCTTCTCGAAGAACGACGGCCTGCAGAACCAGAACGTCTACTACATTCAAAAAGGCGAGAACGGTACGCCCGAAGTCTTCATCGATCCGAACAAGTTCTCAGCCGACGGCACGTCAGTGCTGAGAACCTTCTCGCTTTCACAAGACGGTAAGTATCTCGCTTACGGCATCGCGCAGGGCGGTTCTGACTGGGTCACGCTCAACGTCATGGAAGTCGGCACGCGCAAGAAGCTCGCCGACGAAATCATGTGGATGAAGTCTTCAGGAGTCTCGTGGCAGGGCGACGGCTTCTACTACAGCCGCTATCCCGAGCCGGCGAAAGGTAAGGAGCTCACCACCAAGAACGAATTTCATACTGTCTATTTCCACAAGGTCGGCACGCCACAGTCTGAAGACGTTCTGGTTTACGAAGACAAGCAGAACCCGCAGCGTTTTCATAACGTCGAGACGACTGAAGATGAGCGCTTCCTGATCCTCTCAGTCTCAGATCGAGGCAAAGGCAAGAAAGGGAATGCGCTCTTCTATAAAGATCTGTCGAAAGGCGAGACCGAGTTCTCTCCGATCGTCGCGGAGATCGGTGACGATAGTTTCGGCGTCATTGACAACGTCGGAGACAAGCTCCTGATCAGCACCAACCATAACGCACCGAACGAGCGTGTGGTCCTCGTCGATCCGAAGAAACCTGACGAGAAAAACTGGCAGACCGTGTTGCCGGAAAGAGCCGAGCCGCTGCAGGGCGTCGGCACCGCTGGGGGCAAACTCTTCGCTTCGTGGCGCAAGGATGTTGCCACGCGCGCGTATGTGTTTAGTCTCGACGGCAAGCTCGAGAACGAGATCGTATTGCCTGGCCTGGGCAGCGCCAACGGCTTCGGCGGTTTGAAAGACGACAAGTACGTTTACTACAGCTTCGCGTCGTTCAATTTTCCTTCGACGATTTACAAGTACGACATCGCGACGAAGAAATCGACTGTCTTTCGCACGATCGATATTCCCGGATTCAAACCCGAGAACTACGAAACCAAGCAAGTCTTTTACAACAGCAAAGACGGCACGCGCGTGCCGATGTTTCTGGTCTATAAGAAAGGTCTGAAACTCAACAGCAACAACCCGACGCTGCTTTACGGTTACGGCGGTTTCAACGTGGTCCAGGCGCCGGGATTCAGCTCGCTGCGACTCGCGCTGCTCGAACAGGGCGTCGTCTACGCGTCGGCGAACATGCGTGGCGGTGGTGAGTACGGCGAGAAGTGGCACGAGGCGGGAACGAAGCTGAAGAAGCAGAATGTTTTTGACGACTTCATCGCCGCGGCCGAGTGGTTGATCGCAAACAAGTACACGTCGCCGAACAAGCTTGCGATTCAGGGTGGCTCGAATGGTGGCTTGCTCGTCGGTGCAGTTTCGAATCAACGTCCCGAGCTGTTTCGCGCCGTGATCGAACAGGCGGGCGTGATGGACATGCTGCGTTTTCAGAAGTTCACGATCGGTTGGAACTGGATTGCAGACTACGGCTCGAGCGAAGCGAATGAAGCTGAGTTCAAGGCGCTATTAGCTTATTCACCGATACACAACGTGCGTCCGGGTGTGAAGTATCCGTCGACGTTGATCACGACTGCGGATCACGACGACCGTGTTGTTCCCGCGCACAACTACAAGTATGCGGCGGCGTTGCAGGCGGCGCAGGGTGGACCAAACCCGATCCTTATTCGCGTCGACACGAACTCAGCGCACGGCGCGAGCAACACGACTAAATCGATCGAGCAGACGCGAGATATTTATGCGTTCCTGTTTGAGAATTTAGGAGTGGAGTACAAATAGGAAATATTTTAGCCATGGATTTTCACGGATGAACACGGCTCAGACAGTGTTTATCCGTGTAATCCGTGGCTAATATTTGGTAGTTGGATATCGATCACTAAACCGCCTTCACGCGCGTTGTAAGCCTGGATCGTGCCGTTGTGCATTCGGACCACGCGGTCGACGATGGCGAGCCCGAGGCCGGAACCATTTGCGCTAACCTCTACTCGGTGAAAAGGCAAGAAAATATCCTGTAGCAGCGCATCAGGGACACCTGGTCCATGATCGCGTACGCGCAAGAGGATGGCTCGGCTCTGTCGTTCGAGCGTGACTTCGACCGCAGTTTCTGGCGCCGTGTGACGGACCGCATTTCGAATAACATTCTCGACCGCACTGCGAATCAGCTCCGCCACACCGGTTATCGGACAACTCTCATTCGCAAGGAATCGCACCGATCGATTCTGCGCGCGTGCCTCGAAATCACCGTCAGCCGCGACTTCCTGCACGAGGTTCACGAGGTCGAACGTCTCGCGCAGGTTCGAATCGACACCGCTATCGATGCGCGTCAACGTCAGCAGTTGTCCGATCAGCTTGTCGAGACGCTCAGCCTCGATCCCGATCCGGCTTTGATACTCGACCGCTTCCTCGCCTTGCCCGTGCTTCAAAAGACTCAGCGCAACGATCAGCCGCGCGAGCGGTGAGCGAAGCTCGTGTGACACATCGCCAAGAAGATTTCGCTGCGCTGTAACTAGCCGCTCGATTTGCTCCGCCATGCGATCGAAGTCGTCGCCGAGCAGTGCGATCTCATCGTGTCGTCTGCCAATCGCCGGTTTGACGCGCGTCTTCAAGCGACCTTCAGCAATGTCGCTCGCAGCTTGGCGCAGTTTGCCGAGCGGGCGCGTGATGTGAAACGTCAACACCAAACACAAACCGACGGCAATTAAAGTGATCACACCGAGACGCAGGTACGGATGACTGCCAATTGCGTCCGAGAGCGGCACGAGGGTACTCGGTGAGGTTTGAAACGCGAGACTGTACTTGCGACCACTCGGCGCTGTGACTTGTCGCACCGCGATGCCCTCTCGAACACTGACTGCCGAAAGACCCTGCGCCGAGATCCTCTCCATCGCGGCCTTGTTTCTCGCGATCGATTGCACGACAGGCGGCGCCGGGCGATCGAGCAGCGCGTATCCTTCCTCGTCGAAGAAGTAGAACCTGACAGTCTTCTTGCTTTGCAGATCGTCGAGATAGGCGCGCAGTTTGTCCGCCCCTTCAGTCTCGTACATGCGCCCCGCTTTCTCTGCTTCCATCGGCATGATGCTGTGCAGCGTCACCTGCCAGCGATCTTCGTAAAAGCGCGCGAGCAGCGCCGAAGTTTCCAGCGACGTGCCCACGAGCACGATGACCACCAGAAAGCAGAAAAAGATTTTTAGAAACAGAGTACGCATTCAGTGTCGACGTTGCGGGAGCGCGTAAAGATAGCCGATGCCGCGCACGCCTTTGATGCGATCGGTGCCGTCGGGCAATGGACCAATCTTTTTGCGCAGGTTGCAGACGTGTGTGTCGATGCTGCGATCGAATGGTGAAAACTCGCGACCGAGGATGTCGCGCGTGAGTTTTTCACGATTGAGAACCTGGCCTGCGCCACGCATCAACACTTCGAGCAGATCGAATTCCACAGTCGTGAGGTTGATGAGCTGGTGTCCGTGACGGACCACGCGCGCGCCGGTGTCGAGCTCGATCTCGCCGATCGCGATGGTTGTGTTGGTCGAGCTTTGTGGTGTTCCGGGTTTGGCGCGGCGCAGGATCGCGCGGATGCGTGCGGCGAGCTCAGGCGGACTGAAGGGCTTTGGGAGGTAATCGTCGGCGCCCATCTCGAGCCCGAGCACGCGATCGAGCGCGTCGCCGCGCGCCGTCAGCATCAGCACCGGTAGCGGCGACTCTGCGCGTATGCGGCGCAACACGTCGAAGCCGCTCATCTCCGGCATCATCACGTCGAGGACTACGAGCGCGTAGTCGCCTGAAAGTGCGCGCTCGATACCTTGTGCCCCGCCGTTGACAGCATCGATCTGAAACCCCTCACGCACCAGGAAGCGCGACACGAGATTGCAAAGCTCGACATCATCGTCGATGACGAGGACGTGTTCGGAGGTTTGGGTAGTTTGCGGCTCCATGCGAAGGCTTCATTTTAAGCAGGTTGGAGAAATTGCGCAGTCAAGAAATGTTAAGCCACGGATTTCGTGGCTAAAACTTTCGTATCGGATGCGCCTCCGTATTGAAGATCACCTGATCGAAATCGAGCGTGCTCGGCGGCGCGAAGAGCAAATAGAAATATTTAAACGTCTCGGCGAAGAGAAAGCTTTGCATCGAGTCGCTCTTCTCTTTCGTCTCGACATTCTTCAGGGCCGCATAGCCATCGTCAGTGCGGCAGTGCCTCACAAAGTCGCGCCAGAGACGCTCGCCCATGTACCTGTACTTCTCATCCTTCGTGTAGCGATAAAGATAATAAGTCGACTCGACGATCTCCGGTCGCAACGGGTAACCCGGCGCCATGATCTTTTGCGCGCGATAATCAAACTCCTCCGGCTCAATGCCTACGAACTTCCACATCTGGTACGACGAATCCTGCAACAGCTTCGCTCGCTTCAGATCCCCGCTGAGCGCCAGCACGGCTGGAAAGAACGCGTCGAGCGCGCCGTAAGTCGTCGCGCGCCGTGCACCAGTATTCATGTCAGCATGTCCGTACCAAAGCTGCACCTCGTAATCACCACGTATCTCATCCGCGAGATATTTATTGATCGCCGTGATGCTGTCGTTCCACATCCGCTTGCAATCGGAATCGCCAAACAGCAGTGAGCACTTCAGCAGGTATTCGTAATAACTATCGATCGCGCCGCTGATGTGACTGTCAGTGTTGGTCCACTCGCCAGTCTCGACATTGATCCACTCGCCCACCAAACCGATCTTCGAGCGGCGGTTGTAAGTCTCAACGAGCGCGCGCTTAGCTTTTTCAAAATAGATCGGTTTCCCGGTGAGCTTGCTCAACGTCCCGAACTCGATAATGAGCGTCCCCGTTTCAGCCGGATTGCTGATCGGCTTACTCACTTTCCCGGTCTTCAGATTGACGTAGCGATACGGCATTCCGGTCGGTGAGTTAAAGACGGGCAGCAGTCGATTGCCGAGGTCTTCGGCGAGATTGAGAAAGCGCTTGTCGCCAGTTAGCTGGTAATTCGTGAGCAGGCCGCCGAGGAGCCTGATCGTGACCTCGAAGTTCTGGACCTCGATGTCTTTATCGAACGAGAGATTGTCGAGGATGTACTTCTTCGTCGCCGCTGCTTCGTCGTCGAGATCCATGAGGATCATCGTGTCCAGCGCGTCGACGGGTGTCATCAGCAGCGGCTGCGCATACCAGTCGTGATAAGTCTTCGAGAGCGGTTTGAGATCGTCGTGGCCCCACGCGTATTTCTTGTAGCCGTTCCAGGCGTGCAGAAACTCCGCTCTGACTTCGGCGGCGAGTTTGCGGTTGGGTTGCTGGGCCTGAATTGTCGCCGTTATCAGCAACAATAGCAGCAGTGTTCCGAGTTTTCTCATTATGTGTTTTTTGCGGGCTACGAATTGGGATTGTGTTCGTATTGAGCTTTTTAATTCATTCGACACACGAAATTTGCAGATCGCCTGGGAAGGGCCACAGGGTTCACGCTCCGAACTCTGTTTTACAGCTTCTTTCATGTACAAATTTATCGTTTCGTGCTACTACTGGCCAGCCGGAGAGCGCGGCCTCCGACTTCGTGCCTCGATAATAAAACAACTATCTGGGGATTCTGGAAACGGTCTCATTTACCCCCGACTAGGAAGACTGACCAGCGTGGATAAGATTGCCTCCTCCATTGAACGACGCCGAATGCGCAGGCTCAGAGTTCGCTGTGAAGTCGAGCTCACGGCCACGCTCTCGCTACTCGACAACGACGTCCAGAACTGTGATTCGTCCCTCGTTTTCCTGGGCCGAACGCACGATCTCAGCGCCGGCGGCATGGGCATGGTGCTACCGTCCACGATCATCGACGAGAGATTCTGTAGCGGCGCGAACCGTTTGAATCTGTCGCTGCACGTTCCGGGCGGCGTGATCGGAATGGAAGTGAACCCGGTTAGATGTGAACGCCTGACCGGACCATACGTGGGCCAGGGTTACCTGCTCGGCACCGAGATCACAAACGTCGACGACCGCGCGCGCTTCGAGCAGTATCTGGACACCATAAAGCGCACGGAACCGAGCGCGGTAGCGCCGGGTAAAGCACCACTCCTGGACGCGTAGACCGGATTCAAAAACGTTCAAATAGAACAAGTCAGGAAGAGGGGCTTGCCCCCGCCGTTGCTTGGATTGGATGAGCGGGGGCAAGCCCCTCTTCCTGACTTGTTCGCCTCCACCCGTTCTTGTTGTTGCTTATGGGTGTTGGTGGTTGCGGCCGTTTTGGGGAGTTGATTCGTATGGGAAGACCTTGTTGAAGGCCATGTCGTTGTGATCAACGCCATCACCTGCCGGGCCACGAATGATCAGGTTACTGGGATCGCGGAGATCGCTGATCAGCGCAGTGACAGCGATGTCCACAACATCGTCTCCAAAGCGACGACCATTGGGCCACCCACCAGGAATAAACCCACCATTCTTGAACGGATCCTGAATGTTGCTCTTCAGCACGTCGCCGCCAAAAATACTCAGCCGCGAGAAACCAACATCATCAGGATTCGCTGAGCTGCCGCCGGCCAGACGCGCCCTACTCGTCGAAAGATCAACCTTGATCAGGTCCGGAATGTAAATACCGGCAATGTCTGTGCGGTTAGTCTCCGGCGCAACCGGCGACTTGAAGACGAGCAAATTGATCAAGCGCGCGAGCTCCGGTGTTTCAGCATACTTCCTGAAAAGCTCCCCATCGTTGCTCGGACTCGTGCGGCTGTACAGATCCTTATCAGCAATCGCGACGAGGCCTTCGTTGAACAGCGGATTTCCCTGGCGTGCAACCTGTACGAATGGCCCATTATTCTTCGCCGAATGCTTCTCATCCAACACTCTTACCGATTGCCTGCTGGTGGTTGCATAAACACCCGCGATCTGCTGGTCGCCGCCGAGCTCTGCAATCGGCACCTCGAGCGCCATCAAGTGAAGATTGAACCCACCCTGCGAATCCTTGCCGGGATTGCGCAGTTTGAGCAGATCGAATATCGACTGAATATCCGCGTAAAACCCGTCGTCACGCTGGCCCGCAAACGCAACGTAGCCACCGGACAACTCCGCGATCGACTCGCGTGTATATTGATCGAGCTCGGCCTCAGTCGCGACCCCATCTCGCGCACGGTTCTCGCCATCATTGCCCTGGTTGTAGAACGGTGTGGCGTTGCCCTGGTTGTTAGGCGGAACCACGCCGGTGCCCAGCACCGTCTCACGATGCGTGCGGTGGTCCACCTTAGTAACGGTGTAGGTTTGCGTCAGGTTCTGATTCGCGTCGTTCACGTGCTGAACAACGCCAAGATACGACTGCAGTATCGTGTTTTGGTTTTTGAAGCTGGTGGTAAAACGAAATTGATAACTCAACGTGGCGCGGCCAGCGGCCACGTCAGGACCGAGCGCCACATGAATCTCATACAAAACGTTGTCGTCGAAGTTGTACTTGTTAGGACCAATGCCAGGCTCCTGATGCGGGTACACACCAAGCGCCAGAACGAGTGACTTCTGCGGTCCATCCTGATCGACGAAGGCATAAACGTCCGTGGTATTGGCCGCCGGATCGAGAATGATCAGCGGCGCGTCCATGTGACTCGAAGCGAGAACGTTTGCCGGTAGAATCAGCGCGAGCGCAAGTATCGCGACTAACTGTTTCAAGACCTGTCTAGACATAGTTACTCCTTTGGTTTGGAATTAATCTTTTGCCGCCACGCCTCGAGCTGCGCACGCTCACTCGGCAACAGCATCTGCTGAATCACGGAAGCCTGTTGCAGCCGTTGCTTTGCTTGTGCGATGTCGTGGTTGAGTGCGGCGATGATGCCGGCGTGCAGTAACAGGCGGGCGTCAACTGTTCCTTCTGATAAAGCTTTCGTCGCGTGTAGTTGCGCCTGCGTATTGCGTCCGGCTACAGCGAGCGCCCACGCGAGCGCATCGTGCGTGAAGACATCTGCGCGGCTGGTTAATTCGTGCTGAGCCAGGTCGACAGCCTGCTCGATGTTCTCACCACGAGTAGCGAGAAAGAGTGACATCGATCTGGGATCTTCTTTGGCGCCACGCTCGATGATCTGTGATTCGACTTCCTGCGCGCGATCACGATCGCCGGTAAGCGCGAGAGCGTCCGCGAGAGCCCATTGATATTCCGGCAGCGGATTCAACCTCGCCGCGTGTTGCAACTCGACAACTGCATCCGCCGCTCGATGCAAAGCGAGAAGTATTCGACCTCGCGCGAACAGTGCGGGCGCGTAGTCGGGTTGCAGGGCCAGTCCCGCACTGCACGATTCCAGCGCTTGCTTCGTTGCGCCCTTTTGTAATTGATAAAGCGACAGTCGCGTGTAAGCCCAGGCCGCTGCTTCAGCATCATTCGAGCTGCTGCCGCTGACAGCCAGTCGCATCAATTCGATCGCGCCGTTCAGATCGCCGGTCAGCCAACGTACGTGAGCGGCCCGCGCATACGATTGCAGATCAGGCCGCAGATCGATCATCTTCTGATACGCCGCAGCTCCCTCGCGAACCTTGCCTTGATCGACTAACACGTCTCCAAGAACGCCGTAATCGAAAGGCCTTTCGCGCCTGCTCACGAGCTCGCGTGCCACGTCTTCCGCCTCATTGAAACGATGCAGGCTTTGCAATGCATGAGCGCTTAACAGGAGTGTGTCCGGGCCTTTCGCGCCGTTTGCTTCCATGCACTGAGCGCATTGTTCAGCGAGGTTGTAATAGCTTGCGTCGAAGGTGAGTCGAGCTTTTTTGACGAACGTCCAGCCGAGACGCTCTAATCCGGCTGTCGATCCGTTGCGAATGACCGCTTGTTGCCGCGCAATTTCCTTGTCGATAGGTTCATTGCCGTTCAGCGACGCCAAAACAAAACGACAGGCTGCACTCGGCGTGTTTTCTGCCTCAGCGCGAGGAGATGTCTTACGGCTGGCAATCAGAGCAAAGAGAAGAATCAATGACCCCAGAACTGCGAGCACTTTGTTTGTCATATTGTGATTTACGGATGAAGGTGAGGTATTGGATTTATGTCGCCTTGACTTTTTCGAGTGCTCCAATAGAGTGAGAAGTGATGAGTGACACCGTCGCCACTAATCTGCCGAAAGAGATGCAGTCGCATCACTACCCGATCCTCTATCAAGTTGAGGACACTCACTGGTGGTATGTCGGTCGACGTCGGATTATCCAATCGCTCGTCGAGAAAATTTCTGCAACGACGAAGACTCAGAGAATTCTCGACGTTGGGTGCGGAACGGGTGCGAATCTCAAGATGCTTGCGGCTTACGGGAAAGCTGAAGGTGTCGACATCTCGCCGCAAGCGGTCGATTTCTGTCACGAGCGCGGTTTGGACTCGGTGAAGCTTGGCGCCATCGAGCAGCTACCATACGAAAGCGATTCTTTTGAGCTCGTCACCGCACTCGACGTCATCGAGCACCTTGACGACGACATTGCCGGGCTACGCGAGATGAGAAGAGTCTTGCGTCATGACGGACGCCTACTCGTCTTTGTTCCGGCGTTTATGTTCCTCTGGGGCGTTCAGGATGATGTGAGTAATCACCGGCGGCGTTACACGTTGCCGCGGTTGTTGAAGACGGTGGAAGAGGCAGGCTTTGTTGTCGAATGGTCCAGCTACGCAAACATCAGCTTTTTTCTACCCGTGCTGGTCGTGCGTTCCGTGATGCGCTGGTTCGGTTTGCGTGCGGATACGGAGTACGGCATCAACCTCTCGCTGATGAATGGACCATTCAGCTCGTTGTTCGCTGCTGAGCGATTTGTGTTTAAACGTGGGCGACTTCCGTTTGGTGTGTCGGCCGTCTGTATTGCCCGGCGAGTAGAAAAGGACCATCGAGTAGAGACAAAGGACGAAGTTTGACTACTGTGTTACTCCACGGCGGAGCGGGGAAGTGGGCCGGCTTTTGCGTTCGGCTTGGGTGAGAACCGGTACTTCAGGAGATTCGAAGTAAACTCGAGGATCGCTTTCGGCTTTACGAACGAACCACGGTTGTCGTTGATCTTAAAATGAACCGGCGTTTCTCCGATCTTCAGCCCGAGCTCGCGCGCGCGGATCACGATCTCTGCATCAGCGAACCAATCGTCTGACTGGAGGTTTAGGAGCTCATACTTATCGCGCCGCATGATTTTAGGTTTCGAGTTGATGTCGCGGACTTTGAATCCGAATAGCAAACGGAAGAATGCGTTATACACGGCTGAGATCAAGCGCCGGTACAAACCATCGTCGCGAATGACTCGATATGTTTTAGTTAGATCAAGATCCTCCAGCTCGCATTTCAGCAAACAGGCGATTATCGACTCGGGTGGAAACTGCCCGTCGCCATCGATCACGCCGATGTACGTACCACGCGCGGCGTCGAGGCCCATGCGCATGTCCCATCCCATCATTCCCTGCTTTGGACGAATTACGGTGCGAATGTTTGGCGATTCTTCGGCGAGTTTTTTGACTATTTGAGGTGTTTCGTCGTCGCTTCCCTCGATATAGTTTCCGACAAGCACGAGCTCCCACGAGAAGTTACAGAGCGATAACGTTCGCTGCAAACGCTCAACGAATGGAATAATACTCCGACCGCTCCGGTAGCAGAGTACTACGAGTGAAAAATGGGGCTCGGTCACGAAGCGATGTTATTACGTATTTCAGTCTCGCTGCAACGACGCAAATGATGCGAATCCTTGTCACCGGCGCCTCGTCGCCACTCGCAGCCCGCGTAATGCGTCAGTTGCTTATGAATAGCGACATCGAGCTTTGGGCCGGCCGTCATCGAAAAGAGATTCCGCTCGTAGATCCGCGACTGCACGTGCTCGATTTAGACCTTGCATCCGATCTAACCGGAACTCTACCGCGCACTCCGTTTGACATGGTGATTCACTTTGCCGGAGTGACGCACGCATCCGATGAACAGCAATACTGGAACATCAATTTAGAAGGCACACGTCGACTCGCTCAGACAGCATACGAAAATGGTTGTCGTCGTTTCGTCTACATCAGCACACGCTGCGCGACTCACGGCAGCGGCGCGTATGGCGAATCGAAACTCGCAGCCGAGCAGGAGCTTCAGAAGCTCGATTGGACCAGCTTGCTGATCATTCGTCCAGCCGAGATCTACGGAGGCGGAGGCAAAGAGGGAATCGATCGCATGCTAGCGTTGGCGCGCAGTTGGCACGTCATTCCAGCACTGTTCGGTCACACGAATCTACAATTCGCGCCGATGCATGTTGACGACTTCGCGACGCTCGCAGCGGAGTTAATTCAACAACACACTAACGGCATCAGAATCGAGACCATCTGCGGACCTGAAGACTTAAGCGGAATGGTCCTCGCCTCCCGCATCGCGAAACGTCATCGCGCTCTTCCGCTACCACTCTGGTGGCCCATAGTCAGTGTTGGTCTCAAGCTGTTACAGCAGTTTGGGTTTGCGATCGTCAAGCCAGACCAGTTGACGCGCTTGACTGGCAGAAAGACCGGAACCGCTGCGAGTGCCGGAAGTACGCGACACGGAATAAAGCGTTTCCCCGCGAACTGAAGGGAGATCCACAGATTACACGGAGGTCATAAAATCATCTGCGTAATCTGTGGATAAGGATTAGTTAAACCGTAATGCTGACTGGGCCAGGATTGAACGCCAGGCCGAGTGGTCCCTGTTGCGTAAACGGAAGGGCGAAGGGGGTACCGTTTACATTGACCGTGAACTGGGTTGGGCCTCCCCAGTTAACGCCAAGCATCAGAAGGCTGTACGTGCCGGACGGAATAGTTTGGTTAATAGACTGCTTGAGCGGCTGGTTCACACCGTTCAACACGACGGTATTTTGATAGTCACCCGGCTGGATGGCGAGTGTTACGTTGACCGGTTGACTGTTGCCACTCAGTATTTGGCATAGTTCGTAACTGGCGCTCTCCGTGTATGCCAGAATGACGAGTTCGTTATCGCAGGCTGTGGTGGTGATTGAGTTTCCCATGTCGTCTTTCTCCTTAGTTTGAGTTTTAAGTCTCTAGCTAATAACGCGAGAACTTCTTCGTAAAACCACCACGCCGGTCGGGAAAAACGAAGGCCGCCGGGTTTGACTCCAGGCGGCCTTCGATCAAGTTAATGGCTCAAACCAGAATCTAGGGCCAGTTGCCAGTCGGTGCATTTGCCGTGGCGTTTTCCACGCCATCGACGTCTGCACCAAGGTCCTTACCATCACTGCCTGCGCTCTTCCACGCAGTTCCGCTGGTAATACGGTAGTTGCCGTCTCGGCCACTGTTGAAGTTGACTAACCGTGACGTCCATGAAGTGGCCCATAACTGTGTTCCGGGCCAGTTAGACGCCGCTCCTGCGCCGCGCATAATACCGTTGTTGGTCACATCGAACCCGGTAAACTGATTAGCCAGCGCATTGTTGGCGTTATCAATCGCGCCGGAACCGGAGATGCCACAACCACGATAGTCAATGACATTGTCTTTGAAGACAAAGCCACTCCACTTGGGTGTGACGGCATCGCCTACGAGGATGAGCGAGCCATCCGTGAAAACGCTGTTGCACGAGCTGGATTGCGTAGGACTCGCGTTGATGATGGTGTTGTGGGCGATTTGCAGGTTCTGCGTGCCGCCCAAAAACCATCCGGTCGCGCTCCAGTCACCCGATGAAGCGCCCGGCTCCGGATCCCAAACCTCGGCATCCATCTCAAACACGTTGTCTCTGAAGAGCACTCGATCAGGAGTGACTCCGCAGTTGATAGCACCATCAATCGTATGGCCGACCACCGCCGTTCCGGCGTGGACGTTCTTCATAAAGTTCTTGTACCAGATGATGTCTGACATCTGGTCGAGCGTACCGGAGACTGTCGCTGTCGCTGCGGCCCCAGTGCCACCGCCGCCCGAAAAGCTGACTGTCGGCGCCAGACAGTAGCCCATGCCAGGATTTGTAATGCTCACGCTCGTAACGTGTCCGCCGCTAACGTTTGCTGTCGCCGACACGCACTGACCCTGCACGCAGCCTGGTGTATGCGTGAAGGATACGGCCGGCGCTGAGGTGTAGCCACTGCCACCGTTCGTCACCGCGACGTTAGTGACTCGACTCGAATCCTGTTCCAGCTTCAGGTTTATCGCCAGCGACTGCGCGTCCGGCCAAAAACCTCCCTGAGCATCGGCGGTGCCGCCAAAGTAGTTACCGAAGACGAGTAACTTTGCACAGGTCTTACACTCGAACAGATTTTTCTCAGCGACCCAGTCAGTCGTAAAGGTATCGCCGCAACCACCGTCGGGTTTCCACTTACATGGCACGTACATGTGATTGCGCAAAAACTCCAGTTGGCCGATCACGTAATTGTCGATAGCGAGGCCGGCGCCACCCCACATGAAGTTCTCACCAACCCCGATCAAAGTGTTGTTCAGGATCTTGTTTCGCTTGGCGTCAAGAAACAGAATCGCCTGCCCATCGAACCCGGAAAAATGGAACTCATCGAAATAGCTATCGATAACGAAGCTGTCTTCCCAGGTTGCGTAGAGCCCGCGTCCGGTGTTCTTCGTGGCCAGACCATGGACGTAGCAGCGATCGAATCCAATAAACTTCGGGATATTGGAAGCGTTATTGGCAAGGTTGGTCTGAAGCTGGATCAGTCCCGATTGATTGGCTCCATTTGGAGCGTCACTCAGAGCCGAAGAGTCCACCGTTATTTCAGCGCCGATGATGCGAATGTGATTCGCAGCCGCAGCGGCGATAATGGTCGGATCGACACTCGTGTTTTGGATCTTGAACAGCTTCGAAGCGTCGGCAGGTACGACGCGCTTGCCCTCAGGCAGGTTTGCATACTGCGACGACCGAACGACGATCCAGTTTTGATCGGCGTTTGCAGGCAGAGACCACTGGCCCGATAACGTCAGACCGGCGTCGACTGTGATGATGCGTTTCGTCGTGGCGGTCCCGGCATCGTTAAGCGCCGTTTGAAACTGCGATGGTGTGTAGTCACCGCCAGAAGTCTTTACAGTTTTCTCAACTGCACCTGTCATATCCGGCATACGACTATCGACTTGCACCGGCAGCGCGGTACAGGTGGCGCCACTGGAAGCCGTGGTGAAGGTTTGATCACTGCTCTGCGTAGAGGTCGTTCCGTTGTTTGCGTTAACGCGGTAGTGATAAAGCGTATTAGCCGAGAGACCGGTGAGCTGAATCGCGTGCTCAGTATAGAACCGCACCGTATCATCGATGGTGGAGCTTCCGTAGCTGGTGCTCGTACCATACTCAATGAATGAGTGTGACGCGACATCGGTACTGAAGTTGATCAGGGCACTGGTATTACAGTTTACCGCCGGATTGATGTTGGAGATCTGGGCTCCGGTTGAGCCACTTGAATCAGCCGCCTGAAAGTTATCGAAGATAACCTTGCCCGGCGCATTCGCTTCTGTCTGGAAGGTGCCGCCTTTAACCTCGAAGTAGATCCCGGTCGTGGGAATCGAGGAGCTCCAGACCTCGCTGTATTGCTGTGTCCAGGTGCCCGGCACTCCACCACTGCCCGGCGCTGTGTCGAGCGTTACCGCACCGGTCGAAGTGTTCTGGATGCGCCAGAATCTGTGATTGGTCGAGTCATAGGTTATAGAGAAAAGTGTAGTCTTGGTGCCCCCAACGTTTCTCACGCCTTTCAGCACGCCGCCCTCTTCTTGAATTCGATAGTAGGCAGTGACACTGGAGCCCAGGGTGAACATTGCATCGCCTGAAGTGTTGGTAGCCGGTGCTTGCACGAGCTCAACGTACGCGTAAGCGTCGCTGAAAGTGTAGGTGTTAACAGTGCGCATGCCGCGATAACTGGAGCCGGAAACATTTTGCAGCAATGGTCCAATCTCGAGACGTTGCGAGGTTTCAGCAATCGGCACATTCGTGTTGGTGAAACCGCTAAACAAGTCGTTTGGATTCCACTTCGCTGTGTCGATCGAGTTGTCGTTGAAGTCGTCGCTCAGAATCGCTGCCGCGAGAGCGCGAGGAAAATTAAGTAGAGTGCCGATCAACACCATTACTATGAGGGAGAAGGTAATGCCGATGAGCGTTTTGGTTGTGATTGAGCGTGTGGCGTAGAGTCTGCCACGCAGTCTTGACATACAGACCTCCTGGTTGTGGAAAGACAAATTGTTTTAAGCCGGGCCGGGCTTACGACGAGTGTAAGGAAGACATTGGGGGGTCTTCGCCGGACAGCCTACTCTCACAATTTTCGAGTGTCAATGAAAGGAATTTACGATTTTAAAATGCAGTCGAAACACAATAATTCTCCTCGAAATGAACAAGTCAGGAAGAGGGGCTTGTCCCCCGCTGTTGCTTGGATTCGATGAGCGGGGGCAAGCCCCTCTTCCTGACTTGTTCATCTCTCCCACGTCGGTACTCTTCCGAACAGTGAGGCTTTTTCTTCACGCAGTTCGACATGTCTTTGACGAAGAGTATTCGGATCAACGAGCGGATGCGTTTCCAAATCCGTGCAGACGCATTCAACGTGCTGAACCACACTAACTTCGAATTTTAGCCACAAAAAGGCACATAAAGCACAAGAGAATTTCTCTGTGTTTTATGTGCCGTTTGTGTACCGCTCTTTTAGAAACCAAGCTCAACCCAGATCCAGTTGTGATCCGAGAGTCGAACACCTTGATCTTCGGGGAGATCCCACTGTTGGCTAACAGCCGTACAGGAGAAGAAATTATCGAAGTCGTTGTGCAATGATGAAGGACACGTAGCGCGACCGTCGGGAACCGAAATGTTGTTCAAGGCGATTGAGCCATTGTTCGGCTTGTACAGCACGTAGTCTATGCGCCGGAAATCGTGTGTTCGAGTGTTCAGACCGAGAGGCATATCGGCAATTGTGTCGTTATCCCTGTCTCCCCAATTTGCTGAGGCTACGGAAGTCGACAATCCCGTCGCCCACAGGTCACTGAATCCTGCGGAAGTGAACAGATCAATTTGAAAACCGGAAGGCTGTTTGGGAGTGTCGGTCGTGAGGTTCAGGTCTCCGAGGATAATCACCGGCAGACCACCCGTAAGCGTACTATTGATCCAGCTCAACAGGTCGTTAATCTGTGCTACTCGTTGTACTGATTCCAGCGTACCGCTGCTCGCATTTCTGCAACCTGAAGGACACAAGTGAACACTCACCACATAAAACTGTTGCGAGTTGAACTCGAACTTGGCAGCGACAACACTGCGACGGACATCCGAACCGTCCCAACCGAAGTTGGATGAACCGTTAGCCAGATCATATTCGTACGTTGTGATTTCACTTAGACTATCCCGCGCCCAGATAGCATTACCGTCGCCGTCGGTGGGGTTGTTCACCCGGAATTTGACACGATGGAACCCGCCATTATCAAAGGCATCATCCCAATTTCCAAGATCTCCAGTTGAAACCTCCTGAGCAGCAACCAGATCAGCCGTCGATGTGATCTTGTTTGCCTGTGAGTCATAGTGATGAGTTCCATCCGTGGATTCACCGTGTTGTAGGTTCGCACTCACAAACGTCAATGAATCAGTAGGAGTTGGCGTTGGTGTCGGCGTTGGAGAGCTAACGCTCGCCGCGTAAAAGTTGTCGAAGATGACTGTGCCCGGCGCGTTTGTTTCTGACTGAAAAGTGCCGGCTTTAAGCTCGAAGATGATCGACGACGTGGAGATTGAGGAGTTCCATGTCTCGGTGTATTGCTGCGTCCAGGAGCCCGGCACTCCGCTGCTGCCAAATGCGGTGTCGAGAGTCACACTACCGGAGTCGTTACGGATACGCAGGAACCTGTGATTGGTCGAGTTATAGGTGATCGTGAAAAGCGTCGTCTTAGTGCCGCCAATCTTTTTCAGACCAATGAGACTCCCGGCCGACACGTAGATGCGATAGTAGTTATCAACATCATTGCCCACAGTTAACATAGCATCACCAGCAGTGCTTGAGTTGGCAGCTTGCACCAACTCGACATAGGCATAAGCGCCGCTGAAGTTATAGGTGCTGTTCGTGCGAACACCGCGATAATTGGAGCTGCCGGTATTTTGCAGCAATGGTCCAATCTGCAGTTGTTGCGAGGTTTCATTTAAGCCCAGACTCGTGTTGGTGAAGCCACTGAACAGCGTCGTCCCCCACTTCGTCGTGTTGAGTGAATTATCGTTGAAGTCATCTGAGACTAAGACTGTTTCCGACGGCGGCGCAGAGTAAGTGAATCCATTAGTCAGTGTGCCGCTCTGTGAATCGGTGTTGGTGACAACTACATTAACCGCTCCGGCTGAGTGCGCTGGAGTCTTGGCCGTAATTGAAGTAGAGCTTACGACGGTGACGCCAGTTGCAGACGTTCCACCCAGGCTTACAGTTGCGCCAGACGAGAAGCCGGTTCCGGTGATAGTCACGGAATCGCCCCCACTCGTGGTTCCTGATGTTGGTGAGATGGCGCTAACTGTCGGAGCAGGCGCGGTGTTGTCTGCGACTTCGAAGTTGTCGAAGATGATCGTGCCCGGCGCGTTTGTTTCTGACTGAAAAGTGCCGGCTTTGAGCTCGAAGATAATCGACGAGGTGGAGATTGAAGAGTTCCACGTTTCGCTGTATTGCTGCGTCCAGCTTCCCGGCACGCCGCTACTGCCGGTCGCAGTGTCGAGCGTTACATTACCCGAGTCGTTGCGAATGCGCAGGAACCGGTGATTGGTCGAGTTATAGGTGATCGTGAAAAGCGTAGTCTTAGTGCCGCCAATCTTTTTCAGACCGATGAGGTTTCCGGCGGACACGTAGATCCGATAATAGTTGTCGACGTCATTGCCGACAGTGAACATGGCATCACCCGCAGTGCTGGAACTGGCGGCCTGGACCAATTCCACAAACGCGTAAGCGCCGCTGAAAGTGTAGGTGCTGTTGGTGCGAATACCGCGGTAATTGGAGCCGCTGGTGTTTTGCAGCAATGGTCCAATCTGAAGCTGATTCGAGGTTTCATTCAAGCCCAGACTCGTGTTGGTGAAGCCGCTGAACAACGACGTGCCCCACTTGGTTGTGTCCAGAGAATTGTCATTGAAGTTATCGCTTACAATCGGCGCAGCCAGAGCACGTGGAAATGTCAGTAAGTTAGTGATCGAGACGATCACGAGAAGAGAGAAAATGATGACGATGAGAGCTTTAGTGGTTGTGGGTATAGCGTAAACTCGACCTTTCAGTCGTGACATATCGACCTCCTTGCAGTGAGAGACAAATTGTTTATGTCGTGGGCTTGCGACGATTAAAGAAGGGAGAGCAGTGGGGGGGTCTTCGCGGTACAGACTACTACCGGGTTTATGACACTGTCAATTTAAAACGTGATGTCATAGACAAAGTACAATGTGCAGGGGATGAGAGCTAAACATCGGCATCTACAATTTACACATGCGCGCAATGGGCGGACGCATGTTTTGCTTGATTTGAACGGTCATAACATCACTGGTCCAGGCGGTGGCGCTGATGGCATCTCTGCAGTTGGGACAACGATACTGACTATCAAAGGGCCAGGTTTTCTTGTGAAGTGCATAAAGATCTGTTGTGCACGTTGACAGCAGGAAAACTACCTGCCTAAACTCCGCGTCAGGTGACGTAATGATTAGCCGGCCCTCACTCATAATCGCAGCTTTTATAGTTTCAGTTGGGCTCGTCGGTGTCGTACTGAACAGACGCAGCGTCCCACCTGTCCCTATTGTCCACGCACAACAAACACCTATCGAACCGGGCTCAATTGACGATACGGTCCAGAAAGCTATCGCTAATGGGAAGTTCTCAGTAACGGTTCCCCTCGAAATCATGCATGAGGATGTAGACGGGTTCGATGACGCGAAGGCGCATTACAGCATCCTGGTTGCCGACGCGGTCTCGAAGCAAAGTTTCGCTACTAGTGCTTACAGCGTTGAAACCTGGTTCAAGTTTACGGTAACGGAAACCATACTAAGCACTGCCCCTCACGTCTGTGTCAACGGTGCATGTTCATTACCAGCGGGCCTCCCCGCTGCGAGTTCCAACGAGTTATGGTTGTCAAAATCAGGAGGCGCCATTGAAAGAAATGGTGTCACTGTTAAGTTTGAGTGGGATGAATTTCCGGATTTCAATGTCGGCCAGAGATATGTTCTGTTCATTGATATGAATCAGAGCACCAGGGTTGGTGCGAACGCATTAGGTCCAGTGGGCGTGTTTATGCTGGACAACAATGGCATCATAGCGTCCGTTCTCGGTGAAGACACCAACTTAAAATCAGATATCTCCTCTCGTTTTGGAAATTGCTTAACTCAGCTTAGAAACTCAATCAATCCTCCTCCACAGACCTTCAGGATGTGATCTTGTTATCACCGAACTGGCGTGAAGATATGATTTTCGCTTCCAGAAGGGCGCGTGTATGAATCGCTGGAGTGCAGGCCAAACGCCTTAAACAAAGCTGCAAATAGAGACGCACGCGACGCAAAGCAATCTCGTTTTCCTCGCGTCATAGATGGGCCCAGCTAAATAGCACTGTGAATTCACATGAGAATGTTTGAGATCTGGTCAGTCTTGTCTGGTTTTGCCGAAATTCAATCTATGATCTGCTGAATTCAATTCATGTTCGGCGAAATTCAATGTGCAATTTCGTTAAATGCAGACGAGGTGAGTCCAGTTCAAGACAGCCGCGCAGGAGTTCAAAACGCGCGAGGGCTGATCTTGCTTGCTATTCGCGCAGTTCACGACGCTACGAACCTAATCATGAACCGTTACTCCCAATTACGAACACCATTGGGCAAGAGAAAGGCCGCCGGAGTTAACTCCAGCGGCCTTCAAAGTCGTGGCTCCGCAGGTAGGGTGAGAGACCTATTAGGAATGTCGCGGGTTTAAACTGTTTACAATCTTCACTTTCAGCATCCAGTTGTGCCTTAGTTGTGACAGGCATTTCAAGACGCATTAGGCAAAAATGGCGCGAGGCGATTGAGCTTCCAGCATGCGACGGGGATCGAGCGGACCCGGTCAGGGGTACGACAGGAATTGCTGGTGGTAGAGCGGGTTGATGATCGCGATACTGATCATCCTGCTGGCGCTGTTCTTCCTATTGATGGTCAGAACTGTAAGAGAGTCGTACGTGCTCAACGCCCTTTGGGCCATCGGAGTTGTCAACGCCGACCTTGCTTATGAAAGCGCCCTGAGGCTTACGCATATTTTCGCATTTAGTGACATAACTCAACATTCTAACTTGCCGCCGTTACTGGACCACTTGCAATTGCAACTCTTTGACCCCCTTTTAAACCCTTTTCAAAATTTCACGTGACTACGCCACGACAAGATTTCTTGGACCACCGGGGTTCTTTAATCTTCGATCACACTAAAAACTTCATTTGGATATCGCGCGCTTTAGAGCCTTGCAGTCTTGATAGCGCTCATAACGGGAAGCCCTGCCAATTACCGGTTAGGGTAGCTGTTGGGGTGAACCTAGGTCTTAGGCCTCCGCTAATTTCTTTATTCTTGGGGCGAACACTTCATAGAACGCTTTGAGTGTTCGATAAAGCCAGTCGTGCTGTGTCGACCAGGCAAGACGGTCAGTGGGGTCTGCATGCTTCTGGATCAGGATCCAACTTTCTACGTTATTGGGACGCGGGTCCCAAACTAGTTTCATGCCAAGCTGTTCCTCTATTTCCTTCTTCTCGTGTTTCAATAAAGGAAAGAACCTTTCAGCTCCCCGACCCAGAGTTAGGTCAACACCTATTACTGGCCCCCCTGGGTTCCTCACTTTAAAATGAGCAGCCACTCTACAGCTGGAACCTAGCCCGATCGCCATCCATGGATCCGGACGTGGATTGGGGAGAGTTAGTGAGCTGCTTTCATCTGCCTCTGCCAACTTTTTGAAAGCAATCCAAAAATCTGTTTTCATTTTTGTGCCTCCTCGACCAGACTTGCTGGCTCGTGTTATGCGGTTAAGGGCGTCAGGGCGGATCATGTAGTCG
>Ga0208338_1000016_pt1 | contig 84668 bp, 76 predicted proteins | sample ForSoiNitrogNN91_FD_187858 | JGI IMG/M metagenome (GOLD analysis project Ga0208338, IMG submission 187858) | Forest soil microbial communities from Browns Valley, California, USA, that are Nitrogen fertilized - NN91 (SPAdes) | ecosystem: Environmental > Terrestrial > Soil > Temperate forest ...
CCGACGTGGGACTGCCCACGTCATCTCTAAAAGGAACCCGACGCTACAGTCGCTTTGTTGAAATCATTAGACTTACGCGTCTAGTTCCTTAGGAGGGTTCCACGGTTGGCGAACCTTTTCAGGGTAAATCAATTTATTTGTTGCACACCCATGGTTCTCGTTCCTCGAACCCCGGGCTCAAATTCACGAACGCCTTCGGCATTATTTCGATCAAAATCAAACTGGACACTTGAGCTTGAGAATTTATTGACATCGCTCGCTGTCGGGGTGTATATGCTTGCGACGCTTTACTAAACAAACGACCGTGGGTCCTCCGTCTCCCATTTTGGACTCGAGCCGACCCGAACAAGGAGGTATTCCGGATGAACAGAAGGCATTTTCGAACTATGGTCTGGACGGCGGTGGCTGCGATCAGTCTCTTGAGTTTGACTGCGGGCGCTGGCGCTGTTCAGGGCGACAAGAAGATCAGGTTATTGGATGACTGTGAGCCAACAACCTTCAACGCAGTGCTTGGCGATGGCGCCTGCGTAGGCAATGGCCACACGACCTTTGATGAGTTCATCGCCGAGCTCGCAGCCACCCAGGATGCACACGCCTGGCGAAATCAGCCGAGCAACATGCATTTGAATGTTGGACGCGACACGCTGATTGAAAACCGTGGTGGCGAGACGCACACGTTTACTCCAGTAGCTGAGTTTGGCGGTGGTTTCGTTGACCAGCTCAACGGCATCTCCGGCAACCCGGTTCCGGCTCCCGAATGCCTGAACCTCGGAGCGATCGTTTTCATCCCGGCTGGTGGTATTGAAGTCGGACCAACTGCCGGCAGTGCGGATCTTCCGGTAGGCTCACACAAGTTTCAGTGCTGCATTCATCCCTGGATGCGCACTGTGATCGACGTAGCTGATCCGGGATCGAAGTCAGGTCCTGCTGCTCCCGCTGCTGCGAAACACGATCACCACTGATTAAGCAACAGTTTTCCTTTCGCGAGAGACGTGCAGCCTACCACTGTACGTCTCTCGGTTTAAGAAGTTAGTGATGATCAAATTGTGGAAGAGATATAGCGCCTGGTGCCTTGGCAGACGACAGCTCTCACCGGAACGCTGGGCTGAGATACGAGCACACGGGAAAGGGCAGTATATACTTTACAAGGCGTTTTCGTTTGCCGTGTTAATGATCGCATTTCACGATGTTGTCACTCAGGTCTTCGACTTGGACCATGACGGCGGATTCAGTTTTGGGTTCTATATCATTCAGTATGGATTCACGGGTATTTGTTGCGGTTATGGGATGTGGGAAGACCAGGAAGGCAAGTATAAAAAGGCGCTCAAATCCGCGGGACAGAAATCTTTTCAAACGCAATAATCCTCGCTGATGGGCCACGCACGATCGCGACCAAAACGATTAGCGGAAAAGTTACTCAAGATCCGTCAGTCGCTTGGTGTGTCTCAGAGCGTGCTGGTCTATCGCCTGGGCGTGGAGCTTGCACCCAACAGCATCTCGAAGTATGAGCACAATCTAAACGAGCCACCTACAGACGTAATCCTCGCCTACGCCCGCCTCGCCAACATCTCCCTCGAGCAACTGGTAGACGACGAGATAGACTTGGATTCATGAAAACTCGTTAGAGCTCAAACTTACCGTCATAGCCTTCAGGCCCCTGAGCCAGCGTTTCTTAGAAATCTCGACTCTTCGATGTAGTGCCACGTCTAATCTCCAGCACCGTGGTTAAGAAGCTTCGCCGGTCATTCGCTCTCCTCCATAGTTCACCGTCGAAGCGCGACCAACAATATTGATTCGTGAAATGGAGGAGTTGAGAATGAAGAAAAGACTAGTCGGTATCTTATTGTTACTTGCTGGAACGGTTTGTTTTTCAGCCAATGTTGTGATGGCGCAACACCGGCATATTGATCGTGGAGAACGCCGCGATCTGCGTGAGGATCGGCGCGACATTCGTTCTGATACAAGAGACATCGGATCGGATCGACGCGATTTGCGGGTAGATGCTCGTGAGCGTCATCGCGATATTCTCGAGCTCAAAGGAGATAGCCGCGATGGAGCTTCAAGAGGCGAATTGCGCTCCGACCGGAGGGACATCAGAGGTGACACGCGTGATATCCGGCAAGACGGTCGCGATCTGAGGTTTGATCGTCGTGATCGTCGCGCGGATGTGCGCGACTTCTATCGTGATCGGCATCGTGCACGTCACGACTAATCTCCGCGAAGAGTAGGGCAGGGAATTCTTTCCTGTCCTACTTATTGCTGCTACGCACGGGTGATCGATGGAAAAGATCCATTATCGACTCGCTAGACAATGCAATCAGAGAAGCAGAAGGGAGAGTGAGCTGGCTGGGTAACCCAGACGATCATTCACCCAAGCTCAATTAGATCGTTTGCGCCCTCGAAGATCGCCACCAGCGCGGGACTCGAACGCTGCTCAATTGCAACTTCAAGCCGCAGCGAATGCAACTGCTTTCTGATCAACTCGGGTTCAGGATGCTCGATGCGGAGTTGGACCAGTGGTGGACCAGTGATCGCGGAGTCGGCTGGATGCTGGCGAGAGCTCCATTCAATCAGGAACGGTATCAGTCCGAGGCCTTGTACGAGCTGCGGTTCCGTCAGTCGCCACGATAGTGTTGTTTCTTCCGAAGTCTTTCGGCTTCCGGCTCTCACAGCTCCAACGTTTGCATGCGGCGAGATTTCTTTGACGAAGGCTTCAAGGTCGTCTACGCGCACGGCCCAGGTAATGAGTTTGGGTGCAGTTAATTGATCGATGCCAAACCAGACGGGTCTGGTCTCAGGCTGCAAAGGATCTGGAGCGATAATCTCCAGGTAAGCCTCAGACCCAATTGAGATCAGTGCGTTGTGTGTGCCTCGCCCAGGATGTTGGCCACCGGCTGACGCGCGCACACCAAGTCGGACTTCGAGCTCACGACTCGCCTCCAGATCGGGAGTCGCGTAGACAAGATGATCAAGTAGTGGGTTCGGGAACATTCGTAGGGTATATACCTGGAAAGTCTGCCGAACTGAACGCGCCCATCCGCGGACTACTATGCTCGGACTGGAAGAAACTACTTCTCAGCGAGAGCAAGATAACGCAGCAGGGAATCAGGTCATTGCAATTTCGTCTCACCTAGTGAGATCGCGCAGGAGGCAACGGTAACGCACAACGGATTAAAGCCGCTCACCGACACGGTTGCAGTTACCCAGTCTTGGCGGAGACCGGAAACATCAACTGTGATTTTCGATGTCGCTTGACCACTCACTATTTTTCCCGCAGATAAGGACCACTCATAGGTCGGTGCTTTTTCGGAATACCCGCCTGAGACAGTAGCTTCGAAAATAACGGAACGTTTCGATTCCAGACTACTGGGACAACTTACCATAACCGTTGGGCAGGGCGGCGGGTCAGGAAAATAACCTGGACAGATATCCACTGTAACCGTTATCGAACCACTGGCGGTGTGCTTGTGCCTGTCACTTGCTTCAACCCTCGCCGTATAAACACCGACATCGACACCGCTCAAATTCCAGGTTACCTCACTGGATTTTCCTATCAGACGACCAACCGGTACTTGCCAGTTAAAGTTCATCTCCGCTTTGTGCGTTGAGGTGGTGTTGGCCTTGAGTCTCACCTCCTTATCAGTCAGCTCGCAATTGAGCGGGGCAAGGTCAGGCCTTTGTGGTGGCAACTTAACCGAAGAGTGAGACGCTGTAACTTGAACCGTTAGCTCGGTGTTTGTCTTTCTATCAGCACGCGCTCTTTTCGCATCTTGCTGAGTTAAACCAAAGCATGACAGGCAAACCGCGAACACCAGGCCAGCGAATCCAGACGCTACATTCCAATCTCTCAACATTCGCTTGGCTCCCTAAACAAACCCACTTGACCGAACATCGCCTTTGGTTTTATAGAATGGGCGTAAGAGCTCACGTCTATACCGAACCCAGATTTACAACCTGTTACCTGAGCGAAGGTGGCTCAAACCGTTCGTGGAAAAGGTGATCGCAGAATTGAGGAAAGCCGCTCCCCAACCACGCTGCCCCAATTGAACGTGTTCCTGGACGACGTCATACAAACGGTTGCGAAGACGAGACCCCGGCACACTATCAACTATCGCCGCAAAAGTCTCGCGTAAAACTGTCTGAGTCATTTGATTTTTTAGGCAGGAATGAGGGTTTCCCATTTAATCACCATTATTTAGGCAAAGCCGTAACTAACGGCTTTGCCTAAAAAGTAGCGTCTGCCTCAAAATTCTGTCGTTTGCCAAAAAATCATTTTGACCGCCTGAGCTCTTGGTGCGCCTCAAGAACTACCAAGCTTTCATCAATCGCTTGTAAAAGCAGTTTAGGTGGATTCCCCTGAGCAAAGTATTCGCGTAACTCCGTGAGGATGGGAACAGAGGCGTAAGCGTATTCAGGAAAGTGCTGCAGTTCGTAAATAGCAGCGGCTTGTTGGCTGAGGGGTAGCCCCGCATTGGGATGTTCCCCCTGAGCGGAAACGCGGCCCATTAGATCATGGAATAGTTCAAACCTTCTTGTGCGCTCTTGAAGTTTACGTTGATCTAAATACCTGACCAGTCCAACCACAAACGAAATTGACGCTCCCGCAACTGCTATAAGTGACACGTATTTTAGGAGAGAATCAAGCATATTGGGCCGCGCTTATATCACAGGCGCAGCGGATCAAAAAGTTAAAAGAGAGAGACTTCGGAGCAAGACAGTTCAGCGAAGCTTTGTGTAAGGTGCTGAGTCATGATTTGTGTCGTGATTCAGTGAGTACACGAGTTAGGAATCGAAACGACTTTTGGGGCAGAACTCGCGCTTGCCTCATAACTCAGGTCAGAATGAGAGTTTTGAGGCAAAGCCCTAACTAACTAACTAACTAACGGCTTTGCCTCAAAAAGGTCTAAAAACCAGCTTTTGCCTCAAAAATAAAGTTGACCGATCTTCGCACCGCGATTAGCGGCCAACCTGAATTTGAGGGAAAGGACAGAATTTAGACCACCACTCCGAGCGCCCTTAACATCTGCTCTTCTTCAAACGTGAGTTCACAATCCACGGACTTCAAAAACAAGTCGAAGGTCGCTTTGTGAAACTCGGTTAACGGAAACAGTACTTCCATCGCGAGATCGAGTGCTTCCATGACTGGTCGCGGCTTGAATAGTTGGGTATCAAGATACTTGTACAGCATCCTGAGATTCTGTCCCATTTTGATCGCCGTGTAGCCTGTGCCTTTGAGGTGTTCAAAGGCTAGTTCCCAATCTTCGCGGCCCATTTCAAAATACGGAGTGTTACTCCCTGTGTCGTCTGTTTCTTCCGTGCTAGGATTATCTTGCATGGTCAGTTCCTTTCGCTTAACGGGTTAGGAATTGGCTGTGTATGGGCTGGTGAGTGTTTCGAGCACTTGCCAGCCCGCTTCATTTGAGGGCAGCCACTATAGACACATTGTTTCATCTGTGCAAGCTGAAATCCTACGCCACTGCCTCACTCGAAAAGTCTGTTTCAATCCCGAGCTCGTGAACACTCTGAATCACTACGCACAAGTTATGACAGAGCACCTTGCAGAGTGCTTCATTGATCTGCGCGGTCAGAGTCTTACTGCGTAGTCTCTGCCCAAACTTCGACTTGATCATGTGGAACGTGGTTTCGACGTCGGACCGCTTGTGATAGTGCGTTAGAAATTCGTCGCGGTGGTCGTTGTAGAAATCGAGCATCCGCGTCCAGAGCGTTGACTTTGGACCATAGTTCGTCTGCGCTTTGGAGTTGATCTTGAAAGGGATGTAAGGGATCGCCTTGTGTCGTAAAGTCGTTAGCAAATTCTCGCCACTCAAATAGGCTTTATCGGCTGAGACTTCTTGCATCGTGAAACCGTTCGCGGCAGTCGCTTCGAGCAAAGGTTTGAAGTAACCATGATCGTTCGCATAGCCGTCGCTGATTTCAACCGATGTGACGATGTTCGTTTTGACTCCGCACATCAAATGCACCTTTAGCCACATGCGGCGATCTTCTTCCTTGCCGTACTTCACATCGAACCAACGCATAAACTGCCCGGTGCTGAATCCGCTAGAGTCAACCGCGAAGTCACGTTCGACGCCTTTGAGTGGTAACGCGCTGATTGCGATCAGTTCATACAGGTAAGGCGTGAGAGCTTCGGCTTCGAGATAACGAAACACCGAATTGTACGAAGGCATCTTGGATAGAAAAGCCGCGTCGTTTCGCTTCCTGCAAATCACTCTGAAAGCGGCGACCTGAAACAGTCGAGTAGATCTTGAACGTGCTGGCGAAGATGATGTCAGCCAACGACAGACGCGGCCTTCCGCGTCGCTGCTCAGGCTCAGGGACGTTTCTGCATATTTCGTAGACCCTCGTACAATTCAGTGTTTCGATACTTGGAAGCCGAAGCCCTCACGCCTTACCTGTACGAACTGATAACCATTAGCGCGTTGCCGCTCAAATCGGTTGAGTCTGATTTTGCCGTTGATAGTAGCGGATTCAGCACCGGGCAATTCATGCGTTGGCTAGATGTCAAATATGGCAAAGAGGAAGATCGTCGTATGTGGCTCAAGGTGCATTTGATGTGCGGCGTCAAAACCAACATCATCACGTCAGTTGAAATCAGTGACGGCTATGCAAACGATCATGGTTACTTCAAACCTTTAGTAGAAGCAGCAGTCGCGAACGGTTTCACGCTCAAGGAAGTCTCAGCGGACAAGGCATACTTGAGCGGAGAGAACCTGCTAACGACCTTGCGGCACAAGGCCATCCCTTATATCCCGTTCAAGATTAACTCGAAGGCACAGACCAACTATGGGCCAAAGTCAACGCTGTGGACGCGGATGCTCAATTTCTACAATGACAACCGCGAAGAATTTCTAACGCACTATCACAAGCGGTCCAACGTGGAAACCACGTTTCACATGATCAAGTCGAAGTTTGGGCAGAGACTTCGGAGTAAGACATTAACGGCGCAGATCAACGAAGCACTCTGCAAGGTGCTCTGTCATAACCTTTGCGTTGTAATTCAATCAGTCCACGAACTAGGGATTGAAACAGATTTTTCGACTGAGGAAGCGGCGTAACGCTACGCGGTTTTCCTGCTCGCCTTACGTTGTTTCGCTGCTCGCGCAACACGAGCAGGCTTGCGGGGAGTTTCTTCTGTTATTGGAACTTCACTCAAGTAGGCGGCAGACTCGGGGAAGCCAAGTTGGATCGCCGTCACTTCGCGCTCCGGTTTGCGTGACATTAGACCACCTTGCATCAAGTCGAAGTAATCCGGCTTCTCAGTCCCTGCAAGCAGACCTTCGATTGTGAGTATTTGGATTTTCGGCTTAGGGCCTACCGGACTTTGATAGTATCCCGCCTTGACTGCCTCCACCCGCATAGGTGCAGTGGGCTTGGTAAGGGTTACAAACAACCCTATCGACGCCTTTTCACGGTTTACCACATGGCCCAAGTCTCGGATCATTGGCACACTTACATTTTCACCAGCCTTCACTGAGACAACTATCTTTTTAGGAGTCTTGTCATCCTTGAAGTAGATCACGCCATCGATGCCACTATCTGCGCCTCTCTTTTTGCCCTGATACGGTTCAGCTTTTACCAGCGAGCAAGCCCACCATTGAAACTGGTACTTGTCTCTCTGAGCTAAGTCGCGGGCACTATCAAAGTCTTTCGGCGTACCGTGAACCTCAAAGGCAATTCCGGGGAAGGCAGCGCGTAATCGATCTTCGACAAGCCTGATCGCTATGTGGGTTATGTCGATGCCGATCCATTGGCGCTTAAGTTTCTGCGCAGCATGGATCGCGGTGCCACAGCCACAAAAGGGATCAAGGACCACATCGCCTTCATTACTACTGGCTCTCAATATTCGCTCAAGCAAGGTGAGAGGTTTTTGCGTCGGATACCCGAGACGTTCTTGAGCCTGAGGATTTACTGGTGGTATATCCGTCCAGATGTTCTGCAACGGGACTCCTGGCATTTCGTCGGCATACTGCAATAGTGTTGGTGTTCCTGTTCGCGTGTATCGCAGTAAGCCTTGCTCTTCCAGTTCTTCCATTTTCTCTCTTTTAATGGCCCATGTTCGCGTAGAGGCGGGCATCTTGCCTTTCCACTCGTAAAGCAGGCCCGGACTGCCTGCTCCGTGGCGTGGCGCATCTAGCGGAACTGTTCGGAAGTATCGCCCCTGCTCATCCCTCTTGAAATGGCTTTCGTAATAGCCTTCACGATAAGGCGTGTGCTGCGTGTTCCACGTCGCCCCATTGTTCTTCACGTAATAGAGGATAGTGTCAGAGATTCGCCCGAACTGTTTGGGATCGTTGTGCGCGTTGGCTCTCTTCCAAATGATTTCATTCTTGAAATGTTCTTTCCCAAACACCCCGTCAAGCACGATCTTAAGATAGTGACTTGCCGTCGGATCACAATGAAGATAGATACTGCCCGTTGACTTCAGAACGCGTTGTAGTTCTAAGAATCGATTAGTCATCATTGTGAGGTAGGCCATCAGATCGTTCTCACCTAAGAAACGCCTTAACGCTTGCATCATCTCCGACACGTCAATGTTTGGTTGCTGAACCAGTTCATCAAACTCCCGCTCTGCCTGTTCGCCCCAATGCCATGTATCCTTAAAAGCGGTTATTTGGGCGTGAGATTCGTGGCCTTTGGGAGTTCGGAAGAGTCGGTTGTAATTCGCCTTTGAGTTGAACGGAGGATCAAGGTAGACCAAGTCAACACTCTCAGTCTTGATCTCATTTCGCAGTATTTCGAGGTTCTCCCCGAAGTAGAGGCTGTTTGCAGACGCAGACGCGGACGCAGAGGCAGACGCAGACATAGGGGCATGGTCCTTTGTCGAGGCTTAGGAATAGCTGAAAGCCGTTGAGCAAACATCGCGCCGTCTGTAAGTGTCTGAGCAATAAGGATCTGACTTAATCGTTTGCGTGATTGTCGCCGCGCAACTGCTCGCCAGCGAGCAGTTTTCGTTGATAGGAATACCCATAATTGGCCCTCGCAGTGTGCTATAATGCAGACCAAATTATGAGTCCGTGAGGCTCTGTATCAGCCGCAGCGTAGAAATGCGTTGCGGCTTTCGGCTGTTTAGGATTATACAGCTAACTTTCACCTTGCACAGATGAAAACACCTAGTGAGCGCCAACCAGCAGGCGGATAAGATGGATAAGGGGTTCTATTACCAGCACCGCAGTCAAAACGGCTAGCACCCAAGTTAGCCCAATCAATCGTTTCGAGAGTTTGGTGCTGAAATGGTCAAGAGTTTTGTTTCCATATACAGACTTTCACAAAGCATCCTTCGAAATGTTTCTCAAGTACACAGATAGTGGACTGACGTTTCAAGAGGAAGAGATGCTGAGGGCACTCGGAGTGAAGTTCTAAATTCTGTCCTTTCCCTCAAATTCAGGTTGGCCGCTAATCGCGGTGCGAAGATCGGTCAACTTGATTTTTGAAGCAAAAGCTGGTTTTTAGACCTTTTTGAGGCAAAGCCCTCAAGAACTCAAGAACGGCTTTGCCTAATAAATCGCGTTTGCCTCAAAATTCGCCCGTCTGCCTCATAAATCATTTTGCAGACTGCGAAGGTTGAGGCAAGCGCCAGCTATTAGATCACGCCTAGCGCACGTAGCATCTGTTCTTCTTCAAACGTGAGTTCACAATCCGCGTACTTCAGAAACAAGTCGAAGGTTGCTTTGTGAAACTCGGTTAACGGAAACAATACTTCCATCGCTAGATCGAGTGCTTCCATGACTGGCCGTGGTTTGAATAGTTGAGTATCGAGATACTTGTACAGCATCCTGAGATTCGTTCCCATTCTCACCGCCGGATAGCCTGTGCCTTTGAATGCCTCAAAGACGATTTCCCAATCTTCGCGATCCATTTCGAAAAATGGAGTGTTACTGCCTGTGTCTATATTGTCCGTGTTAGGATTGTCTTGCATGGTCGATTTCCTCTCATATAGGAGTCGATTGTGTAGGGTCGGCGAGTGTTATCAGCACTTTCCGGCCCGCTTCATTTGAGGCCAACCACTATAGAGACATTGTTTCATCTGTGCAAGGGTTAAATCTGCTATGATTGCCCACAAATAACTAAGGCGACGATCTCCTGCCAGAGATTTCGTCGCCTGATTCTTTAACGCTCACCCGCGTTGTTGGTCGAATACTATCTTACTTTTGGAGAGACCAGCAATGGCAGAAACTCAGATACAGCGTGAAAAGCGCTACCTGGATCGCCGGATAGGGCGAGCGCAATTTGCTCTCAACGAGTTGATCAGAGAAGCTCGCCGGAATGGTTGGCCGGTGACGGTTGAATTACACGAGCCGCCAAGTGCCAGTGGTACGCTTGTCCATGTGACACTCTATTCGTTAAAGAATTCGTCGTCGAGTGTTGCGGATAAGTCTAAAAGTTGCGTGGCTAATATCGATCCTTCATCTTCAGTTAACGCTCCAATATCAGCCATCTGAGCCATAATCTGATCGAACTGCTGGCGTAATTTTTCCGGTATATGCTCTCTGTTTACGTGGCTGAGAGCCTCATCACGCGCAGAATTGAGTCGCTCAAGAATTCTGGCCCGACCTGTGGCTAGAATGGAAACGGCTCTTCCGACTTCTCTTGCTGCATACTCAAGCTCAAAATCCATTTTCTGCCTCGTGCTTCGGAGATTAGAAAACCACTTGTAATTTTATCACCCGTCGCTGCGTTGAAAACTAATATTGATCGCTGGCCCAGTGTTCGTGTTAGTATGCGCGGCGTTGACAAGTGAAAGCTAAGATCGGATAGCCGCTTGAACTCAGGCAGTCGTCAAGATCGTCCTTTAGGCGATAGACGCGAAGCCGAGGAAGTTGCCGTTCCGTTCTGCCAAGAGAGAGAACCCAGATCGGTTCGCTACTTGAAACGAGGTCGTGCGAAGTGCTGCCATAGCAGCATACGCCAAAGGCCCGAAGAGTCGCCGTTCCGTTCTAGTACCGAATAGACAGGAGAAATGTGTCCTGTCGGACTAGACGTGAGCGGCTTTTTTATTTTACGGAGTTAGTAACGGCGTAAAGAAACTGCAATCTTAAAACGAAAAAGACCGAGTACAAGTCGGTCTCTTTCAGAAAGCTAAATTGTATGCGAAGCAATCAAGCTGCCCTCGGGCGGCACGCCCAAGTTGTGCGAATACTATCTCAGCTTCCCTTGTTCGTGCAAGACAAATGTGCGCGAGTTGGGAGAAGTAAGAAACACACGCAACGTATCTTCCTGCCGATAGCGACGATCATCATTCGATACTCGGAATCCGGTGGTCTAAGCATCGAGATTAGACCACCATAGGGCCGGTCATTTTGGTTCAGTCAAGTTGCTCTATCTTATTGTAATCACAAGAGGTTAGGAGTAGAATTGGACCATCCTTAGATACTAATAAACCCTGTCGATTGCGCAAACAACCGACAGGGTATTTTGAAAACCAACGCGATTGCTCACGCTGATCTCCAGCAAAAGACATTGTGGGCCATCGCCTCACGAAAAGGCAAGGACACAATGACTCTCAACGAACGCCAGGTCTCCGACCGCAACATTAAAGCACTCCAGATCGCCGCAACCTCAAAAGTCACACGCAAAGGCAATGTGTGGATCGTTCCGTCTCAAGCCGGACACGGCGAGTATGAAGTACGTCCCGATCCGCCCGCGCCGCGCTGCACCTGCCCTGATTACGAAATTCGCAATGCTCGATGCAAGCACATCATCGCGGTTGAATATGTGATGAAGCGCGAACAAACAGCGGACGGTCACACGGTTGTCACTGAGACAGTAACTGTCACCACGCGCAAAACTTATCCGCAGGACTGGAAGGCGTATAACGCTGCTCAGACGAAAGAGAAGTCAGAGCTACAGGCGTTGCTCTACGAACTTTGCAGAAACGTCCCTGAGCCTGAGAAACGCAAGCGCAGAGGCAGACCGCAACTGTCACTGAGTGACATGATCTTTTAATCAACGTACAAGGTGTACAGCACGGTATCCGGTCGCCGCTTCTCAACCGATCTGCGCGAAGCGAAAGCGCGTGGCTACTTGTCGCGACTGCCGCACTACAACACAGTGTTTCGTTATCTTGAATCGGAAGCGTTGACACCGTATCTCAAGGAATTGATCTCGCTGAGTGCCGCGCCGCTCATTCCGGTCGAATCAGACTTCGCCGTAGACGCCAGCGGGTTCAGCACGGGTCAGTTCATGCGTTGGTTCGATGTGAAGTATGGCGAGAAAGAGGATCGGCGTGTGTGGCTCAAACTTCATTTGATGTGCGGCGTCAAAACCAACATCGTCACCTCAGTGCAAGTGACCGATGGTTACGCGCATGACTATCCGTTCTTCAAGGGCTTGGTGGACCGCACGGCAGAAGCCGGATTCAAGATGAAAGAGATTTCAGCCGACAAGGGTTATCTCGGAGCCGATAACATGCTGGCGGTGTTGCAGCACGGCGCGATCCCTTACATTCCGTTCAAGACTAACTCCGTGCCGCAATCGGGCTACACGCCGAAGTCGGAACTGTGGACGCGCATGTTTCATTTCTACAGCTTGCATCGGGCTGAGTTTCTACAGCACTACCACAAGCGGTCCAATGTCGAAACGACCTTTCACATGATCAAAGCGAAGTTTGGTCAGAGACTCAGAAGTAAAACACTCACGGCGCAGATTAACGAGGCTCTGTGCAAGGTGCTATGCCATAATCTCTGCGTTGTGATTCAATCGGTTCACGAATTGGGTATCGAAACTAATTTTTCAATCGAGGCCGCGTGACTGCGGACGTTAGGAGAACAGGAATGAAATGGCGGTACAAAACTCTTGAGGACAGTGGGGATGTTGACGAGAAAACTCTACAGCACGCATTCATTGTAGACGGCCAACAAGATAAGGGATTCCTCTGGGCTGACAGCCTAATCGAAGTACTAAACAAGTGGGGATCTGATGGATGGGAACTGTGTGCTGTGTTGAGGAATCAGGAAACACTCTACATCTTCAAGAAAATCGCCGGCTGAGAAGCGTTTTTTGGGGCAGAAATGCAGTTTGCCTCATAAATCGTTTCGATTCTGGGATTATGAGGCAAAGCCCTCAAGAACATAATATGTATTATCAGACGCAGATGATTAGCGGCTTTCCTCAATAGCCTTTCTTTAGGGCGCTCATTGCGGGGGGAGACATCAGCGTTCGAGCCCGCTGATCAGCCTTACGGCGAGCGTAGTGCATGGGTCAACCGCTGAGATAGCTTCCAATTACCTTCCGGGGGCGTAGTAGGATTTGCGGCTGGAGATGATGTATTCGGGGTGCCCTTTTACCTCGATGGTAATCTGGCGCTTCTTGCCGTCGTGGTTTTTGTTGCTTGGATAGTAGCCAATGATGTAGCGCAGGTTTAGATCGGCAAGGATGCGGTTGTAGATAGTCGCTGTCTGTGATTTCGTTTCCAAAAACTCCGCCCAGCCACCCGACATCTTTGCCAGGTCGACGAGTGAGCGTTGTATCTTAAGCTCCTGGTCTATACGCGCTTGCAGAATCTCCGGAGTAAGTCTCTTTCGACGTTGCTCCTCGAGTACCTTGAAACTGTTTCTCATTTTCTCAGACGACGCCTCGGACCAGGTCGCCACCGATCGAGAATCTTCAGCCGCGAGCCGTTTGATCTGTTCGTCCTGAGTGAGATCAAGCAAGCGCGTGCGCGGAATGATTGAATAAATCGTCGCCCGAGATCTTTCGGCAGCTCGATATACATCATCAAGACTGAACTCCGTCATGAGCGAGCGTTGTAGCCTTCTTTTCTGCTCGACTTCCTCCTGCACTTCACGAAGTATCTCCGGCGGTAACCCGGCCGGAACTTCATGAACGATGATGGAGTTGCGCAGGAACTCAAGCTCGTCTCCGTCAGTTTGAAACACGATGACCGGATTTTGATCTTCTTCGTCAAAAGCCTCGTTCAACGTCGCCATCAAAGCGCTGAATTGCGCACTGCGGCCGAAACGCGGGCGCTTACCGCCAACTCCGAGGAAACTTTTGCCCCCCCGGTTTCTCTCGAGCAGCGATTCCAAACCCTTCTTAAGCTCTCGCTTATCGTTCGTGAAGTCCACTAACAGATCAACGTCGTCCGTAACGATCGCCATCCGGTCCTTTGGCCCAAGCTGGTCCACTAAAACACCGGCTGCTTCGATACTGTCGGCGATGTATGGAAACTGGCTGCGGCTGTAATCAATGATCAGCACGATCGAGCGCGACAAGTTTACGTTGTCTCCCAACACAAAGTGACCAATCTGTTGCGGAACACCATCTTCGCTGACGGCAAAATCAGTCGCTTTTAGATCGCGTACTGGCCGGCCGTGTCTATCAGTAACCAACACGTCAGACGTTACCAGCGAGGTTTCGATTGTAATCACGTCTTCATCGTCGCGACTTCCCTGCCGACTGATGACAGTTTCGTTTTTCTGTGGATCCCATTTTAGTTTCTTGAGGCTGGAGCCAAAGTCTTTGAGCCTCGGCTTTTCTCTCTGCTGGGATTGTGCGAATGAAGTGATGCAGAACCCGAGGATGAGGAAAACCGAAACGAGCGCGGCGCAGGGGGTCTTTGTTTGTGAAAAGCTGTTCACGATACTGCCGTTAATTCAGACTGAGCGGAGACATCTTAGCTCAAATCGGCACGGCAGAATACGTCATGCGCCACCTTCAGCGTGCTGGCGCAGAACGTCGAGGAAGGCGGCGGCGGCGGGTGAGAAGTTGGAGCCGCGGCGATGGGCGGCCCAAAGCGTGCGCGTGTGTGTCAGGCCGCGCACCGGAACCGATACCAGAACTCCTCGTTCGAGCTCTTCACGCACACACATGCGCGGCACGAACGCAAGCCCAACGCGCTTTTGGACGAAGCGCTTAATCGTCTCGATCGTCGCGAGCTCGAGCGTGATGTTAAGCGGCGTATGCTGACGTGCAAAAGCCTCGATCACTTTTACACGAGAGCCCGACTTTACATTGTGAGCGACAAACGGCTCGTTCCCGAGGTCCTTGATCTTTACTGAAGGACGTCCAGCGAGGGGATGTTTCGGACTCATGATCAGGACCAGCTCATCCTTAAGCAACGGAAACGCTTCAAGGTCACGATCGGCAGGCTCTGATGCCATGAGGGCAAAATCGATGTTTCGCTCCGACACCTCACGCGGCAAACGGCTCGAGACGAGACGAAAGATCTCAACCTTGACCTCCGGATGCCGCTCGCGAAATTCCAGAATGAGCTCCGGCAACAAATAGAGCGACGTGCTCTCATTTGCGCCGACACGTATCAGTCCCCTTTTCAGGCTTTGCATCTCGGCAATCGCCTGTCCCACCTGGTCTCGCAGCCCGAGAATGCGTTGCGCGTAGTCGTAGACCACCTGGCCCGCCTCAGTAAGCACGGGCGTCTTTTGGGTTCGGTCGAGCAGCGGCAGACCGATTTCTTCCTCAAGACGGCGAATCGCAATACTCACTGCGGGCTGCGTACGAAAGACCTTATCGGCAGCTTTTGAAAAGCTCTTTTCCTGCACAACTCGCGAGAAATATTCCAGTTGGGCCATTTCCATAGGCTTAACCTTGTACCACAGTGAACGGGTCAGCGGTCGATGAATCGTGCTTATTATTATCTTAAAAGAATAAATTTTACAAAGAGTGAATCAGGTCGTAGAGTCTTCGCCCACGAGACCGAGCCATGATTGCCCAACGGAAAATCGAGAATCGAGTTGCCACGTTGACAGCGCCGGCAGAGATGCCCACTGGCGCAAAGATGCTGATCCAGGCGTTGGTCCATGAAGGCGTCGATAGGATCTTCGGCTACCCGGGCGGCGCCGTGCTGCACATCTACGACGAGCTCTGGCGGGCGCGCGATCGAATCACCCACTACCTCGTGCGACACGAGCAAGGCGCGGTGCACATGGCTGAAGGTTACGCGCGCGCGACAGGCCGAGTTGGTGTCGTGCTCGTCACGTCTGGCCCAGGCGCGACAAACGCGGTGACAGGCATCGCGAACGCCTATATGGACTCGACGCCGATCGTCGTGATAACCGGGCAGGTTCCCAAACATCTCATCGGGACTGACGCGTTTCAGGAGGTTGACACGGTCGGGATCACACGACCGTGTGTGAAGCATAACTATCTCGTACGTGAAGCGAGAGATCTTCCGGCGATCGTTCGTGAAGCGTTTCATTTGGCACGCTCGGGGCGGCCGGGACCAGTCGTGATCGATATTCCGAAGGATGTAAGTGCAGCGAGATCAAATTATTCTCGATTGGACCACGTGAGTTTTCCGTTCTCAACGCCACTTTCGCGTGTCGACGACGACTTGGCGCGCGAAGCGGTTCGGCAGATCGTGAACGCAAAGCGTCCGGTGTTATACGTCGGCGGAGGAATCGTGAATTCGGGCGCCGTCGATTCCCTGCTCTCGTTTGCCGAGCTGCTGCGTCTCCCCGTAACGCCGACATTGATGGGTCTGGGCGGATTTCCCAGCTCGCATCCGTTATGTTTGGGAATGCTGGGCATGCATGGCACGTACGCCGCAAACATGGCCGTGGCTGAAAGCGATCTACTCGTTGCCCTCGGCGTCAGGTTCGATGATCGCGTGACGGGTAAACTCGCGACGTTCGCGCCGCATGCGCGCGTGATCCACGTCGACATCGATCCGGCGAACATCGGCAAGAATGTCACGCCCACGCTCGCGCTCACAGGTGACGTGAGGCAGGTGTTGGATCAGTTTCTCTCACTGGTTCAGTCGCAAAGCAAGGAACGACTAGCGTCGTGGTGGGATCAGATACGCCAATGGCAACTCTCGCAGCCGCTGCGCTTCTCGGGTTCGCAAAACCAGATCAAACCGCAAACTGTCATTCGCGAGCTGCATCGTCTGACAAATGGCGAAGCTCTCGTCACAACCGACGTGGGCCAACATCAGATGTGGGTGGCCCAGTTCTATCCGTTCAGACGACCACGACAACTGATTACCAGCGGCGGATTGGGAACGATGGGCTTCGGTTTGCCAGCAGCGATCGGCGCGCAGCTCGCGTTACCCAATCAACTGGTCGTGGCTGTCGTTGGTGATGGTGGATTTCAGATGACGAATCAGGAGCTGGCGACTGCGGTGCAATACGATCTGCCGGTGAAGGTGCTGATTATGAATAACGGGTACCTCGGCATGGTGCGGCAGTGGCAGGAGATGTTCTACGACCGCACTTATTCGGAGGTCGATATTTCAGTCGCGCCGGATTTCGTGAAGCTGGCGGAGGCGTATGGTGTGGCGGGGTTTCGAGTGGAGCGACCGGCGGAGTTGCGTGAGGTGATGGAGGCTGCGTTGAAGCATAAGGGCGTGGCGGTGGTGGATGTTGTTGTCGAGAAAGAGGAGAACGTGTTTCCGATCGTGCCTGCAGGCGCCGATGCGCGCGCGATGATTACGCAGGCTTAGATAGGATTACAGGATTTGCAAGATTTCCAAAGACATACATTGTCGATAATTGTGGCTGATGAGCCGGGAGAGCTGTCGCGGATCGTCGGGCTGTTCAGCGCGAGAGGTTTCAATATCGAGACGATCTCGGTCGGCGAGAGTCTCGATCCACGCTGGTCGCGCGTGACGATTGTTACGCGCGGCGATGAGCGCACGATCCAGCAGATCGTCAAACAATGCGAACGACTGGCGCGCGTGCGCGAGGTTCAGGACGTCACCACGCGCCCACACATCGAACGAGAAATGGCGCTGATTACCGTCTCCGCAAAAGCTGGTGATGAACGCCAGGAAGTGCTGAGTCTCGTCAGCGTGTTTCGCGCGAAGGTTGTCGATATCTCGCACACGCAACTCATCGTCGAAGCCTCCGGGAATAAAGAAAAGGTCGACACGTTTATCGAGCTCCTGCGGCCGATCGGCGTCACCGATATCACGCGCACAGGACACATTGCTATCAACAGGCTATCTGCACGCGCAGAAGCAAACGCAGCTTAAGAGGCACACAAATGAACATCTACTACGACAAAGATGCAAACCTTGATCTTATTCGTCAGAAACAGATCGCAGTGATCGGCTACGGCAGCCAGGGATTCGCGCAGGCCAATAACCTAAAAGACTCCGGCTGCAACGTCACCGTCGGCCTGCGTGCCGGCAGTGCTTCATGGGACAAAGCCGAGCGCGCCGGTCTGAAGGTGTCGCAAGTCTCACAGGCCGCTGCCGAGGCAGACATTGTGATGATGCTCGTGCCCGACGAGCTCGCGCCTGAGATCTACGCGCGTGAAGTCGCGGAGTCGATCACGCCGGGCAAGTATCTCTCCTTCTCACACGGTTTCTCGATTCACTACAAGTTTATCCAGCCGCCGGAAGATGCGAATGTGTTCATGGTCGCGCCGAAAGGGCCGGGACATCTCGTGCGGCACGAATATAAGCGCGGCGCGGGCGTTCCCTGCCTGTTGGCCATACACCAGGACCCGGCCGGAGATACCAAACAGATTGGTTTGTCTTACGCATCAGCGATCGGAGGTGGTGGCGCAGGTATCATCGAAACGACTTTCCGCGAAGAAACCGAAACGGATCTCTTCGGTGAGCAAGCAGTACTCTGCGGTGGTCTAACATCATTGATTAAAGCCGGCTTTGAAACGTTGACGGAAGCGGGCTACGCACCCGAGATGGCTTACTTCGAGTGTCTGCACGAGATGAAACTCATCGTCGATCTACTTTACGAAGGCGGCATTTCAGAAATGCGCTACTCGATCTCAAACACAGCGCAATACGGCGACATGACTCGCGGACCAGTTGTGGTCAATAATGAAACGAAGCATCGCATGCAAGCACTGTTGAAGGACATTCAGTCAGGAGTATTTGCGCGCGATTGGATGAACGAAGCTAAAAATGGACGACCGCGTTTTCAGCAACTCGACGGCGAGGCGCGCGAGCATCCGATCGAGAGCGTCGGCACGCGCTTGCGTACGATGATGCCGTGGCTCGCACAAAGTCGTCTCGTGGATAAGGCCAGCAATTGAGCTCGAAACAACGCAGTCACGCGATCACACGCGGCGTGGAGCGCACACCCAATCGTGCGATGCTCCGCGCCGTCGGCTTTACAGACTCCGACTTTCAAAAACCGATCATCGCAGTCGCGAACGGCTACAGCACGATCACACCGTGTAACGCCGGGCTCGGTCGGCTCACCGAGCGCGCCGTTGCAACCCTTCGTGAAGCCGGCATGATGCCGCAAACGTTCGGCACGATTACAGTCAGCGACGGGATCTCGCAGGGCACGGAAGGGATGAAGTATTCGCTCGTGTCGCGTGAAGTCATTGCCGATTCGATCGAGACTGTGTGCCAGGCGCAATCAGTCGACGGGCTGTTGGCGATTGGTGGCTGCGACAAGAACATGCCCGGCGCAATGATCGCGATCGCGCGTCTCAACATACCGGCGCTGTTTGTGTATGGCGGCACGATCAAGCCTGGTCATTTGCAGGGTGAAGATTTGACGATCGTGAGCGCGTTCGAGGCCGTCGGGAAGTTTTGCGCGGGCAAGATCAGTGAGGATCAGTTGGTTGAAGTCGAGCGTCACGCGTGTCCGGGTATCGGCTCGTGCGGCGGCATGTTCACGGCAAACACGATGTCCGCGGCAATCGAAGCGATGGGTTTATTGCTTCCCTTCTCTGCGACGATGTCCGCAGACAGTAATGAAGTTGTTGAAAACGCAGCGCGTGCGGCAGAAGTGCTCGCGCGTGCCGTACAAAAACAAATTCTGCCGCGACAACTACTCACACGCGAGGCTTTCGAAAACGCGATCGCGGTCGTGATGGCGACAGGTGGCTCGACGAATGCCGTGTTGCATTTGCCTGCGATCGCTCATGCGGCTGGCATTAGACTCGCGCTCGACGATTTTGAGAGTATTAGAGAGCGGGTGCCGGTTCTTTGTGATCTGAAGCCTTCCGGCCGGTACGTTGCCACAGATCTGCACAACGCCGGCGGCATTCCGCAAGTGATGAAGATGTTACTCACGCGCGGCTTGCTGCACGGTGAGGCACTAACGATCAGTGGCGAGACGATCGAGCAGGTGCTGGCGAACGTGCCTGAAAACCCGCGCGACGATCAGGACGTGATACGAAGTTGGGACAATGCGGTTTATCCGGAAGGACATCTCGTGATTCTGCGTGGCAATCTCGCACTCGAAGGCGCGGTCGCAAAAGTCTCCGGTGTGAAGAACAAAGTCATCACAGGACGGGCGCGTGTCTTTGATTCAGAAGAGTCGTGCTTGCAAGCGATTCTGTCTGCGCAAATCAAAGCGGGAGATGTCGTGGTGATACGTTACGAAGGTCCGAAAGGCGGACCCGGCATGCGCGAGATGCTGGCGCCGACATCAGCCTTGATCGGTGCTGGACTCGGCGATTCAGTCGGGTTGATAACGGATGGACGTTTCTCAGGTGCGACGTACGGAATGGTTGTAGGCCACGTCTCACCGGAAGCGGTGGTTGGTGGCAATCTCGCGCTCGTCAACGAAGGTGATTCAATCACGATCGATGCCGAGCACAGGCAGTTGCAAGTAAATGTTTCCGATGCTGAGCTAGCGCGACGGCGTGAAAACTGGCATCCACCGGCGCCACGTTATACGACAGGAGTCCTCGCGAAATATGCGGCGCTCGTGAGTAGCGCGAGCCTCGGCGCTGTAACAGATTAAATAGTACGGTTCAGTTTGAATACGCCGAAGGCGTTCGCTAATTTCAGCCCAGGGTTCGAAGGAACGAGAACCCTGGGACATAATTTCAAATCGCGACGTAACCCTGAAAGGGTTCGGCGGTTGGCGAACCCCTTTCAGGGTTAATATCGAATTTTATTGGCAATCCCAGGGTTCTCGTTCCTCGAACCCTGGGCTGAAATTAGCGAACGCCTTCGGCGTATTTCCAAAATGAACCAGCACTACTAAGTACCCTCACTTGACCGTCTTCACTGCCTTCCCCTAAAGTGACTCATTTCACATGGCCATACGTATCGAAAACCAGTATGAGGGTTCGCTGCCGAAGGGCGCGCTCGAGCAGATTGAGAGTGCTTTTGACAGCCTGCCGCGTGAACACACGCGCGGCATCGAGCGAATCCGGCTTGTGCCGTTTATCACCGATCCGCGCATCAAAGGTCCGTTTCAGGCGACCGAGCTGCCGGGGCTTTATCATCCACGCCAGGGCCCGAAAGGCGCGTGGCTCGAGCTCGCAATCAATGTCCTGTTGCAGCCGGACAAGCCGTTTCATAAGCGCGTCATTCCGCGGATGTCGTTCAAGAGTAATCTCGTCGCCCTCGTGTTTTCACTCGTCGGCCAGCACTATCACATCACGCTGAAGCACTCGCTCAAGAAGACGCAGCTCGAGCCTGCTGTGCGTGCGTACACTGAAAAGCATTTGAAGGCGTGGAACGAGAAGAAGCACAGTTTCCGGGCGAAACTGTTTAAGCCGCTGCAACCTACGTTTGAGCGTTGGGCGAAGTCGTTGCAGAAGAGAGCGGCGGCTGAGAAGAAGAGACAGGCGAGTTAGAGACAGGATTTACAAGATTTTTCAGGATGAACAAGTCACGATAAATCTTGTTCATCCTGCACTTCATCTATCTCGTCCGCCACGGCGCGCAAAATCAACGCGACCTCCGCATCACTCACCTGCGACGCGCGAAACTTCACTTCAATATTGAAATCCTTTTCAGGCGAAGCGTACTTGAACACGTAAGGCTTGTTGTCAGGCACGACGCGCGGTCCCATCTCCTGGCGTCGCGCTTCCCTCGCGTCATTTCGATTCAAACCACGCGTTGCAATGTCCTTCGCGAGCCGACGCATCGAATCGTCATCAGGCTGGCGCACGATCTGAAGTAACGACGACTTCGCATTGATATCAGCCGAGCGACACACTTCACGCACGTCATCAGGAATACGCGCGATCGCCAGCGCCTCACTCACCGTCGTCCTGCTCTTACCAACCTTGCGCGCCACGTCGTCGTGCGTATAACCAAAACGATCGCACAGCGCCAGCAGTCCGTCAGCTTCTTCCCAAACCGTCAGATCCTTGCGCTGCATGTTTTCAATCAGCGCGATCTCCGCGACGGTGCCTTCGTCGACTTCCATCTCGACGCACGGCACTTCCTTCAGTCCCGCCTTTTGCGCGGAGCGCCAGCGACGCTCGCCGGCGATGATCATCCAACGTCCGGTGAGTCGATTCGGCTTGACGAGCAGCGGCTCGAGCACGCCCTTCTCGGCAATCGACGCGGTAAGCTCGGTGAGATCGCCGAATTCCGTGCGCGGCTGTTCCGGGTTCGGATCCAGCTTGTCAACGGCTATCATCCTGCCGACCTGCTGTGGCCGGTGTTGTGACAGTTCTTCGACGTAATGCGCGTCGTGGCGCATCTGGAGGCCGGTTGGCAATCCCCTCTTAGAAGACACGGCTAATTACCTCTTCGCAAAGTTTTCCGTATTCGATTGCTCCGGATGAGTTCGGAGCAAAGCTAAAGATCGACTCTTTGTAGGCGGGCGATTCTTCGAGTCTGACACTCTTGGTGATCACAGTATCGAAAAGTTTTGGACCAAACACGTTTTTAATTTGTTCATAAACTTCGCGCGCGAGCGTCGTGCGTTTGTCGTGCAACGTCACGAGCACGCCAAGCAGCTCGAGATTCGGATTAGGACGCGCTTTGACTTTCTCGATCGTTTCCAGCAGATCGTCTGTGCCTTCGAGTGCGAAGTATGACGACTGGATTGGAATCAACACATGTGACGCCGCAACGAGTGCGTTAACGGTGATTAGTCCGAGCGTCGGTGGCGTATCGATAACGATGACTTCGTAGTGTTGGCGGAACGGTTCGAGACGATCTTTGAGCCGGAAAGGCGCGTCGAAATCACCGACGAGTTTGGCTTCAAGTTTTGCGAGATTGATTCTGGCGGGAACGACGTGCAGGTTCTCGACAGGACTCTGGTACACCGAATCTTCTACCGGCGCCTCGCCGTCCATCATCAGCTCGTAGATCGACCGCTCGACGGCGCGTGGATCCAGAAACGAGATTGAGCTGTTGGCTTGTGGATCGAGATCGAGAAGTAGGACACGTTTTCCCTTGCGGGCAAAAGCGGCGGCTAGATTGATGGCGGTAGTGGTCTTCCCTACCCCACCTTTCTGGTTGGCGATGGCAATTACCATTCGCTGCACAGTGGCAAACTATCGCTCCATAGCATTAAGTAACCTCTTCTCTGTGCAACCTCTGTGTTCTCTGTGTCTCTGTGGTGATCTATTAACCACAGAGACACAGAGAACACAGAGGTTGCACAGAGACTACATCGGCAGATCACCGGCCTCGCCGATAACGTCAGGCCATTCTTCTTCACTCGCAGAAATCTCTTGCTCTTCACTGTCTTCGGTCGAGAGCGTGTTATGCGAAGCTTTGATCACTTCCATGTCGACAAAGATCGGACAGTCAGCTCGCAATGCCAACGCGATCGCGTCAGACGGTCTCGAATCGAGCACCAGACGATCTCCATCACTATTTCGCATTTCGATCACAGCGAAGAACGTGTTGTCGCGCAAGCTCGTAACCACAACTCGCTCGACCCGAACACCCAACTCGACGATCAGATTGCGCAGTAGATCATGCGTCATCGGACGCGGCGGTGCATGCTTTTCGATCTCCAGCGCGATTGCATTTGCTTCATACGCGCCCACCCAGATCGGCAGCATCGTATCACTTTGCACGTCTTTCAAAATTATAATTGGAGTCCCGCTGTTGGGATCCATCATTAACGCTCGGATCTTGACCTCGATTTCCATATGCAGGTACCCCTAACCCTACTGCTGAGCCTGTAACAAATTACCATACAAACTATTTGTCTTCGCTGCTGTCACCAACACATCCACGATCTCGCCTTCGAGACTACTGTCGCCTGCGAAGTTTACGACTTTGTGGCAAGTTGAATGCCCGCTGAGATCCTTTTCAGAACGCGAGCTCTGTCTTTCAGCAAGCACACTCAGCGTGCGGCCGACATACGATTGGTAAATCTTCTCCTGCGCCGCACGGTGCACCTTTTCAAGCTCGAGGAAGCGCGCGGTCTTCTCAGTCTCCGAAACGTTATCATGAAACTCTGCCGCCGGAGTTCCCGCGCGCTTTGAATACTTGAAGATGAACAGACTGTCGTAGTCACACTCTCTCACGAGCTCGACCGTTTGTTGAAAATCCTCGTCTGTTTCGCCCGGAAAACCGACGATTATGTCGCTCGTGAGCGCGAGTCGCCTACTTGAATTCTTTATACGCTCGATCCGTGCGAGATAGTCAGATCGTTTGTGACCGCGGCGCATCAGCTTGAGAATGCGATCGCTGCCTGACTGAACTGGAAGATGCACCCAATCGCAAAGATTCGGGTTTTCTTCGATTGCAGAAACGATGTCTGGATGGAAGTCACGTGGGAATGAAGTCGTAAACTTGATACGCGGCAATCCTGTTGCCGCGACCGCTCGCAATAGACGGCAGAACGGCGTCGCGCCGGCGAATCCTTCAAGGCCATCTTCGACCCGTGGGCAATAGCTGTTCACGTTTTGCCCGATCAGATGGATCTCTTTATAGCCGAGCGCTTGAAGTCTCTTTGCTTCGGCAACGATCTCACTCGCCGGACGGCTGCGCTCGCGTCCGCGTGAGTACGGCACAATACAGAACGAGCAAAACTTATTGCAGCCTTCGATGATAGGGATGAATGCGACGTGTGGTGAGTGTCGCTCGACTGGAGAAACGTCCCACGATTCATCTGCGCCGCGCTCGCCGAGATCAAGCACTTTCTTCTCGCCGTCGCGCGCGCGTTCGATCAGTACCGGAAGGCGATCGGTTGCACGTGTTCCGATCACCATGTTGACTGACGAAGCATGTTCAAAAACGGCGTCGCCTTCGAGTTGGGCCACGCAACCCATCACGCCTACGAGCAGATCCCGCGGTCGCTCGGCGCGCAGCTCACCGATGCGGGTGTAGACTTTGCGCTCTGCTTTTTCGCGCACTGAGCACGTGTTCAGCAAAACGACGTCTGCCTCATCTACCGAGTCACAGAGATCGTATCCACTGGCACGGAGACCCGTGGCGGCGCGCTCAGAATCAGCTACATTCATCTGGCAGCCATGCGTCTCGATGTACACTCGCGGCTTCATGTTTTGCACCGTTTGATGTGCCGACAGTCTACCAGAAATCATTTAGAGAACGCGATAGCGAGACTTTTATGCATTTTGTTCCTTTTTGTGGCTAACAAAGATTTATCGCGTTGGATTTTGGGATCGCTTGATTCTTGAGTTTTTCGCTTGTAGTATCGCGGCGTCAGTAAACCCAGAAAAGAAAGAAAGGCTCCTCATGTCCTTCAATAAAATAATTCTCGTGGGAAATCTCGGTCGCGATCCCGAGCTGCGCTATACCGCCCAGGGCACTCCCGTATGCAGCTTCAGCATGGCGACCAACGAACGCCGTAAAGATCGTAATGGCGAGATGCAGGACCATACGACGTGGTTCCGCATCACGCTCTGGAACCGCCTCGCGGAAACTGCCTCACAGTATCTGCAAAAAGGTAAACAGGTTTACATCGAAGGTCGACTACGCGTGGAAGAGTACATCGATCGCGATGGCAAACCGCGCCACTCGCTTGAAGTGTTTGCGACTGACATGCAGTTCATCGGCTCTCGCGGCGGCGATGAAAGCGGTGGCACATACGAACGCGCAGCCTCGGCTGGCGCTGGCGGTGGTGGCGGCGGACCTGCGGAGTCCGCGGGAGATCTATCAGACGACGACATCCCGTTCTAGTTCGCGGGGTTCTTGCGAGCGGCCGTAGTCTTTTCTACGAAAAGCAGAACATCGAAACTCTCGGGCGCCTTCATGTCAATCAGGAACTGGTTATCCATATCCATGGCGTACAGGGCGCCGATGTTGCGCGACTTGTGTGGCTGACTGAACCACGTCTCCGCCGGACTGCCTTTCGGAATCTTCCTGAGATCAATTGCAAACAACGGGATGCCCGTAGCTGCCAGAGTCGCGTCGAGACTGCCGGCGGGCGCGGGCGCAATAGTGAAATCGTGCAAGCCCTTCCCCCGCTCAATCGCCTGAAAAGATCCCTGGTTGAAAGCAAAACCGAAGACCATCATTTGCTCACCAAACATTTCACGTAGCGCAGAGCCCATGGTTTTGTAGCCCCACGCGATATTTTTCGCGACGTGACCATTGTGAGCCCACAGCACGATCTTCGCATTTGGATTGTGGTCCAGGATCCATTTAATGTTCTGGGCCATACTGACGTCGCGGGGAACTTCGTTCGCATTCATCTGTATGCATTGCAGCACGACGCGCGCGTTTTGACTGACCCAGTCGATGTCGCGAGCGGCAATCCCCTTCTGAGCATATGAATTTCGTGAGTCTTCGAGGTGGGCCACCACGCCGCGCCATGCGGTCATCGCCGCCTTGGGATCAACGGATTTCGCAGTGTCTGAAGCTGTGCCTACATGTGTCATCAGCAAGCTCTGGCTGCCGGATTGGAACGCAGTCTTATCTAACTTGACTTCATAACCATTGCGTCCCGTATGGAAGCCGGCGATGGAGGACGATTCAAAATCCAGATCAAAGCCCGTTTTTTCCAGGTAAGGTTTTCCGTCCAGAGTTACCTCCAACCCATCGAACCAGGCACTTCCATCGCCGGTAAGGATCGCGCCGAAGTTAATGTTCGTCACCTCGGCAGCTACCGGAAGCTCGATTTCGTAACGTTTCCAATCCGTAGTCCCGATCGGGCCTCGACCCTGCATGTTGTCAAAGGCAAGCACACCCGATGCGCCGTCCACACGCCACCAGAGTCCCGCCCATCCTCGAGTGATGTCTTTCGTCTTGATGTAGCCGCTGAAACGCACGCGTTTACCGGCAGCAACTTCATGCGGGAACTTCGCCGTCGCTACGCCGAAGGATGGACCCTGTAACTGTGGGGTAACCTTCATCTGCTCGATAGCCTGTGTTAGACCTTCCACGTATGCGATGTCGTTTTTGGTAACGAAATCCCGCACGATTACGGCGGCGACGTCGGGTGTCTGCATATCGAAGCCAGTGAATTGAACCCGCCCTTTGCCTGACTTGTTGAACTCACGCATCCACTGGATCATCTCCAACACTTCCTGCGTGTCCCATGTCCAGAAGTACATGCCTTTGAGCAGCTTCGCCGGATCTCCAACGCCGTTGAGAACGTAGTCGTTAAGACGATAAGCCTCAGGCATGTTGGCTTCGATGGAAAAGATGGTGAAACCCATCTCTGTCGCGAGGAATTCGAGCATGCGGTGTTTGAGTTGAAAGAACTCACGCGTGCCGTGCGTCGCTTCACCCAGCGAGACGATTCTGGCATTGCCGATGATCTTTTTGAGAGGCTGCAGGTCGGCAAAACCATTACCTGCTTCGGGAGTCTTGAGACTAACAGCGTTAGCCGTGATCCAATCAACCGCTGCTTTATCCGAATTTTGGTGAGTGGACTGCGCCGACGCCAGTGAGACCAAACAACAGATGACCAGCAAAATCGCAAGTGTTCTTTGCATATACTTCTCCATTCGCAAGCCTGCGAAGCGGGCGACAGCATAAAGCCTGGGGCGCCAGCCCCAGGATAGCAATTATAAAAGCAAAGGAGCCCGCGAAGCGGGCGGCAGCGCATATTGTAACGCTGTCGCCTGCTTCGCGGGCTCTATCAATACTTCACATTCGTGATCCTGAGGCTTGCGCCCCAGGCTTTATGCTTTCGTCCGCTTCGCGGACTAAAAATCACTTATGCTGTGCCCCAGCGGCCGAAGCCGCGGAGTTTCTTGTAACGACGTTTCAGTCGATCCTCTTGCGAACAACTGACAGCTTCAGCCAGACGTTCACTCAACGCTGAATCGAGATAACGGGCAGTTTGATCGTAGTCGTTGTGTGCGCCGCCTTCAGGCTCAGGAATGATCTTGTCGACAATTCCCTCTTCCTGAAGATGCTGCGCTGTGAGTCGCAGACCTTCTGCTGCCTGGTCCGCGCGCGACGAGTCTTTCCAGAGAATCGCCGCACAGCCTTCAGGACTGATCACAGAGTAGATCGAATTCTCGAGCATCATCACCTGATCGCCGATACCGATCGCGAGGGCTCCTCCCGATCCACCTTCGCCGATCACAGTCACGATGATCGGCACTTTGATCTTTGCCATCTCGCGCAGGTTGTATGCGATGGCTTCGGCTTGCCCGCGCTCCTCGGCGTCGATTCCGGGATACGCGCCCGGCGTGTCGATGAACGTAAAGATCGGCCGCCCAAACTTCTCACCGAGCTTCATCACGCGCAGCGCCTTTCGATAACCCTCGGGCTTGGGCATGCCGAAGTTTCGATAGCTGCGCTGCTTCGTATCGCGTCCCTTCTGATGACCGATGACGATCACGGGCAGGCCGTGAAACCGCGCGAGCCCGCAGACGATCGCCGGATCTTCCGCAAATCGCTTGTCGCCATGTAGCTCTACAAAGTCTTCAAACAAACGCTCGATCAGATCGAGTGTGTACGGGCGATCCTCGTGACGCGCGAGCTTCACGCGCTCAAACGCCGTGCGCTGGTCGGCGGGTTTAGCTGGCTCGGGGGAGTCTTTCTCTTTTTTATCTTTGGCCATTCGTCTTTTGTGCTTCTTTGCGGCTCGTTTCGACAGTCACCGCGCAACCCAATTCTTTCAGAGCTTTCTCTAATTCGCTACTCCGTTTCACGCGCAGAGCATCGTTAGGCCTTATTCTGACGAGCGTGCCGTCGTCGATCAAGGTTTCGAAAGCGACTTCGCAGTCGCCTGGATTCAGGTTGATCAACGTCAGAATCGAGTCGCAAAAGCCAGTGAGGTCGTCATGTTGCGGCGTGCGCAGGACGAGGAACTCGTTACCCCGCTCGGCGGCCTCGATGCTCCGCAACTGATCTACGATGATCGTCGGCGGATTGTCCTCGCTCAGCTCCAGCTTGCCAATCACGATCACCGGCAGCTCATTCTGCGCGAGGGCAGTATGTTTGCGATAGCCCTCCGGCCACAACACACATTTCGTACTGCCAACCTCATCTTCCAAACGGAAGAGCGCAAACTTGTCTCCCTTCTTGGTGGTGCGTATCTGGAGGTCGCCGATAATCCCGCCACTCGTCACGCGAATCCCGGTCGTGAGCTCGGGCATTTCGGACGATTTGACCGCCTTCATTCTTTGCAGCGTGTCGAGATAGCGTTCGAGCGGGTGACCCGTAATGTAAAAGCCGAGCGCCGCTTTTTCCGCAGCTAACATTTCAGTTAAAGTCCAGCTCTTCGCCACCGGCGACAACTCGTTTGCGTAATCGATCTCCTGCGGCATGTCGCCAAAGAGACCGTTCTGACCAAGCAGTCTCTCGCGCTTCGCGCGTTGTGCATGAGACAACGCGGCGTCGATCGAGTTGAATAGTCCACCACGCCAGGCCTCCACCGGACGGCCATCCTTGAGCGAGTCGAAGGCGCCCGCACTGACCAGACTCTCAAACACTCGCTTATTCAACGTGGACGACTCAACCCGCTCGGCGAAGTCGAAGAATGACCGGAATGGGCCACTGTCACGCGCTTCACAAATCGCTTTAACAATGGAATGGCCGAGGCCCTTAATCGCTGTAAGCCCGTAGCGAATGGCGCCGCTTAAGGGAGTAAAGCCGGAGTAGCTCTCGTTAACGTCCGGCGGCAGGAGAGCGATCTTTTGCGCCCTTAACTCTTTCGAGTACTTAAACACCTTAGCAGCGTCCTGGGCCTCGCTCGAGAGGACGGCGGCGTAGAAGTGTTCGGGGTAATGCGCTTTCAGGTAAGCAGTCTGGAAAGCGAGATAGGCGTACGCGACGCTGTGACTGCGATTGAATCCATAGTCTGAGAACTGGGCCATTAATGAGAAGATCTTCTCGGCCTTTTCCTGCTTGATGCCACGCTCGACAGCGCCCTTGATGAACTTCTCTTCGTGAACGGCCATCTCCTCGCGTTTTTTCTTGCCCATCGCGCGACGCATGAGGTCGGCTTCGCTAAGTGTATAGCCGGCAAGCTTCTGCGCGAGCTGCATTATCTGTTCCTGGTAGACGATGATCCCATAAGTGTTGTTCAGGATCTCCTTCATCTCGGGGACGAGATAACGGACGGCCTTCTTCCCGTGGTGGCGTTGGATGAATTCATCGACCATGCCGCCATCGAGTGGGCCGGGACGATAAAGAGCATTAAGCGCGGCGAGATCTTCTAGGCCCTTCGGCTTCAGTTTCCGGCAGATCTCCTGCATGCCCGAAGACTCAAACTGGAAGACCGCTTCAGTCCTTCCTTCAGCGAATACCGCTAGGGCTTTAGCGTCGTTAAGCGCTAAATCCGACCATTTAATCTCTTTGCCAAGCTGCTGTTTAATGCTGATTAAGCAGTCATTTATAACAGTTAAGGCGGTAAGCGCTAAAAAATCCATCTTAAGCATGCCGGTTTTTTCAAGGTCCGACATGACATATTGAGTGGTTAGCTCTTCCTTCCCGGAGACGGCGACGGGGATCAATTCCTGAAGCGGTAGCGGTGAGATCACGACGCCAGCCGCGTGCACTGACGAGTGACGAGCACAGCCCTCGAGTCGCTGCGCGATCTCAAGTATCTCTTTAACCGTTGGGTTCGTATCCATCTCACGCCGGAGCTCAGGTACTTGTTCAAGTGCCTGGCTAAGGCTCACGTTCCGCCCACGAACCGGAGGCGGGATCATCTTCGCGATCCGGTCGACCTCGGCGTACGGCACTTCGAGGGCCCGGCCGACGTCTTTGATCGCGGCCTTCGAGGCAAGGGTTCCGAACGTGATGATCTGGCATACGGAGTCGCGACCGTAGAGACCCGCGACGTGGTTGATGACATCGCCTCGACCACGGACGCAGAAGTCGATATCGATATCAGGCATCGTGACGCGACCGGGGTTCAGAAAGCGCTCGAACAGCAGGTCGTACTGGAGCGGATCGACGTCAGTGATCTCGAGGCAGTAAGCGACCAAAGAACCGGCTGCCGAGCCGCGACCCGGACCAACCGGGATCGAGTGCTCCCTGGCGTAGCGAACGAAGTCCCAGACGATGAGAAAGTAGCCGGCGAAACCCATCTGCTTGATCATCTGGATCTCGCTCGTCAATCGCGTCTGATAATCACTGAACGGCTGTTTCAACTCTCCGCGCGCAGCCTGAGCGTCCAACACCTGCTGTCGTCGTCGTTCAAAGCCGCCGCGGACGACCTTCTCAAAGTACTCATCAGCCGAGAGACCTTCCTCGGACTGCGGGATCGGATACTGCGGCAGGTAGTTGATGTTCTCAGGCAGCTTCAGCTCGCAGCGCTCAGCGATCTCGACCGTGCGAGTCAGCGCGTCCGGCAGTTCGTCACCGAAGATCTTCCACATCTCTTCCTGCGTGCGAACGTAAAAGTACGGACTGTTGTAACGCAGGCGGTTGGAGTCGTTAACCGTCTTGCCGGAGCCGATGCACAGCAGCACATCGTGTGCGCGCGCGTCCTCGGGCGTCAGGTAGTGCGAGTCGTTAGTGGCAACAAGCGGCACGCCGGTTCGCTTTGAAAGCTCAACAAGGTTTTTGCGAATGCGCTGCTGCGGCTCGAGACCGTGCTCCTGGATTTCGAGGAAGTAGTTCCCTTTTCCAAGAATCTCTTCAAACTCGATCGCAGCCTTTGCAGCTTCTTCACACTTTTCCTGGGCCAGGTACGCCGAGGGCACGCCTGACATGCAAGCCGAGAGCGCAATCAGTCCTTTGCTGTGTTCGGCGAGTAGCTCTTTGTCGATACGCGGTTTGTAGTAGAAGCCCTCGGTATAGGCTTTCGAAGTCAGGCGCACGAGGTTCTGGTAACCCTCGTAGTTCTGCGCCAGCAGGATCAAATGATGATTTGCCTTTTCACCGGGCGCGCTCGCGGCTTTCTCTTTTCGGCTGCCGCGCGTGATGTAAGTCTCGCACCCGATGATCGGCTTGACCCCGCGATACTTCATCGCATTGTAGAAAGAGATCGCGCCATACATGTTGCCGTGATCGGTCATGGCACACGCGGGCATTTTCAATTCTTCAACACGTTTGGAGAGCGGTTTGATTTGGATGGCGCCGTCGAGAAGGCTGTAATCAGTATGAAGATGGAGGTGTACGAATTGGCGGTCCTGCATTTATCTGTGTTATCCGTAATCTGTGGCTAAAGTTTATTCCCACTCGATAGTTGACGGTGGCTTGGAGCTGATGTCGTAAACAACGCGATTGATGCCGCGGATCTCGGAAACGATCCGCGCCGAAACGCGCGCCAAAAGATCGTGCGGCAATCGTGCCCAGTCGGCAGTCATGCCGTCGACGCTCGTGACCGCTCGAATCGCGATACAGCGCTCGTACGTCCGCTCGTCTCCCATCACACCGACTGACGAGACGGGCAGTAGTACTGGAAAAGCCTGCCACACCGAGTTGTACAACTCAGCGAGGCGCAGCTCTTCGTCGAGTATTCGATCCGCAGCCTGGACCAGGCGGATCTTTTCTTCGGTGATGTCACCAAGGATGCGCACAGCCAACCCAGGACCCGGGAATGGATGGCGCCCAAGGATCTCTTCCGGAACGTGCAACTCTCTTCCGATCAAACGCACTTCATCTTTGAACAACTCGCGCAGCGGCTCGATCAGTTTGAGATTCATCTTTTCAGGCAGCCCGCCGACGTTGTGATGACTCTTGATCACTGCTGATGGACCACGTACCGAAACTGATTCAATGACGTCTGGATAAAGCGTGCCCTGCACGAGATATCCGACGTCGCCGATACGTCTTGCTTCTTCTTCGAACACATCGATGAACAATTTCCCGATCCGCTTTCGCTTATCTTCTGGATCGGTAATCCCTCGCAGCGCTTCCAAAAAGCGATCGCCGGCACGAACGCCGATGACGTTGAGCTTCAACGTTTGCTGCAGCAGCGCGAGTGTCGATTCGAATTCACCTTCACGCAGCAGACCATTGTCGACAAAGATACACGTCTGTCGATCGCCAATTGCTCGATGGACGAGCGCCGCCGCCACAGTGGAATCAACTCCGCCCGATAAGCCCGAAACGACGCGCCCGTCGGCGCCAAGCTGATTGCGAATGCGCTCGACTTGATCATCAATGACCGCTTCCGGCGACCAATCACCGCGACAGCCGCAAACCGAGAATAAAAAGTTTCGCAGCACCTGTGCGCCGAGTGGCGTGTGTGCAACCTCCGGATGGAATTGAACACCATAAATGCCGCGCGACTGATCTTCCATCGCGTTCAGTGCGTCATCAGTGAGTGCTGTTACTTGAAATCCCGGCGGCACTTCTGTGACGTGATCGCCATGACTCATCCAAACGTCGAGCTCCGGCGGCAGACCCTGAAACAAACGACTCGTGACGTCGAGCACTTTCAAGCGTGCGTAACCAAACTCGCGGTTCGGAGATGCGGCCACGTCGCCGCCCAGCTCGCGCGCGAAAACCTGGAACCCGTAACAGATGCCGAGCGTTGGACAGTCGACGGATTCAAGCAGTTGCGGATGCGGCTTGGGCGCGCTGCTGTCGTAGACGGACGAAGGCCCGCCGGAAAAGATCAAACCGCGTGGCGATTTCGCGTTAATAGTATCGATCGGCGTGTTGAAAGGAAGAATCTCGCAGTAAACGCCCGCTTCTCTGACGCGCCGCGCGATGAGCTGTGTGTACTGCGATCCGAAGTCAAGTATTATTACGGTTTCATGATTCTGGGTGCTCATGGATTGGAAAGAGTGAGCGATTATAGTCGCTGATTACACGGATTTAAAACGGATCAAATAACTGAACAAATGCTGCCGCAAATTCTGACATTTTTCCTCATCACAAGTTTCGCGAGCAGCGACGCGCTTTTGTCTCAACCGCTGACGATTCGCTGGCGCTACGAGTCGCCGGTCACGATCAATCTCACGCCTGCTTTCGATAACGAACGTGTTTACTTACCACTCGCGGGCGGCACGATCGTCGCGCTGAAAGCGAAGGATGGTCAACTTTACTGGCGCACAGAAGTGGGCGGTGAGCTTTCGGCGTCACCAGTTGCCGATGAGTCTGTAATCTATGTTGCGTCTGAGACTAAAGTGCAGCCCAACGAGATACAAAAGCCGGCGGGCGCTTTGCGTGCACTCGGTCGTGAGGGTGGTGTGACGCAGTGGATGACTCCTCTCGTCCGGCCACTCCGCGGTGCGCTCACTTTGAGTGGGGGAAAAATATTTGCCGGCGGCAGTGACGGTCGAGCTTACGCGTTTGATAAGCGAACCGGCGGCGTGTTGTGGTCCATACCGTTCGCGCTCGTGTTTAGCGGTCAGCCGGTGGTTAAGGGTGGCAAGGTATATCTCGGCAGTGAAGACGGCACTTTATTGGCTTTGGATGAAGCGACTGGTCGTCTGCTCTGGCGCTACCGAACGCAGGGTGCGATACATGGGCCAGTGGCAGTCACTGATGACACGGTCTTCTTCGGCTCAGGCGATAATTACGTCTACGCGCTCAGTACAGACAAAGGCAAGATGAAATGGCAGAAGCGAACGGGCGCGGGTGTTGAATCCGTTGTACTCGCGGGCGAATCCCTCCTAGCCGCCTCTTTGGATAATTTCGCCTACCTGCTAAACCACAAAGGCAAAATGCTCTGGAAAAAACTCCTCCCCGGCCGCATCTCGGCCCAACCCCTCGCGGTCCAGGAAACCGCCCTCTTCACACCGTTATCTAGTTCCGAAGGCGTAGTGCTCGGTTTGAAGGACGGAAAACAAGTCAACACTCTCGCGGCCGGCGAAGAACTATCAAGCTCCGCCTCCCCCATCATCGTAGGCGACACCGTGATTGTAACCACCGAACACGGCCTCCTCGCCTTCGCCCGCCCAACTGACTCCGCTTCTAAGCCGAACTAGGGCTGTTTCGTTCTCACATTCGGAAATGTTTTCAAACTGCAGTGAGTTGCGGCCTAAGGCTGAACCGCTGAACTTCAACTACGAATTGCACTTAACGTAAGGAGTTACTCATTAAATTAAAATAGAACCTGACGCCCAGCCTGTAGTTTTCGATTGAGATCCTCTCGTTCAAACCGTGCAATCTTGTTATGTCATCGTTATTGAAACGATGCGGTAGAAATCGATAAACACTTGCAGTCAACTTTCCGTAATGTCGGGAGTCTGTTGCGCCGACAACCAAAGCTGGGGCAACGACGGCAGTTGGAAAAGCCTGCCTAATAGTTCTCTCAATGATTGTGAATTCCTCGGAATGGATATTAGATACAGCCGAGGGTTCATTGAAATCGGCGCCATATCGTTCAACCTTCACTCGAGTGTCGTCAACGACTCTGCGCACGTGAGCCATAACTTCTTCGATGCTGCTGCCCGGGAGTATGCGAAAGTTTACAATTGCTGTTGCCCGGCTCGGTAAAACATTATCTTTAATACCACCATTGATCATGGTTACAGCAGTTGTTGTACGAATGGTTGCGTTAGTACTCGATGATGCTGATAGTTGTCTCTCAATGAGGGGCCTAAAGAGCCATCGATTAGCGAACACAAGCTTCATCCCGAAGCCCATCTCCGGTCCCAAGTAATCGAACATCTGTCCAGGCACGCCGTTTAGGTTTGCGGGTAGTTGGCTTTGTTCCAGCCTGGAGACGGCCATACTTAAGATTCCAATCGCAGTATGCGTCGGCGGGACTGACGAGTGGCCTGGTTCAGCCTCTACAGTGAGAGCGACACTCAAGAATCCCTTTTCCGCAATCCCGACAAGTGCGACGGGACTCGATACACCAGGGACAACTCCATCAGCAAGGAACAGCCCTTCATCCAATACGTAAAACAGACGTACTCCGCGTTGAGCTAAGACTTCAGCTATCTTCACTGCCCCGGCTCTTCCACCAATCTCTTCATCGTGGCCAAACGCCAAATACAACGTTCGGCGTGGCTGAAATCCGTTCTCCAAAAGCATCTCAGTAGCTTCGAGAATACCTAACACGCTGGATTTATCATCCATCGTACCCCTACCCCAGATATAGCCGTCTGCTATGACTCCATCGAAGGGCGGGTGAATCCATTGAGATTCAGTGGACGACTCGATGGGAACCACGTCCATGTGGGCCATTATTAGAGCAGGTGGCAGACTTGCGTCGCTACCTTTCCACGTATAGAGCAGGCTATACTCGCCAATAACTTCCCTACTTAAACTCGAATGGACTTTTGGAAAACTCTGCTGGAGATGGCGATGAAGGGCTAGAAATTCTTCGGGGTTCGCCGAAGCGCCACCATCGTTTGAGATGGTCTTGAAACGGATCGCTTGGGCTAAACGTTCAAGCGCTCGCGCGTCATCTACTGAAGGCGCATTTCCCGATTCAACCTGAATCTGCTTCGACTTAAACCGTAAGGTGTTAATTGCTAGAGTTGAGAACAGGATGAAAAATAGAACCGTGAATACTATGAGTGCTTTCTTCATGTTTATTATCCTTCGTTATTCAACTCTTGCATACGCTAATTGCGAATTATTCTAGACAAATAAGACGTGAGCAAACCTACCACTCAAATTGCTGGACCAAAGCGTGAAGTTTTAGAAGTTGAGATCAGGAAAGCGACAACAGAAGATGTCCTTGCCGTGCGCAGCTTACTGCTTAAAGAGTTCGGCTACATTTACTTGACCTTGCTGGGTCCCGACTACAATCGCGCTTCTGCAACTCTCGAGTCGATCCTCAAAGCCAACCGAGGCCGTGATCCGATTGGATATGAGTCTTTTTATGTCGCTAAATCAAAAGAGAATCAAAAAGAGACGTACGGGATACTAAAGTTAAAAGCAAAAAGCTCCGATAAAAGCTGGGATGTATTCCTCAACGGGCTATTAATTCTTGGTATCGCACTGCATAAACTCGGCCTGAGGAGAACCTTTCAAGCGCTGCGTAAATGGCACGTCATCCGAGGCGTCAATGTGAGCGTCGAAGCAGACGAGTTGCACATCGTATATTTGGCGGTATCGGATGTCGCCAGAGGACGCTATGTTGGGAAACAGCTTCTTAACTTCGCAAAGCGGCTTGCCGCAAGTCGGCACAAGAGGACTCTGTCATTATACGTCCGCGAAAAGAATGTCAATGCGCGAAACTTTTTTCTCCACCAGGGATTCTCTATCGACAACACTATCATCGATACCGAAGCAGATGGGCTACTCATGCACGGGGCCATGATTCGAATGGTTACGCAAGTTGGCAATTTCCCTAAAGACTAATTTGAATGATCGAAACTAGCGTCGCTCTCATCAAATAGTTATAGTGAGAGCGCTTGGTCGGTTTACACCCGTTATCTCATAACCGCTGGGCGCGATCGGTTTGGCGCGAATGGTTGAGTCGAAGCTCCCATGTTCTCAGGATGCAAATCTATCGACTACCGTGACCTCAATTCATTAAGCACGCCATAGCTCTTTCACCGATCGAATTTACGCGTCACTATAAATTGACGCGTTATCCATTACAAATAGAGGTAGCCATGACGAAACGTGCCTTCGTGATCTCTCCCATAGGTAGACGTGGCTCAAAACCACGCCGACGCGCCGACGAAGTCCTCAGACGGTTCATTGAGCCAGCGGTACTGCAACGCGGATACACTTCATACCGAGGCGATCAATTATGTACTCCGGGAATGGTGATGAGACAGGTTGTGGAGAGTATCCTCGACTCTTCTCTGATTGTGGCCTACGTCGCCACTAAGAACCCCAATGTCTTTTACGAGTTGGCAATCGCGCACACGTTGCGCAAGCCCGTCGTGATCATGGCGGAGCCGCACGAGCAACTTCCTTTCGATATCGCGGGTACCCGCGTCATTGAATTGGATGATCTCGATCCAGCAAACACAGTCAAGGCAATCGTCTCGCAGATCGACTTGTTACATCAGGCAGGAATGGATATCGAGTCGCCAGTGCAAATTCCTTCGCCGCAGTTGTTGAAAATATTGGCGCGCAGCACAGCATCCTCAGAAATTGAGTTGCCGGATTTTTCCGGGAAGTGGAGCGGGTATACGGATCAGGACAGCGATCTAAATCTGGGACAGGTCCAAAATTATGGCGTATATCTGGACCTAAACTCATTGAATGAATACTTTTACGGCGAACTGTACATGACGTACGGCGATGATTTAACTAATCCAGACAGAAACAGTGTGCGTTTGAACGTTCACGGAACGGTCCAAGGCGGTCGTTTCTTACTCGCTCAATATGAGAATCCACTCGCGCCATACCATTGCGGTCAGGCATTTCTGGAAATTGTAGACAATCCTAAAGAGATACTAGGACGTTTTATGGGATTTGGAATACAAACTCAGCGAGTAGTATCAGGGAAGATAGTCTTACGTCGAGCCGGTTCTTGAACTGCGTTAGTGAGTTCAGCGTCATATAAGCTGACCGCCGGATCATCGGCCCACAGGTTTGGCTTCGAGCTTGGCTTCTGCTTTCGCTTCGCCGCGCCTCCAGAAGATACGTGATAGCAAACCGTGCAGGATGTAACTGACTACGATCGCGAGGAGGACGTATTGCGAGAATAGGAAGATCAGCATGCCAATTGACAGCACAAGGATGATGACACGCATGCTGCGGGCACGCATGCCAACCGTCTTGAAACTCGAGAAGCGCCAAGTGCTAACCATCATCACACTGAGAAACCCAACCAGCGTCATCAGTAATCCGGAGTATAACTGGGCCTTCTCTGGTCCATAGTAGATGAGAGGCGACGGCGCGAAGTGGACCAAGGCCGCGATCAACCCACCGGCAACAGGAATCGGCAAACCAACGAAACTCTTCTTATCAACCTTCGGCGTGCCTTCGGCAAGGATGCGCGGGCGCGAGGCCTGCACGTTGAAACGCGCCAGACGAAACGCGCCACAGATCAGATACATAAATGAGAGAAACCATGCGAACCGGTGCAGCTTACTGCCCTCGAGAAGCGTTGCTCCATATCCCCAAACGTAAGCCAGCACCGCGGGCGCGATGCCAAATGTAACAACATCAGCAATCGAGTCGAGTTGAATACCGATCTCGGTCGTTGTCTTTGTGAGTCGTGCGATACGCCCATCGAGCATGTCGAACAACAAAGCAAAGCCAATCGCGATCGCAGCACTGTCGAAGTGAGCCCCAGCAGCGCCGAGATCAGGAGCAGTACCACCAAGCAGTTGAAAACCGCGCAGCGACTCCATCACCGAGAAGAACCCCATGCCTATGTTAGCGGCGGTGAATGCCGAAGGTATGAGATAGAGCCCTTTTTTCACGCCGCGACGCGGTGGATTCGGGCGTTCCGATTCTTCTGCATGACTCATGAGATTCTCCCAATGACAGTCGTGCCGCCCCGCACGCGATCACCTTCTTTAACCGTCACGCGAACGTTTGCCGGAAGCAGGACGTCGGTGCGCGAGCTGAACTTGATCATCCCGAAGCGCTCACCCAGACCGAGACTATCGCCCTCTGCCTTCCAACAGACTATGCGACGCGCAAGTATTCCCGCAATCTGTTTGCACACCACAGTGATCTTCTCTCCCTGAATAGTGAGCGCGTTCTGCTCGTTCACAAGACTCGCCCTCTCATTAGTCGCCATCAAAAACTTCCCAGGCGAATAAAGCACATCAACAATCTTTCCAGGGATCGGCGAACGATTGATATGCACGTCGAGCGGTGAAAGAAAAATACTGACGACGGTCGAGTCGGAAGCGCGCTCAACACGCGTGACTCTTCCATCAGCAGGCGAAACAACAACGTCCGTGTCGGATGGCGGCACGCGTTTCGGATCGCGAAAGAAGAACGCCATAAAAAGCGTCACCAGTAAGAAAATTGCTGCAACCCACCAAAAGCCAAACACAGCCGCGCCCGCCGCCAGCAGCAACGGAACAACGATATAAGGAATGCTTTCTTTAACTATTCTCACGTCAATCTTCAGACTGCAAAAAAGCACAAAAATCGCAAATGTGCTTTGCTATTTTTGTGCCTCTCTGTGGCTCGATCTTGAAGAAACTGCAACGCAGTTTCAGTGACTCAAGCTCTGACTCTTCTGATATTGCAGCATCATTGAGTACATCTGATCTTTCAGGGCAAGTTTCTTCTTCTTAAGCGTAATCTCCTCCAGCTGTTCGTCGTCGCTCGGATAGGAAAGAGCTGATAATTCACTAAGGCGTTCTTCGTACTTATGATGTTCCTGGGCTAACTGTCGAAATTCAGGATCTCGGTTTATCAACTCTTCTCTCAGACTATCCGTGGTTGCGATGTCCATGTTTGTGCATGTCTCCTTTCAGACGAATGAAAGTGGGCGGATTGGTTTGGAGGTCAGGCCTGAACCTCCCTTTCGGAATGTGTCGCACGGGAAAAATGGTAGCCCAACAGGTCAGACAGATCAAGCGGGTAATTCACCCCAGATTCAGAGTCATCACCACTGCATCCTCAATCGGGTCTGAGTAATAATTCGCCCGCCGCGCAATTGCCTGGAAACCGCTCCTTTCATAAAGCGCCTGGGCGGCGAGATTTGCGCTGCGAACTTCTAAAAACGCTGCATTTGCCTTGCGATTGCGCGCCTCCTGAATCACCCTCTCGAGCAGCGCGGTGCCGATGCCGCGACGTCGAAAGCCGGAACGAACGGCGAAATTATTTATGTGAAGCTCTCCGGCGGTCTCTCGCGCAACGATGTAGCCGGCGATGGGAGCTGCCTCGATCGTCGCGTCGACGGGCCGCGCAACAAGCATCAAATCTGAATTAGCGCCCTGTAGCTCAGCGTAGTATGCGGCCCAACCCCAGCGGCTCAGCCCTGACTGTTCCTCGATCTCCACGACCTCGAGCAGATCGTGTTCGGACATGCGATGGATGCTGATCCCCTCGGGAGCGGGGGCTGCCCTCTGTTCGGCCATGCGCTAGAGCTTACCTCTTTGACGCTACTTTAGTCTGCTCGATTGAGAACTCATCCAGCCAAAGAGTACCGAAGATCGGGCATGGAGACGAGTCGCAGTTGTTTCTCTGGAGTCGAATGACTGCGGCTTGCGAGGTTGGCAGGGTAGTGAAGTCAAAGTTTAACGTGGTCCAAGGCGTTGTGGCGGTTGGGAAGTTGTCCGACTTGCCTAGCAACTGATTGTTAGTAGCATCGTAGGCAACGATCAATGGTGGGCCACCGGTTACGAGATCTTTTGTTTTAACAGCGAAGGAGAGTCGATAAGAGATGTTTGGATCGACTACGAATGTTTGCGAGAGCAACGGAGTTCCGGGAGGCCAGTCGCCGTCTAAATTAATCTGGAGACTCTTTGCGCCGCTCAGTTTTTCAGAGACGTCGATTGCAAGGCGGTTCTTTTGTTGTGGAGAGATGATCCAATCGAAGCTGGATTCGTTGAGAACAAGTGGATCTTCGAAGCCGGCGTTGACGAGCGATGGTTGTTGCGCGCCGTGCAAGAGAGCATAAGCTTCCATGAATGCTTTCGCATTGAAAAGCAGTCGCGCGAGCTCGGTTTTGTTTTCAGTGGAGAGTGGAGTGTTTAATAGACGCGCCTGATCGAGGACTTCTCTTCCTTTTCCGTTTCTGGCGAGGTAGCGGATCAATGCGAGACGCTCGTTATCGTTTTTGATATCGAGCAGTGATTCAGTTGTTTTGAGATCGTTGCGTGAGATGCCCCACGCGAGATCAATCAGGTTTGGTGCGTAGCGAGGATTAGCAACGGCGGCGGTGCGTAGATCAGTGAAAGCATCGTTGGCTCGTCCCATGCGTAACAGGAGATTGCCGCGTTGCCAACGTGTGTGTGCGTAGTGAGGCGCCCAGCGAACCGCCTGGTCCAATGCGGCAAGAGAGCCTTCAGTGTCACCGAGCTCTTCGCGTGTGTTTCCGAGCTCGATCCAGAGATAGTCGTCGCGGTAGCGGAGTGCCGCTGCTGTTTCGAGTGACTTTGCGGCCTCGTCAGGTTTTTGCAGACGATTAAGAACTGTTGCGCGCGCGCGGTGTGCTTCGGGATCGGATGGAGTTAACTGCGCCGCCTCATTCGCTCCCTCAATCGAGTTTGTCGCGAGTGCATAGCGCGTGAAGATCCGCGACACGCCAAACCGCGCCGATGCCTGAATCAAAAACAGGCATAACGCGATCGCCAGAATTAATAAGCCACGAAGAGGCACAAAAAACTCAAAAGGAAAAGCGTGACCTCCCATCGAAGATCACGCTTTTAGAATTCGTAGTCGAACCTCAGTTTACGGATTCGAGCCGCTCGGATTGTCCTGGAAGAAGAGCGGTGTCAATGCTGCTGCGCCGATGCCGCCGAAGATCGCGATCGTTGCTGCAGTGCCGAGTCCGAAGAGTCCGCCGCCACCACCACCGCCAGCAGCCGCTGGAGCCGTTGCCGCAACACCTGGGTTAACCGTTGGCGCCGCTGCTCCTTGTGGGAAGCAAACATTGAGAATGCCGCCCGCGGCCGGATCATTCTTAGCAGCCGTACCCTGGTCCGTCGCGATCTCACCCGTCGTCTTCTTCTTCGCTTTCAGGACCGCGCAACCATAAACCAGAACGACTTTGACGTTGCCCTGATCGTCGTAGGTCAACACGAGCTTCGTGTTCGGTGCGATGTCGAGCGAGCCAAGTGATCCAAGATTAACCGTCGCGGATTGATCGGCGCCTGTCTCGATCGTCGCGCCCGTCAAAATCGAAGCACCGGTGTTCGCGCTCAGACCATTAACCGTAATCGGCTGGTTGTTCCGCGTCGTCAATCTGGCGACGACCTGTTGCGGAACGAGGACTGGATTCGTCGTATTGGCCGGCTCGGCGAGTCCGACTTGCAGACTAACTTGGACAATGGCGAGAAGTAGCAACGCCGCAATCACTTTCGAACCAACAGCATGTTTTTGGTTCATCTAAACATCCCTTCTTCGAAGAAAGCCTTCGGCGATAGACCACACGCCCACTTTGTTGGCGCAAGTCTAACGTTGTTGCGGGTTTAGGTCAACGATTTTCCCGAACTATTTCTTGATGTACTTCTGAAAGAATTGATCTGCCAGCTTTGGATCCAACTGCTTCAGACGGTTGTACTGCTCCAACGCCCCTTTTCGATCGTTCAGAGCGACGTAAGTAAGCGCGAGATTGAAATGCGCTTCCGCATAGTCAGGCATCATCCTGATCGCCTCTTTGAAACTCGCCAATGCTTCCTGGTAACGCTTCGTGCGGAAATAAACCGTGCCGAGATTGTTGTTTGTCTCTGCATTCCACTGCTTGATGGCGAGTGTTTTCTTGTACGCATCGATAGCAGCGTCGAATTGCTGATCCTTGTAGAGCGCCGTGCCGAGGCTGTTGTAAGCATCGGCATAGTCCTGCCTGAGTCGCACCGCCTGTTGAAACTCATTCACCGCGCCTTTTAAGTCGCCACGGTTGTAAAGCGCTGTACCGAGGTTGTAGTGCGCTTCAGGGAAATCGGGCTTCGCACGCGTCGCGCGTAGGAGCAGATCGGCCGCTTCCTGATACTGCCCGAGTTTGTTGTAAGCGGCGCCAAGATTGTTCATGGCCTTGACGTAGTCCGGCTTCAATCGCAGCGCCTCCTTGTATGCTTCGACAGTCTGACGCAGATACTGAACTGCATTTGCACGATCGATAGTCTCGGCGATCTTCACGTATGCATAGCCGAGGTTGTTGTAAGCGACTGGATTATTGGGACGGAGTCTCAGCGATTCCTGCAATTCGGCGGCTGCGGTGCGGGGATCGGTTGAAATCAATAGACTGCCGAGGTTCGTCTTCGCTTCGACGTAGTCGGGTCTCAACTCGATCGCTCTACGATACGCCGTTTGCGCTTCGCGATTTCTGCCGCTCATGTAGTAAGCGTTGGCGAGATTGTAGTGAGCGTCAGCAGAGTCGGGCTTCGCAGCGGTCGCTTTCTGAAAGCTGTCGAGCGCGCGGTCATATTGTTCGAGCACGTAATAAACCGCGCCGAGGTTGTTCAGCGCGTCAGCGTCGTTGGGTGTAAGTCGCACCGCATTTTGAAACGCTTCACTTGCTTGCTGGTAGCGTGCGGCCATGAACAAGCTCGCGCCGAGGTTGTTGTAAACATCAGCGTCGTTTGCGTCGAGTTTGAGTGCGTCCTGGTAGGCTTCGATTGCTTGTACGAAGTCGCCGCGATTGTAGTGAGTGTTTGCCTGTTCCTTCAGAGCTTCAGCGCGATTCTCTGAGGTGGTGGCTGTTGCGACGGTCGCTGGTGTTGGTTGAGCGGTGGGACGGTTCTTATCGCCGGTGTTGTTGTTGCGAGCGACTTCGGTGGGACGATTCGAGCCCCGCGGCCGCCTGGCGCTGGCGAGCATGGCGGCTGTGTTGCCGGCCAGATCTCTGACACGCTTCGGTGGCTTGAAGATGATCGCTGCGCCACCGATGATGTCCTGCCCCTGGAATGCGAGCGTGCCACCGATATCCTGGATTGGCAGCGACGCTGCTGCAACAGAGATCGTGAGGCAGATAACAGAAAGTTTTCCCGCAAAGGCGCAAAGGCGCAAAGGAATTATATGCTTCATGACTCTTCTTTGCGCCTTTGCGCCTTTGCGGGAGAAAACTCCGTCGTCGCGAACATTATCAACATCATGAAGACGACTGCGTTAACGATGATGTGCAGACCGAAATCCACGAGGCTGTGGGCTGCAACGCCAACGATGCCGAGTATCGCTCCGAATCTCACGGCGCGCATGTAACCAACGTCCTCGATAAGATTTTGACGCGCCCTGCGCACAACAGCCACGACAAACCAAACACCCAACACAAACCCGATCACGCCACCGCTCGAAAGCAGCTCGAGATAATCGTTGTGCGCTTCCTGCGGCGTCATCAAACCCGAAGCGTCATGATAAGCCGTAATGCCGATCCAGTAACCACCTAAACCCACGCCGAGGATCGGATGCGCCGCAAACATCTTCAACGTCGCACGCCAGATCTCGTTTCGACTAACTCCCTGTCGCAATGTGTCCGACGCTAATTCACTACTCGCGTTTTCGAAGTTCGTCGCGAGTCGATCGCCGCCCACCCAAATCGTTCCCAACACAATGCCGGCGACGAGAACAACTAGTAGTACGGCCCTAAGCACGAACGACTGCGTGACCTTCTGAACGCTCGTTAACAGAAGCACGGCGACGACGATCTGCGCGATCATCGCCAGCACGCCGCCACGCGAATTCGCAAGCACGAGCGCGGTCCAGATTGGCAACAACACCGCGAGGTAGACCATCAATCGATCTCTTTTTACACCGCTGCCGAGAATGATGCCGAGTCCGAGACCGAAAGCCATCTCCATCAGGTACGCAAAGTGGTTCTTGTTAATGAACTGTCCATATCCCTGATTCTGTTTTAGCAAGGGCAAAAGAAATCCGGTCTGTTGTTGTGTGCTCTGGCGGAGTATTCCGAAGACCGCGCTCGCAACCGCGATGGCGAGCACCGTGTAGACGAGCACGCGAACGCGCCGCTCCGAATTTACATACCGGTACAGCAACCCGAGAAACGCGGTGAGCGCGAGCATCTGAAGTGTAAAAAAGCGTGTTTGATACGGATCGGCGCTGATGGCGTTCCAGACCTGGAGATTCGCTTCCGTGCGCGTGCCGAGCGAAAGTGTTTGCAGAAACGCGAGCGCAGAGAGCGCGAGCATCGGGAGTAGAACAGATCTGCCGCGAATCTCGATCTTGCCAGTGATTAGACTCTCGATCAGCGCGAGTATGCAGATCGCAAAGACGGCGCACACGAATGCCGCCTTCCACCACGGCTCGACCGTGCCATACGGGATCGCAGTGAGGGCGATCAGGGTGATGAGAGCGCCGAATACCAGTTTGTTAAGCAAGCCTGTCAAAATTTTTCACGCAAAGCCGCAAAGGTCGCAAAGACGCAAAGGCCGGTCAAATGACTCAGGCGCATCCGATTCTTTGACCCGCCTTTGCGTCTTTGCGACCTTTGCGCCTTTGCGTGAAAACCCTATCGAGCATTCATCGCCATCGCAGCCACCGGTTCTTCGTCCATCGCAAAGCTCCGTGCTGTCGCATCAGTGAACTCACGTCTGAATCGATCAGCAAGGTAATTCATATCCACCAGCAGCGGCTCACTCTCCACGCTCCGGTAAAAATTTAGCCAACCCCACTCCACGCCATTCTTCACGAGCGGCAAACGAATGCTCCAATCCCCCGCTGAAGGCTCAACTTCATCCGGCCACGACCAGTAAACGCGCCTGCGCCCAGGTGGTCCAACCTCAGCGCTCGCAAAACTGAACTGTCCGAACTCCAGCAACTGCCGTACGGCTTCAAACATCTCGTCCAGATTCGACGCCTTCGACACCGCCACCGCTGCACGTCGCACGCGAATGTTGTTCGCCACGCGCAAACGACGATCGCCTACAGTCCTTTTAACTCCGGCACGAAGCTCATCAACTTCGTGATAACGCAGGTGGCCCACCGCGATGATCACAGCTACCGAGATCACAAACATCATGAACCCCGTCAGCTTAGATCCGGTCGCCGGAAAGATCAGCGCGAGCAAACCGAACAGCAAACAGACAACGTAGAGCACGAGTGCCGCTCGACGCTGCGACCAGCCGCGCGCCAGCAGCATGTGATGAATATGTTCGTTATCACCCTGAAATACAGGCTTACGACTCAGCAGCCGCCGGCCCATCGTCATCGTCGTATCAACCACTGGAAATCCGAACGCAAGAATCGGCACGACGATCGCGACCGCTGTTGTTGCCTTCTGTGTCCCTAAAACCGAGAGCGCTGCAAGCAGGAAACCTGTAAACAGCGATCCGGAATCGCCGAGGAAGATCGAGGCGGGATTGAAGTTGTAACGTAGAAATCCCGCGAGCGCGCCACACAACACGAGCGCCACGACGATCGTCAACGGCCGGTCCTGCGAAACGGAAACGCCAAGGATCACGAGTGAAGCAAACAGCGCCGCGCCCGATGCGAGGCCGTCCAGTCCGTCGATGAGATTGAATGCGTTCGCGATGCCGACGAGCCAAATAACCGTCACGATGAACGACACGACGGCAGGCAAATGCCACGAGCCGAAGAGCGGAATCGAGAGCGCGTCAATGCGACCACCCATCGCGTAGAACAGCGTTGCGATTAGGCCGAGCCCGATAAATTTCACGACTGCATTCGCGCCACGCAAGTCGTCGTACGCGCCGAGCAGCAGGACGAGGGTTGCGGGAATGAGCAGCGTGAGGATCTCGGACTTCATACCGCTGAGCGTTTGTGTCAGCAGGTTATCCCAGAACCACAGCAGCGAGAGCGCAAACAGGCACGAGATGTAAAGGGCGATGCCGCCAAGTCGAGGAACAGCGGTGCGATGAATGCGTCGACCGTCAAGCGGTACGTCGAGCAGCTTGTACCTTTGGCAGAGCCGGCGGATGAGAGGCGTGGTGATGAGTGAAGCGATTGTCGCGATCAGGAAGAGGGCGAAGTAAGTTTTCAACGTGATTTACTCCGGGTAGTTGTTAGACAGGATTTACAAGATTTTCAGGATTCACATGTAAATCCTGTCTGGTTTCGATGACGTCAATCAGTTGGGGCAAGAGTGTGTGCTTACCAAAAGAGATGACCGGTTGCCGCTCGCGTTGTTGCATTGCTTCGCGAACGGCTTTGACCACGCCATCAACATCGTCGTGAGTGGTAATGAAGAACTTGCCTTGCTGCTGCGATGCGATGTCAGTCACGTGGCTCGGTGTTGGACCAATGTAGAGTGTTGGCGCACCGATCGACATGATGTTGTAGACCTTGCACGGGTGAACGATCCCGACAAACTCGTCACCCATCACGACCACATGCAGATCCGCCGCTGATAAAGAACTCGAAAGCTCGTTCAGTGGTTGATACGGTAAACACTTTACGTTTGAAAGCTGGGCCGCGAGCTCACGCACTTTGATCTGCTCGCTGCCGCCGCCGATGAAGCAAAAGACAATCTCCGGTTGATCCTTGAGTGCGCGCGCCGCGTCGAGGAGCGTGTCGAGCGGATGACACGGACTGTGATTGCCTGAGTACATCACTACAAACTTCTCGACCAGGCCGTGTTTCTCTCGAAACTCTTCCCTTCCCGTCTTGGAAAACTGAACGTGATCGTCGTGTGACCACGGCGGCACAACTGTGATGCGCGCCGGATCAAAACCTTTCGCGATCACACGTTCTTTCATGAAGCGATCGAGCACGACTGTTCGCGCCGCCGCTTTGAAGCTGTAGTTCAGCATGTGTTTCAACACGCGACTCGTCAGCGACTTCTCGTCGAGCCATCCGGCTGCGATCGCTTCGTCCGGATTCAGATCCATTACCCAGAAACAGAAGCTTCCGCCTCTGAGCTTCACAAAGAGCGCGCCGAGAAACGAGATCAAGGGTGGCGACGTGAGGGCAACTACCACGTCGAAACGTTGCAAGGTAAGCAAACGCAGCGAGCAGACGAACAGGAAGCTGGAGAAATTCAAAGCGCGACGCCAGCGATTGTTTTTTCCAAACGAGAGCGAAGGAATGCGAATGATCTGGACGTGGTTCCAGATCTCACTACGTTTGAAGCGCGTTGTTGGATCGTCGTAACCGCGGTCGCTCGCGATGACCGTTACATCGTGCCCGCGCGCGGTAAGAGCGGTTGCAAGATCTGTGAGGTGTTGCGCCGTGGAGACCACATCAGGATAGAAACACTGGTTGAGAAGGAGAATTTTCAAAGAATCAACGGGCGGCACAGACTAGAACAAGTCAGGAAGAGGGGCTTGCTCCCGCCCGTTCAATCCAACCGACAGCGGGGGCAAGCCCGTCTTCCTGACTTGTTCTAGACGTTGGCGTTCCGTTCTGTTATCTACACGGTCACTCTACGCTTGAAATCTTCAACGGTTCGCTTCAAGCCGTCACGCAACGGAATCGTCGGGTTCCATCCGAGCGCCGACTGCGCGCGCGTGATGTCGGGCTTGCGCTGGCGTGGATCATCCGCCGGCAAAGGCAGATACGTAAACCCCGATTTCGAGTCGCACGCCTTTATAACTTCTTCCGCGAGCTGCATGATCGTGAACTCACCCGGGTTTCCGAGGTTCACCGGCTCGTGCAGGTCGTCGACGTTCATCAACCGAATCAAGCCCTCAATCAGATCTTCGACGTAACAAAACGAGCGCGTCTGCTGCCCTTCGCCATAGAGCGTCAACGGCTGACCGCGCAACGCCTGCACGATGAAGTTAGAAACCACGCGGCCATCGTCTTCCAACATTCGTGGTCCATACGTGTTGAAGATCCGCGCGAGGCGAATGTCGACCTTGTTCTGGCGGTGATAGTCCATCATTAGCGTCTCAGCAATGCGCTTGCCTTCGTCGTAACAGGAGCGGATGCCGATGGGATTGACGTTGCCCCAGTAATCTTCCGTCTGCGGGTGGACCAGCGGATCGCCGTAAACTTCAGACGTCGACGCCTGAAGAATGCGCGCGCGCACACGTTTCGCAAGACCGAGCATATTGATCGCGCCCATCACGTTTGTCTTTACTGTCTTCACGGGGTTGTACTGGTAATGCACGGGCGACGCGGGACACGCGAGGTTATAGATCTGATCGACTTCGAGGAGTATCGGCTCGGTGACGTCGTGACGCAGCAGCTCAAAGCGCTGATTGTCGAGCAGGTGAAAGATGTTTTCGCGCCTGCCGGTGAAGAAATTGTCCAGGCAGAGCACTTCGTTGCCTTCGTTGATGAGCCGCTCGCAAAGATGCGACCCGATAAATCCCGCGCCACCTGTCACTAGAATCCGCATCGCCAAATCCCCCTATTCTCTTCGTCGCACTGCAAAATTCCCAAGATACAGCACGTCCATCTTCGTCTTTCGGAAACACTCGATCGCTTCCTGCGGCGTGCAGACGATCGGCTCGTTCTCGTTGAACGACGTGTTGAGAATTACCGGCACGCCCGTCAACGCATTGAAATCCGAAATCAACCGGTAGTAACACTCATTAACTGTTCTCGAGACGGTTTGCAAACGTCCGGAACCATCGACGTGCGTCACCGCCGGAATCTCATCGCGCCGCTGTTCTTTGATCTGGTAGACCATCAACATCGTCGGCGCCGGATGTGTCTGCTCGAAATAATCCCCAACGCGCTCTTCCAGAATCGAAGGCGCAAACGGGCGAAACGGCTCGCGCTTCTTGATCCGGTCGTTGAGAATGTCTTTCATCTCCGCACGTCGCGGATCGACAACGATCGATCGATTCCCAAGCGCGCGTGGGCCAAACTCCATTCGCCCCTGAAACCAGCCTACAATTAAACCCGCAGCGATGTCTTGCGCCGCGCGCTTCGTTAACTCCTCGTCACTATAACTCTCAAACGCCATTTCGCTCGTTTGCAGCGCCGCGCGAATCTCTTTATTCGAAAACTGTGGACCAGTGTATGCGCCCTCCATCACCTCGCCGCGCTCGCGCTTCAGCACGCCATTGTAGATCTGATAACAAACACCGAGCGCCGTACCACTATCGCCGGCCGCCGGCTGAACGAAGATACGCTTGAATGGCGTGTTCAGGAGTATTTTTCCGTTCATCACCGAGTTGTAGGCGACACCACCTGCAAGCCCGAGATCAGTCAAGCCTGTACGGTCATGAAGAGTGCTCAAAACATGGAACGCGACTTCTTCGAGACGCAGTTGCAAACTCGCAGCGATATCATGTTCGCGATCGGTAAGCGCCGTGCCTTCCGCGCGCGGTGGTCCAAACAGTCGCGCAAATTCATCCGAGTACACACGTCCGATGACAGGCGAGCCCTGGTCCCACGTCATCTCGACACCTTCAGCGTGATGACGGAAGTAATCGAGACTCAGACGAAACTGCCCGTTCTCTTCGGTACGAATGATCTCGCGAAACTCGTCGATAAAGCGTGGCCGACCATACGGGGCGAGACCCATCACTTTTCCTTCGTCGCCGTAATGCGGAAAGCCGAGAAACTGCGTCGTAGCGGTGTAGACGATGCCGGTTGAGTGTGGATACTCAACCTGGCCCAACACGTCGATCGAGTTTCCTTCGCCGGTGGCCCACATCGTGGAGATGAAGTCGCCAAAACCGTCGATCGACAGCAGTGCCGCACGTTCAAAAGGTGAGACGAAGAAACAACTCGCGAGATGCGCGCGATGGTGTTCCACATTGTGAAACCGTGCGCGCAGTTGTTTCTTCTGCACGCCAAACACGCGCGCCAGCTCATCCTTCAGATCGCGTACTTTCGCAGCGTTGCCGAGTCGATCTTTGATCTGACTGCGTGCGAGCGTCGCCACACGCGTCGCTGCGAATAGGATCTTCTTATGCAAGTGCGCCGACGGATCTCTCGAGATTCCAACATGGTCCAGATCCTCAACTCTTATTCCCGCCTCTTGCAAACAATATCGAACTGCCTGCTCGGGAAAACCCGCCGAGTGTTTGAAACGATTGAACCGCTCCTCTTCAGCCGCCGCGATCAGTCGACCATCGCAAACGATCGCCGCCGCCGCATCACCGTGATAAGCATTAATCCCTAAAATATACAAATCCGTGTTCTCTATCCGTGTAATCTGTGGCTCAACATCGCCTCCGCCATCGCGCGCTGAAACGCATAGTAAAAACCTGCCCAACCATCCAAAATTCCCCCACGCACGATCAGGCAGTAGACCAACATCACCGGCGGCACGATGACACGCCAGCGTCTTAATCGATCAGGGAAACCGAGCTGTGCTGGATCAGCAGCCCGCAGCTTCTGTGCTTCGAGCTCTGTGTATCTCTTCTGTGATCCGAACCAGTGCTTGAACGACTTGCGATCATCGTGGAATACCGGCGCGCGTAAATCTACGATCGCGCCTTCAACCGCGACACGCTGCGTATGCCCGTCCTGAACGTAACTTGCCGACTCGCGCCGGTAAAGCACCGTCACCGGCGGATAGATTCCGCTGCGAAGTTTTCGACCCTTGATGCAGTAAACAAAACTTGCGCGATAGCCGGCGGTTCGAGCATTGGGCGTTAGCTGGGCAAGTTCAGTTACAAGCTCATCTGAAAGAACGTAATCAGCATCGAGCGCAAGCACCCACGGTGTTGAGATGCTGGTTTCTTTCCGGCCAAACTCCCACTGATTCCGGTGGCAATCGAATGCTCTTTGAAAGACACGCACGCATGGAAACGATTTCGCTAGCTCGACTGTGTTGTCGTCACTAAAACTATCAACTACAACGATGTCCTTCGCCCAGCTCAGCGCGCCCAGCGAGCGCGCGATGTTTGGCGCTTCGTTGTACGTGAGTAGCAGCGGTGTGATCTGATCCAGCATCTATTTGCGTGCGTGGCAAATCATGTTCTTCCAGAGCCACGGCGCGCGGCCGTAGAACGTGAAGCTGAGATCGTCAAAACCGTGGGCATGGATCAGATTCGAGAGCGTTTTGACGCTGAAGAATTTGATGTGACCGCCGTCGTGCAATGCCGAGAAGTGCGCGTCCATCTTCCCCGTTGCGGCAAGTATGAGGTTCTTGAGGTAGCCATGAAAAGGCGTGCCTAAAAGAATCTGTCCGCCGGGTTTGAGTTGGGTTACGGCAGCTTCGAGTAGATCCGATGGACGATAGAGATGCTCGATCACGTCGCTTGATATCACGAGATCAAATTGTCCGAGATCGAGATCACGATCGATCAGCGCGTTAACAAACTTGACGCCGGGATACGCACGCTGAGCGATCTGAATACCACTCGCGGATGCATCTACTCCAGTCACGTGATAGCCGAGTGCAGCGAGCCGCCCGCTGATGTGACCGTTGCCGCAGCCGAGATCGCAGATCGATTGCACGCCGGCGAGCTTCTTAACGAGCTCGACAAACACGGCAGTCAGCTTCTCGCCTGACTCACCATTGCCCGCGCCCTCGGCGTGCCATTCAAACTCAGTGTACGTTGGGGCGGTCATAAGAAGATTTCTCCCGCAGCGGCGCAACGGCGCGGCGGATAAATCTTAGGTCTTAGTTTCTTCCGCTGCGCCGTTGCCCCGCTGCGGGAGAATATTTCTATAAAGATCCATCAACTCTCTTGCTGTTTTTTCCCACGAGTATCTTTGCGAGAGTTTCTTGCCGGCGCGGCCGCGCTTGATTAATTCATCTTCATCACTCAGCGCTTCGGCCATCCGCGCGGCCAGCGCATCTTTATCGATTGCCGAAATCCAACCCGCATTCGCAGAGACGATCTCCGTTGCCAGATTTACATTCGGACTGACGAGCACGGGCACCGAGTGAGATAGTGCTTCCATCACGCATAACCCGAAGTTTTCCTGGTGCGACGGCAGGGCCAGCAGCGATGCGCCCCCAAGCACTGCATATTTCTTTTCGTCGTCGAGCCAGCCGGTAAATGTGATTCGATCCGTGCCTAAAACTTGCGCTTTGAGCTTCGCGACGTAATCCGGTGGGCCATCGCCCGCAATAACTAATCGCCAGTCAGCGTATTTCCTGTTCTGGATCAACGCCTGAAACGCATCAATCAAAACATCGAGCGCTTTCTTCGGATGCAGGCGCGACAACACGAGCACGTATGGTTCGGAGAACATACGACCGTTGGAGTTTGAATCAGGCGCGTCGATGCCGAGAGAAATCACCTTCCCGTGATTCAAGCCGAGATGTCGTTCGGTCGAGAGCTTCTCCACCTCGCTGGTGTAGTGCACGGCCGCAGCATCACGCAACATAGCCTTGCCCGACAATTGCCAGAACAGACGCTTGCGCAAAGACTTCTGCGTCATGCTCCAGGGATCGAGCGTTCCGAGCGGCCTGATGATGTACGGCACACCGGCTTTGCGACATGTTTGTGAGGCTGAAATAGAAGAGTGATTGAAGACTGCGTGAATATGCGCGAGATCGAAGTTCCTGACGTTTGAGCTGAGCCACGTAGCGAGTGGACGCGAGTATTTGAATGACGCCCCCAGTTGTGGCGGGAAAAGGATCGCAGGCACGCTTTTGTATTCAATTGGGCCGGGACTTTCTGATAATTCATCGGTAGTCGAGACTAATAGCACCTCGATTCCCTGCTGCATCAGCGCGCGACACATCGGCACGATCGCCGTCGCTGGTCCACCCGACCGCTCGGAGACTGACGGGATGACGTGGAGGACTTTCATGTTAAATTCTGTAATCCTGTCTAACTAACGCCATTGACCTCACACCACTTCGCCAGCACATAAATCGACCACGGTCTCGACCAGCCAACCGCCTTTGGTTTCTCCAGAAATCTCCGCCAAACCTTCTCCACCATTTCCGAGTTCAATCCGACTAACCTCTTCTCATCCTTCAACACCGCCGAGATCTCCGGTCGCATCTTTCCCTGCATCCACTTCTCAAACGGCAGCGTGAATCCCATCTTCGGCCGGGCCACAAACTCGCGCGGCAACAGATCGCTCATCGCGTCTACGAGCAACGGTTTCGGACCATTACCCATCTTCCACTCACCCGGTAGCGAAAGCACGAAATCTACAAGCTTCACATCGACAAACGGCACACGCACTTCAAGCGAATGCGCCATGCTCATCGCATCGGTGTCGCGCAGCAACGTGTTCGTCATATAACCGCGCAACTCGAGTCGCGAGATCGCATTGACGATATCGCTGTCGTGCCGGTGCCCGTTGCTCGAATGATTACTCGCCTCACGTCCCGTCAATTCAGTAACCGCATCTGTCGAAAAAAGCTGACGCGAGATGCGGTAAACATCCGCTGGCCCACCATCACTATCCATCAACTGCCAGAACTTCTGTCGCTGCACTGATCCATTTAGCGCAAACTTCCCGACACCTGACGCCGCGCGCAAGAACCGCTTAGACGCCTGCGACATCGCACCAAACTTCAGCGCGCGTCGAAAACTCGGATAACCCGCAAAAAGCTCATCACCACCGAGCCCGGAGAGCGCCACCGTGATCCCTTCTCGTTTCACTGCGCTGGAAACGACGAACGTGTTGATGCCGTCCATCGTTGGCTGGTCAATCGCATTGATAGCTGCGGGTAAAATTTCGAGCAGACGATCTTCATTGAGCCGTATCTCGGAATGATCGGTATTGAAGCGTGCTGCGACCGCACGCGAGAACGGCGCTTCGGTGTACGCAGCTTCGTCAAACACGACGCTAAATGTCTTCGGCCGCTGAACCCGACTCAGCAGGGCGACGAGCGCGCTCGAATCCATCCCACCGGAGAGAAACACGCCGAGCGGCACGTCGCTCACGAGATGAAGTCGAACCGATTCCTCGAGCTCGGATCGCAAACGCGCGACTGCTTCGTCACGATTTCCATCAAAGCTTTCACATTCTGGAATCGCAAACTCAACATCACGCGACTCAAGCTGTCCATTCACCTGAAGGCAATGGCCGGGCAACAACTGCTTGACGCCCTCAATGATCGTGAGTGGGGCTGCAACTGAGCCGTTCGCGAGATACGAATCAACGCCCGCGGCGCTGAGCTTGCGCGGCACCAAACCGCTCGCTAGCAGCGCGCGCAACTCAGACGCGAAGATGAACTGATGATGATCAGCGTAATAGTAAAGTGGCTTAATGCCGAGATGATCGCGCGCGAGCACCAACGTCTGTTTTTGATCATCCCAGATAGCGAGTGCAAACATGCCGCGTAGTTTGCGAAACGCGTCGATGCCCCATTTCGCGTAGGACCGCAGCACAACTTCGGTGTCTGTGTTTGAAATCCAGGGACCGTCGTCCAGTTCGCGACGGAGATCTTTGAAGTTGTACGTTTCGCCGTTGTACGTGATCCAGTTACCGGTGTGTGGATCGTTCATCGGTTGATGACCGGCGCTCGACGTATCGATGATGGCAAGCCTCGTGTTGCCGAGGACGGCGGAGCCGCAGCTCGCGATGTCACAATCATCAGGGCCGCGGTGTCGCTGTGCCTGATTCATCCTCACAACAGCATCACGCGACACCCGACCCAAAATTCCTGAAATGCTACACATCAGCTACCAGTGACTAACAACCTGCCGCGAATAATCAACAAACCGCGTCGCCCCATTTCGCAATGTATGCGCGCTCACGCTCTGACGCGCCCTACAACCCATCTCACGAATCTCATCCGCCGGCATCAGCGCCGCGTCGCGCATCGCCGCAAGCAACGCCTCCTCATTACCTGCCTTAATCAACCATCCATTCCGCCCACTCTCAACAAACTCCAGCGCCGCTCCCATCCGATCAGTCCCAATCACCGGCAATCCCGACGCCAAGCCCTCCGGCACCACCAGCCCCCAACCGTCATACCGCGACGGCACACACAACACATCCGCCGTCGCATACTCCGCCGGCAATTCCTTCCAATCTTTAAACCCAACAAACTCGATTCGCTCACTCACCGTCCGCAGCGTTCGTTCAAGCGACTCGCGCAACTCACCCTCACCAACTATCTTCAGCCTCACATCCGGAACTTCCTGCGCCAGCCGCACAAACGCAGCCGCAACCAAATCCACACCTTTGCGCTCGATCAACGAACCTGAAAACAAAAACGTCCGCGCGCGCCTCTCCTCACGCAGAGAAACTTCGAACCGCTCGAGATCCGAGAAATACGGCAAATTGAAATATGCCCGCTCTGCACCAAACTCTTCTCGATACCCGTCAACCGCAAACTGCCCGATTCCCCAGATCGGCACCGTGGACGCATGCAGCTTCGCGAGTTTCCACCGGCGCAACAATCTTCCCGCCCACCTCGTCTGTCGAAAACCCGGCCGCTCGCCCCAGAAACACCATGGTCCACCAGACGCAGCACGCTCCTCGATCAACCGCTCCGCATTCGCATGACGGTAATAGTTGAACACGACGACATCGGCCCCGCGCGCATCATTCAACTCCACACACGCATGTCGAATCTCCGGCGACGACCAACGCCGATCCGGATCGCGCTCGCGCAGATAACCAACCTCGAGCGAGCAATCGCCCTGCGCTTCAATCTCATTGAACAGCTCCACCTGGTACGGCGACGGACAATCTGTCAACACAAAAACTCTCAACGCGCCCTTACGTGTCTCAACTTCATGAACAGGTGCGATATGCCCACCCACGCGAGCACCACGTAACTCACGAGGATCAGCTCGAGGATCGATCGCATTCCCGAAAACAGCGCCATCACGACGATGCTGTAGATCACAAGCGCGCCCTGCGTGTTGCAGCGCGCGAGCAGCCCACTCGCCGTCGACGCCACGCGCCCGTAAAACCAACCGCCCAGAGCGATGCCGATGAAGCCGAGCGACATGTAAAGCTCGCCGATCACCGAATAAGAGAGTGAAAGACCCTGGACGCCGAGCGCCGTCGGCAAGTCAAACCCCGGATCGACTGGCTTGTCCGGCCAGAACACGCGCGGCACCGGTCGCACGATCACGTAAAGCAGATACTTGTGATAGACAAACGGGTAGGAGTCAGGAATGAGCTGGATGATCTGGCAGAGTCGATAGAAGTTGTCGTCGACGCGCAGGTGTTGCTCTTCGAGTATTCCTCTCTTTTCAAACCGGCCGCTCGGGATCTCTCCTTGGCCGACGAGCACACCGAGGCCGACGTTTCTGTATTCCAGCATGACCTGCAGCGTCAGCAACAGAGCGAGGATGGCGACGACGGTCATCACCAGATGTTTGACGCGCAAACGGTGCTGGTCCAATATCCAGAGAATCAGCGCCATGCCCACCACCACGCCAATTACCCGGCGGCTTCCGCTTTGCGCGAGAAAGAGCGCCACGATCACTGACATGACGCTACCGATGATCGTGCGTTTGTTTCGCACCCCCGCGCGCCGGCCGACGACCACGGTGAGAACGGGAACGAGGTAGCCGAAGTACTGTAGGTGATCGAGAAACGCGTCCCAACCGCCAAACTGCCCGCGTGCCCAAGGTGCAGCCCAACGCTCCTCGCCCAGGTAATGGACCATCTCGAAGATATTGAAGTTGCACGGAATGGCGAAGTTCAACATGCAGAGCACAAAGGACGCAGCAGCGAGCGCAAAATAAGTGTTGACCGAAAACTCCTGGGACGCAGAATTAATCAACACTTTGGGAATCTTCCATGAGCGACGCAGCGCGCCTAGCCACACCATCACGACGAACAGACCGATCGCGAGAAACGCCTGGCGCACTTGATCCGCCTTGACGTCCTCCATCGTGTAAACGCCCTGCAGAAGATCTAGTAGCAACCAGTAGATTGGTGCGAGTGACAGTAGACATTCGCCACGGAGGAGGGCTTTGGGATAGCGAACAGCAGTGAATAACGGGGCGGTGGCGAGACCGGCGGACATCACGAGCGCCGGGTAGAACAACGCGCCTTCGGTGGATGGATCGTCGGGGATCAGAAGGACAGCCATCGTGGTCGCAATAGTCGTGCTGAGCAGCGCGAGCAGCGTCGAGCGCAACGTCATGCTTGGCGTCGCAGCGATGCCGAATGCTGGTAGATGAATTGCCTGGCCCTGTTGCACTTTAATCCTGAAAAATCGTGTAAATCCTGTCTAAAGCTGTTTCAGCGATTCGGCGAGCTTAGTTAAACTGAAGCGCTCATCAACTCCAGATCGCACCGACATCGCACTCAATCTCTCCGGCGATCTCAAAAACCCGCGAATCACTTGCGCGATCGCTTCACCGCTAACCTCTTCAAGCACGACCCCATTAACCTGATCGCGCACAACCTCACCACAGTAGCGCGATGCAATCACCGGAAGCTTCCAGCCCTGCGCCTCTAGCTGCGTCAACCCAAACCCGTCCGACAATGTCGGAAAAATAAACACGTCCGCGTCGCGGTAATAACTATCCACTGAAACGCGCGGCGCGACGCCGAACCAACGCACCTGCGAATGAAGTTTCAGATCCTGCGGCACGCGGATCTGCATTGGTCCAACAAACCAGAACTCGACGTGTTCACCTGTTAACAACTTCACCGCTTCGAGCAACTGCGCCACGCCTTTCCGCAAATCCACTTGCCCGAGAAATAGAACTCGCAGTGGTCGCTCGGCACTGAACGCCCGCGGATAGTGACGCTGAAACGGCAGCGTTTTGTTCCCCCCTTCATACGCCAGCGGAATTACTCGTAGCTTCTCCGCAGCAACGCCTTCAGCAATAAGTTCATCTTTGGAAAACTGAGAGTTCACGAGGATCTGATCAGCGAGCGAACACTCGTCGCGCCAGTTGTCCCAGTAAGCTTTCGGTGCTGGTTCCGAGTGCGTGGGCGCTATCGGAGATGTCTGCTGGAAGCTGGAGACGACTCGTTCTCCCTTGGGACCCGGATCGATTTGGCCGAGCACCGTCCGCCAGCCACGCTCGCGGGCAAACTCAAAGATCTCTTTTGCGGCATAGCTGTAGGCAAAGACAATGTGGTGGCCGTTATGGATATGTGCGAGTTGGCCCACCGCCTGTTTTTGAAACCACTGGTTACGACGACTGATCAGCTTCCAACCGTTTTCACGTGCGAGTTGTGCTTTCAATTCGAAAGTCAGCGCGAGGATATTTGGAGCGACGACGCGTGCGTCTGCAAGATCCGGATGGAATCGGCCGATCAAAGGCTTCATCCAGAGATCGGTAATCAACACGTCCAGCAGTCCACCGAGCTTCAGCGCGCGCGGTACAGCATAATGCTCACGCGCGCCGAGTTGACAGCAGATCCAGGACTGCATGGGTTTCAAAGGGGATTTCTCACGCAGCGGCGCAACGGCGCAACGAGATCCAGCATCGCGCCGTTGCGCCGCCGCGTAAGAATCTTTCTTCACAACTCCGCGGAAACAGGCGCCCTTCGCAACGCCAGATACGATCTCACCACTTTGCCGCTCACCGGCAAGCGATAGCGATGATTGGCCCACACGTGCGCCGGAATCATCGTCACGCCCTTGAAGATCCCGCGGCGCCTTCCATGCTTTAGCAGCCACAACAACCGGTTCGCGCACTGTCCAATGCCGATTCCCCACAATGAAACCGGATATCGCAGGTACGTGAGTAGCGCGAGGTTTGCGATGCTCCCGGCCGTTACGCGCGGATCGCCATGTCGCTGCAAATCAGTGTTGTGAAATACGCGCAGCCACCGTGTAGTCAAGATCTTCCCGCCGTGCGAATGAAGACGGATCGCGAGATCCACTTCCTCCATCCCATACGCGACGGGCAGCGGCACATAACCTCCGGCATCGAGAAACGCTTTCCGCCGGAAGATGCACGCACCTCCGGAAAAATCCGCGGTCCATTGGGCGCTTTTCTCATCAAGTCCGATCGACTCGCCCACGTGATAAAGAACCGCACAGATCAACGAAGCCTCCGGAAACTTCTCGAAGACCTGAAGCGCGCGTGCGAAGTAGTCCGAATCGATCGGATAGGAATCGTCATCGAAGCTCGCAATAAATTCGCACTGCGCCGCCGCAACCAGCTTATTTCGTCCACCACCCGGACCAACCTGCTCCTCACTCCGAAGAATGCGAACACTCGGGAAAGCATCATGAACAGCCTTCTCACACGCGACTTGATTAGCGTCAACATGGACCAGTATCTCATCCGGCGGTGGAACACAGTTGTGGATCACCCGCAGCGTCGCAACTGTCTGCTCGATCCGGTCGTAAGCTGTGACGATGGCCGAGATCATCTTGTCATTTGCATGATTTACAAGATCTGCTGACGAAGAATCCGGGCGAGTGCATCAGCGCCCGCGGCGTTTGGGTGGAAACCGTCGCGATAGAAAAGATCCCCGCCATTCAGCGACGACGCCCAGTCAACAAACTGCACGCCTTCAGCTTCTGCAATCTGTTTGAGTCGCGCATTCACGGTGCTGAAATGCTCACGCGAACCCGGAAAGCGCAACTCGTCGACCGGCAATAATCCAAGCACGATCACGCGCGTGCCCAACTCCTGCAACCGCTTCAGTAGTTCCGTTTGATACGACGCAAATCTTTCGAGATCGATCAGCGGTTTTCCGGGCCGGAGTTTCAGCAGCTTCAAGCGCGCGCGTTGCTTCAGACCGTCAACCGAGCTCTGCTTCGCCTTGCGCCACCACGTCGTGCTGAAGTAACAACGCGGATCCATCGCCGCATAACCACGCCACGACTGCGGCACCCACCACGGCCAGTCTCCATCGGCGACCATCGCCGGACGAATAATGCTTTCCAAACTCCCGCGAAAGATCACGACCAGCTCAGGACGCAGCGCCGCAATCAACGGCAACCAACGAAGATCAGAATCGATCGTCTGCCCCTCACAAGCGAGATTCCACAGCCAAAGATCAGACGCGCTTTGATCCCCGTCGACATTCATCAAACCCGCAACGTTGAAATCGATCTGACGATTAAAATCATTGTCTACATGACGCAAACGAAACTCATGCACATTCGCCCCCGCGGCAGCGCGCATCTGCTTCACAAACTCCGTGACGTGACTGATCCGCTTCGATCCCACGCCTTCCGTAAGACTGTCACCCAGAAAAACCCAGTTTCGAACCATTCACCTAAACAGACTTCAACCGCGCGATGACCGTCTGATGATCTCGCCAGAATGGGTACCACGACTTGTCTCTTCCGAGGATGCGCCGCGCCGGTTCCAACAGGTGCACACGCCACCACGCGACTGCTCCGGGACTTGAAGGATGTCCACAGCGTCGGGAAGCAAGCACTTCGAAGCCGTGCGACTCCAGGAGTCTTCGTAAACCTGCCTGCGAAAACACCGAGATGTGGCCGCACCATCTCAAATAGGACCACTGTGGACCAGCAATCCGCGCCGGATAAGCATTCGCGTCACCCGTCAGCAACAACACGACCCCGCCTTTTCGTAAGTTTTGTTTGAGCGACTCAACGAAGTTGTGTGGATCAACCACGTGCTCAATCACGTCAAGCGCAGAGATCAGATCGACCTCGTACGCATTCGGAGTGGTATCGAGCGTGGCGCACAAGACATCGAGATTCCGCTTTCGCGCCAACTGCGCACCCGACACGCTTGGCTCAATACCGTGCTTGGACCAATCATTCGAGAGCGTTAATAAAAAGGTGCCATCTCCACACCCGACGTCGAGGATTTGCCTGCCGGAAACGTGTTGCTTCAATAGCTCCTCAAGATCCTTATAAAACCCGACGTATCGAGGATCATTCTCCGCCGGCTCGAAGTAAGAATCGCTCACGCGCTCGTAAGCAGCGATAAGCGTTGCTTCGTCCTGCCGCGCGTCATCCGCCCACAAACAACCGCACTCACGACACCGTTGCAGCTTCAATTCGGGAAGCTGTTTGCGTAACACGTCGTCAAAAAACGGTTCGTCAAGACCGTCGCTGGAAATTCGCATGAACGGAACTGTCTCGGCGTTGCAAACCCGGCAATTCATGTAAACGCAGCCTGAAAACGCGCGGCCAACGTATCGATATCAAACTCTTCTCGCAGCGCTCGCTTCGCTTTGTCGGGGCAATTAGCGCCATTCCCGTTGGCCCACGTTTCCACAAACGCATCGAGCGCGGCGGGCTCGATCGTCGCTAGCCTCGGCGTCAGGTCGTAACGCTCTGCGACACGAAACATGGCTGACTCCTGCGGCGCATGAAAGAACACGCTCTTGCCGGTCGCCAAATACTCAGGCAGCTTTGTCGGCAGTGAATAGCGCGAGATTCGCGAAGACTTTTTGCCAAACGCCAGGGGCAGATAAAGCAAGTCCGCAGCTTTCATCGCCTCGAGACACTCTGAATGCGAGCGCCTGCTCAACATTTTCACTAAACCCGACAATGAGGACCGGTGTTGCTCGGCCACCTCGCCCATCACGGTAAACTCGATCGACTCGCCGTTACGTCGATTGTGACGCGCAATCGCTTCCGCGAAAGCGATCACAGCGTCGAAACGAAAGACGTTCACGTCACCGGCAAGCAGCACTTGTCGTGGTTTCGATGAACCATTCGTCTCAGGCAACGAATCCCTGCGCACACCGTTGTGCACAACGCTCCAACTTTTCCCAAAACTCTCCTCGTAATGCGCCGCCATCTCACGAGAAACGGCATAACGCACATTCGCACGCTGAACAATCTCGGAGAGCAAACGCTGACGCCGCCGCGTGTACGGTAGCTGGTGACATTCGTGATGTCCCTGCCAATCGTCCATCACGTACAACACAAGATTCAGTTTTGAATATTTCTTATGAAGCGCGAGCGCGGCGGCCATGATCCACGGGGTAACAGGTATCACGAGCAGGTTTCTAATCGAATGTTCCTGGACCACGCGCGCGAGCTGACGCACCGCCTCTCGCGACGCGCGGAACTGTTGCAGCTTCAACAGCGGATAATAAGCAAGCGAGATCCTGCTCGGCAGCCAGCGCGGCCGCGACGGAGACGGCAGCTCGATCGATTGCGCTCTTCTCTTTCCTTCAGCCGGTGCGACGTGGGTCGGATGCGCGCTCCAGAGTTTCTCACTCGGAAAACCGCTGAAGAGGTTGTAGAGCGTCTCCCCAAATCCACTCGCATACCCAACTGGATAATCAGCAATGACGAGCGTGTTAGATGACATCCGCACAGTTCATCCGTGAAGATCCGTGGCCGTCATACACGACAGAAACCCACGCAGCCGGCCCGCCCACGCGCGCGGTAGATCAGGTCGCAACAAACCGCGCCGCAAACTCGCAAGCTCACTTAAGGACTGGACCAACGCCCATAACCCAATGTGACCAAGCGCAACGTAGCGACTCTTCCCCATCGTGATCGTCAAAATCCCAAACCGCGATCGCATAGAAAGATATTGATGTCGATCCGTGGTTTCGCGGCCAGTGGGAGACTGATGGTGTATGCATTTTGCGGACGGTATGAAGTAGACCTTCCATTTCCGGCTGAGACGGTAACCGAGATCCAGATCTTCACCGGGAGAACTACCAGTGAAGAAAGAGGCAAAGCCACCGACCGACTCAAATGCTTCACGCCGCAACGCGCTCACGCCACCGCCGATCCACTCGCAGGGTATCGGCTCCTCGGCGGTTGCTGGAAATCCATTTGGCAGAGCCGCCCCCACTAGTTTGCCCGGTTTAAAGCCTTCAACCCGACCGTGCAGAATAACCCGGTAGATTCGCCAAAATAACGTGGGCGTAGCCATGGGTTGGTTAATTGTGTTACCAAGCGTTGCGCCCACTTTTGGATCACTCCATATGGGTTTGAACAACTCCTCGGCCCAACGCGGATCAACTTCCTCATCGTCGTCGATCAATAGAAGGTTGTCGTAGTTTGCACGAGCCACAGCAAAATTGCGCTGAGCCGCACAATTTCTTTCCGGGTAATGGAAGTAGCGCACGTTCAATCCGGCATGAGCCCAGCAGGTTTCTTTGGCGAGCGCCTGTGTGGCTTTGTCGTCTCCGCAATGGACCAGAATAACTTCCGAGATGGGAACAGTCTGTTTGGTGAGACTGTCGAGACAAAGCCGCAGCATTTCGGGCCTGCCGAGCGTAGGGATGATCGCGGTAATTCCTTCCGTCATGCGACTCGTTTCAGCCAAAGACTAGAGGCGCCGTAATGGGTGGAAAGAGCGTTGGGCCAAAGTCGCCCGGCTCCATCCGGGTGATCGAGACAGAGCCAGTAGTTTGCGAGTGCGACCTGAAATCTTTCGTTGAAAGACAAGAACGCTTCGAGCAGGTACTGCTCGTTGAACGCCGTGCGGCGCTCGATCAACCACTCAGCCGGGTAATCGTGCGGGAAAAAGATGTCGTGTACGTGAACCCAGACGCCGGGCGCGAGCTGCGGTAGTACTTGGAGTAACTCGAAACAGACGTCACTACCAAACCGCACCGCATGACTTGAGTCGATAAACAGAATGTCATTCGCTTCGAGACACGAGAAAAAATCAACGTCGATCTCTTCAACCCGTTTTTGAATCAGCTCGACACTCGACCCAACACCGTTGAGTCGCTCAGGATACGGCTCGATACAGATCAGCTTCCCGTTGCCTCTTAATGCCGAAGCCGCGAGCTGTGTTGAATAACCGCCGCCGATCTCGATGATCCTTCGTGGCTTGAGATAGCGAATCAGTGAATAGTAGACCGCCGCATCAAAGCCGCTGAAGAAACCGTTATCGAAATTGAATTCGAGCGCACCAAGCTCGTCGCGATACCCAGTCAACTCATCGACCAGCGCTAACTGTTCATCCCACCTGAAATCAATCCCCGGAAACTCTCGACGGCGCGTGATCTGCTCGACCGTGATCGCGCGGAAGTCAGGAATCGGCTCGTAATAATGAATCGGGCGGATGTGGTAGCCCCAGCGATCGGTAAGATGCGGACGGCTTTGGGCCAGGAACAAGAGATGATGCGCGGCGCGGGCCGGAACCGTCTTGAAAAGTGCGACCACGGTGCGATCAAGAAGTGACTTCACGCAGCCTTGTTCTGGAATTTCTCTGTGCAACCTCTGTGTCCTCTGTGTCTCTGTGGTTGATGAATTCCGAGTAAAACGACACCACAGAGACACAGAGGACACAGAGGTTGCACAGAGAAGACAATCATCACAAACGATAGACGTCTTTCATCCATTCGGCCGTTAATCGCATTCCTTCTGCGAGGCCATATGAGTTCTTATGATCAAGGTCCCGAACTGATTTTGACGTATCAACCTGCTTGAGCTTGGTCGTTAAGATCTCTGAGTCGGCGTAATGAACGAGTGAACGATTAGCCCCGGTCACCTGCAACACGATGTCAGAGAGATCTTCGATCGTGTGCAGGTCAGTGCCACCAATATTGTAAGTTTCATTAGGCTTGAAGTTATTGCTGATGTTAGCCAGCGTCCGCACGGTATCGGCGAGATAAGTTGAAGTGCGCGAATGCCCTCGGAAGACGGTCCACGGCAGTCCCTTCAACGCGCAATAAAGGAACCGGCAGTTTACCGAGCGATAGGGACTGTAATACTCCCCAGGTCCATACGTATTGAACAAGCGCACAACTACCGTCTCGGTACCGTAATGCATTGCGGAGTTACGGATTTGCATCTCGTTGACCCACTTTGTCATCGCGTAGTCGTTGAGCTGCTTGATCTCGTGCTGGTCCATGACTGTCTCCAGCATGAGGTCGGGCCAATCTCCGTAAACCTCCGATGATGAGAAGTGTATGAGGCGAAAACGCAGTCGCTCCTGCAAGCGAATGACATGCTTCGTGCCGATGGCGTTGGTGCGCCACAACGTTTCATAGAAGTCTTCACCGTTCCACCGCCCAAACTCTGCGGCGCAGTGATAGACGTAATCAAATGGACCACAGCGCTCGAAGACACGTTCCAACTGGCGAAAGTCGCCCACATCACAACGGGCATACAGCGGCACTTCCACATCGGTGCGCAGGCTGAAGCCGACCTCGTCCGGCTGGTGCTGAAGATCGCAGGAAACAACATGATGCCCACGCCCGCGGAGCTCCGCGATCAGACCGGCTCCGACCGTTCCCAAGCCGCCCGTTACGAGTATGCGCAAGTTTGAATTCTCAGCCACGACCTGTCCTTTCCATTACGCGGATAAAAACTGATGGAATCGTTGTTGAACGCGCGCGTGAGAGAAAAATTCGCGACCTGTGCTGAGGGCACGCTCGCCGAGGGCGATGCGATGATGGGGGTCGTTTGCGAGCCTCGCGATCGCGGCGGCCAGACCGGATTCTGACTCGACAACTTCAGCTACGCCCGAGTTTTCCCTCGCCCATGTGACGGCTGAACAATAGCCTGGACCGTAGATCAAGAGCGGCACGCCTGTCGCGGTGTAGTCTGCAAGCTTGCTCGGGAACGCCATTTCCATGTTGGCGCGATCGGGGGCGTCGAAGGACATTGGGACGAAGAGCGCATCCGCTTCGTCGCGCAGGCGTTTTAATAAGTCAGCAGCGCTTAGTAGGCCGCTGATTTCTGTACGCGGATCGTTTAGACCAATCTGCAGCGCAACGTCAGGTGTTAATGGTCCAAAGATCAATAATCTGCCATTGATGGGTTTGAGTGCCGTTTGCAGGGCGATGAGCGCTTTGATGTATCCATCGGAATTGATCGTGCCCGCGAAGGCAATCGTGAATGACCTATCGTTGCGCGCGAGATGCGCGGGTGGCCCGTCGAAATCAGGACAATCTGCTGCCCGACCCGGATACATCACCTCTGCGGGTACTCCGTATCTCTGTTCATAGTAGCGACTCATCGCAGGCGAGACACATAAACGCGACTGCGCCTGGCGGTAAACACTCGCGAATCGCTCGTCGAGCCAGTTGCGAAACTGCGGCGCAACGTCAGCCACGCGCGGCCAGTCGTCATGCACAATAAGGTGCAAAGGCACTCGTCTTTCAAGAGCAATTTGCGCGGCCGCGAGCCAGCCAAACCCATGCGCCACCGTCAACACACCTTCACACTCAAAACCGTTGAGCGATTGTGAGATTTGCTGCCCGATGCCCTTAGCGGCACGCGTGAACCACGCGACTGCATATGGATGAAAGCGCGTGTTGAGCCAGCGCGCTTTACCAATGGGACGAGAAATGTAGTTGATGTGTGGCAGCCGCCGTTCCATTTGCGACTCGGTCGCCGTCTCAACGATCATTAACCGGCCTGGCAGGTAATCTGATAACAGTCGATGCAACAACGCCGATCCGTGATACGACGCCTCCACCGGCACATCGCCAACATAGACCAACAAGGGACAAGAGCTTTCAGCACTGACATGTAAATCCTGTCTAATCTCGTACATGCTGTCTAAAACTGTCGCTCCATTGGACGATTGCATCCGGTTCCAACAACTTCGCTCTTGATTTGATCACTTGATCAATTCTCCGCCACTCGATCATTTGATTCGCGACGACGCCGGTCTCAGGATTGTAGGCACGGAAGCGGTGGCGGTACTGAAACGCGGCTGCGGCGCGACGATATTCTTCAACCTCGAAATCGTGGATCACGACCCAGGGACCTTTTGGTTTCTTCGCTGCGACCGCACGGATCGTTGCCGCACGCTGTTCGCTCGTTTTTGAATCATCGATCAGGATCAGATCGAAAGATTCGAGATCGAGATGTGTGACGGAGTCTGAAATTTCGCCGTTCACCAGTTGCAATCGCCAGCGAAGATCATTCCTGGCGGCTTCTGCAATCGTCTGCGCCCATGAGTCGTCATTCTCGATTGAGTGCAATCGTTCGAGATGAGGGAACGCTGAAGCGTTGAGAAACGTGAGCGTGCTGTAGTGGCCGCAGCCAAATTCGAGAACACTTCGCACTTCGCGAAGTCGAGCTAAGCCGACCAGGATTGGGACGTGCGTGGCGTAATCGTTTAGCGCGCGAGGCGCCGAGAAATATTTCCGCCAAGGGCCCAGGACGCTCCTAATACCTACGGTCATCTTTCTACTAAAGGCCGCGCGCGCAAGCCCACCTTCCCGAACCACTGATCAAGCTTGCGCCCGCCGTAAACCTCGGTCTCCGCCACCTCAAACCTGAACGTCCGCGGCACGATCTCAATCAACCCACTGGCCATGTCTTTCAAATGAATCTCGAGCTGGTACGAACCCGGCAACAACGGTAACGATTCGATCCTGAAGCCGAGCTCGGCTGTCTCACCCGGCGGTAGAGATGCGGTCGTAGTGAAGTCTTTCAAATCCAGGCCCGTCAAACGCTGTGAGTCCATGGTCAAGATCGAAACGTAAAGTCCCGGATCTTTGATCACAGTCTTTGGGACGAACCTGACTTTCACCTGCACTGGATCGAATGTCTTGATGATCGGACTGCTTTCCGAATTGATCTCAACTGACGTCACGGTGAACGTACGAGTTTCTATAACATCGCCCTGAGAGTCATCACGTATCTGGGCCAGGTAGTGATCGATGGTGTGATTTACCTCGCCCTGGGCCAGTAGTTTTCCGTGGTCTATCACCAAAGCCTGCTTGCAGATGTTCCGCAGCGCCGACATGTTATGACTGACAAACAGGATCGTGCGACCGTGCCTCCCAATCTCACTCATCCGCTGAAAACACTTCTTTTGAAACTGCGCGTCGCCGACGGCCAGCACTTCGTCGACGATCAAAATCTCCGTTTCCATATGCGCGGCCACGCCAAACGCGAGCCGCATGTACATTCCGGTCGAGTAACGCTTCACGGGTGTGTCAATGAACTTCTCAACTTCCGCGAAGGCCACGATCTCGTCGAACTTGCGATTGATTTCCGACTTTCGCATGCCGAGTATCGCACCGTTGAGAAAAACGTTTTCGCGCCCTGTCAGCTCAGGATGGAAACCGGTACCGACTTCCAATAACGATCCGACACGTCCGTGGACTTCTGCTCGTCCACGTGTTGGTTTGGTTATGCGCGAGAGAATCCTGAGCAGCGTGCTCTTGCCGGCCCCGTTGCGACCAACTATGCCGACCAGGTCGCCGGCATTGATCTCGAATGAAATATCGTCGAGCGCCCAGAAGTAATGGCCGTTTGAGTTCTCATGGCCGTTGCGCGCCTCATAACGAAAGCGACGAAACGGCGCCCTCGCCGCCTCGGCGATTACATCACGCAGCGCCTTGTAGCCCTCCTGTGATGCTCCGATCCGATAACTCTTACTCAGACCCTCGCAACGTATCGTGACGTTCGACATCAGGATCACACAAAGCACAAATAAAGCCATCCACAGATTACACAGATCTGCGTAATCTGTGGATGGCTTTGTGCTTCAATACAAACCGCATCAGACAATATCGGCGAACTGCTGCTCGAGGCGACGGAAGTAGTAAAGGCCACCGACGAGAAGCGTTAACACAACGATTACGGAGATTAACAACGGCAGGCCGAGCGAGTCGGGTTTACCCAGCAAAGCCCAGCGAAATCCATCCACGACGCCGACCATCGGGTTGAGTCCGTACAATAGTCTCCACTTCTCCGGAACTATCGAGCTCGGATACGCAACTGGCGTCGCAAACAACCAGAACTGGACCAGGAAGTTGATCGTGTAACGCACGTCTCTGTATTGCACATTGAGTGCTGAGAGCCAAAGACCAACGGCCAGAGCCGCCATCACTGCCAACAGGACCAGCGCCGGGACAAACACAATTTGCCAACCCGGAACGATGCCATAAATCAGCATCAGCACGAGGAGAATCACAAAGGCAATCGCGAAGTCGACAAGGCCGCCGAGCACGGCAGAAATCGGCACCACCAGGCGAGGAAAATAAACTTTAGTAATCAGATTCTGATTTCCTACCAGACTGTTACTCGACTCCGTCAACGCATGCGCGAAGAGCTGCCAGGGCAATAGCGCGCAGAAAGTGAATACCGGATAAGGAATACCATCAGAAGGCACGCGGGCCAGCCTTCCAAAGAACAAACTGAATACAAGCATCATAAACAACGGTTGAATGATGACCCAGATGGCTCCGAGTACAGTCTGCTTATAGCGCACCTTGATGTCGCGCCAGGTCAGGAAATAGAGCAGCTCGCGATAGTCCCACAACTCGCGCAAGCCGAGTGAGGGCCAGCGAGTTGACGGCTCGATGTGAAAGCTAGGGACAGTGCGAACGCTTTGCACGAGGGTTACAGGTGACGCGTGGAAATTTCTCTGCGTAATCTCTGCGACCTCTGCGCCTCTGCGGTTAACATGCGTTTCCGTTTCTTTTACCGCAGAGGCGCAGAGGACGCAGAGATTACGCGGAGTTTATGCTTTCTCGTAATACTTCTGCCCGTAATAACTCTGGTAATAGTAGTAGTCGTGAGATTGGAGATTGACGTTGTTGAGCACCACGCCGAAGATCTTCGCGCCTACATCGCTCAACAGTTGTTTAGATCGCCGCACGATGTGTCGCGAGCTTTTGCCGCCATGGACCACGAGCAACACGCCGTCCACCATCGTCGAGATCAATACACCGTCAGTGAATGAGCTGACCGGCGGCGAATCAACGACCACGTGCGTGTAGTTCGCTTGCAGCGTCGCGATCAGCCGGCGCATCTGATCCGAGCCCAGCAATTCGGCAGGGTTTGGCGGTATCGGTCCCGAAGTCAGCACACTCAACCCGCTTTCCTCATCTGCTGTGACCATCGACAGCATGTCGTCTTCGTTAGCGTCACTCGAAAGGATCGAGCTGAGACCCAGTTGCCCGTGCATGTCGAAGATCGATTGCAGACGCGGGCGACGCATGTCAGCGTCGATGATCACGACACTCGCACCCGTTTGCGCAAGACTGATCGCGGTGTTGACGGCAGTCGTCGTCTTCCCTTCACCCGGCAGACTCGACGTGACGAGCAGAGACTTCGGCGCGCGTCCGGCCGTCGAGAGCAACACTGACGTACGCAGATGTCGATAAGCCTCCGCGAGCGGCGAACGGCCGTCGACGTTCTTTAGCAACTCCGAATTGCTATTGCCGTTTCCGTTACCGTTGCCCCCCTTTTGCAACGCAGTCGATTTCGATTTTCCGCCAAGCATGCGGCGTCGTGCGGCGCTCCCAATCGACGGGATGACAGCGAGCGCGGGCAAGTGCAGCATGCGCTCGACTTCCTCGGTCGAATGTACAGTGTCGTCGAGATATTCGAAGAAGAGTGCGAGACCGAGTCCGAGTCCGATTGATAAGAAAAATGCGGCGATGACCGTGCGTGTGCGGTTTGGACCAACAGGCGTGTCGGGGGTCAAAGCATAGTCAACGATCGAGATGTTGTTAGGCTTGCCGGCGAGCACGACGTCGTTCTCTTTCGCGCCTTGTAGCAGTCCGTTTAGCAGAGACTTATTCGTCTCGATCTCCTGTTGAATGATGCGGTAGTTGATCGCCGCTTCGTTCTGCGAGAGCGTTTGTGCGCGTTGTTGCTCGAACGCTTTGCGCAGCGATTGCTCGCGCGCGAGTGCCTGCTGATAGCGAGTGTTCAGATTTGTCAGAAGGGTCGCTGATTTGCGACTGCGCAGATCCTTTAGCTGTTTGTCGAGCTCGGTGATCTGCTGATCAACTTCCTTTACTTCCGGCGCTTCTTCAGTGGCATCGACGAGCAGGAGCGCACGTTTCTGGCGCAGCTCGATCAGTTTCGCTTCGAGGTCGCCATTTTGTTTTGCGGCCTCATCGACGAGGGCATTCGCAGCATCCGGCGTCTTCGCAGCGTTGTATGCAGCTTCCGCGGTCTTCCGCTCGTTTTCTGCCTGCAATAGTTGCTGGTTCAGACCCGCGAGCCGCTCGACCACCGTATTCTGGTTGGGATCGAGCGAGATGATCTGATTGTTCTTGGCGTAATTGACCAGTCGTTCTTCAGAGGTGCGAATCTGTTGCTGCAGCTCGGCGATACGTTTCTGGAGGAAGTCGCCGGTCGTGCTGTTCGCTTCCGTTCGCTTCTCGAGATTCGAAAACACGTAAACCTCGGCGATCGCGTTCACGACCTTCTCTGCGACATTCGGATCAGTGTGCGTAAACCTGATATCGATGAGACGTGTTTCTTTGTAGTAACCACGCGTCTCCTTCACCGGGTCGACTTTCAAACCCGCGAGGATCGTGTTGACGTACGGCGCGAGTCGCTTCGCTTCGTTTAGATCTTCACGTGCGGTTGCCTGGGCGACACTCGTCGTCAGCGGTAGCTGATCGGGTTGTTTCGGAGGTTCCTGCGGCTTGCTTCCGAATCCAACCATGCGCCGGAACGTCTGCCACGTTGACTGCCGTTGCGCACCTTTGAAGAAATCCGGGTTGTGTTCGAGATCAAGTGTACGGACCACGCGTCGCATCAATCCGGGGCTGACGAGAATCTGGAGCTGCGTATTGAAGTAAATCGGGTCGTCAGTTGGACCATAGATCGGGCGCGTGTTGTTAACGAGATTACCTGACTCTTCGAGATCGACCTGCACGCGTGACTGCGCTTCGTAAAAGTCCGGCTTACGCGCGACGTAGACAACCGCAAGCATCGTGACGAGGGCGACGATGCCGATGACGAGCCAGAGACGTTTGCGAATTGCTCGCCAGTAGTCGAGCAGGTGAACTTCATGCTCGGCGTTGGGATCGACGCCGTAATTGTAAGACTGCGGCGGCTCGATGGGCCGATCGAGAACCTCGACTCTGGGCTCAGGCTTTGCGAGCTTGTCAGTTGGATTCATGATAGGTCGAATTCACTCTTCTCTGTGCAACCTCTGTGTTCTCTGTGTCTCTGTGGTGAGTTTTTGAGAATCAGTTAACCACAGAGACACAGAGAACACAGAGGTTGCACAGAGAAATCCTGTTTACGGCACAACGCGTACGGGCAGTTGGCTCACGCTGGGCACAACGCCCTGGACGAGGCTGCGCAGGAAGCTCTTCCCTGCTGATGTGGGAACGTCGATGATGTCGTTTGGCGCAAGCGCGAGATCCTCAGAGCTCTTCTTCTCGATCGCAGAGAGATCGACGGTGATCTCTTTTCTGATCGTCGTGCCGGGTTCCTGGCGCAGGATGCGGATCTTGTCTTTCTTTGTGTCCTGCTTGAGACCGCCGGCCATCGCGATCGCGCGCGTCAACGTGATCGGCTCTTTCAAAGAGATCGTGAGCGGCATGAAGACGTTGCCGACTACGTAGACTTGATCAGCTTCGGGTAACGTCACGATGTCGCCGGCTTCGAGATATGGATTTGATTTCGGATCGCCCTGGAGGACGTCACTGAGTTTGTAACTGCTGAATGCGTTCGCATCGTCAGTCTGCTGCTTGCAAGGTGATACAGCGCTTGAGTGGACGATGTTGATTGTCTGGCCCGCTTTCGTAGATGGTCCTTTGGCGTAGGTCAGTATTTCTAAGAGTCGCACGCGTCGCTGCAGCTCGAAGCGGCTTTGCTCGTTGACGGCGCCGATGACCGCGACTTGTTTCGAGTGATACTCCTTGATGAAGACGTCGACCTGAAGATTCTTGTAATACCTCGCGTAACGCGTTGAGATCTCTTTCGCTAATTCACCTTCGGTAAGACAGCCTGCTTGAATGTCGTTCTCGACGAGGGGCATGCGGATCATGCCGTTGCCTTCGACGCGAACCGCCTCACGCGAAAGCTGCGGGCGATTGTAGACGCGTATATCGAGAACGTCGCCCGGCCCGATGCGATAACGATCGTCCTGCGCATACACAGGTACGAGAAAAATTACGAGGGCAATGATTGTTTTCATGAACTACTTGCCCGACATGCCTATACGCCGGGATAAAAGAGCTTCGCGCATGTGGTTCGGATGTGCCAGGTTCAAAACTGTGTTACTCAACAACACCATCAACTCCTCATGCTCGCGCCTGAAGAGACCCGTGAGCGGCTGCTCGCTCGTCTTCACGACGATGCCTTCCCTCACCCACTGCCAGAACTGCGTCTGTGTCGTCCAAAACTGTTTCCGGTCGCGGCAGATCACGAGCGCTGTTTTCTTCTTCCGCTTTTTCTTCATTCAGACACACCTCGACCTTTGCGTGTTGTTGTCACACAGAAACCCGTTGGGGAAGCCTCTCTCGCGAGGCAGCATCCAGTTGTCAACTTGTCGGGCGCGAAACAGTTATCCTCACGCCCGTATCACTGTCAAGTTAGTAAATTCACGAAATCTGATCGACCATTTCGCACCAGAGGTGTCCGATGGTGATGTGAGCTTCCTGTACGCGTGAGGTGCGGCTTGACGGGACAGCCACAGCGACGTCGCACAGGTCTCCGAGCGGCTCGGCGGTCGCGCCAGTCAGTGCGATCGTTTTACATCCCAACTCGCGCGCCCTCTCAGCCGCACGTAGAACGTTTTTCGATTTACCACTCGTGCTGATCGCGATCAGCACGTCGTCGGTTTGCGCGAGTCCGGCGACCTGGCGCGCAAATACCTGCTCGTAGCCAAGGTCGTTGCTAACGGCTGTCAGCGCAGAAGTGTCGGTCGTGAGCGCGATCGCCGGCCACGAGCGTCTCTGTTTTTCGTAACAACCAACCAGCTCCGCGGCGATGTGTTGTGCATCCGCAGCGCTGCCGCCGTTTCCACACAACAAAACTTTTCGACCACTCGACAACGCTTCACAGATCATCTGACCGGATTGTTCGATTTTGGGGAGTGATGCGTCGAGTAAGTTTTGAATTGTGGCCAGGTGCTCTTGCAGCGAGTTGGTCAAAAATTGCACGTGTGGAAATTAACACAGTTTTCCGCCGTTGCCCACGGATATCCGCGTATTTTGTGTTACCCTGAGCCGCCACTCACAACATATGAGCAATTCAAATCCAACGCCGATGCTGCGTCAGTACCAGGAACTGAAGCAGCAACATCCCGGGACGCTGCTGTTTTTTCGTCTCGGCGACTTTTATGAACTGTTTTTTGACGACGCGCTAACCGGCTCGCGCGAGCTGCAAATCACACTCACGGCGCGACAAAAAGATAGCAACAATCCGATTCCGATGTGTGGCGTGCCGCATCATTCGGCGGCGAATTACATCGCGCGACTTGTGCGTAAAGGATATCGCGTCGCGATCTGTGAACAGACTGAAGAAGCCGGCAAGACTAAGAAGCTTGTACGACGTGAGGTTGTGCGGATCGTGACGCCGGGAACGCCGATCGATCCGCAGTTGCTGGAAGCGCGCGAGCCTGTGTTTCTGGCGGCGGTTTGTAGCGCAGGCGAGTCGATTGGCGCGGCGTTTCTGGATATTTCCACAGGTGAGTTTCGTGTGACGCAGGAAACCGGGCGCGATTCGTGGATGCGTATTCGTGCGGCGCTCGAATCGTATGCGCCGCGTGAGCTTTTGTTTCCGGCATCGCTCGGCGCGCTTATCAAGGCCAGTCTGACTGGGAAAGTTCAAACTGCGCCGTTGCCGTTGGAAAATTCAAATGGCGCTGGGCATTCTTCTCGGGAAGTGTTTGGATTCGACGTGGCGCTGACGCCGCTCGACGATTGGCAATGGACGAAAGACGATTGCTTCACCCTGCTGCTCGAGCATTTCAAGGTCAAGACGCTTGACGGATATGGACTGTCACGGAAAGACGAAGCGATCCGGGCGGCGGGGGCGTGCTTGCGTTACGCACGTGATACTCAACGTGCGGCTGCTGAGCACGTGACGGATCTTGTTTACTTCGAGCCGCAGGATCATCTCGTGCTCGATAATGTCACGGTTCGGAATCTCGAGCTGGTTGAGTCGCTGGCGGGCGGTAGTGGTCGTTCGTTATTGCAAGTGATCGATGAAACGGTGACTGGCATGGGTGCGCGATTGTTACGCGCGTGGTTGCTGCGGCCGTGCGTGAAGCGTGGTGAAGTCGAAGCACGCCTCGCAGCGGTTGCGGATCTGCTTGCGTCGCACGTGCGTCGTGACAAGTTGCGTGCGTTGTTGAAGGAAGTGTCTGATCTCGAGCGCGTAGTTGGCCGGATTAGTCTCGGCTCTGCTACGCCACGCGATCTGTGTGCGATGTTGCGCTCGCTGAATCAGGTGCCGGCGATCCGTGAGGTGTTGAGCGGACTAGACTCATCACTGATCGAGGTGCTGGTTGAAAATACAGACGAGCTGCCTGACATCCGCGATCTCATTACGCGTTCGACCAACGATGATCCACCGATCAAGCTCAGCGATGGCGACACGATTCGCGAAGGTTATTCAGCCGAGCTCGACGAGCTGCGATCGGTCAGCCGTAACGCGAAACAGATCATCGCGGCGCTCGAAGCAACCGAACGTGCGCGGAGTGGAATCGGTAATCTCCGGATCCGGTTCAATGGCGTCTTCGGTTACTACATCGAAGTCTCGAAAGCGAATGCCGCGCGCGTGCCGGTTGAGTATGAGCGACGCCAGACGCTCGCGAATGCCGAACGCTTCACTACGCCCGAGCTGCGCGACTGGGAAAAGAAAGTGCTCGGTGCTGAAGAACGCATCGTGCAGCTCGAGACGGAGCTCTTTACCGACGTTTGTCGCCAGATCGCCGCGGAAACGAAACGCATTCAGATGACTGCGCGTGCGCTCGCGGCGCTCGACGTGCTCGCCTCCTCTGCTGAAGTGGCTGCCCGTCGTCGTTACACGCGGCCGACGCTGCACGATGGCGACGAGCTTGAGATCATTCAGGGGCGGCATCCGGTGATCGAGGCGTTCATCGATGATCCTTTCGTTCCGAATAACGTATATCTCAATAACTCGACTGACCGGCTACTGATCATTACTGGTCCAAACATGGGCGGCAAGAGCACCGTGCTGCGCCAGACCGCAATCATCTGCATCCTCGCGCAAACTGGTTGCTTTGTTCCGGCTGAGCGCGCGCGTCTGCCCCTGCTGGATCGCATCTGGACCAGGGTTGGCGCGTCCGACGATCTCACGCGCGGGCGCTCGACGTTCATGGTCGAGATGACTGAGACGGCGGCCATCCTGCACAGCGCAACGCCGCGCTCACTCGTGCTGCTCGATGAGATCGGACGTGGTACCGCGACGTTCGATGGACTCTCGATCGCGTGGGCCGTGGCGGAGTATCTGCACAATTCAGCGGATCATGCCGCGAAGACCCTCTTTGCGACGCACTATCACGAGCTCACTGAATTAGCCGAGCGTCTTCCGGGCGCTCAGAACTACCAGATCACTGCGACGGAGCGTGAAGGCGAGGTCGTATTTCTGCACCGGCTCGAACGCGGGCGCGCTTCGAAGTCTTACGGCATCGAAGTAGCGCGTCTGGCAGGCTTACCGCCGGCAGTGTTGGGGAACGCGCGCGAAGTGCTGGCGCGTTTGGAGCGCTACGAGCTCGACGTGTTTGCGGAAGACGATACCGGCGCACTCAACAAAGCCGCTCGACGCAAAGCCGCCGCCCAGGCTTCACTCTTCGATCTCGCTAACCAAGGAGTTGTTGAAGAAATCCGCGCGTCATCTGAGTCTTTGAGTGCTGAAGAAGCGAAGGAATTATTGCTGAGACTTAAGGAAAGATTGATGTAGCGCGAGAGTTTTTTTGACGCAAAGTCGCAAAGGCAGGTCAAATACTTCGTGCGCGCCTTTGCGTCTTTGCGATCTTTGCGTCTTTGCGTGAAATTCTTTTCATTTTACTCGGAAGAAGTCACCTTTACCGTCGTTGGTCCGAAGCATTTTAAATATCTCCTCGTACGTGAACGGCCGTGCCCCTCGTCGCCCAAAGACGGATATTTGATTGCCGCTCTCGTCCACTGCGCGGTCGCGGTCGAGTGGTTTTGAGATCGCGAGCGCCTCGCCCTTTGTCTTGAATGTCGCGATCAAGACAGGTTTTGGTCGCGGACTGAAGCCGGCGTACTCGGGCATCGTCTCGGGTGACGTTAGTTGCAAAACGCGCATCCCGTTTTTCCCATCCGCAACATAAGCAAACAAACTCGCATTAGTCATCGCCACCTTCACCTGGTGTACGTCGTTGAGTTTGCCTTCAGCGTTGTACGTTTGATCAAGACGCGGATGCTCCGGCTGTTCGACGTCGACGATCGCGATTCCATCTGGACCATTCGCGACGTACGCATACGTTCGCGCGACGTAAACATCATGCGCATGTTTTAGAGGAACGAAAGCTCCTTCAACTACGCGCGCCTGCTCCGGCGCCGTTACGTTAATAACCTTCAAGCCATCATCATCAACCACAAACGCGTATCGGAACTGGATCGCCACCGACTTCGGATGCTTGAGGTCTATGCGGCTTACAATACGCGGATTCAAAGGATCGTTGATATTCACGATCACCAGTCCCTGCGCGGTCGTGATATACGCATAGTTGCCTGCGATCGCGATGTTGTTCGCGTCATTCAGCGCGCCGTTAGGATTGAACGTGAGCGCGCGCTTCAGGTAATTGTTCAGCGGATCGCCGTCGAGCAGCGTCGCCGCATTCACGAGGATCAGTCCCTCGTATTTATCGACGACATACAGGTACCCATACAGCGGATGAATCGTCTGCTCTTCGTTTTCAGGTCGCTTGGTACGTGCCGGATCAACGGCAAGCGTCGTCGGTGCGGCCACGGCTGTCGCGTATTTCGTCTTCACCCAGAACTTCTGCCCGAAGCGCGACACGGGCGCCGTCACGATTCGCTCTGAAAATCCTTTCTGATCGATCTGCGCAACATCGTAGACACGCAACCCACCTGCGCCTGCCGCCACGTACGCATACTCACCACGCAACTGCACTTGCAGCACTTTCGGATTTCCCACGTGCTCGTAGAACGTCTTTAACTCGCTCCCGCCACGCACAAACCGATCGTAATTCATCGGATACGCGATCTTGTGAAGCGTACTGCCAAACACCGCTTGCGGCTCCGACTGCTCCGTCGCCACCACGATTTCGAGCGCATCATCCGCCGCGATGTAAACGTAGCGCCCCATGAAGTTGACGAAGTTCGTGCCCTGCAACAACAACTGCGCCAGCCATGCGTTGTTGTCGTTCTGCTGCGACACGTGACAATCGCTGCACGTCTTCGTCTCGGTCGAGCGGACCGTGTGCGGCACGTGCGTGTTGAATGTTTGGCCCGAAAATCCTTCCGCCGATGTGGTTTGTTGTTGCGAGTAGATCCACTCGCGATTCTGGTTCTGAGAGCTGACGAGCACCGCCGAGGAAGAACGTACTGGAGCGACACGATTGCCGGTCACCGTGCCGTCACGGCCAAGCATGAAGATGTCGTCGCGCAGGACCTGGAAGTTGTACTGCGTGAAGTTGCGCGTGTTCCCGCCTTCATTGTGACGGTTGGGCATCTTTCGATTCGCCTGCATCGAGAGGTGACACCCAAAACAGCTCGTCACCCACGATGAGTGACACGCAACGCACGTCATGTTCGCGTCGCGATGGGCCAATCGGTTGTTGTCGGCAGGAACGTCGCCCCACGTCGCGTTGTCTTTCTGAATCGTCTTCGCATACTGCGAGCGCTCGTTGAAATCGCGAGTGCCGGGCGTGACGGTGTCGAGCGTTTGCGGCACGCGCCACCAGCGACCTGGCACGACCATCGAGTTCTGCACGATGTCGCCGGCTTTGAGATCGACATCAAGCCCCCGTGCGTCCTTCTTTTTGCGATCGCGTGGGACGCGTTGGAAGAGCGGGATGCGGGCGCCATCAGCATCACGAACGCGGATGCGTGTCAGCTCCTGACCAGCCAGCGGCTGGTTCTGTGACTTCCGTCTCTCAGCGTTTGTGCCCGTCGCAACTGCCGCCGCCGGACCCGAAGTAAACAGCGTCGCTTTCTGTTTTATGGTCCCATGACAATCTTCACACGCGATCTCGATCGCAGCGCGTGGCTCGTTATAGAGATTCCCATCGCCGTGTGAATCCTGGCGGAAGTGACAATCGACACAGTGCATCCCGCGTTCGGCGTGAATATCGTTGAGATGGACCGCTTTGCTGAACTTCGCCGGATCGTCAGGCGAAATGATGGATCCCTGCGCGTCGAGGAGGTTGCCTTTGCGATCGCGTTTGAACACCTTGCGAAACAGCCAGCCGTGTCCGTGGAAATCTGCAAACTGCGTGTTGCGCAAGAGCGCATTGAACGCGGGCGTGCCCGTATCTTTCAGAAAATCGAAGTTGGACCAAAGACCGCGTAAGCTTGCTGCTTCGGGATTGCGATCGAGTTTCTGTTGCTCCTCATCCTGACTCGGATCGTGCTGTGTCGCCGGGTACAGCTTCGCGCCGTCGCTCTCGTTGTCCCACCACGTGAGGCCGAGATAAGTCGCGACCATGTTCGTGCCCGGGTGCATGTGACAGACCATGCATTGCGACGTCGGAATCTGGCTCGTGAACTGGTGTTTGATCGGGTGTCCTGACTCAGACTTCTGAATCGACACATCCGACGTTTGCGACCATCCGAGATTACCCGCCTGATGATACGAAGCCGAGTGCGCCGGATCGCGATCGTTCGCATAGATCACGTGACACGCCGAACAACCGGACGATCGATAGTCACCGGCATGATCGTTCGTGCCGAGAAAATTCAGCGTCGGATCGAGCAGACGTGTTTTCTGTAATCCAAGAAACACGGGATCGGTGCGGTTCGCAGTGCCGAAGCCGCGCGCGCTGAGTCCCTTGTCAGGCTTACCCGGATCTTCTTCCTTATCAGGCAGCCCAACTTCGAGCCGTCGCTTTCCGCCACGCTCAAACACACGCAACACATTACCCGGCTGCGAGATCTCCCAGCGCGGAATCGGATCGAGCAAGCTCAGCAGACCTTTCCTGCGTCGCTCATCTTCCGTACTTGTTTGTAGGAGCGTTTGCGGCGCCCCTGACTCGCTATAGCTCTCCCCAAACCGAGGATCCTTCAGATGAAAGCTACCATTGTTATAGAGCGCCGCGCCCCAGAGCATCGCACCGTGCGTCATCATGCTGCGCGACACGTTCTTCGATTCAACATCGTGACACGCCGATCCCGCGCACGTTCTGCCAACTACACGCAGATCACCCGGATTCACAAACCTAACAAACTCCCAACTCTCACGCGCCAGCAACGTATTCGATCTCTCCGGATTCGCCCCCGACCGCCGCCACTCTCGGGGAAACATCGGCCTCACATGCGCTTCGTCCTTAAGCCGCGCGATCGGATTCCCCCCATGACAACTCGTACAACTCAACCCCAGCGCATCCTTCCCATCCTTCAGCTTCTCGAGCGTCTCGGTCGGCCCATACTTATGCATCGGCTCGATCTGCCCATGACACGTCACACACCCCTCCGTCTTCACCGCCTGCTGCCCCTCGACCGGCCACACGACAAACAGGGTTGAGACAATGAGTAGTTTGATTCGATTCATGCTTCTTCTCTGTGCAACCTCTGTGTTCTCTGTGTCTCTGTGGTGATCTCCCGTGCAACCACAGAGACACAGAGAACACAGAGGTTGCACAGAGAAGAATTAGAGAACTCGCCGGCGTATCCCATCTTTCAAAACGACAACGTTGAAGTTAATCAGTAACCCTACTTTCCAGCCTCCGAGACGAAGATAGGTTAACAATTGAGCGTCATGAATGGGCGCCAACGCTTCAACAGCCTTTATCTCAATAACAAGTAGATCCGCCACTAACATATCCAGTCTGTAACCGCATCCCAATTGAATTCCTTTGTACTGGACCGGCAATCCGCGCTCGCGCTGAAATTTAATATTTCGTAACGAGAGTTCCCGGCACAGACACTCCCGATAAGACGATTCGAGCAAACCGGGTCCTAACGCTCGATGTACCTCAATCGCAGCCCCAATGATTTCATACGTAAGCTCATTTATGTGAGGATTCATGGCTTTCTCCTTTAAAACACTAACTTCATCTGTCCAAACAACGTATACAACATCTTCTTCGGACTGATCACACTTGGCCCACAAAAGTCTTCAACACCTGGCGGACAATTCCGCGATGAGTCAGTAAAGATATCCCTGAACCCGCGCCCGGTTTGCAACGACGCCGCGCCGAAGTTCAAGGTGAAGTTATTGATCAGAAAAGGCCGGTAGGCCACGCCGAGACTGTAATCGAACCCGATGTCGTGGCGAATACGATTTTGAAAGAGCAGCAGCTCGAGCGGCTCGGTGCGGTGAAAGCGCAGGTAGTTGATATTAACCACGGCCTTGATCCGCTGAGTCAACTCGATATCAACGCCGCCGTTGTAAATCAAGATCCCGGGATTCACGAAGTTTGCCTGTCCCTGGATCTTGCTGCTTCGCAAACTCGGCAACAAACTGTTCGGTTGGACCAGCCCGACACCCGTCTGCGTCAGACGAATGCCATTGCGTACCCAGAAAGAAAACTGCCCACCCACGAAATTCGGATCGTCGAAGATCGCGTCGAAGCCTGTTGCTCGATCGTCGGTCGGATTGCTGTCGCCCTGCGCCCAGAAGAACGAGCCTTTGAAACGAAGATAGTCACGATCGAGGGAAGCTTCGAGCGCGGCCATGTTCGAACGCACCTGCACGCGCCGTCCTGCGATCTCGTTTCGCTCGTCATGTCCAAACGCAAAGTAGTAAGAGTGCGAGAGATTCAGCCGGCCGAGATGGCCATCGCCACTTACCCCGAGATAACCGACCTCGATCGCGTGCGGCCTGACGTCACCAACCGGCGCAGGTCGCACGAGAAAACCGTTGCGATCGAATTCAATGCTGCGTCGATCGTCGTTGTAATGAAAGCTGCCCTGTATCGTGTAACCCTTGCGAATGAAATCCTGTCGAAAAATGTTGGCGATGTAAACGTTCTGGTGGCGCGTGTCGAAGCGATTGAGGCCGCTGTTCGTGTCCTTCTCGAGCATCGAGAAGTAAGCGCCGTTGAACTGGTAGCGATTGTTGTCAAAGCCACCAAACACGCGCGCGCCGAGATTGTTATCGGAGAAAATGAACCCGCGAAAGTCTGAAACAAACGGCTGAATACCGGCTCGCACCGAAACAAAATCGTAGTTGGCGTCGAGGTCAGCAAGCTTCACTTCACCAAATGCTTCTTCGAGCGACGCGTGCCAATCGGTGCGATTCGTGCCGCGTCGCACGTCGATATTGACCACTCCGTTCTCACGCGCATTGAGATAGTTTGGAACGCTGAAAGTCGGCGAGAACTTGATGGCCCAATCGCGCGGCTTAAAGGTCGTGTCGCCGTGAAACAGCTCGAAGCTGAACTGCAATGTCTCGCTCGCAGCAAACTGTTCCGGACGACCGAAGAACTCAGCGCTCTCCGGATCAACGGCGCTAACACCCGAAGGCGTAGGCGCACGACGTTGCTCGACATTTGTTGAGCTGACTGCCGTGAGGATCATGAAAAGCTTGTCGCCCTTGATCGGATAGTCGCCTTTGAGGACGTTCTGGTTGTACGGATCCCACCAGCGTCCGCGCTTGAAAGGAATGTCGCGACCGCGTGCGCCGCGATCGCCGTAGCGATCGTACTCGGGAAACGTGATGCGCCAGCGATCGGGAGTCTCGCGTCTTTGTTGCGCCGGTGTGGCTCCGGCTGGCGCGACGGGAATGTCGACGACCGTTTCCTTGGCGGGTTCGATGATTACGTTTTCGAGCGTGTCGCCACGAACGATCGTGAAGTCGCCGTAGTTCTTGTCTTTGTCGAAGAGAGCGGTGCTGGGCTGGTCCAGGCTAATGCGATACGCGCCCGCCGGCAGTGAAAGCGAGTAAGTGCCGTCAGTATTAGTGCGTGCGCGACTGACTTTTCTGGTAACTTGATTGGTAACAACGACGACAACGCCCGCGGCCGGCGCACCTGCCGCAGTGCGGACAACACCTCTGAGCCGTTCCGTGCCTTGCGCGAACGCAGACAGACAACTCGCTAAGATGAGAAACGTCAGCGCTGTTGTTTGGACCGTGCGACGGATCACGCGTTTCGGGTTTTATCACAGAATCCACAGATTCCACAGAAAATTTCTGCGTAATCTGTGGATTCGCTTGTGGTACATTGTCGCTCATGCGCGTTGTCGTCTTCCTGCTGACGGTTATGCTCATCGTCGCCGGTGTCATCAAGTTCGACAACGCCGGTGCGCAGACGACGCGACCAATCCTCATCAGTCATCCCGATTCAACACGCGCCATCGCCTTCGAATCCGTCACGCGTCAGCGCGAGCCATTCATGACTACGGTCCAGGTAAGGTTCGGTTCAGACTCAGCCACACGCATCATGCTGTTCGCGATGAATCTACAGCTCCAGCCGGGTGAAACAGTTACGGCCGATGCAGAAGACGCCAGCCATATGATTTACCCGTTAAGTGTCGAACACATCGACAGCGTTCCCGATCGAACATGGGCCACGTCGCTCGTTGTTCGCCTCGCAGAGAACATGCCGGAAACGGGTGACGTGCTGATGCGGATCAAGTATCGCGGGTTGGAGAGTAATAGAGTCCGCGTCGGCATCGGTCACGTCGGCGATGGACCACCTGACGATAACAACGCCGGACCGACACCCGGTGTTTTAGAGCCGGACCCGCCGACAAACGCAGCCGCCACAAATCTTGCGCAAACCGACGTCCAGACAATCCTGCAACAAGCTGCATCGGCCGCTAGCGCGCTTGGCAAAGCTGTGAACATCGTTGTCACGGATCGCGAAGGAAA
>Ga0208338_1000017_pt1 | contig 80986 bp, 67 predicted proteins | sample ForSoiNitrogNN91_FD_187858 | JGI IMG/M metagenome (GOLD analysis project Ga0208338, IMG submission 187858) | Forest soil microbial communities from Browns Valley, California, USA, that are Nitrogen fertilized - NN91 (SPAdes) | ecosystem: Environmental > Terrestrial > Soil > Temperate forest ...
GCCGACAAATGTTACGCCTGAGAAGTTGTAAACCAGGTTTGTCGTGAACGGTTCGTTCATGCACATTACGCGGTCGCCGTCACTGGCCGGTCCGGTGCCCGTCTGGCGGATGATCGTGGTCGCAGCGCCCGCGCCGGTGATTGACATGGTCCGGTTGGCGCCAAGGTCGCCCACTGAGTTGCCGTCGCAACCGCCTTGATTAGTACCGTTGGTGGACAAGATGTAAGTGTTGGCCGGCAGACTGATCGTAGTGTTGTTGTTTGCAGGAAGATTCGCGAATTCGAGCGCGCCACGGAGACTACAGTCACTGCCGGCTGCCGTACATGCAGATGCCGCAGCCAGAGAGGCGCCCGAAGGATCGTCGGTTCTATCAACTGTGATCGTCGTGTTCGGCGCGTTAGGGACGATGTTCGCCTGGGTGCCCGTGGAGTCGAGCACAAGTACGTCGGTTGTACCATTGAGCTTTTTCGGAAGCGCCAACACCGCCACCGGCGCGCTCTCCGTGTCCATTGTTATTTTTGCGGTGTCATCCGTAACTGAAAGCGCCTGGTCTGGAGCCGGGGCCGGGTCATTCTTCCCGAGGGGACGCAGGATCTCGAGCTTTGACTGCACCAGCACGACTTCATCCAGCTCGCGACCAGTGAGATTCGTCCGCACTAACGGCTTCGGTAGGTCGGCGCTCAGATTGTTTCCAAGGATCTGCTTGGAATCCTTCCAGCCACCCTGCGCGGCTTTCCAACTCGGTGCCGACTCGATATCTACTTTAGTGGCTTTCTGCGGTTTGAGATTGCCTCTCGTTCGCTGGGCAGCTTCAGCATCACTAAAAGGACGCTTGTCTATCTTTCCGCTCTCAACGATATGCACCGTGCCGTCAGAGGTGAGCGCCGCGATTTCATTACGACCATCGCGGTCCCACGTAAACTGCCCCAGCGCCAATCCGCGCATACCCGAGCCGACACTAACGTGCTCGGCACGCGATTCCGGCGCTACCTGTTCTTTGCGACCCCAGCCGTGAACGACCAGCACTTCGCTGCCCGCAGCTACCGCGACATCCTGAAATGAATCGTCATCCAACCCGCCAAACTCAATCGCACTCGCCGGCCCGGATAATCGATACTGCGCCAGCGCGTTCGTGAATCCTTCCGTGGCGTCATCAAAAATCATTAACGACTCGCCATCAGGACCATTCACGCCGACCGCCAGATCAGTAAAACCGTCCGCCGCGCGAAATTCACCCGCCGCCAAGGCCATTACTGGTCCAGGCAAATTTATCTGTTGCGGATCACCAAACCGGCCTTTGCCGTTTCCCGCCATTAAATAAAGGCCGCCGCCCTTTGCCGCAAACACGATGTCCGGTACGCCGTCGCCATTAAAATTGCCGGTCACGACAAAATCAGGTGGCGCCGGAACGGAAATAACATCCACGTTCGGCAGCAGCGATGTCGGGTTGTAGCCCTGCTGCATACGCACGAAAACCGAATCGTCCGTGGGAGCGAACGCGTCCGGATTTCCGCGCTGAAGGGTGATGATGCCCGCGCCGTTGAAGCTATAGGCTGCGACCACATCGGGCGTCCCATTATGATCAAAATCCGCCGAGGCGAGGGCTCGCGCTTGCGCAGCGCCACTCTGCAGAGCGGCGACCGCTGCCTGATCTCCTCGATAGGTGACGCTCATCTCGTGACCGTCCTGGAGATTAAAGAAGGACCTGCCGCGATTTGCAGCGTGAACCGTAACCTGCTCTTTAGCGCGCTTAGTAACTTCGACGGGACCTGCCGCCTTAGTAAACCTCGCTGAGTCTTCAGATTTGACTCGCACGTAAAGAGCAAGTGGCACTGTAACGACCATTAATAAAATAGCCAACAGCTTCGCAGTGGTCCTGATTGTTATTCGAGAAGATACAGTCCGGGACTGGGTCTGGGTCATTGGGGGACGCATAGGATTACCCTCCTGGGAGTAGCGCGTGAACTGAGATGGTTAGGACTTAAGTACGGTAACCTTCGGAGGCGACTTGAACAGGCGACTGTTAAGAAAGTAGGAAAATCCGATGGAACCGATTATTGGCGACAGTACTTTACTTGCGTATCGCATCAGCGTCAAGGCAAAACCCTGTACCTGCGAGTAGCAGGAAACTGCTATGAACAAAGGAGTTAAACGCCTTAGCGGAGGCGCTGACACTCCTATAAACATTGATTCAATAGGCAAATCCTCAAACGTCTTTTGCGCAAAAAACAGTCACTGTCGGGAATTGAAGTCTTCTCTGCGATCTCTGCGTACCTCTGATGCGAACTCTGCGTAAGTGTAGTCGCGAAAATATTCAACGCAGAGATCACAGAGGTACGCAGAGATCGCAGAGAAGACTTCAAATAGTTACAAAAAGAAATGGGGCGCGAGTTATTACCCGCGCCCCGCACAAAACAAAAATTGTTAACTACAGATCAGGCTAGTTCCCGCAGTCGGGACTATCACTAGCGGAGATGGTCCAAGTGGCATTCTCCGAGCACGAAACAACCTGATAGAAGAAGCAGCCGTCGTGATCTTCGGCGATCACCTTGATGCTTGGACCATTACAGCTCACATTGCCGACTGTAAACGATCCGCCATTCGCGGCGATAACCGAATTCCCGAGCTGGTCCGAACCCCAGTTGTTCTGGTCCGGAGCGGAAAGAAACACATGCCGGATTTCACGACTCGAATTGTTCGTAATCGTGATGGCGTTCGTTGGCGCATAGGCCCTGGACTGGAATGGGCCATAGACCATGACGCCGGCAAAAACACCCAAGAGTACGAGAGACGTGAAAACAGGTCTCGATTTGCGCAACGTATTTCTCATGTCAGTTACCTTTCATCAAAACAAGTTCTGGGCCATCCCTCGCCCTACGGGCAGAGACTATTTACCGTGTAACCTGCGGCTGCTCCGTTGTCGACTGCTGTGCCACCATTGTTGATGGGCACATTGACCTTAACTGTAGCCGTCGCAGTGTTGCCGAATGAATCGGTAACCTTGAACGTGATCGTGTAGACGCGTCCATTAAGACCGCCGTCACGCTCACGTCGCAGTTGCACCGACTTACAATTCGCAGCAATCACGATATCGTTCAGCGTGTTGCCATCACCGCCACTCGCATTATCCTCCGGCTCATCACTCGTCACCTTCTGGATAACTACGCTGTTGGTGATGTTGGCTCCGCTACATCCTGCGGTAGCGCTCGAGACAAAGTCACTCACGTTGAACGTCTGGTACTGGTGATTGGGCGGCCACATGGTCACGGAATTCGTGATCAGGTTGATCGTCGGAGTTCCGCCAGTCACAGATAGGACCGCGGTCTGCGTAGCAGTGCCGCAGGATCCGGTAGTCGTTACTGTGACAGTGTGGTTGCCAACACTCAGTGAGCCAGTCGGAACTGTGATGCTCGGACTGTTTCCGTTGAACGGTGAACCATCGAGAGTCCATGCATAACTGAATGGACCAGTACCTGATGCAGTCGTGGAGAAGTGCGCATCAGTTCCCTGACAGACTGTTTGATCAGCCGGGTCAGTAGTTGCCGTCGCGGCATTAACCGTCAGCGTTGCGGATTGGGTAACAGTGCCGCAAGAGCCCGTCACTGTCAGGCCAACCGTGTGTGTACCAGCGCTGAGCGAGCCGGTCGGTACGTTGATGCTTGGACTATCGCCGTTGAATGGCGAGCCGTCCAAAGTCCACGCGTAGTGAATGTTGTCACCAGTGGCCGTAGTCGAGAACGTGGCCGTGTCGCCCTGGCAAACTGTCTGGTCCGCTGGATCGGTTGCCGTCGTGTTTGCCTGAACGGTTAGAGTCGCACTCTGGGTAACAGTGCCGCACGTGCCTGTGACTGTTAGACCAATGGTGTGATTACCAACGCTGAGAGCTCCCGTCGGTACGTTGATGCTTGGGCTGTCGCCGTTGAATGGTGAGCCGTCAAGCGTCCATGCGTAATGCAGGTCAGCTCCGGTTGCGGTGGTCGAGAAGCTCGCCGTCGCACCCTGGCAAACTGTCTGGTCAGCCGGATCAGTTGCTATGGTGGTCGGGTTAACGGTCAGCGTCGCACTCTGCGTAGTGGTGTTGCACTCACCGGTTGCTTCAACCGTGTAGGTGCCGGAATCGCTCGCGACTGCGTTGCTGATACTCAGCGTGCTCGTATTGCCGACGGTATTGATGGTTACACGTCCGCCGAGATCGCCGTTGTTCAGAACCGTCGCGCCCTTCTTCCATACGAACGCGATCGGGCCTGGGCCACTCGCGGTGGTGGTAAAGGTTGCCGTTTGACCTTCGCAAACAGTCTGGTCGCCTGGATCAGATGTTTGATTGGTGTCGACGGTCATGTTTGCGGTAACAGTCTGATTGTCACCAGTGACATCGACACTGGCAGGTCCGGGTACCGCGCCTGCCGTGAATGTTGCCGTAGCGACGCCGCTAACAAAATTGGTAGCGCCTGAAACGCTTCCGCCTACCACGTTGTTCCAGACCGCCGTGAATACCGGCAGGCCATTCAACTCGGTAGTCAAAGGCGCGCCAATATTTCTTTGCTTGATGTCGGCCGTCAAAGTAGCCGTTGAACCGCTGCAAAGCTGGGTTGGGCTGCTGCTAACTCTAAGTTGCAGGTAGTCCAGCGGAAACACTGGGCCGGCGGTGTTACGATAATCATTTGCGTTTGGACCAGTGTTGATTCCCCACCAGTTATCATTGGCGCTGGAACTCATGGGAGTACCTACGACATCGAAAATAGTCAGTCCATTCAAAGGATTCGGAGTGGTGTTGCCGACCAGCCTTGAATAGGTTATCGATGTGCTGCCACTGTTATAAATCGCGCCGCCACCGAAACCTGACGAGTTGCCGGTTAGAGCGCTGGTGGTGAGCGTCAGTGGTCCACTCTCGACGACAATCGCGCCACCGCGAGCGGTGGGCGCTGTATTGTTCGAGAAAGTAGAGCTGTCGATGTTGTAAGTGCCTAAGCCGAGGTTGAAGTTGAAAAGATCCGCTCCGCCGCCACCTGCGGCGCCGGAATTTGCGGTATTACCTGAGAACGTCGAACCGCTAACGGTAAGAGTTCCGCTACCTGGTCTAATCAGCGGATCTCCCGCTGTGTAACCCAAACCGCCGCCGCTCGCACTGGTAGAGTTGTTCGAGAAAGTTGTGCCCGTTATCGTAAGACTTCCACCTGCGTGCGAGATGCCACCGCCGCCAAGCGTACCCGCGCCGGTTGCGGAGTTACCTGAAATCACGCAATTCGTCACCGTCATGGTGTTGTTGAGCGCGCCGGAGATAATGCCGCCGCCCCCAACCGCAGTGGTTTCTTTTCCGCCGGTGATGGTCACGCCGGAAATCGAGAAATTGAAGCCCGCAAGCAGATCCGGGTTCACTTCAATAACGCGATCATTCGGCTGAGTCTGTTGAATGATTGTCGTAGACGCGCCCGCGCCGGCGATGACGGTATTGTTACCCCTGATGTCGATATCCCCAATCGAGTTATTGCCGGTAAAACCTTCGGGGGCGCCGCCGGGGATATTCAGTTGGTAGGTTCCGGCAGGCACATTGATCGTCGTGCCTGGATTTACGTTGGCGAACGCGACTGCGCCGCGCAGGCTACAGTCATTGGCGGCTGCAGTACACGCCGAAGCGGCAGCAGCATCGTCTGTTCGATCGACGTCTATCGCGGCAAACGGTAATGGGAAATTCATCGGCTGGACTGCGCTGGCAGCGGCCGCGGCGGAAGGCACTCTGACGCGAAGATTGCTTCGCTCGGCACGACCCGCGCGCCGGCTCGAGTTTGCGGTGACCGAGCCGGGCGCTGCCGCGAATACCATGACGCATGCGACTGCCAGGGAGAAGACAGCCAAAATTCTAGTAAACGATCTATTGAATTTGCTGGGCTGAGCGAAAAGCATTTTGCCTCCTAGTTCCACGGATGGAGGACCATCCTGGAGCGATGGGAAAAAAGGTGACGCAGTTTTCGAGTGCCGGGATTTTTGAACAGTAACGAGCTCGACTTAAGGCCGGGCCGGAAAGACTCCCTGCAGTGCGATACAAAAATTGAGCGTCAAGTAGGGCTGCATGTTGTTATGCGGCAAGCTACCCCCAGCGACAGCCAGGGAATTAGGGTTCACTTTTCCAGTAGGCGGACCGGCTATATAAAGAGCCGCCGCTCCACGACCAGCGCCTGACTGAGCCCAGACAGAATTCGCCGGCAGCACCGAGTCGCCGGCAGCAGTGCTCGCTCGGCCAACACCATGCGCGTGGGCAGGCATTTCGGATGTAAGCAGCGTAACGCTCTGAACTCCGCTCATCTCTCCGAGATCGCGCAAGCTTAAACCCTGTCCTTGTCCCGGATGCATCGCGGCGTTGCCTTGCAAATCCGGAAGCGCAAAGGTTGACTTGCCATCACCGCCATAGGTTGTTCCCAACAGGGAGAAGAGGGCCGTATTCTGACTTATCGGCAGGAGTTGCCCGGCGCAGAATGCCCAACCTTTGGGCGCGAAGTTGAATGGAAAAATTCTGATTTCAGCTACAAAAGGATCCATTTTTTCTCTCCCTCTTTATGTTTGCGATGGGAAAATTCCCTGGAGCGCAATACAGAAATTAAGCACCAGATAAGGCTGCATATTGTTATGCGGCTGGCTGCCACCAACGTTGGTTACGGCGGTTGGGTGCATCACGCTATCAAACGTGTTCGTGGCGTACTGGTTCTTGCCATTGTTGGCCCAGTAGTTACTTGTGGGATCCCCCAGGGCTGCATTAATGACGTTGCCGCCAATGCACATATTGCTGTTGAGGGTATGCGGGTGCGTAGGCAGTTGTTGTATGTTCAAAGTAACGGAAGATGACCCAGCGGCCTCGCCCAAAGTGAAACCGCTTCCAAAAGAAATTGGCGCCCGTCCTCGGAGGTTGGGAAGGTTGAAAGTTGTTTGTCCGTTTCCTCCATAAGTTGTCCCCAACAAGGAGAATAGAGCCTGGTTCTGGCTAATGGGCAGCGACTGGCCGTTACAAAGAGCCCAGCCTTTCGGTGCAAAATTGAAGCTAAAGATCCTGATTTCAGACAAGAATGGTTCCGCCATTTTTGCGACTCCTTATAATATGCGTTAGAGGTTAAGCTGCACCCAACGGTCTTATAACCACAACCAGATCAGGTCGGGGAAGGAAAGAGACCAAAAAGCGAGATGATGTAGTTGATGCACAGGAACGGCATGCAGTTTTCGTGAGGCTGGGAACCTCCTGCAATATCGCTCAGCAAATTCGGGTTCCCCATTGCTACAGTCGCACCTGCGCTGCTGTACTGGCTCAGGTCCGTTTTCGAGGCAACATTGTTGACGGGATCGGCCGAGTTCAAGCCAGCGCCGGAGCTACATAGCTGAGCGTGGGTGTGAATCGGAATCTGTTGCGTAGTAAGCGTTACTTCCTCTGTTCCAGCCATTTCCGCCTGTTGATAAGTAATGCCGTCAGGACCAGTACCGAAGTGCAGAGGAATCCTGCTCTGAAGATTGGGCAATTGAAATGTGCTTTCGCCGTCTCCGCCATACATCGTGCCGATCAACTGAAACAAGGTCTCATTCTCACTAATCGGCAATAACTGTCCATCACAAAACAACCAGCCAACCGGAGGAAAGTTACCGGCAAACATTCTTATTTCGCCTACATAAGGTTGGGCCATTCGAATCGTCTCCTTATTTCGTTAAGGTAAGCCGTTAAGGAATCTTTATGATTATCGGGCCGACTGCATGAGCCTCTGGACTTGGCCCAAACAGTGGTTTTCGATCGCACGGTTCTTTTTACAAGAAACCGATGTTGAACTCCGTCATGGTCAAGCTTGCGAACTGCCGCGGAAGGTTCCGCTTGTTTTAGGGTCGAGCGACTGAGGGCGCACTATAGATCGAACGGCGAGATATTACAAGAGTGTATTCAAACTTTCTCTAAAAGTTTTTTGGTGTGTTTTTTGTATTGCAAGTTTTTTAAAGAAGCAATAGACTGCACCACCATTTCTACCGCAAGCCCAGACCAAGCAACTTTCTAGGAGGAAACAAATGAGTAGTTCGCGCCGAGAATTCTTGAAGCGAGGTACGTTCGTGGCACTTGCAGCGGGGGCTCCGCTGGCCCTCACCGAGAAAGCCTTTGGCATCGGCACTACCAAAGCAACGGCGACTGGTTTGAATATGGCTGCATTCAAATCTCAGCTCGGCACTAATTTTCTGATTAATCATCAAGCGTCGAAAGTGAAGATCACGCTGGTTGACGTAACTGACTTTGCAACACGGAAACAGAGTGCGGCAGGAAAAGAAGGCTTTTCACTACTCTTCCGTGGTCCAAAAGATTCGGATCTTAAACAAGAAACGTATCTGATCGAGCATGAACAGTTGGGTATGTTCTCCTTCCTGATCGTTCCGGTTGGAACCAAAGACACGCGCGCTGCACACTACGAGGCCATTATTAACCGCCTGCATTCTTAACTTCCGTTTTCAACCAGAGCTCACGGCGTGAGATGCTACCTGGAGTTGCACTGCAACAGCAGATGAATTCCGTGCTGCTCGCTGGGTGAGAAACCCAAACGTTCAAACAGGCGAAGTGAAGGATTAAATTCCTCCACATAAATTCGTGTGATCTTTCCGGAGTGATTCGCTTCGGCGAGCAATTGTTTGATCAGATGGCTTCCAATCCCGGCATTCCGCTCGGCGGGCAGCACAGTGATGTCAACAATCCGAATCTCCTGGTCCAACCGCGCCACGTAGAGACGGCCGACTGGTCGATCGTCAGACAGGATTATGTCGTGGCTGGCCTCGGGATATTTTTGCGTGTAGTGATTTTGCTGCGCGGTGAACTGATGCTCGATAAAGGCCTGGCGTTGTTCATCGGGCCAGGGCACTAAAGCCATCTCTTCCGCTCGAGTGCTGCCGTAAACCTCGATGAGAAAATCTCGGTCGTCCGGACCAACCGGGCGCAGTGTAACGTTTGTACTCATTGCACTGACTGCTCGCGAATACGATTGAATACCGCTTCGTAGTAAATGCCCTCGGCGTCCTGGTTAACGGGCACTATAAATAATTCAAACTCGCCCATTTTATCGTGCTTAAGGAAACGCACGCCCTGATCGAGAAATGCTTCGAGTGGGCCACGAAACAAAAGCGTAAATTCCTCCTGCTGAGGATGGATTTTGAGCTCCGAAACCTCGATTAGATCCAAGTCTACCGGCGGGTGCTGGTCCAACTGAACGTGAAATTTCGTGTTTACGTATTTCGAAAATTCCTCGTGCGTTAACGAAGCCTCCATTCAAATCTCCTCTTCAGGTTTGTGCATTATCAAAACCAGAAAGTCTCTTAGGTTGGGACCGAAATGAAATCCCTTGTGCAGCGGCGAGAAAGAATACCCGATCAGTCCTGCCTGTTCTACTGCGCTCCGGCATCGTTGTTCGAAATCCGATTTCGAGATCACCGAGTAAGGAAGAACCTCTCCGTAATTCTTCAAGACGTGACTCAGGCAGAGCAGATGCTCTTCGCGTCCATCAAGCACTAAAACCTCGTCGTCAAAATTCAGGAACTCCTTCAAGGTCAGCAAGCGACACTGAAAGCCGACTTTCGTTGCACAGGCGACAACGTGACCAAAGTGAATCGTAAACTCGTCGTGGTTTAAGTTGAAAGACGCAGCCGGATATTGATGATCCGAGCCATACTCCGAGACGAGCAGTGTTCCGCCCGGCGTTAAATGTTTCCACGCACGTTCTATGAAACGAAAAACTCCGGAGTTGACGACAAAAGCATCTGGGGCATCTTTGTCCGAGAGATCATACTTGTCGAGATAGTAAGCGCCGTCTCCGTGCCACTTCCCATCACTATTACGCTGAACAGAAGCGACTGGAAAATCCGCGATGACTTCATTCGAGATAATCAGGTCGAAGGTGTGGTCCGGAAGATCAAACTCGGTCGCATCCTGTTGAAAATGTCTCGACTCAGGTAAAAGCTCGGCGAGGATTTTTCTTTGACTCGCCATCAAAGCCGGTGAGAGATCAAGTATGTGATAGTTGATGCTCGTCCCATTCAAACGTGCGGCTTGTTGTAAAAACGCTTGCGCAAAAGTGCCCATGCCGCCACCAACTTCCAACACTTCCAGCGCCGCCGAGTTGTTCAGCAAGGGGACTACCGCAGGCGTCAGCGTCGCAAGGCAAAAGCGTGATCCATAATTGAGTCCGCCGAGCGCTTCATGCGGAAAGCGGAAGCCATGATTCACGGTCGGTTCTATTTGATCGAATTCCCAGGCGGCATCCTCGATTCCGGTCAAATGAAAATCGGTGATGGCGTCCTCGCCTTTTCGCTGCGAGTGATAAAGGGTCCGCGGGATTATATTGACGAGCGAAAAAGGCTCGTCGAGATCCTCTAGCCGCAAGGTGAATTTGATTAGCTGCCGTTCCTGGCTCGTTAAGAAATCGATTGCCGATCTGAATTCCGAATCATCCACTCCGAGCTCGTTATAAATCTGTCGCAGAGTTTTCGAGCCGTCCGCCATTAAGAAAATGTCAGCAGCAATGGGCGACAATTTTTCTTCAACGATCTCAGGCATCTCGTCGAGTCGTCGCGAGTAGACGGTCTGCAGCATTGAAGTTCGGACGAGGATCCATTCTCCGGATTTCGAGCGGTATGCGATCGCGGGATTTTGAATCGGACGAGTTACGAACTGATCGAGCACGAGCGCCAGGGGATCGTGACCTTTCGGAATAAGGAACTCGTGTTGGATCAGTTGCCGCATCTGAAGATCAGCTTCATTGATCAAAAGTGGCGTGCCCGATCTGCTCGCCAGCAACAGACTGCGGATCCTTTCGTCCGGCTGAGCTATCACACCTGTCAACCGGTGAAAGGCAGCGTGTTGGACCACGCCCGGAAATAAACGATTCTCGACGAAACTGATGTAGGGATTAATCCCGTAGGTAGGCATTAATTCAACTTGTAGCAGGAACCCATTTCATTTCCAAATATGCGGCGTCGCCGCCGGTTCGAGAGAATCCCAAACGCTCGTACAACCGCACTGCGGGAGATGTGGCCAAGACGTGTAGTTGAATCGGCTTTCCTGCAGCGGCAGCCTCATTCATTAGATCGTGTATCAAACGGCTCCCTAAACCTGCGTTTCTAAACTCTGTCAAAAGCGCGATGTCTCGCAGCAGTATTAGTTCGTCATTTCTATCAACCAGGATTCTGCCAACCTGGCGCCCTTCAAACAAAATGATTCGATTATCGACTCGCGGGTAAACCCGTTCGCGAGCGAGATACTGCATCTTGATGAAGGCCTGCTTCTGCTCGTCGCTCCAGCCAAACCCCTCGAGCTCTTCCAAACGCGTGCTGGCATAAACCTCTAACAAAAAAGGCTCGTCTTCCGGCGTCGCCGCACGCAGGGAGAGATTGGTTTCGTCGTTTACCATGTTGGTTAATACCTTTCACGCAAAGGCGCAAAGATCGCAAAGACGCAAAGGCGGGTCAAGTGTTTCGGGCGCGCCTTTGCGTCTTTGCGATCTTCGCGCCTTTGCGTGAAAACATTTCCAGGGACTTCATCACCGAACTTTCAACTGTTCTCGTAAATTGAGGTTACCGACCAGGCGTTGCAAGTAATTCGGATGTACTCCCAAAAGCTTTGCGGCAGCGGTGAAATTGCCCGCCGCCTGCTCCATTGCGTTCAAGATGATTTGTTTTTTTGCCTGTGCAACGGCGCCATGATACGTATTGGCGACGTTGACGTCTCTTTCGAGCAACACCTCCGGCAGATCTTCCGCCAGTAACAGATCGGTTGTCCCGAGTACGACTGCGCGCTCGATGGCATTCTCGAGCTCGCGCACATTGCCCGGCCAATCGTGCGACGTCAAACGAGCACGCGCTTCCTGCGTAAAGCCTTTCAACTTCCGATTGCTACGCGCGCCGAACTTGTCTGCGAAGTAGTTCGCGAGCAGCATGATGTCTTCGCGTCGCTCACGCAGCGCCGGCATCTCCAGCGACACAACATTGAGACGATAGTAAAGATCCTCTCGAAACTGGCCCAACTCGATCGCTTCTTCGAGATTCTTGTTCGTCGCCGCGATCACGCGCAGGTCTACGTTGATCGTTACAATTCCGCCAACGCGCTCAAACTCACGCTCCTGCAGTACGCGCAAAAGTTTGACTTGCAACGGCGGTGTTAACTCTCCAATCTCGTCGAGAAAAACCGTGCCGCCATCAGCAATCTCGAGCCGGCCTTTCTTCTGCGCAAACGCACCGGTGAACGATCCCTTCTCGTGACCAAACAACTCACTCTCCAATAACGACTCGTTGAGCGCCGCGCAGTTCACCGCCATGAAAGGCTTCTGCGCGCGCTTACTGTTTCGATGAATCGCACGCGCTGCCAGCTCTTTACCCGTGCCACTCTCTCCACTGATCAGGACCGTAGCCTCGGTCGGCGCGACTTTCGATATGAAGTGATAGACGCGCTGCATCGCGGCGCTTTCGCCAACCATGTTGTGCTCGATGTTCACGTCCGTCCGCAGGCGTTCATTCTCGGTTTCGAGCCATGCAAACTGTCGCGCGTTCTCGATCGCGACCGCCGCAATGCCGGCAATCGCAGTGACGAGCTGCAAGTGTTCACGATTGAAGTGATCGCGCGTCACCGTGCTGTCGAGATAGATCACGCCGAGTTTCCGATCGAACAAAATCAATGGCACGCACATTACGGAATGCGTGCGCGCTTCAATCAAACTGTCGGTGACGAGCCCGGTTTCCGAGGGCGCGTCATTCGCCAGCAGTGCGACACCATCACGCAACACCTGCTGCACGATCGTGCGACTGACATTGACTGCCGCGTCTTTGCCGTAGACTCGATCGAGTCCGAAGACCAGACTCGTTTCGAAAGAGCTTTCGTCAGTGAGCAAGATCGCGCCGCGCTCTGCGGGCACGACTTCGAAGAGCAGATCGAGTAGTCGTTCGAGCAGATTATCGAGCCCGCGAATGGAGTTGATCTCGGTGCTGATCTTCATGAGCGCGCTGAGATCGCGCGTCATCTGGTAGACCGCGTCGTCGAAACGGATCTGGACCGTGGAGCCGCTGACGACGTGCGCTTCATCGATCCTGACGTCGCTCGACTTCGAAGTCGCATCACCTTCGTGCGTCAGAAACATAAATTGCGAATCGCCGATGCGAACGCGATCGCCGTGCTCGAGCAGTCGACTCCTGATCGGCAAGTCGTTAACAAAAGTGCCGTTGAGACTTTCGAGATCCGTAATCACGAATCCTGTTTCGTGCTTTTCGATGTGGGTGTGACGGCGCGAGACGGATGCGTCGGCGATGCAGAGATCGGCGCCGGTCTCACGACCTATGATGAGCGACTCTTCATTCAGTGCGAAGATAGCTCCTTTTAATTTGCCCGAGATGGCTGCGAGACGAGGCGGCATGGCGGGACATTCTAACAGCATCAGAGCCATCCACAGATTACACAGAAAATTTATCTGTGAAATCTGTGGATGGTTTTTGTTACGGTAAAATCCGCCAATTATTATTGGGCTTCGTAGGAACCTTCTTGTTCTTCGCAACCCAATCAATAATCAGCTCGCGGATCTCTTCACTCGAGCGGTAGACCACCGGCGCGCTCTTGTACATGTCATAACCACCGCCGCCATTGACGCGATAGTTGTTGGTCGCGAGTCGAAGCTTTCTCGTCATTGACAACGGTTGCCCGTGAAAGCGCAGGTTCTGAATGCGCTGACCGATGGGTTTCGAGATGTCGAGATCGTAAGTGACGCCTTCAGCGATGTCGAAGTTGTAAGCGGGAATCTTGTCGTCGACGAGATCGCTCGCCGGCTTGCCCGGAACGTACTCCTTAAAATATTTCGCGGAGTGTTCCAAAGCGTCTTTGAGCTGCTGGCCCGTGACTTCCAATACCGCGAGCGTGTTTTCATAAACATACAAGCCCGCGATATCACGCACACTCACGGGACCTTTCGCGATGCGCGCGGCCGGATTGAAACTCGCCACCATCGACACGTCCGCTTTGCCCGCGTCCAACTGCACTTTCTGAATCAGATCGAGAATCGCAGTATCGCGAAAGCGCGCGTCGCGTGCGGTTAACTCTTCCGGCGACTCGCCGATCTCACGCGACAACCACGCTTGCGTCTCACGATCGTAAGGCTCCGCGATTTTCACCACTTCCGGATCCGGCTCGACACGATCGTCAGTCGGTAACGTGCGCGCCGACTTCGCATACATACGCCAGCCCGTGCCAGTCTTCTGCAAATACAGATCGGCGCGCGCGAGATGGCGTCCCCAGTGGTTCGCCTGCGTCAGCAACACGCCGTTGATGTAAAGCGAAGGCACATCGCGATGCGTGTGGCCCATGAAGATCACGTCGACGCCCGGAACTTCCTTCGCGATCAGGATCGCTTCGTTTTCGTGAAGCACCTGGCCCGGGCTCGCTACACCCGTGCTCAGATCTTCTTCGAGTCCCATGTGCATTGCGATCACGACAACGTCAACTTTTTCCTGATCGCGCAGGATCGGAACCCACTTGCGCGCTTCGACGAGTGGCTCGTGAAATTCGAGACCGGCGTAGTTCGGTGGATTGTCCCAGTTGGGAATGCCCGGCGTCGTCAAGCCGAGGATGCCGATCTTCACGCCCGCGACTTCCTTGATGATGTAAGGCTTGTAGTGTGTTTGTTGTTTGGCCGTGTCGTACGTGTTTGCCGATAGCCACGGAAATTTTGCTTCGCTGCGGGCTTTCTCGAGGACCTTCAGACCGAAGTTGTACTCGTGATTACCGACCGTCATCGCGTCGTAATTCAGCGAGTTCATCACAAGCATCATCGGATCGGGTGGCGCGTTGTTCTTGCGACCGTGAAACGACTCGAGTGGCGAGCCCTGGATCGTATCGCCCGAATCGATGAGCACGACGTTTGGCTGTTCTTTGCGAATGCGTTTGATCAGCGTCGCGGCTTTCGCGATGCCGCGGTTGTCGGGCTTGTTGGTGTAATAATCGATCGGGTTGATGTTGCCGTGCAGATCGGTGGTGCCGAGGATCGTGATTTGTACGCGATCCGGCGCGAAGCTGCGGCCCACGAGAACGAGGGCGAGCAGGATCATTAAGACTGATAGGGAATAGATGAATGGTGACTTGTGCGTCTTCATAGGTTTTTGCCGCAGCTAGGTTATACTCCAAATTAAAACCTGTCAGAAGCTTATTGCAAATGGATAACCTCGTCACTTCAAACATTCGCCAACGACCGATTCGCACGCTCGTGAGCGTGGCCGGCGTCGCGCTCGGTGTAGCCCTGGTCATGCTATTCACGGGCCTCGCGCGCGGCATGTCAAATGATTTGCAGCGTCGCGCCACGAACGTCCGCGCGGAGTTGATCTTTATGCGGCCCAGCGCGCTTCAATGGAGCTCCTCGACCGCGAATCTCGATACGAGATACGTCGATCGATTAAAGCAAATCGAGGGCGTCGAAGAAGCACTACCCATCATTCGCCACTTCAACCAGGGCAATAAAGGAATCGGTATCGAGCAGATTGACGGCGTCGATTGGGACGCTTACGCGCGCATGAATGGCATCAACATGGTCGCGGGAACTGGTCCACAAAACGTCGACGAAGTGGTGATCGATGAAGTCAAAGCACAACAAAACAATCTCCACGTTGGCGATCGACTGAAACCGCTGGGCACGCAGGATTATCGCGTTGCGGGAATTTATTCTCCTGAATCCGGACCGCGCGTAAAGATGTCGCTCGCGGGAATGCAGAAGGCACTCGAAACTGAAGGCAAGTGTACGTTCATCTTTCTGAAACTTCGGAATTCAGACCAGCTACAGGAAGTCGCGCAGCGGATCGATCGCGAGCTGCCGGGAAATACGATCCAGCCGACGCGCGAAGTGTTTACGAGTTTTGAAAAGAGTATTCCGCTGCTTGGTGTGTTTTTGCGGGTGCTGGTTGTGCTCGCGGCGGTGGTGAGCTCGCTCGTGGTGATGCTGGCGATGTACACGACGATCACGGAACGCACGCGAGAGATCGGGATCTTGAAAGCGATGGGTGCCTCGCGTGGTTACATCGTGGGGATCATCGAAAAGGAAGCGATACTGATCAGTCTGATCGGGTTGGTAGCGGGATTTGTGGTTTCAGTCATCGCCGGATATCTCATTCACAAAGCTTACGGGCTAGTGTTTGAGTTCAGTTGGCAATGGGCGGTTGTGGCCGGGTCGATTGGAATTGGTGGTGGGATTTTAGGTGCGTTGTATCCGGCGTGGCGGGCTTCGAACCTCGATCCAGTCAACGCGCTCGCTTACGAGTAAGAATTTAGCCGCAGATCTACGCGGATAAACGCGGATTTCTTTTCCAAATTAAAAGCAGGCCGATCGCGCTCCAGAAAATATCGCGGCCTTTTCTCACGATGGCGAGTGTTTCGCCGATTCCTCTCGCGAAGCCAAGGACCTTCGAGACCTGCCCGGTTCCACCTTCATCTACACCGGCGCGCAGCGGAATAAATTTAAACGCCACGTTGATGATTCGATTCACAGACTCGAGTATGAACGCTTGTGTGAGCGTGGGCGCGACCGGGCTGATGAACGAAAGCGTGATGAAGATCTCGAGCACGCCAGCGAGGTGAAAACTCATGTCGAGTAAAAAGATCGACAGAAAAGTGCGCCGGCTCGTCGCATAAAATCCATAGACACGATCTTCCAACGACTGCGCTCGCGGTCTAATTTTCTCAACAAATCTCGTCAGCACACCACGTCTACTCAGAAACCCGAGCGCACCACTCAGAAATCTCGTCTGCCAATGTATAAGGAGATAAACCAGTGGAATGATGGCGAGTGTCGTGACGAGTGCGCCGATGCTCGCATATCGCAGTCCTTTCGGCAGTGTGAAAGTGAGCAATAACGTCGTCGTGCCGGAGAAGATAAAGATCGCGACCGTGAGCGCGTAAAAGATGTTTTCGATCGCGAGCGCCGACAATCCCACCATCAACGGCACGCGATCCTTAACAAACACCGCCTTCGACGGCTCGCTCACCGCAACGCTTACGAACGGAATAATGTTGCCGAGCGCATCGCCCATCAAACGCGCCGCGAACGCGTCGCGAAACGGAAGTCGATGTGGCGGCTCGATGCAGCGCGTCCAGGCGAGCGCGCGAACGATGTAGCGAGTGCTGGAAACAGCAAGAATAAGGATAAACCCGGCGCCGAGTCGCTGAATGTTCGAGAGGATCTCGCCGACGCCCGCGCGGCTCACAAAATAGGCGAACAGAAGCAGTCCCAACAGTCCGAAGATGATTCCAAGTGGAGCAAATCTCCTGCTCCCATTCTGGTTCTGAGTCAAAACATCATTCGCCATCGGTCGATTCTCAGCAACCACTATACCTTCCAGCACCTTACATCCACAGATTACGCCGATGCACTTACACCGTCTGCGTAATCTGTGGATGGCTTTTGTGCCTTTTTGTGGCTTTAGTTTATGATGCAACGTTCCATTTCAACACCGGTCAGACGAGCATCAACATGAGCCAATCCCAGTCAGCAGTAGCAACACCCGCGCCGAGTCCACTCACCACGCTTACAGAAGACGAGACGATGTTTCGCTCCAGCGTCCGCGAATTTGCCGAAGGCGAATTGCGGCCGCGCGTCGAGCACATGGACGAGGTCGCGAAGCTCGATCCCGCGATCATCAAGCAGTGTTTCGACCTCGGCTTGATGGGCATCGAGACGCCCGAGGAATTTGGCGGCGCGGGCGCAAATTTTTTCACTGCGATTCTTGCGGTTGAAGAGTTGTCGCGCGTTGATGCCTCGGTCGGCGTTTTTGTCGACGTGCAAAACACGCTCGTCAACAACGCTTTCATTCGCTGGGGCACGCCGGATCAAAAGAAGAAATACCTGACGCGACTCGCGAGCGAGAGCGTCGGCGCTTACGCGCTCAGTGAGCCGGGTTCCGGTTCGGATGCATTCGCGATGCAAACGCGCGCGGTCGAGCAAGACGATCATTATGTTTTGAATGGTCGCAAGCTTTGGATCACAAACGGTATCGAGGCTGACATCTTCGTGTTGTTTGCGAATGCGAATCCGGAAGCGGGATATCGCGGCATCACGGCGTTCCTCATCGAGAAGAGTTTTCCGGGTTTCGGCATCGGCAAGAAGGAGAACAAACTCGGCATTCGCGCTTCGTCGACAGTCGAGCTGATTCTCGAAGATTGCAAGGTGCCGAAGGAGAACGTGCTCGGCGAGCCAGGCAAAGGCTACAAGATCTCGATCGAAACGTTGAATGAAGGTCGCATCGGCATCGGCGCGCAGATGATCGGGATCGCCGCCGGCGCCCTCGAAGCCGCACTGAGTTACACAACCGAGCGGCAACAGTTTGGGAAGTCGATCAACCAGTTTCAGGGCGTTCAGTTTCAACTTGCTGAAATGGCAACTGAGCTCGAGGCCGCGCGTTTGATGGTCTACAACGCCGCGCGCATGAAGGACGCGGGCGTCAACTTCGTCAAAGAAGCTGCGATGGCTAAGCTCTACTCGTCGCGCGTGGCCGAGCGCGTCAGCTCGAAAGCGATTGAGCTCTACGGTGGTTACGGTTACGTGAAGGATTATCCGGTCGAGAAATACTGGCGCGATTCGAAGATCGGTGCGATTTATGAAGGCACGTCGAACATGCAGTTGCAGACGATCGCGAAGTTGATTATTGGGAAATGATCTACAAAACTCAGAAAAGGTTTCACGCAAAGGCGCAAAGATCGCAAAGCCGCAAAGGCGCAAAGGCGCGTCCGAAGCATTTGACCTGCCTTTGCGTCTTTGCGATCTTTGCGTCTTTGCGTGAAAAAAGTCTTTATGAATACTGATACTAAAGTTTTGAAGCTGGTCCGGAAGAGTGAGTCGACGGATGCGAGCACGACGGAACTTCCCGATCATAAGCTCCTGATCGAGATGTATCGCACGATGTATCTGTCGCGGCGTCTCGATGATAAAGAGATTCAGCTCAAGGGACAGAACCGGATCTTCTTCCAGATTAGTGGTGCGGGTCACGAAGCCGTGCTGGTTGCCGCGGGCGTGGTGTTGAAGCCTGGCTACGACTGGTTTTATCCGTACTATCGCGACCGCGCGCTCTGTCTACAGCTCGGCATGACGCCGCTCGAACAGTTGCTTTCTGCCGTGGGCGCCGAAGCCGATCCCAATTCACACGGCCGGCAGATGCCTTCACACTGGGGTCACAAGAAACTCAACATCGTCTCGCAGTCGTCTCCGACCGGAACACAGTTGTTGCAGGCAGTCGGTTGCGCTGAAGCGAGTTATCGTTTCGAGCTAATCCCCGAGCTGCAAAAGCGCATCAGCAACTTCAAAGACGACGAAGTAACGTACGTCTCGGTCGGCGACGGCACGACCAGCGAAGGAGAATTCTGGGAAGCACTGAACACCGCCAGCAATCTGAAACTGCCGGTGCTATTTCTGATTGAAGACAACGGTTACGCCATCAGCGTTCCGGTTGAAGTGCAAACTGCGGGCGGCGACGTCTCGCGCCTCGTCGAGAATTTTCCATCACTCTACCTGCAACGATGTGACGGCACCGATCCAATTGAATCTTTGGAGACCATGCGACGAGCAGTCGATTACTGCCGCCAGCGAAAAGGCCCCGCGCTCGTTCACGCGAAAGTTATTCGTCCGTACTCACACTCACTTTCGGACGATGAAAAGCTCTACCGGCCCGACGAGGAACGCGCCAGCGACGCCGAGCGCGATCCAGTCAAACGTTTTGGGGCGCTGCTGATCGACGAAGGCGTGATCGATCAGGACGGCCTGCAACAGATCAAAGACGAAGTCGACGCGCTCGTGAATGAAGCGGCCGACCTCGCGCTCGCGAGCCCGCAACCGGCGCGCGAGACTGCGATGAACTATATCTTTTCACCCGACGTCGATCCGGCAAGCAAAGAATTTGACACGGAAGACAGCGTTCAACTTTCCGGCAATCCGGGCACGATGGTCGACCTGATCAATCGTTGTCTCGATACAGAGATGACCCGCGATCCGCGCATCATCGTGTTTGGTGAAGACGTGGCTGATTGCTCGCGCGATCAGTATCTCGAAACCGTGAAAGGCAAGGGCGGCGTTTTCAAAGTTACCGCGAACCTGCAACGCCGGCATGGAAGCGCGCGCGTTTTCAACTCACCACTCGCGGAAGCAAACATTGTCGGACGCGCGATCGGCATGGCGACGCGCGGGTTGAAGCCCGTGGTCGAGATTCAGTTCTTCGATTACATCTGGCCCGCGATGCACCAGATTCGCAACGAGCTCGCGTTGATGCGCTGGCGTTCGGGAAATGACTTCAAAGCGCCGGTCGTAGTTCGCGTGCCCGTCGGCGGTTATTTGAAAGGCGGCGCTATTTACCACTCGCAATCCGGTGTGTCGACCTTCACACAGATCCCCGGCCTGCGCGTTATATATCCATCGAATGCGCTCGACGCAAACGGATTGCTGCGCACTGCAATTCGCTGCGACGATCCGGTGCTGTTTCTCGAGCACAAGCATCTCTATCGCCAGGCGTACAACAAGTCGGCTTATCCGAATGACGAGTTCATGATTCCGTTTGGCAAGGCGAAGAAAATTCGCGAAGGAACGGATCTCTCGATCATCACTTACGGCGCACTGGTCCAACGCTCACTCGTTGCGGCGAAGCAGATGGAGCAGGAAGGCGTCAGTGTTGAGATTATCGATCTGCGCAGTCTCGTGCCGTTTGATTGGGACGCAATCGCGGAAACGGTGAAGAAGACAAACAAGGTGATCGTCGCGCATGAAGATTCACTCTCATGGGGCTACGGCTCCGAGATCGCCGCGCGTATCACCGATGAGTTGTTTGAGTATCTCGACGCGCCGGTCAAACGCGTCTGTGCGCTCGACACATTCGTTGCGTACGCACCGCAGCTCGAGGATGCGATCCTCCCGCAGGTGGTTGACGTTGTGAAAGCAATCACAGAGCTGAAAGAGTATTGACACTATTTAGCCACGGATGACGCGGATCAAATCCGCGGATTTAATCCGTGTCATCCGTGGTTAATACAGTGCTGTATCGATCCATTCCGTCCAAACGCCCCAATCACTGCTAAATCCCAACTATCTAAACGGCATAATTATTGCCGATTTTCGTAGGTGACTTCCCCCGTGTTCGACAATTAATCGCGATTGATTAGAAACAAAGGGAGGTACAACTGATGAAGAAGAATGTATGGGGGGCGGTGGTTCTGACACTTGCGCTCGCCGCTCTCGCACTCGGACAACAAACTACCGTTACCAAGACGGTCCAAAATCCCGACGGCACATACACAATCATTGAGTATCCTGTAAAGAAAGAAGTAATGCTTAATCTAACCCCGGTCAACGTGGCTGGAGCCAAGGGAGTGGCGACCATTCTTCGTGACGACGATGGAACGAGGATCAAACTGAACTTGACGGGCGTTCCCGCTGACACGACTGCGATGACGCTTTACGCTGTTGACGACCAGGGCGCAGTTACAGCTCTGGGACCAGTTGCCATTGCAAACGGAACAGGCACACTCGTCGCGACGACTCCGCTGTCGAAGTTCATGTTATTCGCATCGCCCGAGCCGGCAGTAACGGCTTATGACGCGAATACGAAAGTGTTCTTCAGAAGCGCCGTGCCGGAAGGCTTCACGGTTATTCCGCTACACCGTGAAGGTGATGAGAAAGTAGCGGCTGTCGGAGCGCCAGTGAGCGCGACCGCGCAGACCAATACCACCACGACGCCGGGAGCAGTAGTTCAAAATTCAAGTGGCACGACCGTGGTCATTCCGATGACGGAAACCAAAACCACTTACACGGCGCCATTGCTCAATATCCCGGCTTACAAAACAGGCGATGACACCAAAATCAAAGTCGATTTCACGGGTGCGCTAACAGGCGCGCGCGCGAACGTTTTCATCACGCCGCGGAAAGACGGACCGACTGAGGTCAAGATGCGTTTCCACGAACTGAAGGAAGCGCCCGCGGGCCAGAGCTTCATTTTGTGGGCGGTTTCGCCTGACAACAAGTACATCAGGCTAGGTCAAATTGTGAATACAGGCGGCCGGAACGAAGCTGAGATTAGATCAGAAGTTCCACTGCCGGACTTTGGTTTGATCGTGACGATGGAAAGCGCGGTTGGTGAAATTCCGGGCGGCCCGGCCATCGGAACGATTCACATTGTTCCGTAACTAAACCCGCGGAGCTGAATTCCATCCACAGGTTACGCGGACAACTTCTGCGTAATCTGTGGATTTCTGTTTCTGTGTCAAATCCTTCACAAAAAACTTCCGCCAAAGTGCCAACTTGGTTTAATATGTCGTTCGCTGAAGTTGCCCTGAGTTACTTCAGGTCTCCCGACTGGTTCTGATCGAGCCACTTCATCTTTTCATAACCGCGAGATCCCCTGTTCGTGAATCCCTTCACGCGCCGAAGTCTCCGTTTTTGTCTGGGTGTTAACGAAATGATTAAGAGAAGCTACTATCCTCGTCTGTTCCCCTTTGCATTGATTCTCCTTGTCGCCTCGTTTGGGCGTGCATCTGTGCATGCAGACGAAACTCTCCCCAATCTCGTAAAGCGAGTAAAGCCGGCTGTGGTCGCGATCGCGACTTACGACGCGAGCGGTGAAGCGTTGATGACCGGCAGCGGTTTCTTTTTGCGACCAGGCCAAGTCGTGACAAATCTGCACGTGATTCGTGGCGCAGCTCGCGCCGAGATCAAGACTCTCGACGGCAAAGGCAAGGTTTTTCCGGTAAACGGAACGCTTGCGGTCGATGAAGAAGGCGATCTCGCGTTGTTGGGTATTGACATGCCGTTGGCGAACACGACCAGAAGTACTGAGCTCGCGAAAGATCTGCCGGATGAAGGCGAAACGATCTTTGTGATCGGTAATCCGCTCAAGCTCGAAGGCTCTGTGAGCGACGGGATTGTTTCGGCAGTGCGGGAAGTGCCGAACAGTTATCGCATTATTCAGATTACGGCGCCGATCTCGCATGGAAACAGCGGCAGTCCGGTATTCAATCTGAAAGGTCAGGTGCTCGGTGTCGTGACGGTGAAAGTCACTAACGGGCAGAACATCAATCTCGCGATCGCGGCGGCGCGGGTGGCGGAGCTGAGGGCTGGAAAACTTCAGCCGCTGTCGGAGCTAGCGCTCAAAGGCAAGGGCGATGTGGCTGAGTCGCTTTACCGCTCGGGGCTCGATTCGCTCTGGCTCGGTAATTACGACAACGCTGTCGGTTACTTCGAGAACGCGGCAAACAAGAATCCGAAGCGCGCCGAGACGTGGGTTCAAGTTGGATACTGCAAGGTGAAGCAGGGCAAGAACGTGGAAGCGATTCGCGCTTACCAGCAGGCGCTGCAGCTCAAGCCCGCAGATCCGGAGATTCACAACAAGCTTGGCGATGCTTATTACTACTCGGGACGTTTGCGTGAGGCGATTGAGTCGTACACAGAGGCGGCGCGGCTGCGTCCTGATTGGGCCGAGACTTTTTACAATCTGGCGATAGCTTATTCCGAGAGCGGCAATCCCAGCATGGCCGCTCAGCAGGCCCGCACCCTGCAACGATTAGATCAAAAACTCTACGAGAAGTACCTTCGCGAAACGATGTAAACCAGCCACGGATTTCACGGATGAACACGGATTTTCTTTCAGTGTTTATCCGTGAAATCCGTGGCTTAAAATTTTACCCTGCCTGGCCAGTGAAGACGCCGGTATCAACGCTCTTCGGATTACCCAACACCACGAACCGAATATTCCTCATATACTTCTGCGAGACGCGCTGAATATCCGCGGGTGTCACGGCTGTCAGCTTCTCGAGGAAGTTGACTGAATTTCTCCAGCCACCGCCGATCAACTCATACTGCGCCAGCTCACCAGCCTGCGCGGCATTCGTCTCTTGTCCGAGGTAATACGTGGTCAGATACTGGGCCACAACCGCCTGAATATCGTCAGCGCCCACCGGCTCAGACTGCAAGCGCGCAATCTCACTCAGCATCACGCGTATCGATTGGTTCGCGTCCACGGCTGTCACATACAAACCGCCGACATTCGCCGCCTGAGTTCGTAAAAACGCATCCGGCGCGTACGACAGATTTCGCTTCACACGAACTTCTTCAAACACGCGATCGCGCAAAAGCGAGCTCGCGATACGCATCGCGTAAATGTCCGGCGACGTTAGCGACGGCGCGGTGAACAAACCCTGGATGTAGTTCGTCGGCAACTCGCGCGGCGTAACTTCCACTGTCGATTTATCAAACGCGAGCTGCGGGATCGGCTTCTGCGCGTAGCTGCCACGCGGTAACTTGCCGAAGCTCGCCGCTACGAGCCCGCGCACGTCATTCGGATTCAGATCGCCCACGATCACGAGCAACAGACGCGAAGTCTCCATCAGCTTCGTGTGATATGCGCGCAGATCGTCCGGCGTGAGTTTCGAGACCGTTTCCGGTGTGCCGTTCGTGTTGTTCACATATGGATGGCCGGCGTAAGCAACACGCTCCTGCAACTTTTGCAGGTACACGTCCGGGTTGTCCGTATCGTCACTGAGCGAGACGACCTGTCTCTGCTGCACTAACGCCACATCTTCTTTCGTAAATGACGGCCGCAGCGCGACGTCAGTAAACATTTCCCAAGAGCGATCGAAGTGCATGCGCGTGCTCGCCAGCGACAGCACCGAGTAATCGCTGTTTGAGCTGCTGCCGATCACGGTCCCCATGCGCGACAGCTCGCTGCGCATTTTTTCACGCGGAAAGTTTGCACTCGCTTCCGTCGCCGCACTGAGCATCAACGTCTCGATACCCGCGTTTTCCGCGTTAATGTTCGACGCACCGCCGCGAATAAACAATCCCGCCGCGACGGTCAAACTTCCTTCACGCCGCTTCAGCAAAACCTTCAGTCCGTTGACTTCAAACTCGCTGACCAGCGCCGCCTGCTTTGCGACGACACTGTGAACAGTCTCCTGCGATTGCGGTTGCGGTTTAGGCTGTTGAGTCGCTTGCGAATAATCCGTGCTGGCGACAAACATCATCGCGACCAGCAGTGCACTGCTGATCAGCCGGCGTAGCGATTTAGACTTACCCGATTTTTGTTCTGGCTGATTGATAAATTGGCTCATGATTATCCTGATGTTCTACTGTCCTATTAACTCTTCCGGCGTAAGCTTTACTTTGCCTTGCGCGTCGCTCGACATGAGGGCGAGACCGACGTGCGGCTTGCCCTGAATGTACGTGGTGATGTAGCGGCTGATGTCGGCACGCGACGTGGCGCGCAGCCGTGGCAGGTAACCGCGGAAGTATTCGAGTCCCGTCGACGCCCACCAGAAACTCAGCGTGTGTGTGTAGTCGCTCAGCTTCTCACGCGAATAAAGATCGTCGGCTTCGAGTAGTGCTTTGGCGCTTTCGAGCTGCTCGTCGGTGTAGTAGTCCTTGTCGTTGAAGTGGGCCACTTCTTCGTACATTGCCTTGATCGCCGCGCGTGCTTTGTCGGGAGTGGTTTGCGCGATCAGTGCGATTGGACCAACGTTGCGTTGCGTGTAGTAACTCAAGTCGACGCCGGTCACTAGACCCGTATCGACGAGATTTCTCTGAAAGCGCGAATTCGGCTGTCGCAGGATGAACGAGAAAACGTCGGCTGCGTAAGTCGCCGGATTGTCTTTACCAATCGACGGACCGTGCCAGCCGATGTTGATGATTATGTTCTGCACCGGCTGCTGAATCACAGCGCCTTCACTCTTCGCGAGCGGTGGGTGTTCGACGAGCGGAAACTCAACAAATGGATCTTTCTCACGCTTCGGCCAGTCGCCGTAAAGCTCCTGCGCCATCGCGAATACTTCCGTAGGATTCACGTCGCCGGTCAACACGAGTGCCGAGTTGTTTGGGACGTAGTAACGACCCTGAATGAGCCGCATCATGTCGGTCGTGGCGCCACCGACGGTCTCACGATTTCCGAGTGCGTTTTTGCGGCTGGGAAACTTGTAAAAGAGACGATCGTTCATCTCTCTCGCAAGATAAAAGAACGGGTTCGACTCGTTGCGATCGATCTCGCCGATCACGACCTGCTTCTCACGACCAAACTCGCGCTCGTCAAAAAGCGGATAGCGCACCGAGTCTTTCATGAACTGCATGGCGGTTCGAAGATTCGGGCTCGTCGTTGTGAAATAATAGTCAACCACTTCTTCGCGCGTGGTGCCGTTGTAAGCAATACCCTTGGAGCCGATGGCGCGCACGTAGTCTTCAGCGTTTGCGATCGCGCGGTTCTGCTTGAAGAACATGTGCTCGTAGAGGTGCGACAGGCCGTTCAGCTCGGGCGGCTCGGTGTATGAGCCGTTTCTCACCGCGAGCTCGATGGTGACGAGCGGGATCGAGTGATCTTCGAGCACGATGATCTCGAGGCCGTTCGCAAGCACCTTGCTGATCAGGTTTGCTTCCGGAAGTCGCGCCGGAGTGGCTGCAGTCGCCGTGGTTGTGGTTGGCTTCGACGAGCGTTGTTGTGGTGTGACTGGCGACAACAACGTTAGTAGAAGCAGAATGACGAGCGAACTTCGTTTCACTGATAACTCCATATGCTGGAAATTGATGTTGATAGTGGGGAAAAGGTTATCTTGGCTAAGAAGATTTGTACAGATCAGCCTAAAATCCGTGTAATCCGTGGTTAATTAACCGCGGATTACACGGATCTGTTACGGATTTTATCTCTTCACCATCGATCGGGCTTTTTGGCGGAGGGCGGTGCGATAGGGAGCGGCGTCAGAGCCAGCCGCGTTTGATAACCATTGAATGCGCGGAGTGCCGCGCGTGGTTTCGCCTGTCATCTGCATCGAGTAAGTGCGCTTGTCGTTTGGTACGAACAGGACGAGTCGCCGGAGGTTGCGGCTTTCGCTCGAATCCTTCCCTGAAAATATTAATTCGTCAAAACCGTCTTCATCAGCATCGACCAGATCAGAGCTCCAGCTCGCATGACTAAAGCCTTCGGCGTCGAGTCGTCCCTGGGCACTGAGTCGAAACTTTCCATTCTGTTTCTGAAGTAGCAGGAAGCTTGTCGTGCCTGCTTTCCGTTGATTGTTGATGGCAACAATCGCTGGTCCGGATTCGGTATCGACGATCTCCACATCACCGACCGATCCTTTCGCAAAGCGCGCGGCGATTTTGCGCGCCTGCTCGAGCGTTAACTGTTCGACCGGTTTCGGATTTTCGCGCGGTGTGGTTGCTCCGCCGGATGGAGCAGTGGAGCCGTCACGCCACAGAGCAGGAGTGAAGTGCGATTGTGACGCGGCAACAGGCAGAGCGTCGTTTGGTAATCGTGGCTCAGTCGCACTCTGGCCGCCGGTGTAACCCCAAACGAGCAGCGCACTGAAAATCGTAACGAGGATCGTCGGCGCGCCGACGCGAAACAACAAACCGCGCCCGGCATCCGCAGCCGCAACCATCGACGACATCGGATCAGCAGGAGCCACCGGACCTTCCGGCCGCAAAAGACTACGCTCTAAAAGCATCTTCGCTGTGGCTGCAGTGCGCGGTCGATCCTCCGGCCGTTTCGCAAGCAAACTATGAACTGCCAGCGCGAGTGAGCGCGGAATGTCCTGCCTCAGCCTCGGCAACGGTGGCGCGGCCGCTGTCGCCTGTTTGACTAACAACGCCGATTGCAACGGATCGATGAATGGTGGGCGACCAGCAATCATTTCATACAACAACACACCAAGACTGTAGAGGTCGCTGCGCGCGCCGACGCGTTGTCCCAAACACTGTTCCGGCGACATGTAGCGCGGCGTTCCGATCAACTGGCCCGAACCGGTGCTCGCGTGTGTCGCAGTCGATTCTGCAGACGAAGCTAAAACCTTCGCGACGCCGAAATCGAGCACACAAACGCCTCGTTTGCCGAGCAGTATGTTCGACGGTTTGAGGTCGCGATGAATGATCCCGAGCCGGTGTGCTTCTTCGAGAACGTCGCAGATCTGCGTTGCGATATCGATTGCTTGAGTAAACGAGAAACGGCCCTCGCGGGCGAGCGCCTGCGACAGAGTTTCCCCCTCGACAAACTCCATCACGATGTAGTGACGTCCGTCAGGCAGGTTTCCCGCGTCGAAAATCATCGCGGCGTTGGGGTGGCGCAACTTCGCCATCGTTCGCGCTTCGCGCAGGAAGCGATCAGAAACGTCGGCGTCAGACGCAAACTCGGGCCTGATGATTTTGACTGCGACAGGGCGTTCGAGATCGAGGTGCGTGGCAAGGTAAACAGCGCCCATGCCGCCGGTCCCGATTTTGCGCTCTATTCTAAATCTGCCAGCGATAAGTTGGGGGACATCCATACTGACCTTCCTTCGGGGTCAAAAGGTCGAATCCGCTTCAGTTTTGCGACGTGGCTGGGGGAAGAGGCCGGATAGTTTAGCATAAATCCAACCACAGATAACACGGATAAAAATCCGGATTCTAAATCCGTGTTATCCGTGGTTACTTATCAAGACCGGGATGAACGCCTGGGACATTCGGGATCCAGAACATCTGCCCGTTGATCTCCAGACTGCGCAGCCCGTGTTTCGGCAGGTCCTTCTCTTTCAAGCCGAGATACGTGAAGTGAGGCAAGTCGCTGAGCACGGTCTGAAACCAACCGTGCTTCGCCATGATCTCGCGCACGCGCGGGTTATCAAACTCGTTCACATCAAACGCCAGCATTGCGATGTGTTGCGACGCGCCTGGCGCTGCGATCGAGTAAAGGATCGACTTTGACAGATCTTTGCTGAAGTAAATGCCGGTTTTCTCGAGCTCCAACACTTCCGCGACTTGCTCTCGTAGCGACAGGCCTCGCATACGTGTTACTTGCACCTCAGTGAGCCGTCCCTGCGATAGCCAGTAATCGAGCGCGGGATCGAAGCGCGAGTTCCAGAGGCGCACGCTGTCTTCGTAGTTGCGCCGCGCGGCCTCCGCACCATCCCGCGGTGTGATGTCGAGACCTTCCTTTTGCGCATCTTTGCGTGCTTTGTTGAGGCTTTTCAGGGCTTCGGGTTGAAGCTCAATCTCGTCGTATCCGATCTGCTCAGCTTCGAAGCCGGCGTCGTCCTGGAATTTTGTTACCTGTTCTTCGGTAGTAAAGATACAGACTGGCGGCGGAGTAACTTTCTTATCTGCGACGTAGATCGCGCCGTATTCTTCGAGAATGCGCCGTGAGACTGGATCGGCGGGCGGACAAACCGTCTCGATCTTTATTTTACGTTTCTTGAGGGCCTTCGCGAGGGCTTCGTAAAAAGGAGTTGGTTCGGTTGACATGTTTTCCGGTACTGATATCACCCCACTCGCAATAGATGGACAGACTATGAGGAGAATCAGGCTAGTCAGTACACAAATTACTCGTCTGGAACTCAGGCGACCCTCCAAAGCGCAGAGATGATAGTGGCGGCCGAATGAGACGGTCAACAGGAGCCCAACTGTGCTAGGCTCCGTCGGAAATGAAAAGCGCGGATTTGTTTACGGAATTGACGGCGATGTACAGCAAGCACGGGTGGCAATTGCGGAGTGTGCTGCTGCGCCCTGAGACGCGCGTCGAGCTTCAACTTCCTGAGAATCTGCCGGTTAAAGAGGCGACGTTTGATGCGCTGTGGTTTTCGCGTCCTTCGCATGACGATCGCGAGGCGTGGGAGTTAAGACTCCTGGCTCAAACGCAATATGCGTTGTTTGAAACGTTTGAAGCTGATGAAACAGAAGAAGAACGCGATGATATGAAATTGGAGATGGAAGCGCGGCTCCGAGAATATTTGGCCACGGATAAACCCGGATAAAAACGTGGATTTACTGCTTGCCCATCTTCACCGGAATCTCGAGCTTCTGCACCGGATCGCTTTCGTTTTCACCCTTGCGCACGATGCTTAACTTCACTGTGCTGTAAGGTAGAGCGCGGCGCACGCGCATCAGAAACTCTTCACTCGTCCGAATCGGAATACCATCGAAAGCCGTGACGATGTCGCCTTCCTTTACTCCCGCGAGATCTGCCGGGCGGCTGCGCAAGATCGTTCCGAGCTTGACGCCGTAGGTATTCGTTCCCGGAACCTGCACTCTCTCTGCGTCCCCATCTTCGTAACCGAAGTGAGCGCGTCCTTCCGGTCGACGTTCAAACTCGCGAGTCAATCGCCTGTTCTCATCCTGCGAGATCGTCGTCAACTTGGCCGTCTTCTTCTGACCGTCCCGGATGTATTCAATATCAACTGTTTTCCCGGGCGGCGTTTTCTCCATCAGCTCTTCGACCTGATCCTCGTTTTGAATTGGTTGACCGTCAAAGCTGAGAAGCACGTCTCCGCCGACGAGCCCCGCCTGATCCGCGGGTCCGCCCGGTGTGGTGACGGCTTCGAACATCACGCCCTGGTCTGTGTTATTGAAGTCGTCAATGCCGATGTAAGACTTGACGACGGGGGTACGCGTCACGAGGTTCGTGCTCCTGCGCAGCGGAGCAATCAACGCTGTGAACCCAGCAGCCCCGACGAAGAACACTAGCAGCCCGATAAAGATCCACGACATGCCGCTAAGGCGACGTTTCTTTTTCGAAAGCGCGGCGGAGTCAGCGACCGGAGGAGTGTACTGACTTCCGGTGTAGCCACCTGTGCTTCCAGTCAGTCGAAACCCGCAATTCCGGCAAAAGCGCAGCTCCGCCGGCATCGTCGAATGGCAGTTTGAACAAATTGTTTCAGCAACCTGCGACATAGCGGATCCACCTATTCCGGGAATCTAAACGAAGAATACACGGCCAGGGTCTATACGCCAAATAATGTTTTCCGGTTGCATCCGGGCTACTTCGTTAGACTTTGTGACCACGCAAAGGCAATAATGCAGGATATCCGGGAGGTTCTTATTGTGGAAATTACCAAGGCACTTGCAGCTCTACAACCCCTTTATGGCAAGGACAACGTGGAGATCATCACGACTGATGGCAGGCGAGTGCGCGGGACGGTTAGAAGCATGAAGACCACCCAGGCTCTCACCACGCCCAGCGTAAAGATGGAGATAGCAAACGGGCAGATCGTGAAGATTCCGTTCCCGACCATTGCGGAGATTAAGGATCACAACGTCAGCACTTAATTTTCGGTTTTCGGTGGTATTGGCGTATAGTACGCCGGTTTATGCCTTTGCCCCTCAGCATTGACGATTTCGGGTCACGCCTCGCCAGCGTCTGGTCTGAGCTCCGTCCCGCCACCCGTGGGCTCATCGAACGAGCGTTACAAGCCGCCTCAAGTGGAACTCAAACACCTCGAAATTTTCAATACGACGCGCGCGCCGATCTCGAGCTCAGCCGCTTTCTCGCCGCCCTCGACGCTGAGAAGAACGGCAAACTGAAATCCATCGCGGACACGTGCGCCGCAGTTCTTCTCGAGAAAACGGAATCAGCCGAGGTGTTTGCGCAACTCGTCCGTCGTGCTGAAACGCAAAGAGACTATCGCCGCATCGACATCCTTGCTGACGCACTGACGGCGCGTTTTCCGCCCAGCGAGATCTGCGAGCTCGCGCGCTCTGAAGATACGATCGTCCGTGAGCTCGCGAACGAAGCACTCGCTCGCTGCCCCGTTTCGGTGCTAACCGCATTGCTGAACGATCCGGTTGATGCAGAAACAGCTCGCGCCGCTCTACGAAGACAAGTTATCGAATATGGATCAGAGGAAGCCCGCCTGATCTCGAACGCGCTCGATCAAGCCGACGAGCTGTAGTACACAAAAAGCCATCCACAGATTACGCAGATTGTTTTATGGAATCTGTGTAATCTGTGGATGGTTTTACTGACTTATCTGATGAAGACGCTCGACGACCTGGTCGATGAGCCAGTTTGGAGTGGAAGCGCCCGCGGTTACACCGACTTTCTTCACTTCCTGCAAATCAGCCGGATTGATTTCGGCAGGGGTCTCGATCAGAAAACTCTTCGCGCACTGTTCCTGGCAGACTGCGAGCAGCTTAACGCTGTTTGATGAATGACGGCCGCCGATCACATAGAAGGCATCGACCTGACCGGCGAGTGCACGCGCGGCATCCTGTCGATCGCGCGTCGCCGAACAGATCGTGTTGATGACTTGCGGCTCGGTATCGGCTTTCTCGCGAACTGCTTCCGCCACGTCTAAAAACGTCTGTAGCTTGATCGTCGTTTGCGAAACGACTAACGGTGAACGCAGCTTTGGAAGCGTTGCTACTTCACTGGCATCGCGTACGACGTAAGTATTGTTTGGTGCATAACCAACAACGCCGATCATCTCCGGATGATCCGGATTACCCGCAACTACAACATCGCGTCCCTGGCGCGCGGCGCGTTCGGCGAGGTGCTGCACGCGAGTCACAAACGGGCACGTCGCATCGATCACTTTCGCCGCTCGTTGCTCGAGCTCGTGTTGTACTTGTGGCGTGACTCCGTGCGCGCGAATCACCGCGATCGTGTCAGCATCAGCTTCGTCAGGAGAGTCGATCGTCGAAACGCCGCGGGCGCCGAGTCGCTCCATCTCCTGCGCGTTGTGGATGAGTGGTCCAAGTGAGCGAATCGGGCGCGCGCCTTCTTCAACTACTTCTTCGACCATCTCGACAGCACGCTCGACGCCGAAGCAAAAACCGAATTCCTCTGCGAGTAGGACTTCCATGTTATTGAGCTGCCTGCGAGGACCGCTGCCGGGCCTTCTCGCGCCACTCCTCTCTCAGCTTGTCGCCGCCCGCGACGCGGTCGTCAATCCAGTCCATCTCCCAACGAAGCGCATTCGTAAGCGTGCCCAGCAAGGCTTTCTTAACCCCCGCCACGGAGTGCGCAATGTTTTTGGGCATAATTGCGTATGTACAATCCTCGATCTGTCGCAAACCGCCTAAAACGGCCGCTGCAACGTCACGAATTGGGTCCCGATCTTCTGCCATATTAAACCTCCAACCTCGATTGGCATTCTAGCACCATCTGCTTTACGGGTGCACGAAGGGGGTAGTTTCACGCAAAGACGCAAAGATCGCAAAGACGCAAAGGCGGGTCAAATCCCTCGTGCGCGTCCGAAGCTTTTGACCCGCCTTTGCGTCTTTGCGATCTTTGCGTCTTTGCGTGAAAAACTACTTAGGTCGGCAGGCCGTTCCGGGCGATTGATTCCATGAGATTGCAGAAGCGATCGAGCTCGCCAAGAGTTGTGTAGACGTTCGGCGTGATGCGGATGCCTTTGAATTCCTCGTGCACGATCGGAGTTGTGAAGACGCGGTGCTTGTTGAAGAGATAACTCCCGATCGCCGTGGGATCGATCCCGGCAATATTCACATTCGCGATCGCACATGACTGGTCCGGATCGAACGATGTATTAAAGCTGACTTTCGGCACGTCTTTAAGACGGTTCATCCAGTAACGCGATAAGTAACGGAGTCGCGCTTCTTTGCGTTTTCCGCCGATCCCGTTGTGGAACAGTAACGCTTCACCGATCGCGAGCCGCGGCGCCGCTGAGTGTGTACCGATCTCTTCAAACTTGCGAATGTCGCTTGCCTGTTTCGACTCCGCCGCCATCAACGGCCAGAGCTTCTCAATCTTATCGCGCTTGACGTAAAGCAGCCCCGTTCCCTTCGGCGCGTAGAGCCACTTGTGCAAACTCGTCCCGAAGTAGTCGCAGCCGAGATCTTTCTGTTTGAAGTCAAACTGTGCATACGAATGCGCGCCGTCGACGATCGTCTCGATGCCCTTCGCACGCGCCAGATCGCAGATTGCTTTCACGGGCGTGATCTGGCCCGTGATGTTCACCTGGTGCGAAACGAGAATCAGCTTTGTTCGACTCGTGATGCCCTTTTCAAACGCCGCGGTGATCTCGTTGAGATTTTTCGGCGGGATGGGGATTTGGACCATCTTGAGTACGAGACCTTCGCGACGCTCGCGCTGTCGCAGCGTGGTCAGCATGCGCGGGTAGTCTTGGGTGGTGGTGAGTATCTCGTCACCGGGTTTGAAGTCCATTCCCATCAGAAGGATCTCGAGTGACTCGGACGCATTGCGCGTGATTGCGATCTCTTCGCGGTCAACACCAAACATCTCCGCGAGTCCGGTGCGAATCGTTTCGGACTGTGGCTCGAGTAGTTGCCACATCGTGTAAGCGGTTGCGTCTTCCTGCTGCCAGATGTAACGCACGAGCGCTTCCGTGACGATGCGCGGGCTCGGCGAGACACCGCCGTTGTTGAGATTCACGATGCCGCGTGTGACGGTGAACGAGTTTTGTATGACGAACCAGTAGTCTTCATCCATCGCCACCTGCTCGGGCGTGAGGTGGGCCACACTGCGCGTTGCTGCTTCGACTTCTTTCAGTAGCGCGCCAATGCTCGGCGTCGTGAGTGCAGCGAGACCGAGACTCTTGCCGGTCAGTGAGAGGAAGTCGCGACGTGTTTTCATGATGATCCTGTCTATTAAGGCGCCGCATAACCACGCGGCACAATTAGTTTCCGTTTTTCACCAGACGTTGGGATCAATTCTACCTCGACTTTGCGAAAATCCTTTTTCACATCGTTCGTCGACTGATAAGTAATTTGAAATTGTCCATCCAGGTCATGAACGATCTGAGCGATCGACTGGCCCAGCTCGGAGTTGTCTCTGGGAAAGAACACACGGCCGCCAGTCTCTTCGGCAAGTGTAGTCAAAAGTTTTATGGCCCGCGCTCGATTACCTGCACGAGCGGTACTGGTGGGTTTATCCTGGAGATCCAAAATCAAGCCCACGACGAAGATTTGGACTCTTTCCTTATGCAGGACTGTGAGCAGTTTCTCCACATTGTAGTAACTGTTGCGATCCTCGCCATCGGTAAAGACTACCAGCGCCTTGCGCCGATCTGAGTTGCGATTGTGACCTGCTATGTGCTCCGCGCCCATATAGACCGCATCAATGACCGCTGATTGCCCGCCCTCCACATATATCGACTCGATTGCGCTCGTTAAGAGCTTCTGATCGCTGGTGAAGTCGTGCACCGTCTCGATCTTGTCACTGCTTATGAACCGCTCAAGAAAGATCTCATCTTTGGGCTCGCGATTAACAATAATGAGCTTGGCGCCTTTTATAACTGGCTCAAGATAGCGGCGGACCGAGCCGGAGGCATCGATAGCAATTCCCAGGTCAACCGGCCTTACATCTGCATCGACGCTCAATACGGTTTGCTCAACCTTATCTTCCAGTACGCGAAAATCGTCTTTGCTAATCGCATTGAGAGACTTGTCGTTCGAGTCGGTTACAATCAGACTCAGTTGAACGGTTGGACCAGCAGGTTTCGTGGTAGGCGGAGTTGGCTCCTGTGCGAGAAGCATGGAGCTCAGCACCAGCACGATGATCGCTGCTTTAATGATCAAGTTAGGTCGCCTCATGAACAATCTCGCCATTGATCACAGTCATCACGCAGCGCGTCTTAAGTATTTCGAGCTCGGGGATGGTCATGATGTCGGCAGAGAGGATCGTTAAGTCTGCCAGTTTCCCAACCTCTATCGTGCCGCGCAGTTTGTCTTCAAACGCCGCATACGCGGGCCAGATCGTGAACATCTTGAGCGCTTGCTCGCGAGTTACCGCTTCTTCGGGATGCCAGCCTTCGCCGGAAAATCCTTTCTGATCCTTGCGCGCAACCGCCGCGTAAAACTCGATCATCGGCTCGCCACGCTCGACTGGCGCATCGGATCCGCCGGGAACAACCACGCCCGACTTGATGAAACTCTCCCACGCATAAGCACCAGCCAGACGAGGAATACCGAGACGGCTCGGCGCAAAGAAGAGATCGCCAATCGCGTGCGACGGCTGCATCGACGGAATGATTCCGAGCTTCGCGAAACGCGGAATGTCAGCCGGATTGACGATCTGCGCATGCTCGACGCGCCAACGCGGCTGCGCAACTTTTCTCTCGCTTGCCGGCACGACTTTGAGAGCCGTCTCGTACTCGTCGAGTATGAAACGATTCGCACGGTCGCCGATCGCATGTGTCTCGACTTGAATGCCTTTCTTCAAAGCGTCGATCAGCATCGGTCGCAAGTCTTCGGCTTTGACAGTTAGAAATCCGGAAGTGTCGGGTGCGTCTGAGTATGGTCCAAGCAGCGCCGCGCCACGTGAGCCGAGTGCGCCGTCCGAAACGACCTTGATCGTTCTGACGGTTAGCCGATTTCCAAACTCGCCGATGATTGGGCCTTCGTTGAGCAGGCGATTGGCTTGCGGGCCTGGTCCATAAACGGCTTTGTAGATCCGAAGCTTGAGCGTGCCCGCGGCGTAGAGTTTTTTGAAGATGTCGACGTCTCCGTAATCGCCGCCCGCGTCCTGTACCTGAGTCCAGCCAAGCTCGACGTCGCGTTTCGCGCCGAGCACGACCTCGCGCTCGTCGTCTTCTTTGGTTGTTGGCGGCACGCGGCGACGAACGAGGCCCTGCGCGGCGTCGAGCAACATGCCGTTGGGTTCGCCGGTCTGTTTGTCTTTCGAGATCTCGCCGCCGAATGGATTCGCAGTGGTTTTGTCGACATTCGCGAGTTTTAGCGCGGCGCTGTTTGCGACGGCACCGTGGCCGTCAGCGCGTCCGAGGATTACGGGATTGTTTGGAGAGACTTTGTCGAGGTCCCAGCGCGTCGGAAACACCGGTGGTTGCCAGTGCGTCTCGATCCAGCCGCGGCCTGTGACCCATTCGCCGGGCTTTGCCTGATCGACGCGCGCTTTCACTTTCGCGAGCAAGTCTTCGAGACTCGTGGTGCCTTCGAGATTCAGTGTCATCTCGCGCTGGCCGACACCGGAGAGGTGCTGGTGCGCGTCAGTGAAGCCCGGCAGCACTGTATTGCCTTTCAGATCGACGACGCGCGTGCTTGGGCCAACGAGCTTCTGCGCGGCTGCGTTCGTGCCGACGAAAACGATTTTGTCAGCCTTGACGGCGATCGCCTGGGCCTTAGGTGTCTTGTCGTTTGCGGTGTAGACGTTGCCGTTTTTGAAGACGATGTCGGCTGACTCAGCGCGCTGCGGCGGAAGTCCCAAACTCAGTAGCAGGACACTCAATAGCAAAACCAGGAGTTTCATTGTTTCCTCTTGTAAGAGATTCAGGTGGCGTGCGGGAGCGTTATATCACGATTCGGTTCTTCTCTGTGAAACCTCTGTGTTCTCTGTGCCTCTGTGGTGGTTTGCACGTTTTTAACCACAGAGACACAGAGAACACAGAGGTTTCACAGAGAAGAACCCAAAAGAAATTGATCTAGCTCTGACTTAGTGGGGAGGGCGGTGCGGGCGCCGAGGGCACTGCACTTCATTGCGGCGACGGCATTGCCGAGTTTCAGGCTCGTTTCGAGATCTTCGCCGTTGAGAAAGCCGTAGAGAAAACCGGCGTGAAAGGCGTCGCCTGCGCCGGTTGTGTCGCGGCAACCGCCCGGCGCTGCGAAGCCAGGAGATTCGATGAATTGACCTTCGTGATAAATTACGGCGCCGTCCGCACCGATCGTCATACCCACCAGCGTACAACCATAACGGTTCTTCAACTCAACGAGTGCTTCGCGGTGATCATGGATTCCAGTCACGCGACGCGGAAACTCTTTCGAGCCGATCATGATGTCGATCAACGGCAGCAGCTCGGGCAAGCCGTCGTAAACGTTGTCGATATCAGCCGAAATGATCGTGCCTGTTTCACGTGCAACCTGAGCAACGCGCGCACACGCCGGCGGATCGTGACCGTCGAGATGCAAAACCTTTCCTAATTCGCCAAACTCAGCCGGCGCCTCTTCAGCGGCGTAGGCGAGTTTCTCGTCGCGATCCCAAACGATTGTCCGCTCGCCGCTGCGCACGTCGATCGTAATGAACGCGACCTGGTTCTTTGCGCCTTCGACGATCTCAGCGAAGTCGATGTTGACGTCTTCGTCTTTCATCGTTTGGAATCCGAAGATACCTTCCGGATCCGAGCCGAACCTTCCGGCGTATGCAGTCTTCAAACCCAGACGACGCAGCGCCACCATCGCCGTCGCTGTTTGACCGCCGGCGGACTGCTTGTGATCGAGCAGCCGCATCTTTGTATCAAACGCGGGATACTCCGGCACCACGATCAGGTGGTCGACGGCGTTTAGCCCGAAGCCGACGGCGTCAAACGGTTTGTCTCGTGGGAGCGTAAGTGGAAAATGCATTACCTCAGTTAAAATAGCATCCAAACATCGTGAATATTGAGGAGAAATTAAAAGAAGTCCCGACCTCGCCCGGCGTTTACCTGCACAAAGATGCGGCGGGGAAGGTGATTTATGTCGGCAAGGCGAAGAACCTGCGCAGCCGCGTCCGCTCGTATTTTCGCGCGCGGCCGTTCGACCGGAAGACGGACGCGCTCGTCGGTCAGATCGCCGATCTCGAGTTCATCGTTACCGACAACGAAGTCGAAGCATTAATACTCGAAGCGTCGCTCGTCAAACAGCACAAGCCGCGTTACAACATCAAGCTTCAGGACGACAAGTCGTACCCGCACCTGAAGCTTACGATCAACGAGCCGTTTCCGAAGGTCGTGATCACGCGCCGTATTCAACGCGATGGCGCGCTGTATTTCGGTCCGTTCCTGCCGGCCAGTCTCGCGCGCCGGACTATTGACTTAATTAACCGGACGTTTCAACTGCGCACGTGCGACATCGAGATTGACGGCAAAGCGCCGCGGCCGTGTCTCGAGTATCACATCAAACGCTGCCTCGGCCCGTGCGTCAAGGGACTATGCACGCCGGAACAATACCAGGAAGCTGTGCGCGACGTTCGTCTGTTGCTTGAAGGACGTAACAGGGAGCTCGCGGATGAGCTCGAGTCGCGCATGTTGGAAGCATCTGACGCGACGCGCTACGAGCTCGCGGCGAAGTATCGAGACCTTCGCAAGACGGTGATCAGGTTGTCGGATCAGCAGAAGATGGCCACGACTTCCGAAAGCGACGTCGACATCTTTGGCTACTACCGCGAAGGACAACGTCTCGCGCTGCAGCTCTTCACGATGCGCGAGGGAAACATTGTCGGGCGTCGCGAGTTTTTCTGGGAAGACTTGCCTGAAGACGCTTTCGATCCGGCTGAGTTTTTGAGCGATGTGTTGTCGCAGTATTACGCGTCAGACTACGTACCACGCGAGATCTACGTGCCCGTGGATTTCAGCGATCGCGAACTGCTCGAGAAAGCGCTTACGAAACGTAAAGGCCGGCGCGTGAAAATCTACGATCCGCAACGCGGCGAGAAGCGCGACATGATCGATCTTGTAGACAAGAACGCAAAGCTCGCGTTTGAGCAGCGCTTCCGGATTCTCAAACCTGACATGAAACTCGTGCTCGAGGAGTTGCAGGAAACGCTCGAGCTGCCGCATTTTCCGGCGCGGATCGAGTCGTTTGATATCTCGCACATTCAGGGTGCGGAGAATGTCGCGGGCATGGTCGTGTGCGACAACGGCAAGATGAATCGTTCCGAGTACCGGAAGTTCAGGATCAGAAGTGTTGAAGGCGCAAACGATGTTGCGTCGATGAATGAGGTGGTGACGCGGCGTTATCGTCGCTTGCTCGAAGAAGGAAAGCCGCTGCCGGATCTGATCATGATTGACGGTGGCAAAGCGCAGTTGAATGCAGCGGCGAGCGCGATGAGTGAGCTCGGACTCGAAGCGATTCCGATGGTCGGCATCGTCAAGCCGCCGCAACGCCACAACGATGTCGCGTATCTGTTGATGAAGGGTCGTGAGGACGAGCCGATTTATCTCGATTCACACTCGTTGATATTGCGTCTACTGCAAATGATCCGCGACGAGACGCATCGCTTCGCAGTCACTTATCATCGGAAGCGCCGCGAGCTACGCGACTTCACTTCCGAGCTGACAGCTATTCCGGGTGTTGGAGATAAACGAAAAGGAAGACTGCTCCGGCACTTCGGATCGATACAGAGAATCTCACGCGCAGGAGTTTCGGAGCTAACGCCTTTCGTTGGCAGAAAGACCGCGGAAGAGATCGCAGAACACTTCGAGCGCCAGCGAATGCTCGCGAACACGGCTACAGATTATACGAATTCATGACCCAGGTGGCGGTTCGATCCCGCCCCGACGAAATTGAATCCAAAGAACCTAAATCTTAAATCCTTGAATCTCAAAAATATTTTGATTTTCGCCACCCTTGGTATAGAGTAGCGCGGAATTATTCGTCACTGCGACTTAAACCTCCAAGGCCTCGCGTCATGAATAACCTGTATGCAAAACCGAACTGGTATCAAAAGAGGTTAGCATGAGAATTCATCGTGTTGTCGGCATTCTGATCATTATTTTGATCGTGGCCGCTATTTGCACCCTAGTAGCGCATCAGCAGCAGCGGGTCGCTCATTATTTTCAAACCACTCGCAGCAAGAACATAGCGGAAGACGTTCAACAAGCTAAACAGAAAGGCTTGTCTGAAATCCACATACCGATACCTAAAGTGACGGGACCCGAAGCTACTAGCATTGACACTATGCTACTGGCCGATTCGGCGATTGTTGCGAAGCTAGTTGACAAAGAATCTACGTTTTATGATGAGAGTAAGAGCGCTGTAGTAACGTGGCTCCGTTTCGAGGTTTCGAGTCACATTGCCGGACCACCCATACCTAATTTGCCCCTTCCGTCAAATGCTCCGGACCGATTAACGAAGATTGCTGCGCAACCGAATTTCCTCGTTCGAGTTTACGGCGGAACCATACACGAAGGCGGCGTCAAAGTCGTCAGCGACAGCCCACTTTCAGAACTGTCTGTCGGTGCAAACTTTGTTCTCTTCGTTTTCTTTGACCGAGATGCCACAGAAACACTGGCTGGTCTCAATTACGGACCACAAAGTGTTATCGAGGTCGATGAAACTGGCATGGTGCACACGCTGTCCGCAATGCCGAGCGACGCAGTCAGTCGATTTATTACTGAGAACCAGATAAGTAATGTAACGGCGCTTACATCAGCGTTGAGAGCGCGCGCTAAAGATCTCGGTCGTTAGAAATTGTGAGATAGGAAATAAATCCTCATGCACCAAGGGAACCTCAAAAACACTCGGCTGTTTGCAGGTATTCTTCTGCTCATCTTTGCTTGGCAAAATGTTAACGGCGACTGCCCGCCTTGCTACACTGATTTAAGCACCCTCGCCGGTCACGGCGCGGCACCCGATGGTTCAGGGCGCCGCGTAATCAATATCTATATTGATAGTTCGTGGGATCAGAGTCCGGGTGTTACAAATGCCAATATCTGGAACGCCGTAACTACTGCGGCAACCAAATGGAATAATGCTACGGATCAATGGGGAAACCGAACGGCTTACTATTTCAAAGTGAATCAAGCCGATGGACTCAGCCAAGCAGATTTTGTCGTCAAGAAGGGCAATTTGAGCGGCGCTACTGCTGTCACTGATCTCGGCCACTACCCGTATGTAATCACCGTCGATGCTCATTTGGCCACCGATGTTTCTACCGACAGTGCGAGCGGAAGTATCGCGCACGAATACGCCCATGGCATTGGCGTAGGCGAAGCAAACACCTATTCTGGCTGCGGGAACTCGACCTCCATAATGCGAGCGGCCAATCCCGATTACACTGTTATAGTTAGTAATGTACAGTCAATTGATGTTGTTGCAGCAAACACGAATTTCAGTAGCCCTTCAGCATGCGGTTATTCAAAATACAATCAGAACGTTCAGCCGGTCGAGGGAGCGCAAGGGAGTGGATTTTGTATCAACACCTGTCCGAGCAACGGCCGCTACCATCAAGAGCCATACCCGGATTGCACTTGCGTCTATGATCGCCAGTACGGAGCCGGCGCGCTCGGCGATAGCCCGATTATCATTGATACTCTAGGCAATGGCTTCGACCTTACGGATGCAGCCCGCGGCGTTAATTTTGATCTGAACACTGACGGAGTAAGCGAGCAGATCGCTTGGACAGCGCCGGACTCAGATGAAGGATTTCTGGCGCTTGACCGAAACGGCAACGGCACGATCGATGATGGCAGTGAGTTGTTCGGCAATTTCACGATGCAAACAGATCCGCCGCCCGGTATTTTTCGTAACGGTTTTCTTGCCCTTGCGGAATACGACAAGCCACAAAACGGAGGAAACGGCGACGGCGTCATTAATGGCAACGATGCGATCTATTCATCCCTACGTCTCTGGCTAGACACAAATCACAATGGCATTTCCGAACCAGCGGAACTGCGCAGGCCCTCGGATCTCCATGTGGATTCAATTTCGCTGGATTTCAAAGAGTCAGGTCGAACAGATCGCTACGGGAATCAGTTCCGCTATCGTGCGAAGGTTAACGGTAATCGTTGGGCGTGGGATGTGTTCTTTGTAGCACCATAGACGGAATTGGCTGTCCTATTTTGACGGCGTCGACGAACCGTCATCGACTGGAAACACGTTGGCCAGTAAACGTGGGTGGTTAGTGAAGTAGGGTTACCATTCTCGGTGTCCCTACCGCGGTTAAGGTAGGATCTAAGTCCCCTGACCCTTTACCCCACTAAACTCATAAGTCAGATAAAGCTTCAATGATCCATCGAGGATCTCGGCGCGGACGTCTTTCGCGCGTGCTTTGACGGCGCCGTTGCTCGCCTTCACCGGAATCTGCAACGACAACTGCGGCTCACTCACGAGCACGAGTGGATTCACCTTCTGGTTGATCGCGCCCTGCACAAACACTGTGACGAAGTTGTTTGCGATCGGGTTCACACCTTCGAGGTTCACGCCTTCGACGTCCACATATCCGTAAACCGTCTGCTTCTCCTGATCGAAAGACAACCTGATCTTGTTCTGCGCCCAACCTTTGAACTGCATACAACTGCCGGCGAGGTTGTAGCTTCCCGTAAACGCCATCGGTGCATAAACGTTGCCACTGCGAAACTGCACGCCGGTCTTCACGCCGCTGCCTTCGGCGAGGAGTGTAATCGAGTTCGTGCATCCGCCTTGAAACAACGCCGGCTCGATTCGCTCGTCACCATTTCGCGATTGCCCGAGTTGGAACGTCGGCGTGCCGAGTCCGCTGAACGTCGTCGCGAGCACCGCGTCGATAAAACTCTGCTCCAACGAGATCACAACAGCGCCCGGTTGATTTCCATTCTGGTCAGGCGGCTTGATCGCCTGACCTGGCGCGGACTTCGCCGGCGGCGTGCCGAGAAAAAACACAGCAGCACCGCCGCCGAGCAATATTCCAACAAGGAGAATGGCTACGTATCTCATGTTATTACCTTAACTATCTCGGGCTTGGACTGGTCGCCGGTGACACAGTCGGGGAAGGCGAAGACGAAGGGGGCTGAGGCGTTGTGTTCATGTTCTGCAAAAGCGTTCTGAGCACTGCCGCAACCGTGTTTGTCACTGCGTTAACTTGCGCGCGCACCTGCTGCTCCGAAACCTTGGTCATGCCCGTTGGTATTTCGAAAAGACTCGGATCGGGATTCGTTTGAATGTCGCGCAGCTCCGCGACGACCTTCGCGCCTTTAACTCCCTGTACATTACCACTCGCTTCGCTGAAAAGTTCCGCGCGCAGCGGCAATCCCGTGTCTTTGTCGACGTAGATAAACGATTCTGTATGGACTTCGCCAGCCGATGTTTGCGTTTGCGAAGTTCGCGCGTAGCGATATTTCAGCGCTGTTCGACCGGCCTGTTGTTCTTCGCCGACGAATTGGATGCCCTGAAGTTTTTCGAGGTACGCCACGAGTTGACCAGGCGTCATCAGCTTCTGAATTTGAAAGCCCGTGGCTTCCGGTGTCAGCTCTGCATACTGCTTTCGCGCGGGCGCGATGCCGTATTGAACGCCGGCCTTCTCCAGGTAGATTAGATCCGAACCGTCTGGAAGTTTGAAAGAGAGTCGACGATCGGCGCCGCTCTTCGCAACGTCGGCGGAGAGAGTCGGGATGCCGATGGCTTTGTCTCCACCTTCAGTTTCGGCCGTGAAGACAATCGTAGCCTTGTAGGCGTCCGGCTCACGCGCCGACAATGTTGATGGCGCGGTGTTGGCGTTGATGTTCGTGTTGGCGGCGACGTTGGCATTAACGTTGGTGTTGATGTTGGTGTTCACATTGGCATTCGCAACTGGACCACGCGCACAACCACTCGCTGCAATAACGAATACTGAGATAGCTAATACGAGCATAAAGACCGGCGGTCTGACGTCGGTGTGTTTCATATGGCATTCTCCGAATAGTTCGCGCTCGCGCGCGACGTTACTTACAGGGGGTGTTTAAGAAGGGAAGGTTCATAAGATAACAGGATTCACAGGATTTACAAGATCTGGTAAAAGACAAACATGAAAAACATACTGGTCCTGCTGCTTCTCGGCTTTGCCCTTTCACTTTGCAACCTCGCCGGCAAGTTCAAGAACTCCAACTCGACGACTTCTGGTCCATCCGCGTCAGGCGGCGGCACCGCGCGCTCCGGTGAGCACGGGCAAGCGACAGCCGCGCAAACAGCGGCGCTCTCAGGCGGTAAAGACGTGAAGTGGGACCGTCAGGGTATGTCGTTTACGGTGCCACCAACCTGGACCGAGCTTGAAAATGAATCGAAGTCGTTTGTCTGGCGTTCGCCTGGCGGCAGTGATGGCGCGACGTTGAATGTGAATATCTCGCCGATGGGTGCGGATTTCCCGGCCGATGCGAGTATTCAGGCGTTTTACGATGGCGCGAAGACGCGCGCGCAGAATGGTGAAGTCGACGAAGTGAAGTGGGTCGAGATTGATGGCCTGACGGGTGTGCAGTTTCGCGAAGCGAATCCCGAAAAGCCCGACGACTTCCGCCGTCTGCAATGGCTCGCGTATCGGAAGTATCTAGGGCAGGTACAGATGATCAACCTGATGCTCGCCACCTCCGGCAAAGGCTACGAGCAGCACAAAGACGCTATGTATGGCATCCTCTACTCAACCAAGATCACGCATTAACCGAAATTAGCTGCCATGTGCGGCAAAGTGCCCCACAAAGATTTACGTTGACATACCCTCCCAATTAGGCTAACTGTGCCTTCGAGTTACCGGCCTCTGCAGTTCTATCTCCCACATCCGAATGAACAAAGACTGGGAACTGTCACAGGAAGATTTTGATGCGTTGCTTGATTGGCTTGATCTCGATCGGGAACAAGCCGCCCTCAAGTACGAGAAAATTCGGCGCAGCCTTATCAAAATCTTCACCGGGCGCGGGTGCTTTGAGCCCGAAGACCTCGCCGACGAAACCATCAATCGCGTCACCAGCAAGCTCAAAGAGATCGAAAAAGAATTTAGCGGCGACCGCACCCGCTACTTCTTCGGCGTCGCTAACAAAGTTCATCTCGAACACCTGAGGCGGAAACTTCCTCAGCCCGCGCCGCTTCCGAGCGCCGATCCAGACCGGATCGAGCTGGAATATAACTGCCTCGAACGCTGTATCGAGCGCCTAAGCAAGGAGCATCGCGAGCTGCTGCTGAGGTATCACGGCGCCGACGGCCCCGCAGAAACTGAACATCGTCGAGCCCTCGCAGAAGAGCTCGGAATCGCCCCAAATGCTTTGCGTATTCGCGTTTTTCGTATTCGGTTGGCCCTGAAACAGTGTGTGGAAAAGTGTATCGAGCGCTCAGATGGATGAAATAAGTGGCGCTCTAAAGTCATTAAGATCAGAAGTACCTGTTGCCGGAGACACAATTTGAATCTCACCGCTGACAAACAAGAGATAAGAAGCTACTTGTTGGGCGATTTGGATGACGATCGCAAAACGCAGTTGGAAGAGCGAATTCTTTCTGCGCCCGAGACTTACGAAGAAGTTTTGCTCGTTGAAGAAGAATTGATTGATCAATACGTAGCCGGCGGTCTGTCTGAGCTCGAGCGACAGCAATTTGAGACTCACTTTCTGATTACCGCCGAACGTCAAAAGAACCTGCGCTTCGGGAAATTGCTGAAACGCTATGTAAACTCCCATTCGTTTCCCGTCGCGCAACAAAATATGCCTCACGTCGAAAAAGGCGCTCCCGCCCAAAAATCTTTCAACCGCTCTATGTTGCCTGCCACTGGCAGACCAGTGATGGTGTTTGGCCTCGCAGGCGTAGTTTTGCTCGGTGTAGCTCTGTTGTGCTGGTTAGGCTACCGAAGACCGCCATCACGTTTGGCCCAGCGACGTGCCGAGCCGGTAGTTGTGGTCACGCTTGCGCCCGCTGCTGCGCCGCGCGTGAACGTTCCGCCAAAAGGGTACGACTTAAAACTTGAGCTCGAGCTCGCGAACCCGAGTTTTCGAAACTACAAGTCTGAGTTGTTCCGGGAAAACAAGTCAGTGCAGACGCGTGGTGAGCTAAGAGTCGAACCCAAGGGCGAGCAGTATATTGTTCCGGTGACTATCACTGGAGAGATGCTGAGTCCGGGCCATTATGAACTGAAGTTGAGTGGTGTGTCGGAGTCGGGCGCCAATGAGTTTATCGACAAATATTCTTTCCGTGTAATCGAGTAAGTCCTCACTAACCACCGCCTAAAAATATTTCTGAAATGTTTGACCCGCTAAAGTCATATCCATTGAAGCGTCGCATTGATAAAAACACCCCACGCGCGACGAATAACCCCTCACCCCTAAAGCAATGGCGAGCGATCTAGTGAACAGTCGCTCGCCTTTGTGGTTTTTAGCCACAGATAAACACGGATTTCATACACGGATTTATTCAACCTGTTTAGATCCGTGTATGAAATCCGTGTTTATCTGTGGCGACTATTTACTGCTTTCGGATGTAGTTGCGATGGACCCAGCCATCGTTCGCCGCACGGTCCTGGGTTTCGAACAAGATGTTGTTCTCGTCTTCTCGCGTCACGACCTTCACGCGCCGCGTCACTTCTCGCGCTTCGGCCCGAGCCTTATCTGAGTCTGTGAGAAAAGTATGCACAACCTCACTCGCGACCGGCTTCGTCTCGATGTCTTTGTTCAACTCGGCCACCGCTTCCACCGCGCTCGCTTTGAGCAACTTGGGCCAGAGCTTCGCAAACAGCGAGCGTGAAGCGTAAACGTCCGCGCTGTTGATGTGACCATTAATCGCAAACACGTAACCAATCACGTCTGACTTGTTTTGCAGTATTCCGGAAAGCGCCTTGATGTAGCTTTCAGTGTTTTCTTTCACTTTCGCATTCTCAACCGACAACTCGAGGCTCGACGCTGATGCAGACGCCTGCACGCTGCCGCCGACGTTCGCGCTTAACTTCTCCTGCGCGAGGCTGACGTTCTTCCACACGGCCTCTTGTGATCGCTCTCGTTTAGCTGCGAGCTTGAGATCCTTCGTCGCGATCATGTTGTCAGAGCTACTGAATTGCGCCGATTCCTCGTTTCCGCGCTTGCTCCAACGTCCCGATTCGACACAAAACGCGGCGATCGGCATGCGCCCTGAGTTTGGTGGAACGATGAAGTCGATCGAGATCATCCGGTCCTGATCGCCGCCGCGCACGATATCGCCGGCTTGAACGTAGATGTCCTGGTTCGAGAGATTTCTGATGGCAAGCTCATTCACGTCTCTGGTTTCATAAACCGTGACCTTCTTTTGCGCGAGAGCTTCCTGAAGCGTGAGGAAAGTTTTTTTGGTCAAATCCTTTCCGTGCACGAGAAACACGGTGAGATTGCCGTGCGTGTATGGACCAGAGAGCCGGTAACTCGAATCGGCCGCAGCGTCAGGCTTTTGGGCCACACCGTTGATGAACTGTCCTAATGCGAGAAGGAGACAGAAAAAGGTTATTGTGGTTAGGTGCTTAGGCTTCATTGTCGTACTCCTAGTGAAGTTGGATTGCCGGGGAGACAACCGCGGGGAGACTGTAGGAACGAAATTATGAAGAGTTCTTGCGCGGTGAGACGAGGCGAAACCGGATTTCGTTGCCAGAGCCGCTCGGTTAATCGAGTTGGGCCGTCGGAGCATCGGCATGAGGCACGAAGCACATGCGGCAACGTGCTTCGTATTTGTCAGAAGCACCGACCGCGACACGCTCTTCCGAGTCAAACGTGCGCTGTGAGTAGTTAGCCGGCTGGCCACACTTCATACAGATGGCGTGAGTTTTAGTGATGTATTCGGCAATCGCTAAGAGCTGCGGCATTGGTTCCCAGGGTTTTCCGGTGTAGTCCTGGTCCAGGCCGGCAATGATCACGCGTACGCCGCGCCGCGCCAGCGTATTCGCGACGTTCACGAGCTCGTTGTCAAAGAACTGTCCCTCATCAATGCCGACTACCTCAGTGTCAGGATCGATCTTCTCTAATATTTCTGTGGCGGAACGACTGTTGGCCGAGTCATGACGCATCTCGGAATGGGAAACGATCTGACTCTCTGAAAAGCGAGAATCGAGCTCCGGTTTGAAGACTTGCACTTTCTGGCGCGCGATCTTGGCGCGGCGCAGGCGCCGGATCAGCTCCTCTGATTTGCCAGAGAACATCGACCCCGCGATCACTTCCACCCAACCCGCGTTCGGTCGCGAATTTGGTGGAGGTTCTTCATGATTCACTTGCGTTACCAGTTCGTCCATTCGTTTTCTATTGGTTGTAAAGTTTAGGATTGTAAAAAGGCGCAAACGCTGCGATCAGTGCCAGCTCGAAACTCATTGAGCGCGTTACCAGATCTTTTGACAGAACTCCCCACGCTCCCTGTTTGCTTCTGACGTCGCGTTCTCCGGTGACGTCGTCGATCACTATGCCCAGCTCACGGCGGCCTTCGATGACTTTCTTAACAATGTTTTCGGGAACCGGGATTGACGGTGCGGCTCCAAACACGCCCTGTTGACCATCTGTGGCGTAAGCCCAGCCGCGCAGAAACGTGTGCCACTCACCCTCGATGGAGATTGAATGAAAGCCGCCTTCGAGTCCGACGTAAAGGTCCGCTTCAAGCCGGCGACTCTTCAAAGAATCGCGCGCGCCCAGAGCTCGTTCACGCGCTCCCTGCATTAACTGCCAATCGGTTAGTGGCATGGCGGGAACGCTGGTTTCCACGCGCCGCGCCACCACGTTTGCGTTGGCCCAGGCAGGGTCGATGGTCGCTATACGAGCGACGCTCGCACGTACCGCCATGATTTTTGCTGCGCGATCTGATCCGAGGGCGATTGTCTTAACTGGCACAGATACTCGATTGATTCCTGCCGTCGGGAACGACTAGCACACGTGCAGGTTGAATTGCGAGAGAAGCTACAACAGAGGAGAGCACTTCGTCAAAACGTCAATTCAGACGACGAGAATTTCGATGACAGTTCTCGATTGTTCAATGGTCAGCAGCCGTACAAACTCTGTGCTGGCTTATTGTGTTACGGGCATCGGAAACAGCCTGCTGACAATCAAGTAACACGCCAATACGAGAGCTAAAACCCCGGCGGACAGGAATTGTCGAGTTCCTCAGAATATCTCGAACTTCTACTGGTGTTAGGGTAGCGTTGGCTTCCAGCATCAGGGCAACCGCTCCGCCGACTTTGGCAACCGCACCGGAAGTTCCTCCAAAATCGAGTCTATGACGATTGCGAGACCGGCAGGTAAGATCGTTATTTTCAGCACCGGGGGCGTACACTACAACCCTTGGACCCGCGTTACTGTTAACGAAGTTATCCCCAGGAGCAAAATCTGTTGCGCCCACCAAAACAGAACAGGTCTCTGGAATGTCGGTACCGTCTTCACCGCGGCTGGGGTTGCTGTCCGGATCATTTCCGGCCGGAACGCACACCACGATATTGGCGGCAATGGCGTCTCGAATGGCCTGGTTAATGGCCTCAATGCACTCGATGTTTCCACCGCTCTGTGTCTGTATTTCGAAGATGATGACCTTCCGTTGTAAAGCAGGCTCACTTCTCACAAAATCAATTGCCTTAGCCCATTCGAAGTAATTTACATTTTCATCGCTACCCGCTTGAATCGCCCACAAGATTGAACCCGGAGCAAACCCAACCATTCCACTGTTGTTTATCCGAGCTCCTGCTAGTCCCATGGACGCCGTACCATGCTCAAAAGAAGCGCCTTCTGAGACCACGGCGTTGTCATTGTAAATGTTCTTTTTCAACTGGATGTTTGGCCCATAGTCGTTATGGGTATCATCAAACCCCCAATCGATCACCGCCACAATGACGCCCGCTCCGGTGACTGTCTTTAACGTCTCGGGCAGCTTGCAACGGAACGCATACCACTGATGTGTTATGTCCACATCGCTTGTTCCCAATAAAGGCTCGTTGATTGACGAGGGAGGCGCCACTTTGGCAACCGGATTAGCACGTGTTACTTCGGGAAGAGACTGCAATTCCTTCGCGATTTTTAAAGTATCAGCACTGTCGGGAAAGCGAAACGTAATCAGCCTATCCCGGCCTGAGGTGGAGTAGAACTTGCGAGCTTCCTCTTCAGATTCATGGGACCAGGAGTACCGAAGCGGAAATGATGGTCGCCACGTGAGCAACTTTCTTCTCGCGAGTATCTGTAACAGCTCAGGAGACCAGTATTCGTGACGCTGGGTTCTTTCCAGAGGTTTGGAAAAATCGAAGGTATGCAGACCAGAATCGTTCGCTGATCGGAATTTCACTTCAACGAGTCCTGGCACCCATGGATTTTTCCTTGCTTCGTCTGATTCACAATGTTTGGATTGTTGATACATAACCTTGCCTCATCTATCTCAAGCGGCGGGATTGTGATGCAAACTCCAGTCGCAAGAAGAAGCGTTCTGGAGTTTGCAGAAGTTGCTACTCACCATTACCCGTTAAAGTCCGCCTTCACGTGTACCGAGGACTACCGCTCCGCATAGTGCCGGGTCGGGAGAAGGCGTTGGATCATTACCGTCAGGTATTAACCGGAATTCATCCTGCGGCGCATTCGGTGGCCGCGGGGTCTTAAACAAATGCGTGTAATACATTGCGAAGTGCCCCTCGCCTGACTCATAAGGCTCCGTCGGTGGTACATCCGGAGGAGCATTCGAAAACTCGTAAATCACGCCGTCTTTGTCTCCTTCCTCAAACGTTAAAATGCGGGCATCGCCGGCCTTAAGAATCAAACTGCCGATTTCGAAATCGATCTTGCAGCCAACAACTTCCGTCGCCCTTCCAAACTTTCTTTGGTCAGGTGGAGCAGTGGCGTTTTTGCGACTGAGCGGTCTCGACAACTGATGCGTATAAAATTCGCCATGATGAACTCTCAACACCATCAGCAATTTAGAGGTGTCGATTTCATCAGTGAGATCTCTATTGTGAAGATCTCTGCCTTCCAGATCCGTGAGCCAGCGGAAATCTCTGGCGGAGGGATGACGTCGTCGATCAAAGTCCTCACCTTGTCGAAATCTCGTAACATTCGGTTGACTAGGATTCGAGACCTCAATTTCCCAGTCCCGTTCAGGGCCAAGTTGGGGTCGATTCCGCAGATCGGTGATTGAGCTGACCACGCCATTTTTGGACTTGATAATCCGGGGGACGTGAGCCGCGTGGCCGCCGCCCTCCGGGTGAGCCAGCGCATTCAATAACCCGATTTCCATATGATCACCCATATAGTGAAAAACCATTAACCCTCGAAAAACTATTGTTGCCGACATGAGAAATGCTCCTTTCTTACCGGTGCAACGAACTTGTTTGTCTAAAGATTATGCGGGCGATAACGAAAACGTTTCGGGTGCAAAGAAGATTTATGGTCCATGATTTCTCTGTGCAACCTCTGTGTTCTCTGTGTCTCTGTGGTTTATGTGTTCTTAGAAAAAGGAACCACAGAGACACAGAGAACACAGAGGTTGCACAGAGAAAGCTTGTGGCCCAGTTAGAAATCCGCGTAGCCGCCGTTCAAAGTGAATGCGGCCCAATAGTAAGGGCTTTGGAAACGTGTTTGGGAATCGTGAAGCATTGCGCGTTGGGCATTCGCAAGGGCGACAGCAGTGCTGGTTTGCCGTCGATCCTGGTGGAAAAGAACCATCAACTTCTCGGTCGCTGCCGAATCAACCGGCCAAAGACTCGCGACCACTAGAGGAACGCCGGCGCCAATGAAACTCCGCGCCAAACTCGCCATTCCTTCGCCATCGTAGTAGTGTTCCGCACCTGTTTGACATGACGAGAGAACCACGAGGCGCGTGCGCTGCAGACCTAAACGATAGACCTCATACGCGTGCAGTTGTGATTGAGTGCCACTCCCAGCGAGTAAGAGGCTCGAGTTCAAAGGCAAATCGCTATCAAGCACTGAATGTAGGGCAAGATGCACCACATCCGATCTGGGTATTTCACTCTTAACGGCGGCGACAGTCGCATCTGCCTCAAGCAAAGGAAGACGATCCTTGTAGTTTGAAAGAATCTCCTGTGCTTCCTGTTTGGCATTTGGTAGATCGTCGAGGTCTGGAAAAGCCCCGCGATCGAACCGTGGATTTCCCACGCTCAATAAACGTTCATCTTTAACCAGCGCCCTTTGAGTTGCGTGCTGTGAGCTTGATAGAAAGACGCTGGGACTTTGTGAGGTGGTTATAACGTAGTCTTCAATCAAATACTTCTGAGACGCCGGCGATACAAGTGCTGAAAACGGAATGTAGCTAAGATTTTTATCAGGGATAATGCAAATGATTCGTTTACTGTCTAAAAGCGTTTCGATGGGTTGTATGAGGAATGTGTAGAGCTGCCTGGCGAGCGCGATTTCTTCATCCCGATCGTTCGGAGGCTTTGAAATCATCGACAGGTAACGCTGAATCGTCTCGTTCAGAGCTCGACGCGACACGTTTGACTGTTTGAGCACGATTTCATGTTTCGAGATCACCCAGATCAGCGTCTTGTCCTCGAGCACTGCGTACTGCACAAGCTGCGCGCCTTCGGGAAGTTTTTCTTTGATTTCTTCTGCTGATTCAGGTTCGGCCTGGGCGTCTTTGTTCAATAGATCGAGGAGTGAGCGCGCGCGCGAGCTTTGCACATACTGAAATGCTTTATCCGGATTGTTCATCCGCGAGACTTCGAAGTCGATCACCGTGTCGTAAACGCTTTGCTCGGTCTCGAAAAATGAATTGCGATTGTTTTCTTCAATGATCTGCTGTCGATATTCCTCGATCAAAGGAAGGATCGTCGCGATCTCCTGCTCGGCTCGAGTGGTATCGTTTTGTGAGATGTAACAAAGCAGGCGTCCCTTGTAAGCCTGGTAGCGATGCGGGTAAAGCTTCAACTCGTTATAAAGATCGATGGATTGTGAATAGTTGTCGACAGCTTTACTGCAATCGCCCATCGCGCGGTAGATGTGCGCTCTTTGCAGTAATGAGTAAGCCACGACACTGGGAGTCTGCGACTTTTTCAAAACCTCATCTACATTTTGCAAAGCATCGTCGAAGCGGCCGCGTTTGCCATCGATTGCTCCGAGAAAAGCACGCTGGTAAATGAGGCGATCTTCAATACCGGCTCGTGCCGAGAGGCGTAGCGCCTGCTCCAGATACTCCGCCGCCGCGTCATACAAACCGGCGGAAGCAAACGCATTTGCGCTGATGGTGTAGTGACGTGAACTTTGAATGGGATCTAACGAAAGAGAATTGACGATTGGAAGACCGCGTTCAAACTGAGCTAAAGACTTGCTGTAGTTTCCGACGACGCGATACGACTCGACGAGCTGCGTGAGGAGATTCAGTAACCCGACTTTGTCACCAGTCTTTTCAGCGAGCGCGATACCTTCACTCGCAGATGCAAGCGCCCTGGATTGTTGGTTGAATTTAAATTCGAGACCGGAGCGCAGATATAAACAACGAGTAGTAAGCCAGTGATACTTTTTCCGCGTCGACTCAGAAATTACAGGTGTCAAAAGCTTCAGACTATCGTCATATTTCTCGTCATTAAAGGTAGCGAAGCTCAACCAGTACTGAGCGAGCATCGCGTCGGCGTCGTCGCCAGCTTTCTTAAATGAATCGCTCGCCTCGCGAAAGAGCCGTAGATTCTCCTGTTTATTTACACCGTACAGCGCGTGGCTCGCCTTCATCAACTCCCGTGCTTCTTTCGCGGCGATGAGTTGTTGCGACGAAGCCGACTGGTACGACTTGTACACATCCGCATAGAAGTGATCGTCCGCTCGCTCGAGATACATGGCCGCCACCGCGGCCACCGGTCCTTGCTCACCGGCGTGTTGGCTATATGTGCTGCCATGATCCACGTAATCATCCAACAGACGATCTGCGACTGCATTGCCGCTGCGGTGCTGGCTGTCACGGATCAACTTCCACGCTGACTCTCTGTCGCCCGCGTTCCAATAGCTAGTGAACTCGTCAAAAGTTTCTTTGGGTGTCTGCGAAGTTTTCTTACGTGTATCTTCAATCGATTTGAGCCGTTCCTTCGCTTCGTTTGTCCAATTCGAATTCGGATCTTTTTCGATATACAGGCGCCAATCCTGTTCCGCTTTCTCCGGCAGGCCGAGGTAACTGTAAAGGAGCGCACGATTGAAGAGTGCTTCGAGATGAGAATTGTCGAGCTCCAGCGCCTTGTTCAGATGGGTAAGACTCTTTGCAAATAACTCGGCCGCTTTCCCCTGATCGGAACTTGATAGCGCGGTCCTGCCTTTTTCCAGGAGAGCCGTACCGAGGTCGCTGTGGATACTCGGATCGTTTGGCGATAAGGCCAGCGCCGCTTCTAACTGATCGATCGCTTTGTCAAACTGTTTTTCGGTGAGATAAAACTGGCCCAACTGATGTAATGAAGTCGCGTCGCGGCGTTCGTTCACCGCATTTTGCAGAATACTCGCCGCGCGATCGCGCTGGACGTAATCGACGCTCCGCGCACCTCTCGATGAGCCAGCCGGCGCATAGTTCCAGCCAATGATGCGCGCTTCCAGTGGTCGTTGATCACGATAAGCTTGCTGCAGCGCCAGCATTCCGTCGTTGGCTGGAGAGTGACGGAGATTGCGTATAACGAGAAATACCGAGGCAACGATGAGTATCGAAGCAGCGATGCGAAACTGAGGTGACGTCCACCAGTTTCTATGATGTGCTTGTTGTGACTGATACGTGTTCAGTGCCGCGGCATATTTGAGCTTCGCACGCCGCTGATCGGCCTTCAAAAAATACTTTTCAACCCGCTCCCGCTCTTTACCGTTGATCTCACCCGCCACGTATTGATCTGTTAATTCATCTACAACAACGTCAAACTCTTCGATATAAACCGGGTCGCTCAGCAGCCGGATTTCGACCCGTTCCTCGTCTTCTTCCCTGAGTTTGCCGAGAAGATAGTCTTTTAATTCAGTTTTTTCCGTATGATCGATGATGAGAATTTCCCCCCACTAAGCCACCGCTACTGATAATGACTCAAAGACTACTTTTCGTTTTCCCTCATTCGCTCGATACACTTCTGAATGCAATTTTCGAGGTTTCCACGGACCTGGTGCGCCCGGCCGCGCAGCGCGCCCTTCGTTATCCCAAGATTGCTCGCCATTTGCTGGTGTAGCTCGATTTTGTCACGCCCGTCGTAGACGTAATAGTCCAGAATTAGCTCGCGTCTGTCCGCAGGCAGGAACCGTAGACACTTCAGCAAACAGTCGTACTCGTCGCTGTGAACCTCAGCCTTGGTCGAAACCACTGGCACATCTTCGACTGCGACTTCCTTGCGTCGCATCACCTCGCGAATGATGAAACGCGCCACGCCGTGAAAATAACGCGCCGGCTCGCCGACGTACGTGTCGCGAATCTCGGGCAGCTTCTTCATCACGCGGTTGATCGTCTCGTCGGCAAGATCTTCCGCATCGCTGAATCCTTTGGATACGAATATCCTGATCAAACCAGCGCGGATAACTTCATACTTTTGCCCGGCTACTTCCGGGTCAGGATCAAGCCAGGCTAGTAAGGATGCGAACGATTCTTCGTTGATAGCTAACGGCTCCTAAGAGAAAGGCAAAGGCGAACGTAGTATAAGACAGATCCGCATTTATATCCGCGTTCATCCGTGGCTTATACTGTCCACATGACTATCGACGAGCTGGTTTATGACTGGAATACAATCGAACCGTCTCTCAAGGCGCCCAATCGCCACATCGGGATTGACGACGAAACATTGCGCGACGGGTTGCAGTCGCCGTCGGTTTGCGAACCGCCAGTCGAACAAAAACTCGAGCTGCTGCACTTGATGGAAGCGCTCGGCATCGATACCGCTGACATCGGACTGCCCGGCGCGGGCGGAACACACGCTGCCGGCGTCGAGCGACTGGCGCGCGAGATCGCCGATAAGAAACTCAAGATCCGGCCCAACTGCGCCGCTCGTACACATCGCAACGACATCATCCCAATCGTCGAGATCTCGCAACGCGCCGGCATTCCAATCGAAGCGTGTACGTTCATCGGCTCGTCTTCAGTGCGATTCTTTGCTGAAGACTGGACGCTCGAACGACTCTTGCAGATGACCGAAGAGGCCGTCACTTTTGCTGTGAGCCAGGGCTTGCCGGTCATGTACGTCACTGAAGACACAACCCGCGCGCAGCCGGAAACGATTCGTGAGCTCTACACGACCGCGATTCGCTGTGGCGCCAAGGCCGTTTGTGTTTGTGACACGGTCGGACATTCGACACCCGATGGCGCGCGTGCTGTTGTGCAATTCGTGAAGAACATCATCGAGGAACAAGGCGGTGGCATTCGTCTCGACTGGCACGGCCACCAGGATCGCGGACTCGGCGTGATCAATTCCCTGACAGCGATTCAGGCGGGGGCCGATCAGGTGCATGGCTCTGCGCTCGGCATGGGCGAACGCGTCGGCAACACGCCGCTGGACCAGTTGCTCGTAAATCTCAAGCTGCTGGGTTGGATCGATAACAATCTGTCGCGTCTCGGCGAGTATTGCGAAACAGCGGCGCGCGCGTGTCATTGGACGGTGCCGTTGAACTATCCGGTGTTTGGTCGTGACGCGTTTCGCACGGCGACTGGCGTTCACGCTGCGGCAGTAATCAAGAGTTATAAAAAAGGTAACCAGCGACTGGCGGACATCGTTTACTCGGGAGTTCCGGCAGGTGAGTTTGGACTCGAGCAAGTGATCGAGATCGGACCGATGAGCGGCAAATCAAATGTTATTTATTGGCTCGAGAAGCGCGGCCTCGAACCGAACGAGAGCCGCGTCAATCGCATTTACGAGCATGCCAAAGCTGCGACGGGCGTACTTGAAGAGAGCGAGATTCTGAGTTTGCTGTGATTCGTGTTCATCCTTGTAAATCCGTGGCCCAGCTAATGGCGACGCCTCACGTCGCGCGCGCCCTTCGTTTCTTCGAAACACACGCTGACGCAATTACTGAAGAGCACATTCGAATCTGCTCGATACCGGCGAGTCCGTTCGGCGAACAGGAACGTGCAGAGTATCTCAGTCGAAAGTTTTCAGAGCTCGGATTGAGCGAGGTTGAGATCGATGAAGAAGGCAATTGCCTCGGGCTACTGCGCGGTGCTTCGCGGTCGCCGTTGATGGTCGTCAGTGCACATCTCGATACAGTCTTTTCGGCAGACACGAATTTCAACGTTGTTCGGCGTAACGGGAAGTTATACGCACCGGGTATTGCTGACGACGGCTGTGGTCTCGCGGCGCTGATCGCACTGGTGCAGGCGATCCAGACGCAACAGATTTCAATAGACGGATCTATCTTGTTCGTAGGAACCGTAGGTGAAGAGGGTGAAGGAAACCTGCGGGGTGTTCGACATCTTTTCACGAAAGGTCGTTGGGCCAAACACGTCGATTCGTTTCTGAGTTTTGATGGTCCAGGGCTCGATCGAATTACAAATCGTGCGCTGGGATCTCATCGTTACCGCGTCGAGGTAACTGGACCAGGCGGACATTCGTGGGGCGATTTCGGTCTGCCGAATCCGGTTCACGCAATCGGACGCGCGATCTCGAGACTCGCGGCTTATCCCGCGCCGAAAGAGCCGCGCACGACGTTCAATGTTGGACGTATCGAAGGTGGGCGCAGTATTAATGCGATACCGAGTGAAGCCTCGATGGAAGTCGATCTGCGCTCTGCTGCTGAAGCCGAGTTGCAACGGCTGGATGCGTTTTTCCGGCGCGCGGTGAGAGATGCGGTTGATGAAGAGAACGCGACGCGGCGCGCCGGTGATCCGTTACTGAAACTGAAAGTTGATTTGATTGGCGAGAGACCGACGGGCGAGACTCCGGCAGATTCACCGCTCGTTGAGCTCGCGATGGAAGCTACAAAACTAATCGGCGTCAACCCGCGTCTCGATCAATCGTCAACTGATTCAAACTTGCCGATATCGTTGGGCGTTCCGGCGATCACGCTCGGTGCTGGTGGAAGCTCGGCCTTTTCGCACAGCCTCGATGAATGGTACGACCCACGCGGCCGCGACCTCGGATTGAAACGTGGATTGTTAGTAATTCTCGGAACGGTGGGAGTTATCCTGTAAATCCTGAAAATCAAGCAATCCTGTCCAAGTCTTTTACAGGATTACATGATTCACAGAATTTACAAGATATTAATTAATCGGTATTGCAACGGTCGCTGATCCGGCTTTTCCCGGTGGGAAGCGCTTCTGCCGCGCGATACGCAGCGCATTCGCATCGCCACCTGACGCCTGCGTCACGCGCCCTGACTCATCGTAAGTCACCGTCACCACAACTCGCTTTGCACCCGGCTTCACTCCCTCAACCGCCGGCGCCGCAGCAGCCGTTTCACTTTCAGCATTCTTCGCTTCGCGAGCCTTGCGCTCTTTCTCTCGCTGCTTTCGCAGTGCTACGGCCGCAGGATCTTCAGCAGCCGGCGCAGCTGCCGTGGTCGCTGGTTGCGGCTGTGATGAAGTCTCAACCGGAGTCGGCGCCGGAGCCTGGCTCACAACAGGCGCTGGTGGCGCGGCTTTCTTGCTGTACCAACCAGCCGGCACGCCAATCACCGCCACACTCGCCAAAACCGCCACTCCTATCGCACCGCCAATGAAAAGCGGCTTGCGACTACCGCTGTTATCTTTTCCAAACGCCAGAAACGCCGGCGCAAACGACTTCTCAACCTCCGTTTTCGTTTCGACTTCAACAGACTTGCCGTCGAGCTCGTCTGGCTCAGGCACAAAATCCGAAGGAAACGCGACACCCGGCGCAATGCTCTCGTCCAATCGCCGCAAACCTTCAAGCACCACCTGCGTCCAGGGCTGATTGATGGTCCGGCTCTTCGCTTCCACATCAACACTGAATTCAAACTCCGCATTCGGAAGCGTCAGCGCGTAATAAACCGCGTCGATTCCATGCAGCACGCCGATACGCGCATCAACGACTGAGCCCGCCTGCAAGTAAAAGTATCCGGCACCTTTCGGATACAAAACCTTGAGACGGCCGCTTTTGCGCTGGTTACAGAAAAACTCGATTAGCTCAGAAAGTGAAAGGTCACTGAGGTGTCCGGTTAATGCCATGAGAACTAGTCCCTTCTAGAAAGAACGCTTGTTGGAAAGTGGGGGCGAATGGCGCGCCGAAGAGGTCCGGCGCGCCACCGAAGGTAGGTTAGGGAACCAGCGCGAACTTGTAGTTAATCACGCCGGAAACCTTGACCGGTTGACCGGAAAGCTTCGTGGGAGAAAATCTTGCTTTGAGTGCCGCCGCGACAGCCGCTTCGCGCAGTATCGTTGGACCAGCCGAAGCATTTGCCGAAACTACTTTGCCAGTCTCATCAAGGATCACATCGACTGTAACAACGCCCTGCGTCCTCATGCGCTTCGCAGCGTCAGGATAAACCGGTGGCGGCAGGTTGACCGCCGTGCCGTTGAGAACTCCGCCAGACACAGGTTTGAGAATCGGCTTCGGTCCCGGACTCGGCGGTGGCTCATCGATACTGATAACTGGCAGCGGCTGGCTCGTGCTCACCGTCTGGACCTTCACATCAACTGGACCAGGCGCTAGCTTCGTCGCTGAATTCGATGCTGTCGGTAGCTCGGGAACCACTGGGGCTTTCTTCGTGTTCTTGTTGGCCGGAGTTGTTTTCGTCTCAACCGGCTTGCTGACTGGCGCTGCAGGCTGCGGAGTTGTCGCGGCGCCCGGCGTAACCATGCGGACCATGTTCTCGTCGAGGTAATACATGATCGAGCGATAGGTCACTTCAGTGGGCTCGAAGGTGATGCCGCGAGAATCTACCATCGCGACGGAGGTCGTCATCTTGCTCCAGTTGCCGAGGAAGTCGAACTCATACTTGTACGTTTCCTTGCTCAGCAACGTCCCATCGGGATTGAGCAGCGTCATCTCGCTGATGTTTCCCTTTTCGTCGTACTTGTAGACTTCCTTACCGGTCAGCGTCGCGCCGGCGATGGGGAAATACTGGTTCTCGATTTTGGCGCCCTTGATGTCGTAAGCAACGATCTCGACAACCTGGTGCTTGCCTTCCTGGTCAGCGGATAAGAGCTTGGCGACTTCCGTGCGCACGCGCCGCACTGGGCCAATCAAACCGTCCCTGGATCTATCGCTTTCGACGACGGGAGCGGTGGCGGGGGCACTACCGGCCTTGGCTGTCAGGTTTGTCTGAGCACTTGCCGCGGCGCTCAAACCCATCAGGCAAAGCGTAATCAAGCATAAGCTATTGAACATTCTGAACATTGTCTTCTCCATAATTCGTTGAGGCAGGCCAAATTTGGATAGATTTAGCGTGAGGCTGGGCAGTCACGCGGCCCAATTCATACTAACGAAGTTAAACGCTGTTGGCAATAGGTATATTCAAGCTGGTTTCACTCAAAGCGCAAAGAAGGACGCAAAGGCGGGTCAGATCCCTTCGGCGCGCCTTTGCGTCTTTGCGATCTTTGCGTCTTTGCGTGAAAAAACTTTTCAGCGGTGTTCGGCTTGGAAGAGTTGGTCGGTACGGCTTATGGCGAGGAGTTCGTGGGCGGCGCGATAGACATCCGCGACGGGGATATTCGTGATTAAAGGCCCGCCAATGAAGCGGTTTTGCTCGCCGACGGGCGTGAAGCTGTTGAGGTCCGGACGGTCGAGAATTACGACGACGGGCGTTCCGACAGCCGCCGCAATATGGGCCGGACCGGTATCGTTTGAGATGAAGAGGGTCAAATGCGCTTGGGCTGACGCCAACTGAGGAATGGTCAGCCGGTCGAAAAAGATCGTTCCCGACGGGAAAACTGACCGCATCTGCGGCACGAGCGCCCGTTCTTCCGGTCCTGCAAAAACGATCACGCGCACACGGTCGTTGCGAATCAGATTGTCTGCCACTTCCGCAAACTTCTCGAGCGGCCAGACGCGGCTGGCGTTCCCGGCGCCAGGAAACAGGCCGACAAGCAGCTCGCGCGACTGCGCCTTCTCTTTCTTCAACATCGCTTCGACCGCCTTGTCGTCAGGCGGGCTCGTTTTCAACACCGGAGTCCGCGGCACGTTCTCGATGCCGAGCGGTTTGAGCATGTCGAGATAACGATCGACGAGGTGCGCGGTCGTATTTTCTCTCGCGGGCTGCGGTTTGAAGTTGGCCAGAAAGTCGAGCGAGCGATTTTCACGGCGCGAGTAAAGGCGGTAAGGAGCTCCGGAAAGAAAGCCGAAAAGGTTTGTTTCGTAATAGCTGTGCAGGTCGATGACGAAATCAAACTTCTGCTTGCGGGCCTGCAATACAAACTTCGCGATGCGTCCGACCGAGACCAGCGTTGGTCCATCACGAAGTCCGACCCGATCGACTTCGAGAATCTCGTTGGCATAACTGCAAAGATTCAGCAGCTCTTTGCCAGGCTTTCCAACCGTGACCGTGATCTTTGCGTACGGAAACTTCTCACGTATCGCACGCAGCGCCGGGAGACTCATTACAACATCGCCGAGCTGCCCAAAATCAATGACGAGTATGTTGCGCGGGTCGAACATATTTTTAAGCCACGGATTTCACGGATAAACACAGATAAGAATTAAGCCGTGTTCATCCGTGAAATCCGTGGCTAAATTTCTCTTAGATCTCTTCCTGTCATTTCATTTGGTTTCTCTAGCCCCAGCAGACCGAGCAGCGTCGGCGCAACATCTTCGAGCGCGCCACCGGTTCGCAGCTTCGCGCCGATCGACTGTTCATCGATCAAATGAAACGGCACGGGGTTCGTCGTGTGCGCGGTGTGTGGTCCACCAGTGGTCGGATCGATCATCTGCTCCGCGTTACCATGATCGGCGGTGATCAGCGTGACGCCGTTCGCGGTGCGCATTCGCTTCGTGATCCAACCGAGACAGGTATCTACGTACTGGCACGCTTCGATCGTCTTATCCAGCTTGCCCGTGTGGCCCACCATGTCAGGATTCGCGAAGTTGATCACGAAAACGTCCGTTTCGCCCTCATCAATCCCGCGTAACACTTTGTCAGTGACTTTGAACGCCGACATCTCGGGCTGCAGATCGTAAGTCGCGATCTTCGGCGAGGGCACGAGTAGTCGTTTCTCACACGGATACTCCTTCTCGACACCACCATTGAAGAAGTAAGTGACGTGCGCATATTTCTCCGTCTCCGCCAGGCGATAGTTGCGGACGCAGGTACTGCCCCACGCTTCCGCGAGGACGTTGCGATGATGCCGCGGTGGAAACGCGATAGGCAGGTCGAACAAGTGGTCGTACATCGTGAAGCAGACGAAATGCACGCGAGGCCGATCAGAAACGTCAAACTCGTTGAAGTCAGGAACCGTGAGAGCCCTGGTTAACTGTCGTGCGCGATCGGGACGGAAGTTGAAGAAGATAACTGAGTCGTCGTCTTTGATTGTCGCAACCGGCGCACCGTCTTTGCGCACGATCGCCACGGGCTCGACAAACTCATCCGTCACGCCGCGTGCGTACGACTCATCGATAGCCGTGATTGGGTCGAGCGCGCGCTCACCAATCGCCTTAGTTAATAGATCAAAGGCGCGCTGAGTTCGCTCCCAACGCTTGTCGCGGTCCATCGCGTAGTAACGACCGACAACCGTGGCGATCTCACCGCAGCCGATCTCGTCCAGCTTTCGCTGCAACCCTGCGATGTATTGCGTGCCCGAAGATGGTGGAGTATCGCGGCCGTCGAGAAAACAGTGTAGGTAGACTTGTTCGAGGCCATGATCTTTCGCGAGCTTCAAAAGCGCGTAGAGATGCGTGAGCGAAGAGTGGACCTGACCGTCTGATATTAGTCCCATTAAGTGCAACGCTTTGCCGCGTGTCTTCGCGCCGTCCACCGCCTCGACCAAAACTTTGTTGCGGAAAAACTCGCCCGTCTCGATCTCGTGATCAACGAGCGACACATCCATGCGGATGACTCGTCCCGAGCCGATGTTCAAATGTCCGACTTCCGAATTTCCCATCACACCCGCAGGCAGACCAACGCGCGAACCATGTGCTTCGAGCAGCGTTTGCGGGTACTTTTCACAGAGCTCGTCGTAGAAAGGTGTGGCAGCGAGCGCGATCGCGTTACCTTCGCGCGACGCCGAATAGCCCCACCCGTCGATAATGATCAGGGCCACTGGCCCGCGTTTTTTAGTCATAGATTTTAGTCCACAGATTACAGAGATTGCGCAGAAGAATCTGTGAAATCTGTGGATTGCATTTGATGAAAAGCTTTGCGGCCGGGGAAGCGCGCGGCGCCGCGCAGATCTTCTTCGATGCGCAGGAGCTGATTGTATTTGGCGATGCGATCCGTGCGCGACAGCGAGCCCGTTTTGATCTGCCCGGCGTTCGTTGCCACCGCGAGATCGGCGATAAACGGATCCTCGGTTTCACCGGATCGATGCGAGATGATCGTCGTGCGGCGGTTTCTTTGCGCGAGTTCGATGCAGTCAAGCGTTTCCGTGAGCGTGCCGATCTGATTGACCTTGATCAGAATCGAATTCGCCACGCCGAGATCGATTCCCTTTTGCAGAAACACGGTGTTGGTGACGAACAGATCGTCGCCGACAAGCTGCACCTTCTCGCCAATCTCATCAGTCAACAGTTTCCAACCGGTCCAATCATTTTCCGCCATGCCGTCTTCGATCGAGATGATAGGATATTGCTCGCTCCAACTCTTCCAGAACGCCACCATCTCTTCACTCGACAGCTTTCGCTTATCACTCTTTTTGAAGACGTATTTCTTGCCGTCGTAAAACTCACTCGCCGCCGGATCGAGCGCGAGCAAACAATCATCGCCGGGCTTGTAGCCTGCCTTCACGATCGATTCGAGAATCGTCTCGACTGCTTCCTCGTTCGATTTCAAGTTCGGGGCAAATCCACCTTCATCGCCGACACTCGTCGCATAGCCTTTACTCTTCAACACCGACTTGAGCTGGTGAAAAATCTCCGCACCGATTCGCAAGGCTTCACTGAAACTCGGAGCGCCACATGGAACCACCATGAACTCCTGAAAGTCGACATTGTTATCGGCATGCGCACCACCGTTGACGATGTTCATCATCGGCACGGGCAATGTGCGCGCGTTTGGACCACCGAGATAGCGATAGAGTGGAAGCTCGAGCTGAAGCGCCGCCGCGCGTGCTGTCGCCATCGACACGGCGAGCAGCGCATTCGCGCCGAGTTTCGATTTGTTTGCTGTGCCGTCGAGATCGAGAAGGGCGCGATCGACTTCAACCTGGTCCAGCGCGTCGAATCCCTGCAACGCCGGCGCGATCACTTCGTTGACGTTGCGCACTGCCTGCAAAACTCCCTTGCCGCCATATCGCTTCTTATCCCCGTCGCGGAGCTCGACCGCTTCGTTCTCACCGGTTGAAGCGCCTGAAGGAACTGCGGCACGTCCAATCACACCCTCGGCTAAAACCACTTCCGCTTCCACGGTCGGATTACCGCGCGAGTCCAGAATTTCACGCGCCTGAACGTGCTCGATCCAACTCATCCTTTTCTTCCCCTTCTCCGTTTGTTTGTAAAATCTCGAGCTTGACGCGCATCACGCGCCGCTTCTCAACTCGCTCAACTTTGAAAACAAGTCCATCGTGCTGCACGACTTCTCCGGGCTTCAACACGTGTCCCGCTTCAGTCATCAGAAAACCGCCGACAGTCGTGTACGACTCTGACTCGGGCACGGACAGTTTCAGCCGTCGATTCAGATCGCGCACCGCGAGTCCGCCAGCGAGCACGTAATTACTCTTATCGATCTCGGTGATCTGCTCGTTGACTTCCTCGTCGTGCTCGTCAGAAATCTCGCCCACGATCTCTTCGAGCAGGTCTTCGAGCGTGATGATGCCTTCGAGTCCACCGTGCTCATCGACTACGAACCCGAAATGCATCTTCGCTTTTTGCATCTGCCGCAGAACGTGTTCGAGGCGAGCGGTGTCAACAACGTACATCGGCGGTTGCAGCACGTCTTCGAGCTTGAACTTGTCCGGGTGCAGCAGGTACGGCATCACGTCTTTGCTGTGAATGAAGCCGCAAACGTCGTCAAACGACTCGCGATAAACCGGCAGACGCGAATAACGATGCTGATCGAATGCTTTCGTGATCTCTTTTAGACTGCAGGTGTTCTGAATAGCAGCCATCTCCGTGCGCGGCACCATCGCTTCGCGCACGACCGTGTCAGAAAACTCAAACACGCGATGTATCAAACGTCGCTCTTCCGCGCGCAGGTGACCACTCTCGCGCGACATGTCGACGAGTTTTCTCAACTCTTCTTCCGTGTAGATTGACGCGTGTTCTGAAGTCGCTTGTATGCCGACTAGGTTGACGGTGCGGGCGCTGGCCCAATCGAGCGCACGTATCGGCAAACTGAAGACGCGATAGAACAGTTGCATCGGCAGCGCGACGGTCAGCGCCACTCTTTCGGCCTTAGCGAGGCCCATCAACTTCGGCGCCTGTTCGCCAAGCACGATGTGCAGTGAAGTGATGATCGCGAAGCCGATGGCGAAGGCAATCGCGTGCCGGGCAGTTTCTGAAAAGCCTGACAATGGATCTTCGAGCAGCCGCGCGATCGCCGGCTCGCCAATCCAACCCAAAGCAAGAGAAGCGAGCGTGATTCCGAGCTGGCAGGCAGACAGGTATGCGTTGAGGTTCTGGAGCAGGCCCATCAGTCGCTTCGCGGCGCGATTGCCCGAGGCGGCGAGCGTCTCGATCCGCGACGAGCGCACGCCCACGAGTGCAAACTCGGCAGCCACAAAAAACCCGTTAGCTGCGACCAGTAAGAGAACAGAGAGCAGTTTTACCGCGATTGTCATGTGGGGCGGAAATCATATCACGGACGGAGTGCATCCACAGATTACACAGATAACGCAGATCCATTAATGAATCTGTGTGATCTGTGCAATCTGTGGATGAATGTTATTTAGTGTCCAAGTGCGGCCCCGGCGGCGCGGGCGCGGACTGGGCGGCGGTCATGCTTCGAGTGAGCACGCGCGAGTGCCTGATCGACGCGCGGTTCGATATTGCACTCGGGCTGGCGGCAAACTGCGGCCAACTCCGACACCACAAGATAGCGAGAACGTTCGAGCATCCGCTGTTCGCGGAACGATAGCGGTTTGATATTGCTGAGATAGGTCAAATGCTTGAGCACGTCGGCTACCTCGAAGATGTCGCCGGTGCGCATTTTTTCCGAGAATTCCTTAAAGCGGTCCTTCCAATCATTAGCGGGGGAAGAGAAATCATCTGATAGTGCTTTGAAAAGCATGTCACACTCGCCCGATGAGATTGGGGCGCGCAGGCCAACTTCTGAAGCATTGGAGACGGGAACTAAGACCACTGAATTATTAGCAGCAAGACGAAGCGTGTAAAAGGGCAGGAGTGTTGAGCCGATTTGCTTCTGTTCTATTTGCTCGATGGTCCCGATTCCATGATTCGGGTAAACGACTTTCTGGCCGACTTTGAAGCCCACCATGCACCTCCATCGAATTTGAAATATCAGACGGCGCCGCACGCGCGTGTCTGTGGGAGTTTGTCCGAGGACGCAGGATTGCGTCGAAGCCCTGTTTGGTAAGTAGATGGAGTCTAGCAAGCTATCTTGCGAATGGTCAAGGTTCCGGGGAAGAAGAATATAAGTCACGGATTACACGGATAAACACCGATCTAAAAACATTTCTTGCTCTGATCTGTGTTCATCCGTGTAATCCGTGGCTCTATGGTTTGAGTTGATAGTCCACGAGATTTTGGCAAGGCTTTAATTCGATTTCGTTCTTCTTTGTCTCCGCACTGCGACGGACCTTGAGGCGCTCGGGGGAGGCTTCCGGTTGGCGTAGCTTCTTCAATGTGGTCGTCTGCGTGTCGAGATAAGTTAGGTAGCGGCCTGGCGGCAGGTTGTTGAAGGTGAACGTCAGGTCGTCGCCAACATTGCTCACGAAGTAACGCAAAACATCATTTACTTTGTCGGGTTCAGCCGGCACGAGATAAAGAGACGTTGGTGCCGCAGCGCCCTCCGCCACTACGACGCGCCCGCGAATCGACGCCGCTCCCTGCGCAAGGGTGATCGTGAGATTCGAGAGTTGCTCGCCTGGCTTCACCGTGGTCCAGTTTGCTGCCGCATCAACCCTCTGCGGCTTTGGTGTTCCGGTTGTCACTGCGATCGATTGGAGATACCAGTAGCGCGCAAAAAACCGCGGCTCAAACTGATATTTACCCGAAACAAGATTCCGCAACTGAAACGCACCGTTTGCATCGGGTGACGCCGAGCTGGACAAAAATCGCAGCGCCAGCATGTCTTCCTTATCTTTATCAACATCCGGTTTCTGAAGCCGGACCACCATTTCTGCAAACAGCGGCGGACGCTTGCCCTGACACTCCGGCGCCTTCGATGGCTCGAGCGCTATCTTTCCACTGATCGATGACAGCGGTCTCGTTGACATCTCGATTCCGGTTACGTCAGCGCCCTTCACGCTGACACGCTTCGGCTCAGACACCGAGAACGAAGGAGTGGTGGTAGCATTCGGATCCGACGCGATCTCCTGAGCAACGATGTCGTAGTCGCCATCACCCAGACCAGTGAAGTTGAACCCACGAGCGGCCGGAGGCTGAAACGTATTCGCGAACGGAACGGGACTGCCTGCCTGCGTCAACGCCAGGGCGGCGCCGTTAGTCCCTGCAAGTTTGACGGTGCCGCTGATCAAATGGCCCGGCTCGCCACGATACCGAATGTCGATATTCGAATCTTCGCCGCTGCGTACAAGAATCTCCGCGGCGGTATCACGAGTGGCGGAGGGTGCAAATGTCGGCAGGTCCTGGTCGTATGGGTTGAACGAATATCCAAAACCCGAGCCGCCGGCGCTGACGATATAAGTTCCGGGCCGCAGTCCGAAGATTCGATAAACGCCGCGGTCGTCAGTAGGTTGCTCCGTGGAGACTAACGCTACCAGCTTCGCGGCTTCGCCTCGCGCGTCGCGAATCATTGTGGCGCGCACACGAATTGCGACGACTGGCTCTCCGGACGCGTTCGTAACGGTTCCGGTAATGGCGCCACCGCGAACCAGCTCGATTCTGACCGTGTCGCCGATGCGGTAATAAGTCGGTGAAAAAGGATCCGAGGCACTGGCCATTGTATAGGCGGGTGCATTTGCCGAAACGGTATACAGTGCGGGTTCGAGACCGGATACGTGAAAGTTTCCCTCGCTGTCAGCGGTGGTCGTTCGTCCACTTCCGGCGGAATTTACTGCTCTCACAAACACCGTCGCTCCGGACATTGCCTGCCCGCTCTCGTTCACGACTTTCCCGTCGATGGCGCCGTTTGTTACCGGCTCATCCGTCTTTTTCGGCGTCGGCGCCGGTTGTTGCGAACGCATCATCACGCACGAGGCGATGAGGAGAAATAACGCTGCGATGAGTTTCGAGATTCGCATGATCGGTTACGGCTTTGGAGCCTGTGGCTGTTCGATAGTGATTGCTATGTCGGTTGTTACGCCGTCTTGAACACTAAAATCGCGCTTCACGGTTCGCGGCATTTGGGAGAGACCCATAACCCCGGCCTGAACCTCGTACACGCCCGTCGGCAAATCTTCGATTAAAAAATGTCCGCGCGCGTCGACTTCCGGCGGTCGCATGCTGAGCAGTTGACCCGCCTTATTTAAGACTCTGACAAAGAAGCGCGCGCCAGGAGGCAACACGCCATTCTCGAGACTCACCACTCCGCGCAGCTTCCCGCTCCCGTATCCGAGCACAATGCGGATCCCGGTTAACTGTTCACCGTCCTTGATCTCAATGCCCCGCTGCACGGGCACACCCTCACGCTCGAGTCGCAGCATAATGAATCCCCTTGTTGAGTAAGGAGCACTCACGCCACTCACATTGAAGTTCACCATGCCACTGGGTAAGCCTTGTGCCAGAAAACTTCCATCGGGAGCGATCGGCGATGATGATGATGATCCGAGGCCACCGCCGCTGGTCGGGTTCGTAACATACGCGCGCACCTGAAGCTCTGAAAGTTTTGCGATGGCCGCTTTGTTTTCACCTTCGACCACGACCACGCCACTCACGCTCGCACCCGGCACGAGTTTGACAGCGAGGCCGCTGATATCCTGATCGATAACGTCGAACGAGACTGCTTCGAGTCGCATTCCACCACTCTGGTTTGGCAACAAGACCATCCCATATTTGCCCGGGATCAATCCTTCGATAACGAAATCGCCCTGGTTATTCGTCGTTGGAAACGTGTTCACAAACTCAGAGCTCTGGCCGAAACTCCGGTTCAGGCCGAGGCGGATATTTGGTACTGGCAAGCCTTTTTCATCGACAACTCTTCCGGAGACTGCGAAAGTCTGCAAAGCACGACCAAGCACGATGTCAATGTCTTTGGCCTCGGTTCCTTCACCGACTTCGATCACAGTAGCCTTGGCCGAATCGCTTACGTCAGGATGGAAAACCTGTTGATAGGTCGAACGCTGTGCGCTGAATGATGGGGCGAAAGCCTCATCGCTGCGACCCACTCCGACTTTGTAGCGGCCGGGCACCAACCCGAACACGCGATATATTCCCCGATCGTCGGTTTGACCATTAGCGTTTGCGTAAACCCGACGTGGTTGTCCTGGTGATGATTGTTGTTGCTGCTCCAGGACCTCGACGCGGTAAATGTTAACCTGCTGCTGAATGACCGGATGGCCGTCTGCATCCGTGACTTTTCCGGTGATCACACCGCCACGGACCAGCGCGAAGTTGATGTTTTCGATGTTTTCGTCTTCGCCAACGAGCACAGTCTTGACGCGTATCTCCTTTAAATCTGACGGCACAAAAGCGGGAGCCGAAGGCGTGACTTCATAGCTGCCAGGCGGAATGTTCACGATGCGATAGTTGCCGTCCTGATCCGTGGTGGCTCTTAACATCAGCTCGAACGGATTTGAGAAATCGCTTTTACGCAGAGAGACCGGCACTCCTTCCGCGCTCTTCTCCTTGATCGTTACGCGACCGGAGATCGAGCCGCGCGGAGCTTTGGCGGCTTGTTTTGGCGCAGCTTGGGCCCACAGCGAAGTTGGGAAACTCAAGATCGTGAGCAGGACCGCGGGTAGATAACGTGCGGAGAAACTCATTCGGGTTACTCCTTCTGGGTGCGAGGATACGCGCGTCGCATGATAGCGGAAGACCAGTCGTGTGGAAAGGGCTATTACTGTTGTCAGCATCATATTCTACTGTTAGGATCGCGCCGCCATGGCTCATCTAAAAATCACCGATGCCAGCGGGCGCCAGTGGCAATTTAGTTTTCTGCCCAACGTTGCTTGCACAATCGGTCGCGCGCCCGACAACACAGTGGTGCTGGATGATCCGCGCGCCTCTCGTTATCACGCACACATCAATCAATCGGACAACGGAAATTTCACGATCGTCGACGGCGCCGTAATCAACGGCCAGCTACGCCGCAGCGCAAATAAAGTCTTCATCAACGGCGAGCCGCGTTTCGAGCAGCAGCTCAAGAACGGCGATCGCGTCACTATCGGCGCGAGCACGTTGCGTTTCGAGCAGCCAATCGAAGAGCGCACGACTGACGTTCGTTACGACGACAAGCCACTCGGTCACACACAGTTGCTGATCTCCGCGAACGATGTGATGTCTACGGTGCTGCGTTCGAAAGAAGAAGTCTCAGCACCACAGCCGCGCGACAAAGTTCTCGAAGCGTTGCAACGCAAGGCCAACATCCTGAGCGCGCTTTACGAAATGAGTAAAACGCTCGGCTCAGTGTTTGATTTAAACGCCATATTTGAAAAAGCGACCGATATTATTTTTCGATCGACGCCGGCGGATCGCGTGGTGGCTTTACTCGCCGAACAGGACGGCTCGGAAAACCTGACGCCGATCGCGATGCGCGCGCGCGATAACAAGCTCGAAGCACACGCGCGCAGGCTTTCGATCGGCCGCACGATCACGCGCAAAGTGATGAAGGATCGCGTCGCGCTGCTCTCGCAGGACGCGGCGTCAGACGAACAGTTTGCGGGCGTGGATTCGATCGTCTCGCAAGGTGTGCGATCGACGATCTGTGCGCCGCTCGTGGCGGAAACGCGCGTGCATGGCGCTTTGTATGCCGATCGTCTCGATCCGTTTGCGGCGTTCAAGCCGGACGATCTCGAACTGATCAGCGCCGTGGCTGCGCAGACGGCAATCGCCGTTGAGAATGCACGCGCGCACGAGCGTCTGGCGCGTGAAGAAGTCGCGCGCGCAAATTACAGCCGGTTCCTCCCCGAGGTGGTTGTGAAGCAGATGCTTGAGAATCCTGACTCGTTCAAGCTTGGCGGCGTCAGTCAGACCATCACCATCTTATTTGCCGACATTCGCGGCTTCACGCGCATCTCAGAACACGCCCCACCCGAAAAGATCGTTAGCCTGCTCAATCGCTATTTTTCAGCGATGACCGAGATCATCTTCGCGCACGGTGGCACGCTCGATAAGTATCTCGGCGACGGTTTGATGGCGCTTTTCGGCGCGCCTACCGCCACGCCCGACGACGCATCCAACGCCCTGAACGCAGCGGTGGCGATGCAGCGGCGCATGCTCGGAATCAATCGAGAGCTGCATGACGAAGGATTTCCGGAGATTGGCGTCGGCATGGGACTTCACACCGGCGAAGTAGTCGTCGGGTACATCGGCTCTGACCGGCGTTCGGAATACACTGCAATCGGCGATACTGTAAACACTTCTTCGCGATTGGAATCTAATGCCCTTGGCGGCGAGATTCTGCTCAGCGATGCGACTGCGAAGGCCGCGCACAGTCGCTACAAATTGAACCCACGCGAGCCGATCATGGTTAAGAACCGCCAGCAGCCTGTACAGCTTTGGGAGGTTGACTGGCAAAGAGCAAGCGGATCTTTTTAGCAGGGTCTTTATCCACAGATTACACAGATAATTTTTCTAATCTGCGTAATCTGTGGATGACGATTTTTCTTTATGTCGTTCATTGGGAAAACCAAAACTCTCCTCGGCCTCAACGCCCTCCAGAACCTCGTCTCCGATTCGATGGCAATCGACATGGGTTCGGCCAGCACGATCATCGCCGTGCGCGGGCGCGGTATCGTCGTTGACGAGCCGTCGGTCGTCGCTGTCAACAAGGTCACAGGCGAAGTGATCGCGGTCGGCGACGAAGCGCACAAGATGCAGGGACGCGAGGCGCGCGATGTCACGGTGATTGCGCCGCTTGTCGATGGTGTCGTCGCCGATTTTGAAAGAACGCGGACGATGCTCGACTACTTCGTCAGGGCAGCGCGCAGCGGTCTTTCGCACTTCAGCCGCCGCGCGATCATGAGCGTGCTTTCCGAGGTAACGCAGGTCGAGCAGCGCGCGTTGCTGGCGGCTGCGGAAGAGGCGCGCATCAGTCGTGTTTACATGATTGAAGAGGGTCAGGCGGCGGCGATCGGCGCGGGCGTTCCGCTCAACGACCATCGTGCAGCGGCAGTTGTCGACATCGGCGGTGGCACAACGAACGTCGCGGCGATTATCAGCGGCTCGATTATCGCGTCGCGCGCGGAACGAATCGGCAGCTCGGATATTGATGTCGCAATCATGGACCGTTTACGGCGTCACCGGGGTCTAACAATCGGTGTGCAAACAGCGGAACGGCTAAAACTCGAGCTCTGTTCGGCAATTGAGCCTGAAGATCCGGACAAGAAGGTCCACGTGCGCGGTCGCGATGTGCAGACGGGTAGTCCCGGAGCTGTCGATCTTACGGCGGCCGAGGTTTACACGATCACGGTGCCGGTAATTAAGAAAATCGCTGAAGAGGTGCGGTTAATGCTCGGCGATCTGTCGCCGGAAGTGGCGGGCGACATTTTCGAGCGCGGGTTGATACTGACTGGCGGTGGCGCTTCGTTGGAAGGACTGCCGAGCTATCTCGAGAAAGAGCTGAATCTCGATGTGCGAGTGGCTGACGATCCGCGATTCGCGATCGTGCGTGGGTTGTCGCAACTGTATGAAGAGCCGTTGTTGCTGCGACGCGTGTCGCGCACCGAGCCACACCCGTTGATCGACACCGAGGCGACCGCATTCGAGACGTAGCCACAAAAAGGCACAGAAAGCGCAAAAGATGAATCTTACTTTTTGTGTTTTTGTGCCTTTTTGTGGCTAAAAACTTTGTGGCTAAAAAAATGAAGGTAGCGGAAATCTTTAAACGCCAGGTCACGGTGGCGCACATCTTCGGGATTCCGGTGCGTTTTGATTACCGCTGGTTCTTAGTCTTTATCTTGAGTGTTTGGCTCATCGCGATGAACCTCAGTCGCGCTGGCATGTGGGTTGGCTCATTCAAGTTGGAGCCCGTGACTTTCACAGTCGCATGGATACTCGCAGTGGTAACAACGATTGGTCTGTTCCTCTCCGTGTTGGGCCACGAGCTCTCGCACGCGCTCATGGGCCGTGCCGAGGGTATTGAGATCGAGGAGATCGTGCTGCACCCGTTTGGCGGACTCGCACGACTGCGAAACGAGCCCGAAAGCCCGCGTGCCGAATTCCGCATCGCGGTTGCTGGTCCAGCGGCGAGTTTTCTGTTTGCCGCGATTAGTTTTGTACTCATGCTGCCGGCGATGATGTTGGAGTATCCGAAAGTCGGCGGCGTACTCTTGTTACTCTGCGCGGGCAATCTGCTGCTCGCAGTGTTCAATCTGTTTCCCGGTTACCCGCTGGACGGCGGCCGCGTCCTGCGAGCGCTGCTCTGGAGTCGCACCGGCGATATTCGTGAAGCCACGCGCCTCGCTGGAATTTGCGGCATGCTGATCGCCGCTATTCTGATCATCTTCGGCGTTTACATGGCCATCGCACCGACGTTCCGCTCGTATTTCATGGGCTTCTGGTCGGTGCTCGTTGGTCTATTTCTTTTTGACGCGGCTTACAGCGTCGTGAAGCAAGTTCGCAGACGAATACGGAACGTCGTCAGCGAAGCGATGTCAGCGCCGGTTTCAGTCGAGCCCGATGCCCTGATCAGTCACCTAATCGATGCCGTTTTGCCGCTGCACCGCCAAGTCGCTTTTCCAGTCGCACAAAACCGGCGTCTGTTCGGGATGTTGTCGCTCGAAGATCTGAAAACATTGCCGCGCGAACGCTGGCACCTCACCCGCGCGCGCGACGTCATGCGACCGATCGCGCCGCGGTTTTTCGTCGAGCCAAATGCGACTCTCGCTTACGCGCAGGAGCTAATGAAGCGAAACGGGATCGGGTCGGTGGCGGTGGTGGGAAAAACCGGCGAGCTCGTTGGTTTTCTTCAGAGCGGCAAGTTCAAACGAATCAAACGTAAAAAATAAGTCACAGATTTATACGGATCACACAGATTGTTTTACAGAATCTGCGTGTTCTGTGTAATCTGTCGTTCATATGCTGGCCGTAATCGGGGCGCTCTTTGCCAACGGATTGATCGCGATACTGAAGCTGGTGGCGGCGGTGATCACAGGATCCTCCGGCATGATGGCTGAGGCGCTCCACTCCGTCGCCGATACGACAAACCAGATCTTTCTGTTGTTGGGTTTGCGGTTTTACAAGCGACCAGCCTCCGACAAGCATCCGTTCGGGTACGGCAAGGAACGGTTTTTCTGGTCTTTCATAGCGGCGATTTTCATTTTCGGCGTCGGTGCGACTTACGCGATCTACGAAGGCATCGACAAACTCGCGCATCCACATCCGCCGACGAACTTGAAATGGGCCTACGCCGTGCTCGCCATCTCCTTTGTGTTGGAGAGTGGCTCGATCGCACTGGCGCTGTACCAGGAAGTTAAAGAGGCGCATCACGAAGGACTGACGTTCGGACAGTATCTGCGCGAGTCGAAGGATCCGACCGCCAAGACAGTGATCTTTGAAGACTCAGCCGCGCTGATCGGTATCGTGATCGCGACTACCGGACTTTTGCTGACCGATTATCAGGTCGGCGGCGCCGTTGGAGCTTACTGGGATGGTGTTGCGTCGATATGTATCGGGCTCGTGCTCGCGCTCGTGGCTTTCGTGCTTGCGCGTTCATCGCGCGGACTGCTGCTCGGCGAAGCGGCAAATCCGAACGTGCTGGCCGCGATCAAGGAGGCAATCGAGAGTCATCCCAACGTGGAAAGAGTTGTCGAGCTTTTGACGATGCACCTGGCGCCGAAACAGATTTTGATTAATGCGCATGTGAAGCTGCGGCCGGATCTGAAAACTGGCGATATCGAGCAGTCGATCCTCGAGGTCGAGGATCGCATCAAACGCGCTGAACCCAAAGTCGAGATGATGTTTATTGAGGTTGCTCGCGCCGAGCAGGTTGACGACCCGGACCATATTGGTTGAAGAGTTGAAATGCGAAGCCCACGGATTTCACGGATGAATACTGCTCAGAGATGTTGTTGCTACTGCCATACACCGAGTATTTGAGACGGATGATCGAGCCGCGAAATGTCGCGGACATCTTGTTCGTCTTTTTGCTTGTGTATGGAGTCTTGAAACTCCTGCGGGGCACACGCGCTGCTCCAATGACCGCCGGCATCATCGCCCTCGTTTTTCTCTACTGGCTTTCAGTCAAACAAGATCTCGCGACCCTCGAGTTCGTTCTCAGTAACGGGCTGCTATACATCGGTATCGCCATCATCGTTCTGTTCCAGTCGGAAATTCGCCAGGCGTTGATTACGTTTGGAAATCGATTTCATGTGCCGTTTACGAGGCATCGCGGGCAGTTTGGCGAAGGCGTTTACGACGAGGTGATACTTGCGGCGACGACGCTCGCTTCGACTAAGACAGGCGCACTGATTGTTATTGAGCGAAATGTCGGGTTGAAGAATGTGACTGACGGTGGCGTGCAACTCGATGCGGAGCTGAGTTACGACTTGCTGGTGAGTATTTTCAACACTGCGAGCCCGTTGCACGATGGTGCGGTGGTGGTGCGACGACATCGAATTGCGGCGGCTTCGTGCTTTCTGCCGCTGACGTTGAATCCGAGGCTTTCGAGAGATCTCGGCACACGGCATCGTGCTGCGATTGGTGTGACTGAGGATACGGATGCAGTGGCGGTGGTTGTGTCTGAGGAAACCGGACTGATTTCGTTAGTGCAGCGTGGCGAGATCCGTCGCGGCCTCGACGCCACCAAGCTCCGCCGGGCGATTTTCGAAGCGCTGGTATCCGGGCCAAAGAAAGAACCAAAGCACCCAGAAGCTGAGAGCGAAGCCAAGGAGATCGCGTCGATTTGAAAACGTTCACGCAAAGGCGCAAAGATCGCAAAGACGCAAAGGCGGGTCAAATTCTTAGGGCGGGCCTTTGCGTCTTTGCGATCTTTGCGCCTTTGCGTGAACCATTCTGAAAAGTCATGCCATTTCAGGACGAAGACGAAGTCACCACATCAGGTCCACAACAAGCGCCGACCCGCGTCGAGAAGTTGCTGCGCCGGATCTTCATCGAGGATTGGAGCCTGAAACTTCTCTCGCTCGCCATCGCGATCGTATTGTGGCTGCTCGTCACCGGACAAAATCAGCCCGTGACCGCGCACGTCAACGTCCAGCTCAACTTCATCCGCCCTCAATCACTCGAAATCAGTAACGATCCGCCGCGCACCGTCGACGTCATGCTCACCGGCAGCCGCAACAAGCTCGACGATCTAACCTCGCTCGATCTCGTCGCAACCGTCGATATCAGCGATCAACGCGCCGGCGAGAGAGTTTTACGTCTCGCCGACAAAGCACAGATCACCTTGCCGCAAGGGATCAAAGTCGACGGATTTCAGCCGAGCGCGATCCCGATTCGCCTTGAAGAGATTCTGGAGCGGCAAGTCGAAGTCGAGCCGAAACTCGAAGGCAAACCCGCTGACGGATTTGAGGTTTATTCCGTTTACCCAAGCAAAGGCAGCGTCGCTGTGCGCGGGCCTGCGAGCCGCGTGAACGCGCTTGAGAAAGTGGCGACTGAAAGCGTCTGGCTCGCCGGACACAATCAGAGTTTCACGCAGCCAAACGTCGCGCTCGACGTTTCCGATCCGAAGGTCGATCTGCTCGAGCCGATGGTGAATGTCGCGGTTGAGATTGGTGAACGACGTATCGAGAAAACCTTCGCAGACGTTGCAGTAACGACTGAAGACGGCGGTGAGGTCCAGCCACGCACGACTTCGGTTACGGTGTTAGGCGTGGCGAGTTTTCTCGAGTCGTTGAAGCCGGAGGAATTGAAGATCGTGTTGCTGGGCCAGGATCTCAAGCCGCGTCTTGACTTGCCCGACGCGTTGAAAGGAAAGGTCATTTTGAAATCTGTCCACACTTCGAGGTTTACACCTGCGAAATGAAAGCTCTCTTTGGGACTGACGGTATACGGGGCGAAGCAGGACAGTTTCCACTCGATCCAGCGACTGTGAGCGCGATCGGGTTTTCGCTCGCCTCACATCTCGCCGAACGCACCGCCACACCACAAATCATTATCGGTCGCGACACGCGCGAATCCGGTGAATCGATCGAGCGCGCACTCATCGCGGGCGCCACGCGCGCGGGCGCGAAGTGCTTGTCGGCCGGCGTTATCACAACTCCGGGCGTCGCTTTCTTAACGCGCAAACTTGAGGCATCAGCAGGCGTCGTGATCAGCGCCTCGCACAATCCTTACCAGGACAATGGCATCAAGATCTTCGCGCCGTCGGGCCGAAAGATGGACGACTCTGTCGAGCGTCAAATCGAGCTGGACATTTTCGAAAACAAGCAGGAGATCGAAGCTGAGAACGGTTCCGTACCACGTTCGCCAGCGATCGAAGAACAACTTCATGAGGATTACTTGTCGTTCTTCGCCGACGACATTGCCAAAGGACTGACGCTCGATGGCCTGACAATCGTCGTCGATTGTGCAAACGGAGCCAGCTCAGCGTTCGCGCCAGTTCTGTTCGAGCGTCTCGGTGCGCGAGTCAGCGCGATCAACGCTTCCCCTGATGGTCGAAACATCAATCTCAATTGCGGCTCGCTTCATATCGATTCGCTGCGCGAGAAAGTCAAAAGCGAGCGCGCCGATCTCGGAGTCGCTTTCGACGGCGATGCGGACCGCTCACTCTACATCGACGGCAACGGAAACTTCGTCGATGGTGACGCCACGCTCTGGGCGCTCGGCAATCATCTTCAGTCGCACGGTAACTTGAAAGACAACGCCGTGGTCGCAACCGTCATGAGTAACATCGGACTCGAGATCGCGCTACGCAGCGTCGGAATCCGGCTCGTGCGAACTGACGTTGGCGACAAGTACGTGTTGGAAGAATTGCTGCGACTCGGCGCGAGTTTGGGTGGCGAGCAGTCGGGTCACATCATCATGCCGGAGTTGAGTCTCGCGGGCGACGGGATGATTACCGCGCTGTGTCTTTTGCGGGCGCTTCGCGAGTCGCGGAAAACGCTGGCTGAGATGACGGCCGGGTTCGTGAAGTATCCGCAGACACTCGTGAATGTTCGTGTGCGCGAGAAGGTCCCGTTCGGCGAGCTAGTTTCGGTCCGAGCGGCGGTCGCAGAGATTGAGGAACTGCTCTCGCAGAAAGGTCGGCTGCTCCTTCGCTACTCTGGAACAGAGAAGCTGGCGCGAGTCATGATCGAAGGTGAAAACCAGAATCAAATCGAGGAGTACGCGGCTCTCATCGCCCGCGCTATCGAGAGTGAGATCGGTGCCTCATGAAATTTCTACACGGTCACCCGAGAAAAATCTACACCACTCACGTCTGACGAAGCGACTCGTCGCGACCTCGCTGAGTGTTTACTAAGTAAACATCGAGGTCTCGAAGCAAAGACAAAAACCTACTTGCACGGCACAGGCGTTGCGGTGTATATTGCGGGGCAAGAGAGACGGTTGGTGGATCCTCCGTCTCAAGTGGTTGCTGGGGTGAGGACAGTAACCACGAATATGAATGGGCGCGACGCACTCCCACGTATGTCGCGCCCATTCGCTTTTAAAGCTAGAATCCCCGGTCGATGCACCGGCTCGACATCTCACTAAATCAACAAGCCCGCAAGAGTGAAATCAATATCGGCGCCGGTATCAGGCGAAACCTCGGGCAATCACTACAAGTAAAACCTCCTCGTCGCGTTGGGATCATTTCCAATGAGCGAGTCTTTCAACTCTACGGGCGGGAAGTTAAGCGTTCTTTGAAGTCTGCGGGATTCACCGCACTCGAATGGCTCATGCCTGAGGGTGAAAGGTATAAATCGTTCCGTAGTTTGGAGAAAGCGGTGACGTTCCTTAGCGAAAACCGCTTTGAAAGGGACGATCTCGTACTCGCACTCGGCGGTGGCGTCGTCGGCGATCTCGCTGGTTTCGCCGCCGCGATTTACCTGCGCGGACTGCCGCTCGTGCAAGTGCCGACAACGCTTTTATCGCAGATCGACTCGTCAGTCGGCGGCAAGACCGGGATCAATCTCGCGACCGGAAAAAACCTCGTCGGCGCTTTTCATCAACCGGATTCGGTCTTCATCGACACTGAAACACTCGTTTCTTTGCCTCCGCGCGAACTCGTGTCGGGCTTTTGTGAAATGGTCAAACAAGCGCTAATGGCTGACGAATCCCTATTTGAAATGACGGTCGCATGTCTTAAACAAAAAAAGCTCTTGCTTTCGCCGGAGTTTGAAGAACTGATCGCGGCGCAGTGCGGTTTCAAAGCCTCGATCGTGGCGAACGACGAGCGTGAATCGACCACTCGCACCGACACAAAATCGCGGCGTGTGCTCAATTTTGGACACACAACAGCGCACGCCCTCGAGACGATCACTGACTATCGCTACTTCCGTCACGGCGAAGCAGTTGGTTATGGAATGTTAGTTGCCGGAGAACTTTCGAGAAACCTGGGTCTGATCGACTCCGGGACTCATGATTCGCTGCGCGATGCAGTAAGACTTTGCGGACCACTGCCACGTGCAGACCATCTCGAAACAAACCAGATCACCGGCGCGCTCAAGCACGATAAAAAGAGTGTCGGTGGTCAGATCAATTGGGTGTTGCTCGAAGGGATAGGCCGGCCGAAGATCGTGGAAGGCCGGCTTATCAGTGCGAAGACGCTGCGACTTTCGTTGCGAGCGGGATTACGCCAACAGGAGAATTTCTGAGAATGCAGAGATCAGGCGAACGAGGGAGTGCGACCCTCAAGTTTGTCGTCGTAATGGCGATCATGGCTACGACCGCTTACGCGGGATATCTCTACGTGCCTGTGGCTTTTCAGGCAAACCAGTTCAAGGATTTGATGCAGCACTACGCGGACGTTGCGGTGGCCCAGGGCTATCCGCCGTCATGGGCCGGTGAGCAACTGATGAAGAGCGCGCCTGAATACCAGGTGCCGACGAACGCCGTCATCACTCCTGCGCAGAGGGATAATCGGATCGAGGTGAGGGTCCAGTTTGTTCGGGTGATTGAGTTTCCGGGATATACGTACAACTACGAATTTGATCACACCGTGAAGAGCACTGCGTTTTTAGCTTTCAAGTAAAACCTAGCCACGGATTTTACGGATAAAAAACGGATTTACCTGGGGGCGCCATCAAGGAAGGCTTTTAGTTTACGAGAGCGTGAGGGGTGGCGGAGCTTTCGTAGAGCTTTGGCTTCGATCTGGCGGATACGTTCGCGAGTGACTGCGAAGTGCTGACCAACTTCTTCAAGCGTGTGCTCCGAACCGGTCGTCCCGAGCCCGAAGCGCATCTTGATCACTTTCTCTTCGCGCGGCGTGAGTGTGGCTAAAACCTCATCCGTGATCTCGCGCAGGTTCGACGCCACCACCGCATCAGCCGGATTCAGGATCGACTTGTCTTCAATGAAATCGCCAAGGTGCGAATCCTCTTCCTCGCCGATCGGCGTCTCCAGAGAGATCGGCTCCTGAGCAATCTTCAAAACCTTCCGCACCTTCGACACGGGAATATCCATCTTCCGCGCGATCTCTTCGCTCGTCGGCTCGCGTCCCAGCTCCTGGACGAGGGATCGCGACGTGCGAATCAGCTTATTGATCGTCTCGATCATGTGGACCGGGATGCGTATC
>Ga0208338_1000018_pt1 | contig 77329 bp, 74 predicted proteins | sample ForSoiNitrogNN91_FD_187858 | JGI IMG/M metagenome (GOLD analysis project Ga0208338, IMG submission 187858) | Forest soil microbial communities from Browns Valley, California, USA, that are Nitrogen fertilized - NN91 (SPAdes) | ecosystem: Environmental > Terrestrial > Soil > Temperate forest ...
CTTCCGTCTCGACGATCTTCTGCACGTCGCGTCGCATGCGCTCCGGATCGTAGTTCCCTGCTCCATCGATCACGATACGATGCGGAACGCCCTTGACGTTGAAGACGATTGTCTTGAAGTTGCTGGCTTCGAAAGGCGAGTCGTAAAGCACATCGAAATTCTCGGCGCGAAAAGTGTTCTTCTGTCCTGCGACTGCCGGTAGTCCAGTCGCGACTTTCCAAACGTCAGGCGCGATCACATGCACGGTGGAAGGCGACTTCAGAAAGCCGTCGAGATACATCAGCAGGTTGGCGTTGTTCCAGAAGGCGTGTTCCGAGTTTAGCTCGCTCGTCCGCACCGAAAGCTCGTTCGCATAAACACGATACGTCGCATACCACTCGCTCGCGCCGTTCGTCTTGATGCGCCACGTGTTCTTGTTTGTCTTTTCCCATTTCAGCGGCTGGTCGGTGGCGTCATGTGCGGCGAAGTCCTGCACGTTCCGCTCGAACTCGCGGACCAGGTACGAACCAGGCGTCCAAACAGGCATCACGAGTTGCTCATCCTGGGGACCGCTCGCGTCGCGCTTGATCGCGACGGTGATGTCAAACAGGTGCGTGTGCGGCTTCGACATCGCCACTATGAACGAAATCTCAACGGGCGCCTGCGCCGCGGCCAATAATGGGAACAGGAGCAGCAACGCGGCGGCGCACAGTACGAGGCTCTTATGCATGAATCTTGTTCATCTTGTTAATCTTGTAATCCTGTCAACGAATGTTACTATCTTCGCGCTCTTGTAATCCACAGCAAACACGAGATCGAAATGTTTCGACGAATCATCGCCACGTCTCCAACCTGGTTTACCGTGCCGATCCGTTTGGGATTGGCGGCCGTAATGATCGCCCACGGCTCGCAGAAAGTGCTGGGCTCGTTCAACGGCCCGGGCTTCAAAACGTACGTCGGAGGCAACACGCCCATCGGCTTTATGCGACCGGCATGGCTCTGGCTCGCCGCCGCCGCTTTTTCCGAATTCGTGGGCGGAATACTCGTCGGTCTCGGCTTTCTCACACGCCTGGGCGCGTTCTTCATTGGGTGCGTGATGGTGACTGCGATCGCGGGAGTGCACTGGCCCGGCGGCTTCTTCGCTGCAAATCGTGGTTATGAATATCCGTTGACTCTGCTGGCGATGGCGATAGCCCTCCTGATATCCGGCGGCGGCCAGGCTTCGGTCGATCGAGCCCTAAGTGGGGGACGCGGCGCGGGACGGAGTGGAGGCCGCAGGTAAACTCGCTAAACATGAAGCGCTCACCGCTCATCGTCATCTTTACAACCGTCTTCATCGATCTCGTCGGTTTCGGCATCGTGATTCCGGTGTTGCCGTTTTACGCCGAAGGTACCGCGTTCAACGCGACGCCGCGCACAGTCGGGCTGCTCTTCGCCTCGTATTCCATAATGCAACTCATCTTCTCGCCGATACTCGGTGGCTTGTCTGACAAATATGGACGCAGGCCCGTGTTGTTGCTCTCGATCATCGGCACGGGCATCGGCTTCCTCGTACTCGGGCTCGCGAAAACGATCGGGATGCTTTTCTTTGGCCGCATCCTCGACGGCATCACTGGCGGAAACATCTCGACTGCACAGGCTTACATCGCCGACGTGACGACTGAAGAGAATCGCGCGAAAGGAATGGGAATGATCGGCGCGGCGTTTGGTCTCGGCTTTATTTTTGGACCAGCGATCGGCGGCATCCTGAGTGGTTGGGGAATTCACGTGCCGTTTATCTTTGCGGCAGCGCTGTGCTTTGCGAATGCGATGCTGCTGTATTTCACTCTGCCTGAGACCGTCACGGCGGATCATCCGGCGAAGAATCTTGCGGGTGGTCGCAGCCTGCGGCAAGTCGGACGCGCACTGAAGCAACCGAAGCTAGCGTTTGTGCTGGTAATCTATTTTCTGTTCATCGTGGCGTTCTCGATCATGACGACGTCGTTCTCGTTGTACACGATGTTTCGCTTCGGTTACGACGCGCAACACACCGGATACCTGTTCGCTTATGTTGGCTTGATCGCGGTGATCATCCAGGGCGGATTGATTGGGCGACTCGTGAAGCGTTTTGGGGAGCTGCCACTCGTGATCGTTGGCGCGCTGTGTTTCGCGATCAGTTTGTTTGCGGTGCCATTTGTTGGACCAGCGGCGGGCGGGTTGGCTGGGTTGTTGATAGGTGGTGGCGTGTTTTCGATGGGCAACTCGTTAGCCACACCGGCACTAACGAGTCTCGCGTCTAAGAGTGTCGGCCCAGCACAACAAGGCGTTGTCTTAGGCGTCACACAATCAACAGCCAGCCTCGCGCGCGCAGTCGGCCCAACGCTCGCGGCTCTCTTGATCAGCAGCTCGATCGCACATCTCGGTGCGGACGGTTTATTACACTACATGAGCGACCGTTCGTTGTTCGTGACCTTCTGGACGGGCGCAGCGATCATGCTGCTGGCAACGTTCCTTGCGACTTATTACAGTAAAGTCAAGATCGCCTAAAAGGGTTTCACGCAAAGACGCAAAGATCGCAAAGGCGCGCCCGAAGAATTTGACCCGCCTTTGCGTCTTTGCGATCTTTGCGCCTTTGCGTGAAAAACCTACTTAGCGAACTGCGCGACTGGGGCTTCCGGGTTAATGAGGTCTTTTAGAGAAGAGTAAGGTACCAAAACGTACTGCGGGCCGGCGGCGTATGGCCCAACCTGATACGCATCGAAGTTGATCCCCAAACCTTTCCTCGTGATCGTCCAGCTCTGGTAATTCTTCGCATTCGGCGCCGCACCGTTCTGAATCTCGTCATCTTGCAAGCTCTTGTCCTTCGCCTGCTTTTTCAGATCGGCGATGCAGTAGCTTGCGATCGTCTGCAAGTATTTCGCACCCGGCTTGAAAAGATCCCCAAGTTTCAGTTGCTTTCCATTCTTCAGATCGTAGTTCACCACTTCGGTAAACGTGTTCGGATGCGCCGCGCCCTGGTAATAATTCTCAATATCAAACTCGACACTGATCAAATCGTCCTGCGCCAACAGCACCTGGTAACTCACCCCCAGATTGCTGCCCATCGAGCCGTCCGGCGGCGGCTCGTCACCCTCTTTGGGCTCCAGGTCTTTTCTGAACCCCGCCACCTTCTTCGTGACTGATGCCCGCGTCACCTGATTAAACTTCTCGAAATTCGGATTGCTGCCGCCGGTGATTTGCGGATAGTGCGCGTCGATTTCGTAGTTCAGCTTCTTGTTGCTTTCCTTGATCTGTTTTCCTACCAGATCAACGTCGCCCGTGAAAACGATCGGCTCTTCATGAACCGAGAACGCAGTCTTCTTATCGCTGTCTTTTTCGTTCGGCGGCTTGGACCAGTTGCCTGCGAGCGTGATCAGCCCGTCGTTCGCATCGACAGCCCATAAACCCTTGAAGAGGCCCGTCTGTTTGCCGCTCTTGTCAAACTCTTCGAGCGTCAGGTTTCCGTTTTTATCGACGTTGCCACGCACATCGATACGCGTGCCGACCCGTTGATAAAAATAACTGCCGGCAAGCTGATCGCCGGTGCGCACGAGCTTCATCTGCAAGTCGAGTGACGAGCCGATCGAGCCTTTGAAGTGTTTTGTTTGCGCGACTGGTACGGCGCCGCCCTGCGAAGGATCGAGCTGCGGCGATGCACTCGCCTGGGCCTGTGATGGGGCACTCGCGGCCGGTGGTGCGGTCTTCCTACAACCAACGGAAATGATCAAACAAAAAATCAGTATGCTTATCTTCATCCGCGTTCATCCGCGTTCATCCGCGGCAAAATTTCCTCCCGAACATCTGAAAACGTCAGCTCACACAATTTCCCGCCACTAAACAGCAGATCATTAGTGACATCCATAAGCGCGAACGGCGGTTTCGGAAAATTATCGAGATCCTCGTCAGTTTCAAAGCTGGTTTCGGCGAGGACGAGGCCAAACAGATCGCCGAGAAACATATCGACGGAAAACTTGCGGCCTTCGAACTCGAACGGGTAACGATTCTTGCGAATCTCGTTAGTGTCGAAGACGGATAAAACTTCTGCTTCGAGCGCGTTGAGATACGTGTTGGTAATGATCGTGCGCGAAAGGTCGTTTGGATCAGGCGCGAATTTCTGCGTGAACTTTACAGTCCACTTATTCGTCCGCGGCTCACGCACTTTGCGAATGCGCAGGCGCGTGCCGGTGATGTAGTTATCAGTGATCTGTAGATGCGGATCCGGGCGCGTTATTCCTTCAGGCAAATCGCGCAACAAATATCGACGCTCACGCTCAACACGCGCGTACTTGCTATCAGGAACAACCGTATTCTGGTCAGTAAGCTTCGCTACACCCATAGACACAAACCTGCTGCAAAAAGAACAAGCTACTACAAAAAGAACAAGTCAGGAAGAGGGGCTTGCCCCCGCTCTTCCAATCCAAGCAGCGGCGGGGGCAAGCCCCTCTTCCTGACTTGTTCTTTTTTCTGGTCTTATTCTTCTTACTACTAGATCTTGCCGGCCTTCATGTCGGCGAGTCGCTTCTCGAAATTCGCCGTATTAACTTTATCGGCCTTGCCTTTCTGCACGGCTTGTTCCCCTAACGCGATGGCTTCTTCCTTCTTCCCGGCCTTGTACAACGCGTTCGTCTTCGCGACTAAATTCTGGAACGTCTCCTTTACCTTGATCGACTGGTCCACCCACGCCATGCCCTGCGCATCGTCCGCGGTGTCCTTGTTGTTGAGGAGATAGTTCCCGGCCTGCAACGGCGTACGCCAATCATCGGGCTTCGCATTGCCAACAGCAGCCTTCAAATGCGCGAGGGTGGTAGCGGCAACGTCCGCCACCTTTACCGTGAACGGCACGCTGACTTTTTCCCAGCGAATATTCACCTGCGCTGAGTCGTCGGTAACCGGATCGAAACTGTACGACAGCCACTCCTCATTCTCGTTAACCCACTGCGGTTTCGCTTTCACACGCAGCGTATCTTTCGCCGGATCGTAGTCGAAGCTGCCCCACTGGTTCGCGGTGCCGTTGAAGACGATGGTCCACTCGTCTTTGGTCGGAATCGTGTGCAGGCTGTAACTTCCGGCGGCCAGCTTCTGCCCGTTGATCAGAACATCGTCAGTCACGACAAACTGTGTCGCTTCGTTCGCGCCAGTACGCCAGACGTGACCATACGGCACGATCACAGCGTCTTTAGGACGCTCGTTTTGATTATCGAGTGTCGCTTCGCCAGCAGCGGTTTGACCCGGCAACGGGTCGCCCCAGATCTTTCTTCCTTTAACGCCGGGACGGCTGTAAATGATCGTGATATCGGTGACGCCGACTCTTTGCATCACGCTCGCTTTCTGGCTCGGCCGCGGCAGATCAACTTGCGCGAGCACCGAAATGCCAGTGCACAGCACAAACAAGACAGCAAACAGGGAAACAGAATTACGTTTCAGGGAACTCATGATCTTTCTCCTCGTGATGGGTTTGGGAGGGAATGATACAATCCGGTCAACGACATTTCAATCTATTCGCTTCTTCTCTGTGCAACCTCCGTGTTCTCTGTGTCTCTGTGGTTCATTTTACTAAGAATTCACAAACCACAGAGACACAGAGAACACGGAGGTTGCACAGAGAAAACTTGGAGGATTCTTCGCATGCCTAGCCGCATCGCTCCCTTGTTCTTAATCGTCTTCTGCTTTTTGGTTTTTTCTACAAAAACCGGAGCGCAAAACGGACACGGAGGCCAAACGCGTCTCCTGCGCACACCGACCGTCAGCTCCACTCAGATCGGCTTCGCTTACGCAAACAATATCTGGGTCGTGCCACGCGCGGGCGGCAGCGCCAAACGTCTGACGAGTTTTCAGGGACAGACTGCGAACCCACACTTCTCACCTGACGGTAGATGGATCGCCTTCAGCGGCGAGTATGCAGGCAACTTCGACGTCTACATCGTCTCGTCTGACGGCGGCGAGCCGAAGCGACTCACGTGGCATCCGGGCGCCGACCTCGTCGAAGGCTGGACACCGGACGGCAAGTCGATTCTCTTCTCTTCCAACCGCGGAAGCTGGGCGCCGAGCGGCGCGCCGCGTTTCTACACAGTGCCTGCGGAAGGCGGTGTCGAAGAACCGATGTCGCTGCCACGCGCGTACCAGGGCAAGATTTCCGCCGACGGCACTCGCATTGCCTATCGCATGAACAACTCGTGGGACGAAGAGCGTCGCAACTATCGCGGCGGTCAAAATCGTCCGATCTGGATCGTCGATCTCAAAACTTACGATCTCATTTCGCCGCCGTGGACCGATTCGAAAGACGTGAATCCGGTGTGGGTTGATGATTCAGTCTTCTTCATCTCCGATCGTGATGGCGTGGCGAATGTTTGGGAGTACCAAACGAAGACGAAGAAGCTCGCGCAGATCACGAAGTTTACTGACTTCGACGTGAAGTCGATGGACTCGGGCGCGGGCGCAGTCGTGTTCGAACAAGCTGGCTACGTACACGAGCTCGATCCGAAGAGTGGCAAGGAGAAGATCGTGAACATCGTCGCGGCCGGCGACTTTCCGTGGATGATGGCGAACTGGGAAGACGTATCGAATCGTCTGACGAGCATGGCTGTCTCGCCCACGGGCAAGCGCGTGGTGGTTGAATCGCGCGGCGAGATCTTCACCATACCGGCAGACAAAGGGGACGTGCGCAACCTGACGAACTCGAGCGCTTCGGCGGAGCGCGATCCGGCTTGGTCCCCTGACGGCAAGTTTGTTTCATACTTCAGCGACAAATCAGGTGAGTACAAAGTCGTGATCGAAGCGCAGGATGGGCTCACGCCGCCGCGCGAGATCGCACTCGCAAAGCCGACGCACTACTACACGCCGTCATGGTCGCCCGATTCGAAGAAGCTTTTGTTCACTGACACGAATTTGAAAGTTTGGGTGCTTAATGTTGCGACCGAGCAGGCGAAGATCGTGGGCCAGGATCCGTGGATGGTGCCGCAACGCACGTTGAATCCGGTGTGGAGTCCGGATTCGAAATGGGTCGCTTACTCGAGTCGTCTGCGTTCGCTGTATCACGCAATCTTTATAAGCAACGTCGAGACGGGCGAGACGAAGCAGATCACTGACGGGCTGGCGGACGCTGTTTGGCCCGCTTGGGATGCGAGTGGAAAGTATCTCTGGTTTCTTGCGTCGACAGATTTTGGATTGCGTTCGCAGTGGCTCGATATGACTTCGTACGATCACAATCCGACGTTCGGGCTGTATTTCGCGGTGTTGAAAAAGGCTGATGCGAGTCCGTTGTTGCCGGAGAGTGATGAAGATCGTGGTGTTGGAACGGGCACGCGCAGGCTGCAACCGGGTGCGTGCGCGGGTGAAGGTGGTGAAGGTGGCGGCGGCGAAGGTGGTGGTCAACGCGGGCCACGTGCACCTGTTGCGGTGCAAGTCGATTTTGACGGTTTAGCGCAGCGTATCGTCGCGGTGCCAGGTGTGCCCGAGCGCCAGTATTCGGATCTTCAGGCCGGCGTCGATGGCCAGGTGTTTTATCTCGAGGCAGGACGAACTGGCGCTCAAGGCAATGAGTTGCAGCGGTATCGTCTATGCGATCGTCGTGCGGCGACCTTCGTCAGCAACGTCGCGGCTTACGATATCAGCGCGGATCGTCGCAAGCTCGTTTATCGCGCGGCGCCTGCTGGGGGCGGACCCGGCGGTGGTCCAGGCGGTGGCTTCGGCGCGAATGCCCCTGCGCCGCAGTTGTTCCTCGTCGACGCCGATCGAACGCCGCCACAGGCGGGCGCAGGACGTTTGAACTACTCGCTGCGCACGTACCTCGATCCGAAGGAAGAATTCAAACAGATCTTCAATGAAGGTTGGCGCAATCAGCGCGACTATCTCTACGTGCCCAACATGCACGGCGCTGACTGGCCGAAGATGCGCGAGATGTACGGGCAGTTGTTGCCTTACGTGCGGCATCGCGCCGATCTCAATTACCTGATGGACATGATGGGCGCGGAGATCGCGATCGGACACTCGTACGTGCGCGGTGGCGATATGCCGACCGTGCCGCAGCCTGTCGCAGGTCTTCTCGGCGCAGACTTCGCGATTGAGAACGGTCGTTACAAAGTCACACGCATTTACGACAACGAGAGCTGGAATCCCGATCTGCGCTCGCCACTCGCAACACCAGGCGCAAACGTCAACACCGGTGACTACATTCTCGCCATCAACGGCATCGAGCTTGTCGCGCCCGACAACATTTACCGATTGCTCGATGGCACCGCGAATCGACAAACAACATTAACCGTGAACACTACGCCATCGATGCAGGGTGCGCGCACAGTGACAGTCGTGCCGGTCGCAAACGAGCAGGCGTTGCGCACGCGCGCGTGGGTCGAGTCGAATCGTCGTCTGGTTGAGAAGCTTTCGGATGGGCAGCTCGCGTACGTCTACCTGCCGAACACCGGACAACCGGGCTACACGAGTTTCAATCGTTACTACTTCTCGCAACAGGACAAGAAGGGCGTCGTCGTTGACGAACGATTTAACGGCGGCGGCTCTGCGGCAGATTACATAATCGAGGTGCTCGCGCGCGACTTTGATGGTTACTTCAACAACGTCGCGGGCGAACGTTATCCTTTCACGAGTCCATCGGCGGGCATCTGGGGACCGAAGGTAATGATCATCAACGAAATGGCCGGATCGGGCGGCGACTTGATGCCGTACATGTTCAAGCGCCGCAAGATTGGACCACTGATCGGCAAGCGCACGTGGGGCGGGCTCGTGCACACCGCCGACACACCGCCGTTCATCGATGGCGGATCGATGATCGCGCCGCGCGGCGGCTTCTTCACGCGGGATGGCAAGTGGGCGGTTGAGAACGAAGGCGTCGGCCCCGATATCGATGTAGAGAACTGGCCCAAGGATGTTGTCGCCGGCCGCGATCCCCAACTTGAACGCGCGGTGCAGGAAGCAATGCAATTGCTGAAGCAGCATCCTGTGGAACGGATGCCAAAGGAACCAGCGCCGCCAACATGGGGGAAAAGACCGTAGGGAATTCTCACGCGGCGGCGCAACGACGCAGCGCCGTTGCGCCGCCGCGTGAGAAAACCTTATAGGAGAAGTACCAATGAAGTTGTATTTGGCTTTCTTACTCGTGACGTTCTGTTGTGTTGTCGTCAAGGGCCAGGAACCCGAGGTCATTAAGACCAAGACCGAGCTGGTCCAAACGGCGATCACGGTGCTCGACAAGAAAGGCCACTTCGTCGAAGGACTTCAGCGCGATCAGTTTCAGTTGATCGTTGATGGCAAGCCGCGGCCGGTGGTGTTCTTCGAGCGCGTGGCGGCGGGCAGTCCACGTGAAAGTGAAATCGCGAACCTCGGAAATCCAAACACAAGCGCTCCGACAACAACCACCACCGCTGCACCACGAATCCCGGGGCGCACGATCGTCTTCTTCATCGACGATCTACATCTCTCTCCCGACAGCATGGTCCGCACGAGAATGATGCTCCAGCATTTTCTCGATCGCGAAATGAGCTCGAAAGACAACGTCGCGATTCTCACCGCCAGCGGACAAGTCGGCTTTCTCGAACAGTTCACCAACAACCGCGCCGTACTCGATGAAGCCATGTCGCGACTCATTCCGCGAATGTACGACGCCCACGGTTTCAGCGCCGGCAGCTCAGCAAAGATGACGGAGTACATGGCGTTCACCATCGAGACGGCCAAGACCGATCGTAAGGTCATGGATTTCTACATCGAAGAGTGCATGAAGGGAGCAAATAACTTCAGAACGGCACAGCAAGTTAAAGCGCTCATCCGCGCTTCTTGTGAAACGGAAGTTAAGAGCAGCGCTCGCGCCGTGCTGATTCAGGCTGCACAGATCACGCAGAACACTTACAACTCACTCGAATCAGCCATGCGCTCCCTCGCCCGCGCCCCCGGTCGCAAACTGGCTTTCTTTATCTCGGATGGTTTTCTGCTCGACGCTGGTCCACGCGCCTCGAATGTGCGCGACAAACTGGATCACGTCATCGACGCCGCGCAACGCGCCGGCGTGGTTGTTTACACGATCCACGCGGCCGGACTCGTCAACAGCAACTTCATGGATCCCGGAAACAGCAAGCCACTGGATGTACAAGGCCGGCTCGATATGGCGTCCACTGGCGAGCTCGCAGCTAATCAGGATGCACTCAGCGCGATGGCGAGCGATACCGGTGGCCGTGCGCTTCGCGGTATGAACTTTTTCGACAAGTGGGTGTCGAATGTGCTCGACGAGACTTCGAACTATTACGTCGTCGCGTGGCGACCTGAAAATGAAGAAGAGAAACTGCTGAAGTTTCGGAACGTAAAGATCACGGTTGTGGGCCAACCGGAGCTGACGGTGCGTGCGCCGAAAGGTTATGTTGCTGGTCCGACGACCGCTACCCCTGCGGCTAAAAACGACAAACCCAAAACGCCGGATACGGAGCTGCGTGACGCGCTCGGTGATTTTTATCCAACGACTGGCTTACCGACGCTTTTGTCGCTCACGTACCTGAACACACCCGCGAACGGTTTGGTCGTGACCTCGTCGATCGAGATCTTGGGAGTAGGCAAGGAGGCTGCGACGATCAAACTCGCCGGCGTCGCGCTGAACGACAAAGGCAAGATCGCTTCAAGCTTCAAGAACCAGCTCAACATCGATGCGCCGAAGAGCGGTGGCTCGGATTCGATCTTCTACAATCACCACACGCCACTCGCGCCCGGCATTTACCAGTTTCGGGTGGCGGCGCGCGATGAGAAGACGGGACGTGTCGGCAGTGCGATTCAATGGATCGTGATTCCCGATCTGACGAAGAGCCAGTTAACGTTGAGCAGCGTGCTGCTTGGCGGTCAAGTGCTCGAAGACAAGAGCACTCCACACGTGCAGTTGAGCGTGGATCACACTTTCCCACGCACGTGGCAAATGGGTTACTGGGTATTTGTCTACAACGCGAAGCGCGATGCGACTGGAAAGCCGCAGATCAGAGTTATGACACAGGTGCTGCGTGATGGTCAGGCCGTGTTGAGCTCGCAAAAGACAGTCAGCAACACCGGTCCGGATTTAGAGCGCATTCCATTCGGCGAAGAACTTGCTTTGAAAACTCTCGCACCCGGAAAATACGATCTCAAGGTAACCGTAACCGACGGCATCGCCGGCATAAGCACCTCTCAGCTAGCAGACTTCACCGTGAAGTAGTTTAGCCGCGAAGAATAGAACAAGTCAGGAAGAGAGGCTAGGCCCCCGCCGTTGCTTGGATTGGACGACCGGGGGCAAGTCCCTCTTCCTGACTTGTTCTATTCTTCGCGGCTAAATATTATTCAGAATACTCAGCGCTGTAGTGGAAAAAATTTTGCTGATTTCCTCTTGATCAATCGGCAGGCTCTCTATTGACGTAACTGCTCGATCGATCGATCCGAGCAAGTGCGGATAATCACTCCCCATCACCATATGATCCGCGCCCACCATGTCGCGCACCATCTTTAACGTGTACGGACTGAACGACACCGTGTCGTAATACAAGCGCTTCAAATAAACACTCGGCAGCTTATCGATCTTCACACGACAATCCGCAAAGTCTCGAAAGCCATTGTCCATCCGCTCCATCAGGTAAGGTATCGCGCCGCCGAGATGCCCGATGATCCAACGAATGTCCGGCAGCTCTTCAAACATCCCGTCGTAACACATCCGCGCCACCGCCAGACTCGTATCAAACGGAAACCCGATGATCGGCCCGAGCACATACTCCCGAAACGCCTCCGAATTCACCGGAATCATCGGATGCAGAAAAATACACAACTTCATACGGTTCGCTTCTTCGAAAAACGGCCGGTACTCGGGCGACGTGAGCGCCTTGCCACCGATGTTGCTCAACAAAACTACACCGTTGAGTTTCAGTGTATCGATCGCGCGGTGCAGCTCTGCGAGCGCGGCGTCGGGCGCGTCCATCGGAATCGACGCAAAGCCTTTGAACCGCTTCGGGTGGCGCGCGATGAGGTCGGCGTACGAGTCGTTCATCATCTTTGCGACTTCCGGCTGGTGCGCGGCATCAGTAAAGAAGACGTTTGGCGTCGAAAGTGAGACGACTTCGACGTCTATTCCCACACGATCCATATCCTCGAGGCGTTTCGAGACGTCAGTCATCGCCGGAGTGACGCCGAAGAATCGCGCGCCGCGATGCGTAATGATCGTCTGCCCGGTCGAGCTGGCGCCGAAAGAAAACTCCGAGGGAAGATCGCGAATGGTTTGAAAGAATGCTTCGGTGTAGAAATGCGTATGTAGATCGAGCTTCATCATGTAGCTGCCTCACAATGCAATCTAATCGTAACACTTCCAACTAAGACGCAAATGATATAGTGTCGTCCAGCCAGGTAATTTTCTTCCTTTCCCGACTCTCCAGAGGCACACTGTGGCAACGCTCGTTAATAGTCAACGGACCAATGTCAATAAAGATAATTGGCTCGGCTTTGTCGGCGACGTCGTGAATTTTACCGGCGAAGTCTGCTTCAAATCGATGCTGCGTATCGACGGGCACTTCTCCGGAAATGTGACGTCAGAAGATGGAACGCTCATCGTCAGCACCGGCGCGCAAGTTACTAAAGCAGTAATTAATGTCGCGGTCGCAAAGATCAACGGAACCGTTGAGGGCGACATTCGCGCGACGAAAGAGCTCGTACTCGGCCGCACCGCAAACGTCAAAGGGCAGGTTGCCGCACCGGCGCTAGTCGTCGAAGAAGGCGCACAACTCAACGGCAGTTGCCGCAGACTTATCAATTAGCCACAAGAGGCACAAAGCACAAAATCATTTGCTGAAAAATTTTGTGCTTTTTGTGCCTCTTTGTGGCTAATATACATTTCTGCCGAAGATAAGCGTCATCATCCCTACTTATAACCGTGCCCGGCTTCTGCCGCGCGCAATCGAGAGTGCGCAAAATGCAGGTGCCGATCTTGAAGTGATCGTTGTCGATGACTGTTCGACTGACGACACGCGCGAAGTATGCGCACAAATCGAAGACATTCGTTACGTTCGACTGACCACGAACGGCGGTCTCGCGAATGCACGCAACGCCGGCATCGCTGAGAGCTCGTGCGAGTTCATCGCTTTCCTCGATGACGATGATCTACGTCTGCCCGGCTCGCTCGACAAACAACTGCGCGCGCTCATCGCTGACGATCGAATCGCGTTCTGTTACGGCCAAGCGCTGATCGGCGACGCGCACCGGCAGCTTCCAACCGGCGAGATCTATCCGTTGCGCTGCCCGCAGGGCGACATCTTCTGGGACCTTCTCGAAAATAATTTCCTGCCAATGCCGGCGGTGCTCGCGCGCAAGTCGAGTTTAATTAGCGCTGGTAAATTCGATGCGAGCCTGAAGCTTATCGAAGACTGGGACATGTGGCTGCGTTTGAGCGAGTGTTTTTTAGTTGCCGCGATTGAGGAGCCAGTCGCGATTTATCGCAAGGCAGTCGCCGAATCCGGGCAGATGTGTTCCAATGCTGCGGAAATTTGTAAACAGTCTTTGCGTGTGCAGCAGATGGCGCTCGAACGTCCGCGCGCGCGTGCGTCCGAGAGCGCCAAGCGCCGTCACGTGCGACGGAAATTCCGCGACCGCGCGTACCGGATATTGATGACTGAAGCCAGCAATTCGATCCACGAAGGGAAACCAAAATCAGCCAGATCGAACCTTCTTGATGCTTTTCGACTGCGACCGTTTCGCACTGTGGCGAGCGGCGGGCTCTTTTGGCTGCTGAGTTACCGTTAAGTCTATGAAGATTGCTCTTTGCAAGAGTCACTTCTTTGGACCAGTTAGTGGCGCCGACGAGATCCTCGTTAGCTACGCCATCAGCCTGCGCAACGCTGGACACGACGTTGACGTAGTCGTGTTGTACAAACCCGCTGAGAATGATCGCTACAATCGCCGCCTCTGCCAAGCCGGCGTTCCTGTTGTTACCGTCATCAAACGCTCGATCGCGTTCACGCTCCTGCGTAGTTTGCGCGGTTTGCTATCGGGCGTTTTGCTCATCTTCCTGCTCGTTCCGCGCACTGAACGAGGTTTACGAAAAATCTGGCAAGTGCTCATCGATCTCATCTCGCGTTTTCACTATAAGAACTGCCGCGATTACTTCGCCGGCTCGCACTATGACCTGCTGCACGTGTTCACGCCTGACATCGGCGCCACGCTCATGATTCGCGCCGGTAAAGAAGCAGGAATTCCGGTGCTGTATCACGAGATGGGAACGCCGCATTACCTGCCGCCGCTCGAGCCACACTACAAACGACTCGAGAAAGTGTTGCCACTCTGTTCGGAAGTCGCCGCACTTTCGCCGACACTCGCACAGCAGTGGTCCCAACGTTTTCCTTTTCTGCCGGCGATCTCCGTGTTGCCTTTGCTGACTGACGACGCGTACGTGCTGAAGATGCCGGCAAAGTTGAATGTGACCGGTACGATCTTCGGATTCGCGGCGCGCATTGAGAAGGGCAAAGGACCATTTGTGTTGGCTGACGCGCTCGCGCAATTACGACAAAGCCGCGACGATGTGCTCGTTCGTTTAGCAGGCACGGGCCCGGCAGTGCAGGACGTGAAGGCACGTGTGCGCGAATTGCGATTGAATGGATCGTGGGAGTTTGTCGGATCGTATGACGGCGCGGTTGGGTGCAGCGCGTTCATGCGCACGCTCGACGTGTTTGTGTTGCCTTCATTTGCTGAAGGCACGTCGAAGAGTGTTATCGAAGCGATGGCTCACGGACTACCGATTATCACCACAACCGTTGGGGGCTTGCCTGATCTGTTAACTCCTGATGCTGGAATTCTCGTACCGCCGGGCGACACTGCTGCGTTGGCGGGCGCAATGCAACGTCTCGCGTCTGATCCAGCGCTGCGCGAGCGCATGGGCCAGGCCGCGCGCGCACGTTATCTGAAATTGTTTGCGCCAGACGCGGTGCTGTCGATGCTGGTCGACACTTACGCGCGTGTCGCGGGTCGCAACGGTCATGTTTCACAGAACGGCCATCATCCCTGGTCTATCGTATAAATACTTGCGTATCGCCTTTGCCACACCAGAATTCGTCACCGAGGATTACTTCGACGGCGGCTTAGCCAATTATCTCAATCGCGTTTCAAGATCCCTCGCGCAGCTCGGTCATGACGTTCACGTCGTAACACTCTCGACCAAAAACGATCACACGTTTGACCACGAAGGCGTGATGGTCCATCGCGTGATGCCGAAGGCAGGCTGGTACAGATTCAACCGCCTCACAGGCTCGTCACTGACAACTACGCTGCACTGGCTCAACTTCAGCGCCCAGACTTATCGCAAACTCAAACAACTCCATCGTCGCCAGCCGTTCGATTTGATCCAGTATCCGAACTACTCTTCGTGCGGCCTGTTCTCTATTCCGTTCCTGAGCACGGCGCACATCGTCAGAGCATCCTCGCAACCAGGCTTCAATACCCATGTCAAACAGAATCTCGACTCGGCTCTGACCGAGCGCCTCGAAGCACTGCAATACAAGCTCACGCGAAACGTTCATACTCCCAGCCGAGCGGTTCAGAAAATGCTCGCGGGTAATGCGCGGCTGATTCGCTCACCTTTTTACGTCGAGACTCGCGACTGGGACACCACCGTCTACGATCAATTTTTTAAGGGCAAGAAATACGTGCTCTATTTCGGTCGCTTTCAGTTGCACAAAGGCTTTCACACGCTCGCACAGGCTTTGCCGCAGTTTCTGAAGCAATGCCCGGACGCGTATGTCGCGCTCGTCGGCAGAGACATGGAAACTAGTCTGGCGTCGTCGATGGCGGCTTTTGCACGAGCGCAGTGCAACGGATTTGGCGAGCGACTAATGATCGTGGAGAACCTGCGGCACAGCTCGTTGTATCCGATTATCAACGAAGCGCGATTCGTCGTCGTGCCGTCTTTGCTGGACAACTTACCGAACGCATGTTTGGAAGCGATGGGACTCGGCAAAGTGGTAATCGGCACGATCGGCACAACGCATGACGAATTGATTAGCGACGGCGTCAACGGATTTCTGGTCCAACCTGATAATCCCCAGGCGTTGGCTGACAAGATGATCGCCGCGTGGACCGATCAGCGTTTGGACGCGATGTCGTCGGCAGCGAAGGAGAAGACGCTGGAATTCGCGCCGGAGAAAACTATTCCCTCGTTGCTGAGCTACTATTCCGAAGTGTTGTCTAACAATGGGGCTTAAGAATCGCATAGCAGTTTACTCATCGCGACATTACGACGCGCTGCGATCGGTTTTTAGCGAGTCGCTGCTTCATCGCTGTGGTATTCGCCGGTATTGGTACGACATCGACGGATGGTTCGGGTGGCGTTCCGCGCAGGAAGAAGCGGTGAGCTCGTTTCCGGCGGGCAGCAGGTTTGTCGAAGTGGGGACGTACCTGGGCCAAAGTCTCTGTTCGCTGAGTGAAGTGGTTGAGCGCAGTAGCAAAAACATCGACGTGATCGGGATCGACACGTGTCGCGGCAGTGGTCCGGAAGGGCGGTACGGAAAGGATTACCACAACGATGCGGTGGCAGCAGGTGGTGGAACTTTCGCGGGCGCTCTGCACAAGAACGTGCTCGATTGTGGTTTCGGAGAAAAGATCACGTTGATCATTTCGGAATCGGTGAGTGCGGCGCGGCTGTTTAGCGATGCGTCGTTTGACTGGGTCCATCTCGACGCGCGCCACGACTATGCCAGCGTCAAAGCCGACATCGAGGCGTGGCTGCCGAAAGTCAAAGCAGGTGGTTGGTTATCTGGGGACGATTACATTGAGGAGAAGTGGCCTGAAGTTGTGAAAGCGGTTGCGGATACTTTGCCCTCCGCTTCGTTATGGTCCGAGCAACAATGGCGCTTCATTGTGTGAATCTTGTCAATCCTGAAATCCTGTTTAAAACTGCCTCTGTATTAAGTTATCCACCGCAGTTTTCGGCCCACCGCCCTCATGCTGCATCTTTCGCGCGAGTTTACCCAATGTCTCATAATCAACTGTCCACCCCGCACACACAGCCGCGAGCCCAATGACACCGCCCTCACCCGTAAATAATCCCTGGCTCTCTAAAAACTGCGCGCCGCGTTCCCATGTCTCGAAGAACTTACCTTCATTCCCATCCTTAGTAATCGCAAACAACGCCTCGCTACACCACCGCGCCGAATTAATCATTTCGATATCGCCGGTAAGCTGAGCAGCGAGCTTTTCAAACGCTGGTCTGCGATGCGATCCGTATCGAGTCAAATGCTCCGCAATGGTCGCATTTAACGCTGTGGTAACCGCAATTCCCGGACGGAAGTTCGGCAACCTGGGCAACGCTCTAACACGCGTATCAGCATCGACAAAAATCGCCGTCTCAAACTCTTCGAGCGCCGCCTGCAAAGCAAATCGTTTATCGTGATATGCCGGCTCGCCGAGTTTAATTCCCATCTGCGGCGACCTCGTCCCGAAATCTATCGCCATTGGACCAGTGGGTACATGCCTGATCGCGCGCACCGGCAACCCCTCAAACTCCCTCGGCTCATCGGTCAACACCACCCACGGCATCCCTGGCGCATCCGCAATCAACAACCTCGCCCTCTCCCTATACGGCCCATGAATCGCGAGCGTACAAAAACACACGCTCGCTGGACGATTGAGTCGGCGATTCGAGAGAAATCTGAACATCGCTTTTGCGATTTTGTGCCTCTTTGTGGCAACTCACGGAGTTATAGCAGTACGCGAAAGCCAGCTTGGCGAAAGTGGTTATCGGCTGTGAGCGCTTCAGTAATTCCTTTGTCGTTCATAACAACAAAGGACATGCAATCGATCAATCCCCACTCCTTATCGACTCTATCACTGTAAGTCTCGAAAGCTCGTCGATACAGTTCATCGGAGGCAGCCACGATTTCAACTTTCGGATCGTTTTCGAGCGCCGTGAGTAACCTTATTGCCGCCGATCTATGACGGACCTTCGATAATGCGTTACCTATTTCAAGGAGAATGGCACGAGTGGTTATGAAGTGCGCACCAGATTTTTCTAATTCGTCGGCTAGCTCAGCCGCACGTGCATGGTTTTCGTCAGTAGTAGCAGAGAGTGCGACCGCGTAAGAAGTATCGAGGAAAACCCTATTCATCGGATGTATCAGTGCCGCCGTATAGATACTCGTCTATACGAGTTGACCAGTCAGGAGGTCCCTCGAGATTCAGTGAGCGAGCAACGCGGAGAAACGATTCGGATTCTGGTGCAGAGGTGGGCGCCGGCTCAATCGTAAGACGAACGCGTGTGTTCGGTTCCAACTGAATAGGGCCGTCCGGTCGGAACACATTTCCATCAAAAATTGCATCCAACGTCTGACTCATAACACCTCCTCGATTGCGAGGTTGCGAATTACTCACAGTCATATTTATACCATTAATAGCCTACGGACGGCAGATAGCAACCACGTGGTTCGTGATACTCACCCATCGCCATGAGGGTTAGCGGCTTGATCATTCGCATGCCGTGTTTCAAACACCAACGAAACAGGCTCATCTGGCGTGTTGGTAACAAAAGGTGATTGGCGAAAGACTGCCGGCGCCAAGCAACAACGATTGCATGTCCTCTTCTGTTTCAGCGACGGCGTGATTCAGTGGCCAGAACTGTGGCGCAGAGGTATATGCGGTGAGACGACCATCACGAATTGCCACAAATGAAGTGAGAAAGGGAGGCATGTGCTTCAGCTCGTTAAGACGATCGAAGCCGTGCGTCTTGCGACACAACTCGGCGCAAGCTTCATAATCCTGTTCTTCGATGGCGCGAACAGTCACAATTGGCTGCAGATCACCCTTCAACTCACATTCCATTAACGCCAGCGGCTCTTTCACATCAAAACCGAGCGACGCATAAAGTGACAACGAGGTAGTATTGAATGCACCCTGGACCAGTCGAATCCCAGCCGTGCCCTTACCTCGCTCGATGACAGCCTCCATCAACATCCGTCCCACACCTTTCGCTTGCGCAGCGGGATCGATAGTTATTGGACCAACCGCCCGAATCGCATCGTACTCCACGAGATGATTCGACCCGATCACCTCACCATCACGTTCCGCAACAACGCTGAAACTGTGAGGACTCTCAGCGAGCATATGCAAGAGATCGATTCCCGCTTCTGGTGTTGCGAAATCAGGTCTGAAGCCGTGTCTCTCGGAGATACCCCTGAACGCCTCGTAGCAGATCCTGCCCCACGTTTCGACATCTTCCGGTTTCATCGGACGTATTTGGATCGGCATAATAACCTCTACTCTTACTTTTAGTGCTTTGCTAGTCGTGGCAGGCTTTGCGGTGTGATGCCGGAAGAGTTTCGCACTTTCTCGACTACTCTTTTCAAACCTTCCTCGACGAGAGACCACGCGTCTTCGCGGGATTGATGGATGAGATCAGCTCGTCTTTTCTCGGTAGCTTTTCCAAACTCGCGAAGTCTTCATCCTTCCATAAACATGCAGACAATAGCACTGGTACGACTACCGCTTTCTTTTCATTTATCAATTGCATTGCGACTGGGCGTTCGTGCTCCGTGATGTATCTCGACGCAAGAAAGTCCCGGCTGACCATAAAGAGGATGATCTGCGACTCTGATAACCGGTCCTGAATCGTCTCATCCCAATCTTCTCCGGGTATCAGATCCGTGTCGCGCCACGGCGAGATGTAGCCGCGCCGAGCGAGCACTTTGAGACTCGGAATCAATCGCTTCACAACGCGCTCGTTGGCACGCGCGTAACAAATAAAGAGCGAAACGGGATTGTCGCGCGGAGTACTCGCCTCCGGACTCTCAACTTCTCGCAGTCTCTCCACCACGTTCACCATTACGGTGCTACCATCCGCCTTACGTTCGGCACGCGTGGTTTCTTCTCGCTTCACGGCATCACGAAGAATCTCGAGCTCGGTCCATACTCCTGACTCGTCTTCGACATAGGTTCTCACTGGAAGCTTCTCATTCAGAACCCGCATTTCGGAGAGGATGAACTCTGTGAGCCAGACGCGATCCTCCGCACTATCACCGATTACGAAAATATCAGTAACTCTGCCTTCATGATCGCCACGAACCAGGGCTTGAGCTGAGCGTCGCGACAGTACAACACCACGTCGCCAACGGGGCTGCCTTTCACTCAACGTATGAGATCGAACAATGAAGCGTGGTAACAGCCCCAGGGGTCGCAAGTCGTCATAGCGCAGTTGGATTCGTTGCGTGGTTTCGCCCGTAAACTTCTTCAATTCGCGAGGCTGGTTTTCATCGAGCAGGCCAGGCACCAAGTAGGATTTTTCTTCGTTATCCAGCGGGAAGCACAACTCAAACTTTTCCATTAGCGCGAGGAGAAACCGGTGCATGTCCGGCGGATATTCTCTTTTACTTTTAAGCGCTTTAGAGAAATCGGCCAGCGACATCTGTCCATTCGTTTGATGGTTCTGGAGCCAACGCAGAATGGTGTAAATACCGTCAACAAGCCAGCGTGGCTTCAGTACACTCGTGTCACGAAGTCGTGGATCATCCCGGTAGTTAAGCGCGATACCTAAACAGTCGAGAATCGTCGCCAGCGTCTCCTGATTCTCCGCCTTCTTTACACCTTCTTGCGCGCACATCTGTCGATAATCATCGAAAGACACGAAGCTTATGTTCATCTTTTCCAGCCGTGTGCGGACACGCGCCCAAGGCGGAGTAATCTTCTCCCGCACGCTCGGCATTTCACCCACCAGCTTTCCAAGCGTCTTCCGTAATTCTTCAATTCTGAAACGTGGCTGGCAGTCAGTCTTCACTATTGCCTTAACCTCAGGGTAGTTCTCGCGCAGGAAGTACTCGTCGATAGTGAACGGGTGCTCCTTGATTTTGTTGAGCACGATCACTACCGGCGAACCTATTCCATAAGTGCGAATAAGGCGCAACCAATACTCCGCTTCGGGCATTGGCTGCCGATCACGACCGCTTAGAACCACTACGTACATACTGCGTTGAGAGAAGAAAAACTGGTGAGTTTGGTGCAGGAACTCCTGACCACCGAAATCCCAAATGTGAGCGGTAACGGTTGACTTCAGATGTCTTAGTCTAAGCGAATGTCGTTCGATACCCGGTGTCTCGGGCTCCAATTCATTGTGCGGAACGCGCCGCAACGCTTTGCTAAGGGAAGTTTTGCCAACGCGGCCATGACCGACAAGCAGCAACTTAACTTCGTTCAGGGGTTTCGCGTCCCGTTGTTGCTGAGCAAAATAAAAGGCGAGGATTGCCTGCGGATCGGCAGGCTTTTTGCCCTGATAAGTCTCGGCATAAGTCGGACCCAACACATCGTTAGGCAAACGTAGCTGAACGTTGAGACGAAGAAATAGTTGTTTCAGAGACTTCAACTGAGAGAGAGACTCGGGTAATGAGGTCAATCTGTTGTTTGTGAGATCCAACGTTTCCAATCGCGTCAGGTTGCCCAATGATTCAGGCAGTTCTTTTAGCTTGTTGGAGTCGAGCTCCAATTGTTCCAGGTTGGTGAGTTGGCCTATTGATTCCGGCACTGACACCAGCTCATTATTATGAACTATCAACGATTTTAATTTCGAGAGCTGCCCTAATGAACTCGGAAGAACCGTAAGTTTATTCTGGAAGAGTTTCAAAGATTCCAGTTGTTTAAGGTTACCCAGCGAATCTGGCAGATTTCTCAATTTATTATCAGAAAGATTTAGCGTCTCCAGCCTGGTAAATACGCCCAGCCAATCAGGCAAGCCAGTTAGCCTGCTTCCGGACAAATACAACCTCCTCAAATGCGTTAGTTGTTGGAGTGGTTCCGGCAAACGAACCACGGCGTTGTCACCCGCTTCCAACACCTGCAATTGCGTCAACCCATCGAGCCATTCAGGTAATTCTTTTAACTCTGTGCTGGTAACACTGAGAAAAGTTAAACCGGTCAAACGGCTCAGCATGTCAGGCAGTCTTATCAGCGGATTGGCATCAAGATCAAGAGAGTCGAGATCGACAAGCTCCGCCAAGGAATCCGGAATGGTTGTCAATTGATTCATCGAGACATTAAGCGATTGAAGCCGTGTCAAATGGCCCAACCACTCTGGTAACGTTTTTAGTTCGTTGTCGGAGAGATTAAGTTTCTTTAATTTGGTGAAACGACGAAACCACGGTGGAAGCTCCTTTAGCTCATTGTTCGAAAGAACTAGTGTTTCCAACTGCGTAAGCTCGCGCAACGATTCGGGCACCTCTTGCAATAAGCCACCGGCAATTCCGCCACGGAGGTCTAGCTCAGTGGCTTGAGAACGTCGTGCAGCCGCAATCCTCTTTTCTGCCTCTTTAAATGTTCGGTTCTTGACCATTTACATTGTTCACTTCCAGCGGCACCCGTGCTTGATCACAATGTCCACGTCCTGCAACAGATCAATGTAACGCAGCACGTCGCCGCGGACAGCGATGATGTCGGCGTATTTGCCCTCACTCACGGTGCCGACCTGGTCGGAGACTTTCATGGCGACGGAGGGCCAATAAGTCGCGGCGCGGATGGCGGTCATGGCGGGGATGTTGAAGTTGTTGACCCAGGCGTCCAGTTCACGCCAGGTGGTTTGGCTGTGGAAGTTCATGGGAATGCCGCTGTCCGTGCCGATCAGAAGTACGACGCCGGACTCGGAGAGCTGGCCAATTTTGCGCGCGAGGGTAGGGCGGCGCTGCGGTGTAATCTGGTAGTAGCTTAATTCGCCGGGGTGCTTGAGAGACTGTTTGATGTCGTCGATGATCGACTGTGGCAGTCCAACTTGCCACGACGGATCATCAAGCTGCTCGGGATTGTCGCGCACGTACTCGTAGTTCAAAAGCCCCTGCACGGTCGGCGTCCAGAACAATGGACCAAGACTCATCTTCGACGTTCGCTCACGAATCATCGCGATGATGTCTGCAGGATACTCGGGCGCAGTCGCGAGGCCCGTGTGCTCAAAACAATCAACACCGACTTGCAGCCCGCGACGAATCTCCTCCGGCCGGTGCGAGTGCGCGAAGACGGGCAGCTTGCGTTTGTGCGCCTCGTCAACAACGGCCTTCCCTTCCTCCAGCGTCATCTGATCCTGATCGATCAGCTTGATCACGTCGACTCCGGCTTCAGCCAGCATGCGCACCTTCGCACGCGCGTCATCCGCTCCCTTCACGCCCCAACGAACGTAGTCAGTGCCAGGATACGGCTCGTGCTGGATGAACGGACCTGACACGTAAAGCGTTGGGCCGGGCAGCTCGCCTTTCCGAATACGATCGCGCACGGCGATGCTGGCTTTCAAAGGTCCACCAAGATCGCGCGCGCTCGTAACGCCCGCCATCAACAACTGTCTCGCAGAGGCAGGCATGATCACCGTCTCCATCAGCGGCGGATACGTCTTGTCCCAGTGCGCGTAGTCGCTGTGGCCATTGATCATGAGGTGTACGTGTATGTCCCAGAGCCCGGGCAACACGCTCATGCCTTCAGTTGAAATCACTTCCGCACCGGGCGGATTCTCTAGCGTTCCAACCTGGCCCACCGCCTTAATGCGCTCACCTTCGACGATCACGACGCTGTTGCGAATCGGCGTGCTGCCGTAACCATCGATCAGCGTGCCGCCGACGAGGGCTTTGACATTCGTTTGTGCTGACGCGCTCAAGGAGAAGAGTAAAATCAGCCACGGATAAACACGGAAAGGACGGATTTGGTGCATGAGTTTCATAGGGCCACTCTTATTTAATCTCGACACCGAACTCGCGCACCGTCGGGGGCGGCAGGCGAGTCCATTGTTCGCGTCCGGTGGCGACGGCGCGGAGTCGAGCGGGACCGGGTTGGAATTTTGAAAGCGTTTCTGCAGTGAGGGCGAGACTTTCACTGCCGTGTTGTTGGCGCGGATCGAAGAACGCCAGATTGTTGCCGGTGAGATGGAGGTGCAGAAGTCTCTCGGAATGTGTTCCCTGGATCAGATCGAGTTCAACGTCCACCTGCGTGCGTCCCGATCCGATTACCGACGCGTTCACGATCGAGCCAACAGACAACGTGCGCGGCGCACTCAACTCAAGACTGCGCACCTGAAAGTAAGCACGATGACTCGATACCGCCCCAATCACGAGCAACGCAACGATCACAAACACAAACAAGCGCTTGAGCCAGAGGATCGGTCGTGCATCGTGGATGGTTAATTCATCGAACATGTCACGGTTCTGCAAGCGTGTATTCAAACTCGTAAGAGTGCTTACCTTCGGCGATGATGATGTTCATCTTTCCACTTAAGCCCGTGAGCTGGTCCGTGCCGGAATCGGGAATCACCGTGATCGTGAGCTCGCCCACACCGCGTGTCATCACACCGTTATGCTGTAGATAAAAACTGCCGCGACGTCCATTCAGCGTACCCGTAACCTTCTCGATCGCGACGTAACCGGCGGAATTCTTAACACTCTCGCTGCTCGCCATCAACATCTGCCCGGTGCTCGCGCAAACAAGATCACCTTGAAACTGTTTGTCGATCGTCATTCGACCAACAGACATGTCTGCTTCCTGCGGGCTCATCTTAACTTCAAACGTTCCACTGGCTCGATTAGTCATCAACGTCTCCCATTAGACGAAATTGTCTCAACTATCTCCGCGATCGCGTGCTTCGCTTCCGGCATTGGTCCAAGCATCCAGTTGTGGACCATCTGATCGTACTCACGATAATCCAAACGCACACCTTCCGCAGCGGCTTTGTCTCGCAGCTTGCGGCAGTCAGGATACAGGATGTCGCGCGTGCCGATGAACAACGTGACCGGCGCAAGATCTTTCAAACTGCCGTTCACCGGATTGACCGCTCTCTTCATGCGCATGAGTCGCAAGAGAACGTTTATCGCCTTGCTTTGGATGCTGGGCATGCATCGTCACCTGTACCACGAGGCAATCGAATAACGCTCGCCGTGTGTGACCGGCGTGACTTCGTGAGTGGTTTCCGAGCGAAAAGCTACGAGTGTTCCGAGCTCTGCCGGCATGCGAAAAGTGTTGCGCAGATTGCTGAACACAAGCGACCCGCCACAGTAAGCATCCGGCTCGGGCGACTCCGCTTCACGACTCAGAAATATGACTGTCGAGATACGGCGTTTTTCAGAGTCGAGTCGCATCAAGCCGGTGTTGCCGTCCTGATGCGCGACGAAGAAATCGCCGAGGCGGTAGCGAAGAAACTGCGGCTCTTCACACTCGTTGAGCGTCACAGCGAAATGTTTTTCAACTTCGCCTTTGCACGCGAGCAGTTTTTGAATAATGAGATCGACTGTTTCCTGCGACGGCTTAACGCGAACTGTCCGGCGCATCATCTCGTCGATCGTTCCTGAGCTCGCAGTACCGTAGACAGTCGCAGAACTGCCGGCAGCGGCCTTCAACTCAACAGCGATTGCGTCGCACAGTCGTCGTTCAAAGAATTGCGGAACAACAAACAGATGCGGCCAGGAATTGTGATCGTATCGAGTCAAAAGTTCAATGGTTTTTGCGGGACGTGGGTTAGAACAAGTCAGGAAGGGCGGCTTGCCCCCGCTCTGCAACAGCGGGGGCAAGCCCCTCTTCCTGACTTGTTCTATGCTAGTAGCAAACTCTAATTCAGCGGTTGGGCTGATTGCGTGCCGTAGCGGTCAGCCGAGCGCACACGCGCCTTTGCAGCTTCAACTTCACGATCGCGTGGAGGTGCATTTGTTACCAGCGAGTCGAGCAACTCCGTCGCAGCCTGCGCTACCTGTTCGACTGCGCGGTTGAAGGCTTCTTCGTTGGCTTTCGAAGGCTTTGTAAATCCGCTCAGTTTCCGCACGAACTGAATCGACGACGCGCGAATCTCTTCCTCGGTCGCCGGCGGTTTGAAGTTATGAAGTGTTTTGATATTTCGACACATGCTGTTTTGTTGCCACCTGCCCTGAAATCGTTGCGCTGCTTCTCTGTGCAGAGAAATCCCCTTAATCCCAGAAATGTGTTATCCCGTATGCAATCACCGCAATAGCAACGCCTACTACGACGCCAACGGCAATTAACGTCTTCTTGCTCTTGCTCATGCCTCTGCCTTCGACGTTCACAACGTCGGCATAGGCGATATCGCTGCGATTACCAGTCTTGTCTTCTATGAGAGTGAAACCCGTGTCACTGGATTGCGCGAGACGCCCTTTCATCTCAGAGCCGTTGCGCAATTTTATCTTTACGTGCGTCTCTTTTTTGTTTATTCGCTGTACTACCTCGGCCCTGGCTTTTGTCTCCGCATTCAAACTCGATTGCGCTCGCGCGGCTGGTCCAAGTGTAGACAAAACCAGCGCGTGAGCGAGGAAAAGCGTTGTCAGGGTTCGATTCATAGTCGGGCCTCCTTGTTGGAGCGGCACTCGCGCCCCGGGGTGAGCTGCAAAGAGTTAGTTCTTGTTCCTACGAGCGTCAATGAAGTGCTCAAGTACGAGGACGAGCACTGTGACCAAAGTACCAATCAGTGCGACACCGAGAATGCCGAGGCCCGCCGCGACGCCGATCGCCGCCGTCATCCACAGACCCGCCGCGGTGGTCAATCCCTGAATCTCGCGCTGTTCGTTCAGCTTCAGTATAGTCCCGGCGCCGATAAATCCGATACCTGTGACGATGCCCTGGATCACGCGCGATAGACCATCGAGACTCATGCCCGCGTCCTGACCGGCTATCACCACGATGGCCGTGCCCAAACTCACGAGCATGTGAGTTCGCAGTCCGGCAGGTTTTCCAGCGCGCTCACGCTCGATCCCCACGACCGCGCCGAGCAGCACCGCCGCGAACACGCGAAGCAGCACGATAATGAACCGGTTGCGATCGGGAAAGCCGTTAGTTAGCTCATGCCACAGTGGATCCATGTCTTATCTCATTTGCTCGAAAACCCGAAGAACCCTGGATCCATCAGGAACCAGTTAACCAACCCGGCCACAAGCCCGATCACAAATACAACCATCACGATGATCTTTTGCCTGGTCGTGTCAGGCTTGCCACCCATGTTTGGAAAGAGCATAAGAAAGAGTCCACCAACAACACCAAGCGGCGAAAACGCGGCCATCTTCATGTAGTAAACTCCCTCTTCCCGCAACTGGTACCAGCCGTAATAAATCATGCCGGCAAAAAGAATGACGAGAGCAAGTCCGAAGAGACGTGTTTTGAGCATGACTCCTCCAATCCGCGGATGGTTAAAACACGTACGGTATCATGCGCCACTTCACTTTGCGCATGTAATCACGATAGCCCTCAAGCTCTTCTCTCAGCATTGCTTCCTCGCCGACAGCGCGCGCGCCGATAGTTAAAATCAAAACAAGGCCGAGCGCGAGACCGGCGATCGAGCCGAGCAACAATGGCGCAGAGATGAAAAGGAGAGTGGCACCGGCGTACATCGGGTGCCTCACTACTCCATACAGACCGGTTGAGATCACTTTCTGACCGCGCTCTTTCTGCATCTTTACCACGGGTGCGGCGAAAGTGTTTTCTCTCATCGCTTCAAACACAAGATAAGTGGCGACGATTTGTAAAGACGCTCCCGTTGCTCTTACCCATAGAGGGAATGGCGGACTCCAGCGGAAGCGTCTTGCGTCGAGCGGCATAATTTCAAACCAGACGATGAACTCCAAAAAGAACACGAGCAAGAGCACCTTGTCCCAGGCTTTTTGAGCTTGCTGTAACGGTGAGCCGAAGCGCTCTTTGAGCAGCGCCGGGTCGTGGAAATACAGATAAAGCAGTGTGCCGAACGACATCAGCAGGAAGATTACTGAATATATCCAGCCCTCGGTCCAGCGCCAGTCGCCGGCGAGGAAGAACAGCATGAATGGAAAGATCAGCAAGTAAAAGAAAGAAGCGATGACTCTCGAAAGTGAAACTGGGGCGGCGTTGTTGTTTGAATTCATCTTTAACGTAGACGGACGGGTGGCCACGGAGGCCACCCCTACAGTTGTAGTCGATCAAGCGCGTTCATCGGAAGCGCCGGCTGGGCCACAACGTGGCGCGCGGTCGATTATTCCCACGAGCTCTTCACACATAAGGCGTGCGTCGTGATTCTCAAGAACCCTTTTTCTGTTTTGGGCGCCGATCGTCGCGCACAGCGCCGGATCAGATGCGAGCTTTAAGATTGTATTTGATAACGCGGCTGCGTTGCCGACTGGCGCAAGTAACTCTGAAGGACCCATAACTTCCCTGACGCCTTCGATATCCGTAGCCGCAACAGCCAACCCCGCCGCCATGCATTCCAACACACCATTCGGACAGCCTTCCGAACGCGAGCTGAACACACCGATATCAACTGCCGCCAACAATCCCGCAACATCACTCACGGCGCCCGCAAAACGAACTCCACTCTCGATCCCTAATTCACGCGTCAAGGCGACGAGCGATTCATAGGCGCCATCATGTCTGCCAGCCAACACGAGCACGGCCTTGCGCTCGAGTGCAGACATCACTACACGCCACGCGCGCAAGAGCGTCTCGTGATCTTTGTTCGTGTGCAGATTTGCCACCATGCACGCAACAAAACTCGCGCCGTCGATCTCGAGTCGTTTGCGCCAGCTATCCCGATCCATCTGCGGCGTCAACCGCTCGATCCCGTTTTGGACCACATTCACCTTCAACGGATCAACCTTCAGCTTCTCAATTAAAAACCGCGCCCCAGCATGCGAATTCGAGATAAACCGCGGCGTCCGTTCCAAAGCCCAACGCTCCCACGTAGTCTTTGGCAAAAACAACCCCTCATCTCTCTGATTCCACACGCAAAGCCGCGCCCCAACCCACTTCCACACAAACCCACACACGACATTCGGCAGCCACGTATACGGCAGCAGTACATCAGGACTGCTCGCCCTCAAGACCCAAGCAACGCGCTGAATGCTTTGTAGACGTTGCGGATTAACAGGCTCGACTCGCCAGCGTATCCCGTGCTCTTCGCAGATATCCGCAACTGGCCCAGACTTGTTAAATCCCCACACCTCGACCTTTTCCCGCTGTGACAAATGCCGCGCGAGTATCAAGGCCTGGCGCTCCGCCCCGCCCAGCTCGAGATTACCGAGGAGAAAAATGATCTTATCCACAGATTACACAGATTAACGCAGATTCTTTGTGCCATCTGTGGAATCTGTGGATAACATAAACTTTTCTTGTAACTTTTCCCGAACTCACGTGTTTTAGGAGACGTAGCGCAGCTTATGGCGAGCGAAGATGAAGAGTTCACCATGCTGTTTCAGGATTTCTACCCTAGCCTATGCCGCTTTCTGGAGTGTTTATTGGGAGGCCGCGCGCCGCTGGCGCAGGATCTGGCACAGGAAAGTTTCCTGCAACTCCATCGTACGGCATGGGGAACTATGCCGGTCGACGAGGCTCGCTTCTGGCTCTACCGCGTTGCGCGCAACCTCGCGATCAACGAGTTTCGCAAATCGCACACGCGCTACCGGCTGTTTGATCGAGTAGTGGAAACGATGAGACCACGAGCACGCAACCCGGAGCAGGAATACGAGACTCAGGAACGCCAAACGCTCGTGCTTGAAATGTTACAGACGTTGCCCGAAGACCAGCGCACGGCGTTGCTGCTGCGGGAACAAGAACAGTTGAGTTATCGCGAGATCGGACAGGTGCTGAACGTCTCCGAGAGCAAAGTGAAGGTTGACATCTTTCGCGCGCGTGCGTCGCTGCGAGAACGCTGGACCAGGATCTCTCATGTGAATCCTGTCTAAAACTGACGAAGGCAATTATGAACTGTAGCTTTAGTGAAAAGATCTCATCGCTCATCGATGGCGAGCTATCAACCGCAGAAGCACGCGAAGTGGAACGCCACCTTGTCGGTTGTACCCATTGCCAGCAAGTGCGCGCTGACTTTCTCAATCTGCGCAGCCAACTCGCGAGCTTCGAAACATCGCTCGAACCTGCCGTTCAGAACCGCGCCCTAAAGAAGATCTTGTCAACGCCGAGACGCACACCGGCACGTGGATTCGCATGGAGTTTCGGCACGCAAGCCGCCGCGTTCGCAACACTCGTGATCGTCGCAACGATCATCGGTTTCCTGATCTACAAGAGCTCCAACACAAACACGAACGACAAACACTTAGCCGTCCAAACGTCCTCTCCCGTACCAACTGCTTCAGTGCAGCCGGAAGCATCGCCTTCACCAAACAACAAAGGTAACGAACAGACTGCTCCGCGTCGCTCACCCTCACCTGCGCCGAAGAAACCATTGGTGCGTGAGCCGAAACCAGGCGAGCAGTTCGCTGCGATTCCATCAACACCCGAACCCGTGCGTTCTGCCGACACGCAAACAATGACCGCGCTTCATTTCGAGAAGTCTGAAACGTTGCTGGTCGCGTTTAGAAACGTTCGCTTGAACGAACCCGGCACCACGGCTGAAGTCGCTTACGAGCGCAAGCGCGCACAACAACTCGTGCTGCAAAACATGATGCTGCGTCGTGAAGCTGACGCAGCCGGCGACGTCCAGATCTCATCGCTACTCGAGAACCTGGAACCGATTTTGATCGATATCTCAAACCTTCCGGACAAACCGGACAAAGACGCGATTCGCGTAATTCGTCAACGCGTCGAACGCAAAAACATCGTGCCGTTGTTGCGGGTCAACTCGATCGCACTCGCACGCGCCCTGGATTAAGTTTCATCCACAGATTACGCCGAAGGACAAACGATCACCATGAAGAGCTTAGTTAATTATCGCCCCCAAATCAGATCCGGACTCGCACTGTTGGCTGTCGCCGCGATCGTAACCGTTTTCTCGATTTACACGCAACGCACTTCCGCCTTCGATCAGGAACTCTCGAAACTCAATAAGTTTGTGCAGAGCAACAAAGCAAATACGGCCTCGATGCAGATCTTTCGCGAAGGCCGCGACTTTATCGAAGCACAAAACTGGCAACGAGCCGCCGAGAAATTCAACGACTTCATCACCGGCTATCCCAAAGATAAAGATCTCGACGCCGCGCTTTACTGGTACGCCTACGCGTTGCAGAAGCAGGGCCGAAAAGACGAAGCCAGCGACGTGCTGATCAAGCTGATCAAGAGATTTCCCAGCTCGAGCTGGCGGCAGGAAGCGCAGGCAATGCTCGTAGTGCTCGGTCGCAAAGACATAGTCGACGCGGCGCTCGATCGTGACGATTGCGAGATCAAAATACTCGCGTTGCAGAGCCTGTTTCAGGCAGACGAGGAACGCGCGATCGGAATCGCTACTGAAGCCCTCCGCGCCAATCCGGCCAAGTGTCAGAATTTCCAGGCTGCGGTTTTATCGATCCTAAGCTCGCATGGTGGACCACGAGCCACGCCGATCCTTTTGGAGATCGCGCGCAGCAATCCCGATCCGAAACTGCGTCTGACCGCGATCAGACGCCTCGGCGAACAAAAGAGTGATCAAATTACGGACGAGCTGATCAAAATCTACGACGCCGATCAAACCAAAGAAGTTCGCGGCCAGGTGCTGCGAGCGCTGGTCGAGGGCCACACGCCGCGCGGCACTGCGAAGGTGATGGAGATCGCCCGCTCGAGTAACGACATTGCCGCCAGGCAATATGCGATTCGTTATATCGGCGAGATGAACGATGCGGCTTCGCTCGATGCGCTGATCCAGATTTACGATGCTGACAAGACGAAGGAAATTCGTTCGCAGGTCATCCGCGCACTCTCAGAGCGTGAGGATCCGAAGGCCCGCGCGAAGCTTTTCGAGATTGCGCGCCAGGGCGAGACGCCGGAGCTGCGCATTGAAGCCATTCGTCGTCTTGGCGATCACGGGCGCGTAACGATGGACGAGTTGTTACAGCTCTACACGGGCGAGACAAATGTTCAAATCAAGCAGGGCCTGCTGCGCGCTTTTGGAGACAGCACCGATCCTCGTGCAGTTACGAAGCTGATTGATATCGCTCGTGGCAACGATGCGGTCGAGCTGCGTACGTATGCCGTTCGACAGTTGGGCGAGAAGGACGACGAGCAGACCGTTAATCAGCTCATTTCGTTCTACGATGCCGAACAGAACATGCAAGTCAGAATGGCTCTGCTACGTGGCTTCGGCGACTCGAAGCAGAAGAGCGCCGTGCGCAAGCTGATGGCAATCGCGAAGAGCGATCCGTCAGTCGAGATGCGCAAAGTAGCGGTCAGGTATCTGGGCGAGAGCAAAGATCCTGAAGCGCTGAAATTTCTCGAAGAATTGTTGAAGTAACGTCAGTCTCTTACAGGATTTACATGTAAATCTTGAACGATCTTGTAAACCCTGTAAACAACTACCTATTTGCCTAATCATCCGGAGGAATTCATGCGCCACTCAATGCTCCTCTTTCTCGCGATCATCGGGATCGCTTGCGCCGGCGGAAATCGTGCGGGCACGGTCACAGTCGCAGCCGCGTCCGACGATCTGCAAACACAATCCAGCTCGACCACGATCCAGAGTTTCACTCCAGTCGATGGCGCCGATCTGATGGCCCGGCTTGAGGCCGCACAGTCACGCGCACGCGGTCAACAAGCGCCGTACTGGTCCGCATACACTTTCGACGTGCGGCCGGGAGTCGCAGTCGATCCCAGTGTTCGTGATTTCAACGGCTCGATTCACACGATGGGCGACACGACGATCTTCATCGGCACGAATGCGGCCGGCGTTACGATCGAAACACGTAACCTCGCAATCTTCCTGCTGCGCGATCCGTCCAGTAATCAGATCACGCGCATGGAGATTTACAACCTCGAGCGCAAACGTGAGTACAGCGGCTATCCGGTTTACTGGCTCGGTCGCGCAAACAACGAAGAGAGCCTCAATTACCTGCGCGCCATCGCCGCCGCAACACCGCTCGACATGTTGAGCGAACGCGCCGTGCTCGGCATCGCGTTGCACGACGATGCGCGCGTCGGCGGCATGCTCAAAAACTTCATCACCAGCTCACCAAACCAACGCATTCGCTCGACTTCTGTTTACTGGCTCGGCCAGGTCGGCGGCGAACAGGCATTTCTCGCGTCAATCGTTCGCAACGACTCCGAAGAGAAGAAGATGCGCACGGCTGCCGCGCACGCAATTGGCCAGAGCCGCGATCGCGGAACGGTCGCGACGCTCCAGGGACTTTATGAAGGCGTGAAGGACCCGGAGATTCGCCGGAGTGTGATTTCGGCAGCCGGTAACAGCATCGACGAGCAGCCCGCGTTCATGTTTCTACTTAACGTTGCGAAGAACGATGCTGACTTTGAAGCGCGACGAACGGCTGTGCGCCAGCTCGGACATTTTCAACGTGAAGACGCGGCGGAAGAGTTGATGAAGATCTACCAGAACGACGCGAACATCGAGGTGAAGCGCGCGGCGTTACGCTCGCTCGCGGAAACGAAGAGCCCGCGTGCGCAGGCGCGTCTGAACGAGGTCGCGCGCAGCGATGCGAATCCTGAGCTGCGGAAGACGGCGATTCGTGTGATGAGCGAGCGCGGTGAAGCGGCAGTTGACGATCTTCTGAAGCTGTATGATTCAGAGCAGGCGCCGGAAGTTAAGCGCACGGTGCTGCAGACGCTTTCGGATATCAAGAGCCCGCGTGTGGAAGACAAGCTGCTAGCAGTCGCGAGCGGTAACGATGCGATGGACGTGCGGCGACAGGCGATCCGTTTGCTTGGTGAGCGCGTAAGCAAACGAAGCTTCGAGTTTCTGAGTCAGACGGCGCAGAGCACTGATGGAAATGCGGAAGTGCAGGTACAAGCGGTAAGGGCGATCAGTGAGCGAAAAGCCGAAGAGTCAGTGCCCCTCCTGATCAAGATCGCACGCACACATCCAAACCAGCTCGTGCGCAAACAAGCGATCCGATCGCTTGGTGAGTCGGGCGATCCCAGGGCTGTAGATTTCTTCAGGGAAGTGCTCTCGAAGTAGATCACTCACGCAGCGGCGCAACGGCGCAGCGTCTTTCGTCGCGTCGTTGCGCCGCTGCGTGAGAAAAAACCTTTTAGATACCTGCCAGGATTTTCTTCCATCGCGCCCACGATTCGTCGCGGGCTTTCTTGTTTGCCTCGTTGGCGTCGGGTGCTTCTCCGGCTCGCATGAAGCCGTGGCCCGCACCTTCATAAGTCACCGGCTCATACGTCTTCTTCAACTCCGTCATCGCCTCAATCGTCTTCGGTAAAGTAGCGTTGATACGTGCGTCGTTGCCTGCGTAGAACCCGTAGACCGGCACCTTGATTTTAGCGAGCGCAGTTTTGTCGGGAGTGCCGTCAGCCGACGCCGGCGCTGGTCCATAAAAGACAAACGCTGCTTTGATGTTCGGATTATTCGTCGCGTAGCGGAAAGACTGCCCGCCGCCCCAGCAATAACCCGTAACCACAATCTTCCCATTCGACGCCGGAACCTTCGAAATGTAATCCGCCACCGCATTCAAATCACCCGTGATCTGATCCGGCGGAAGACTTTGAATCGCCTGGCCCACTGCATTCCCACTGAGCGAGCTCGTACCACCGCCGTTCGGACCCATTCCCGAAAGCAGATCCGGCGCGATCGCAACATAACCCGCCTCGGCGAGTTGATCGGTCAAACTCTGCACCCAATCGCTCATGCCAAAGATCTCATGGATCACAATCACGGCTGTCGCTTTGTTTTTGTTCTCGGGATAGACCACAAAACTATTCACCTCGCGCGTGCCGTTCTTCACTTTCACCCACTCGCGATGTCGCGGCGATTTCTCAACGCGCTGCCTGGCCCACTCCTGCGACACCATGTTGTCAGGCGACGCAGCCGCATTGGCGCTGTGATTGTGGCTCCCGCTCATGTCCTGTGCACAAGCCGTCACTGAGCACAGACACACCAACACCAACAAACTGATCGTTACTCTCATTTTCCTCCCCCGTTTTGATTCCTTATTTAACTACCTCGAAGTCAATCCATTGCATAACCGGCACTGCCTTCTTATCCTTTGCATCCTTATCTGTGATTACAACTTGCAAGTAATAGAATCCGGGCTCGAGGTCCGGGCTCAGCCTTACTTTGCCATTCACAACCACTCGCTCCTGATCCGGCTGGCCGGTTATCTGAATCGGCGTCTCGGGACCTGAATAGATAACCTTGCCGTCGCGGAACAGTTTCGTTTCCATCACCGGCTTTGCAGACTGCAATGCGTTGTAAATAACGTAAACAAAATCGAGATCCGTGTTCGCGTCGAACCGCCTCGCAACGGTGTTCGCCAGTGCCTCCTGCTCGGAACGGTCACGAGAGCCACCGCCTAAAACGATTCCCGACACCGCCGGTCTCTTGTTCCTCAAATCAGGAACCGAGACGAACTCGCCGTCCGATCCGATTTTCCACGTCTCCTTGTCTCTGATCGCAACGCGAACCTGGAAAGCGCCAGTACGTTTGACGGGGATGTCGACACTAAATCCCAGGCCGTTCTTGATTGCCGCAGCATATTCGTTTTCGGGCAAACTGATAGTTAAGCCACGCCTGAGCTGCTCAATCACTGCGCCGTTGTCGCCGAAGACGACTTCATGTAACTCGAGGAACGCCTTGTGCCGCCCCTCGACAGTTGTGAATTGCAGATCACTGGCAGCGAGATACACAAACGATCTGACGAGCGATCCGTAGGTCTTGTCGTTGAAGAAAAAGGAAACCAAATTAACTCCAACATCCTGAGCCGCGAAGGGTGAGGCAAGCGCCAGGTTCGCCACGTCGTGCCTGGTGAGCTGCGTTTTGATGGCCTCTTCCTCACTGACGCCAAAAAAACCGAGCCGCGTTCTCAAGCTCATTCCCGAGCGCTTTACCTTCGCCTTGATGTGATGAAACTTGCGGTTGAAAGTTTCTTCTGTCGGACGATAACCAAGCAGGTAATAACCACTCTGGTCCTGCACGATGCGATCGAACTCAAAGCTGTTTGAGTTCCTAATCTGGAAGCCGCCAGTCTGCCTGGCTATCAGATCACTTCCTTCACGACGATACCAAAGCAGCAATGAGCGATGGGCGAGTACATCCTGGAATTGTGGTCCAGTGCCATAGAACCTGTCCGCCGCAGTGAGTGAGGTCGTTAGCAAGCCCTGCGTATCGACCGAATAAATCACAACGGACGAGCGAATCGCCTTCTCGGCGATTTTGTGCAGTGCGGCGGAATAGTTTCGGGCGTCGTTGAAGCCAAGGTCCGAATCATCACCGGCGGGTGCCCCAGCCGGTTTGAGCCCACCGTCCCTCATTCCATCGCCAGGGCTGCTGCGAATATCGCGAAGGAAATCGAGGTCGTCCTGGTCCTCTACCGGGAGGCTGTCAGACATGAACACCATTGATTTGCGACCGGGGAGATAGGCCATCGAGTCGATGATGAACCGGAGAGCTCTGACCGTTGCGAGCATCGAGTAGCGCCCGCATAAAGGCTGGTTGCCGCCTGAGCCAAGAACAGGTAACGCCGTAATGCCAACGCGATTACACATATTCCAGCGCAATTGTTCCACCGCGCGATTGAGCAGTCGCTTGTCGTTCGTGAACTGCTGGAGCGCGCCCATTTCTCCCCCAGTGCGGATGATGGCGACGAGGTCGTTCGGTTGTAGTTGCTCGTTGATAAACTTGCGCAACTGTTTCCGCACCTGGGGCATACTTTCCGCTGAAATGCCGAGATCGTCTACGACAAACGCGATCGTGCGATGTGGGTCGTTGGGATTGATCGGGCGCGACGGTTGAGAACCATTTGCAGGCTTTTCTTTCGTTGCGATAAGCGCGCCCGCGGGAATGTTTGAGATGTACGCGAAACTCGTAATCGCCTGTTTTTTGCCGTCTTCGTAGATCTCGAAATCGTCCGCGGTGAGATTCGTCACTAGCTTTCCGTCTTTCGTAACAACCGCGTCAACCTGCACGAGGTTAGTGTTGATCTTGATGACTTCGTCTTGATCGCCTGTCGGTTTTTGAGGTTGCTGTGGAGCGGCAGGCTTGGTCTGGGCCAAAGCGGGCAAAAGCACACAGAATGACAAAAGCAGAGCTGGGAATGCTTTGTTCTTCATGGGGAAAATCTCCTTAACGATCTAGCGTTGTGGGAGAGAGATTTGTAAAAGGAGTGTATAGTATCGGCGCTCTTTTTCACAAAAGGAGGACCAAAAATGTCCAAATCTCTTCTTTTAATCGCGTGCGTTCTGATTGGTCTGATCTTACTGGCCTGTGGAGCGCCGACAAACCGCAATGCTCAGGCGCCGTCAACCGCCAGCACCGGTGAAACAATTGGTATCGCTGAGTGCGATAACTTCATCGCCGCTTACGAGACGTGTGTTAACAGCAAGGTCCCTGAATCCGCTCGCCCGAGCGTGAGAGCCTCGGTAACTAACTGGCGCACCGCTTGGAAGAAAATGGCGGACGATCCACAAGTGCGCCCCACCCTCGCCGCTCACTGCAAGGCGCAACGCGATACAACAATGGCCGCGATGAAAGCTTACAACTGCACGTGGTAAGCAAGTATTAGCCACAAAAAGACACAAGCGGGGGCAAGCCCCACTTCCTGACTTGTTCCATTCTTACTTTCTCGAGTTCCTCCACGAGCGCAGGCAAATGAACAAGTCAGGAAGTGGGGCTTGCCCCCGCTTGTGCCTTTTGTGAACTAATTTTTCATCGTCATTATCGCGGCCCAGATCTCGATTCCGTCCCAGAAATTCTGTAACCGGATGTTCTCATTCTCAGCGTGCTGGTTATTGTCGTAGTTCGCGATCGGAACGGAGATCGTTACGGTCTTTAGTCGCTCGGTGATGATTGAGAGTGGCAGGCTTCCACCAGACGTCGGCAACAACACGATCTTCTCCTGCGACGTCGACTGCACCGCCTCGATGACGGCTTTCGAGATGGGCAGGTCCATTCGCGTGCGTTCGGCGTTGTAGCCTCCCGCTCGAACATTGATGCGCGCCAGCAACGGATACTGCGCCCGTTCAGCGTCCGTTGGATCGCGATCGATAACCTGATAACCCTGCTTGCGAATGTGCTCCACCAGTCGCTGCACCTGGCGCTGATGATCGTTGCCCTTCACGAGTCGTAGATCGAGTACGGCTGTGGCTGTCGTCGGAATCACGTTGCGAGCGAGCGCGCCGACGTCACCACTCGCAAACCCATTGATGTTCAACGACGGCAGGTTGATCAACTCGAGCAGCGACTTGCCACCACCTTCCGTGCGCTTGATGCCGAGTTGGCCCTTCAGCTCTTCATCGTATTGCGGCGCCTCAGCAATCGCGCGGCGCTCCGCTTCACCGAGCGGCTCAGCATCGGAGTACCAGCCTTCGATCGTCACGCGGCCATCGTCGTCCTTCATCGACGCGAGCAAACGCGCGAGCATGTGGGCCGGGTTGGGCGACCAGTTGCCGTAGTGACCGCTGTGCAACGGTCGCTTCGCAGCGTAAATTGTGACGTCGATGTTCGTATCGCCACGCGCGCCAAACACAACCTGCTTGCGTCCGGACTGGTGTACCGGCCCATCGCCAATGATCCACGCATCGGCAGCAAGCAGTTCTTTGTTGCGGTCGATGATGTCTCCGAGGTGCGGCGATCCGGCTTCTTCCTCACCTTCGAAAAAGAACTTGATGTTCGAAGTCAGCGCGACGTCTTTATCTTTCAGCGCGCTGAACGCGGTGAGAATCGCCATCACGCCGGCTTTGTCGTCGGACGCGGAACGCGCGTAGATGCGGTCCGAGCGGAAGACAGGTTCCCACGGCGCTGTTTCGGTCCATTGTTTGGGATCGGTCGGTTGGCCGTCGTAGTGGGCGTAAACGAGGATAGTCCGCTGTGCGCCGGGAGTGTTCCATTCACCGTAAACTGCCGGCGGCGTGTTTGGCGTCGAAGCTTCGAGCAGACGCGGATTCAAGCCACGCTGCTTCATCATCTCGACGATGAGCGCGGCGTTCCGGCGAATGTTCGGTGTGTCAGAAGCGACGTTCGGGATCGCGAGCAGCCTCGTGAACTCTTTTAAGATCTGTTGCTCGTTCGCGCGACGATACTCACGCACTTTGTCCTGCGTTTGCGCGAAAACCGTGAATGGGAGAAGAGTCAAAAGCAATAAGCTGCGCAGCATGGACGGAGATTATAGCCACAGATTACACGGATGACACGGATTCAGAAATTTTATTCTTATCCGTGTTTTCCGTGTAAATCCGTGGCTAATTTTTCTTTATTCCACCGTTGTCGAGCGCGGTGTAGACCTCGGGTGAGAAGAGCCCGAGCCAGGGATCGGAGCCTGGTGTCAGGAATAGCGAATCGTAAACCTTCGTGTTCAGCTTCTCGACGTCATTGCGAACCGGATCGTTCAGCAGCCACACGTACAGCTTCGTGTGCATCAGGTACTCGTTGCGAACACTGTCGAGCGCGATCAGCTCCTGAAACTTTCGCGTGAGGTGCGTGAGATCGTCTTCTGTGATCGTCGGGTTCTGACGATGGATCAACGAGATGCTTCGATTGTCGAGCTCCGCGTCGGTTGGATGAAGCTGCGCAATCTTTTTCCACGCGGCCTCGTCAGTGATCTTGCCGAGCTCGTCTGTCGCCATGTTCATCGCGCGCAGGATCGATGTTTCAGTGATCGCTTTCGTCACCGCGAGCGGCGCGATACTCAACGCCTCGCCGGTTTTTCCTTTCACGATCGTGAAACCTTTAGGCGCTTCGCCGCCGATCTTCATCGTGTCGCTCAGCCATGCGGCAGAGAGCTTGTTGTGCTGCTCTTCGTAATACATCCGCAGCGCCAGATTTCTCTGGGCGTCGTCCTTGCCCGCAACCGACTTGAAGAGTTTCTCGGTGTCGAGCAAGCCGCGGACGAATGCCTTTGGACCATACAAACCGGGCAACGCGTCGAGCGGGCGCGCGTCAGAATCGAGGATGTAGTGAATGCTGTTGCCGGTAAGTGTTCGCTCGAGCTTGCGCCCATCGCCGAAATCGATCGTGACGGTCGGCACTGGTCGTACTGTTTGCCAGTGCAAGACGAAGCGATCGTGCAAGACCGCCGACACTTCTTCATTCGGATAAAGCACGGTGCGGAAGAAGCGACTGTTGGCGCAGCTAAACTCGTCCGTCAACTTCCCTAAAAGACGTAACGAGAGAATCGGCTTGCCGAGCGCCTTCGAAGCCTTCTTCGCGCTGTCGAGATCTGTGTACCAGTAAAGCCCGGCGATGTAACTGTTCTTCTGCTGCGCCACCGCGTCCAGCGCTGCCGAGATTCGTTGCCATTCCTCGTCCGGCGCGGCTGAAGGGTTCTTGATGCGAGCGTTGATCGCGCCGGCGTACTGAGTCATCAGGGCCTGCAAGCCGGCTGGGCCGAGTGACCGCAACTCCTCGATTGCGGCCGATGATGCGGCGGCGTTTTCTGAAACGGCCTTGCGGGCAAGTACTTCGGCAGGCTCGGTGGCGCGAGAAATCTGTGCGGAAATCAGGAACAGCAGGAGCAATGAAAGGAAGCGGAGCGTCGAGTTCATTGGGAACCTCCGGACGAGTTGAGGCTTTGAGGTTGCCCTTAGAACTTGGGTTGCCCAGGTAGACGTAGACAGGATTCACAAGATTTCCCATGATTGACATGTAAATCCTGAAAAATCCTGTAAATCCTGTCTAAGGTTTTTTCATCAAGTCGAGGACGGCGGAGGTTGTGGCTTTGACGCCGGTTCGAAGCGTTGGCTCGGGGACTGGGGCGAAGAGGGCAGAATGCAGGCCGGGCAGGGCGACACCTGATTCGCGGCTTGCCTTGACCTTCGCGGGATCGGACGCGCCGAGCCAGATGATCGTCGCCGGAATGCTGTGGTCCAGACTGAAATAACCGAAGTCTTCGCTGGCCATCATCGGCGGCATCTGCACCACATTCTCATCGCCGAGCGCCTGTTTGAATGTACTCACGAGCCGCTCGATCAACTTCGGATCGTTGTAGGTCGAGCCCGTTCCTTCAGAGACTTTCACCACCGGCGCGCGATCTTCCGGAATGCCCGCGGTCGCCGCAACGCCCTTCACGATCCGCTCGATCGATGCCAGCACACGCTTCCGCACTTCTTCCTTGTACGTGCGCACAGTCAGTTGCAGATTCACTTCGTCGGGAATGATGTTGTAACGCGTGCCGCCGTGAATCGAGCCGACTGTCACTACTGCCGGATCGAGTGGTGAATTCTCGCGACTCACGATCGTCTGCAATGCCATCACGACCTGAGCTGCGACTACGATCGGATCCTTCGTAGTCTCAGGCGCCGAGCCGTGCCCGCCGACACCACGAATCTTCACGTCGATCGAAGTCGCGCTCGCCATAGCATAGCCCGGCGTGTAGCCCACCTTGCCTGTTTCGAGCTCCGGTTTGTCGTGCAGCGCGATCGCGAAGTCTGGTTTCGGAAACGTGGTGTAGAGGTTGTCGCGCAACATCGCATTCGCGCCGTCGCCGGTTTCTTCGGCTGGTTGGCCCAGCATCACGAGCGTTCCACTCCAACGACTCTTCAGCTCGCTCAACATCTTCGCCGTACCGAGAAAGCTGGTCATATGTATGTCGTGACCGCACGCGTGCATCACGCTCACGTCGACGCCTGCGTCGTTCTTCGTTTTCACGTTGCTCGAATAAGGCAGTCCTGTTTTTTCTTCGACTGGTAACGCGTCGAGCTCCGTTCTAACGAGGACTGTCGGTCCTGGTCCATTCTTCATCACTGCGACCACGCCGAAGCCGTTCCACTGCGAATTCTCATACTTGCCGATGCGCTCGGTCACCGTGAACCCGAGTTTGCGCAGCTCGGACGCGACGAAGGCGGACGTCTTTTCTTCGCGATGCGACAGCTCAGGCGCTGCGTGGAGATTGCGGTACGTCGTCAGCCACGACGCGATGTCTCGATCGATCATCGCATCAAGCGACAGTTGCTGGGCGTTAGCGATCGTGGCCAGAGCAACGAGAACGAACAGAACCCGATAAATTTTTGGCATGCGTGTCTCCGTCGATTTGGTTCACGCAAAGGCGCAAAGGAGGACGCAAAGAACGCAAAGGCGAGCTAAATTCTTCTTTGCGTCTTTGCGTTAACGTTGCGTCTTTGCGTGAAATACCTTTTTAATCTCACTGATCCTGGCGAGATGGTAGTCGTCGTGTTCCGCCTGGAAAAATAACATATCCACGAGTCGCATCGGCACGTTTAGTCGCGGGTGAAGCGCGGAACGCTCGAAAATTTCACCGTCGAACGTTTCGAGACGGTTGACGATCTCGTGCCTCGCAGCTCGAAATGCTTTCAGAATTAACCCAGCAGCGACCTCGTTGTGATTGGCGTCGTAGGTCTTGCGATTCGACATGTCAGCGGCGTGCAGCGCTGAATTACCTGCTACATACTCGTCGATACGTTGCGAGACAAGACTCTCGAGATCGAGCAGGTGGCCCGCATTCTCCTGCATGGACCAGCGGCCATCGACCTGAGCGGTTAACGTTTCGGATGGAAGACCTTCGAACAGATCCTCGAGACGCGCAGGCGTCCCGCGGATCCGTTCGATCATCTCTGGATAAATGCCGGCGGGAAAATCAAAACTGAAGCGGCGATTGGTCCACTTGATTCTCATGGCGAAAACCAGCCACGGATTTACACGGATTTCAAAAAAGATCCGTGTATGGAATCCGTATAAATCTGTGGCTAAATATTCTTACGGCTTCGGCGGTAACGGCGTCTGCAACACCGACGCGATGTATTGAGTCATCCCGGTGTCAGCCCCGCCGTGACGAAACTTGTAATAGTTTGTCATCGCCGCCAGCCAATCTTTACGACTCTGCTCCGTCTTTGCATCCGTACCCGCGGTCGCAATCGCACGCGCGTAAGCGTCGACGATGCGGTCCATCACGACCCCTATCTTCTCGAGCGCGGCTTTGCTTTCGGGCGTCTCGGGCTTGTTCGCGAATTGATTTTGATACGCCGCCGACAGTGATTTGTAAGGACCGGATTCGTAAGCAACGGCGAGGAAGTAATAGGTCGAAGCAGTCTTTTTAATGTCGCTATCGTACTGTGCAGCTTTAAGCAGTGCGTCGATCGACTGGTCGGGAGTTGTCTTGAGCGTCAGGTAACCAACCGCGTAGTTCAAGTAAGCGAGCGTGTCGTCTTTGCCTTTGAACGGCGCCCACTCGGCCGGAGTTTTGCCCGACTCAATCTCGCTAATCGCCGAACGTGCATACTCGAGAGCGGTCGTGTTGAAGCTCTCGTTTTTAGCGGTCGCGGCGAGGTAACCGGCATAACCGAGATCGATCTTTGCGCGCACGTAGTTTGGCTCATCGGCAAGGATCTTCGCCCCGGTGCTGTAAGCTTCGGAAAACTTCTTCTCGTTGATCAAATTCGGCAGGTTTCGCTTACGCTCGTCACGCTCGTAGAAAATGACCCACTTGTTCAAATAATCCGTGTACTGATCTTTGTCTTTGTTGTACTTCTGAAGATAGTCGCGCGCGGCCTGGTAGGCCACTGCCGGACGGTCCGCACGATTGTCGACAAACCGTTTGTAGATCTCAATCTTGACAGGATCGTCCGTCTCCTGCGCCAGCACCGTTTGGCGCGCGCCGAGCGCGAGTACTGAAAACGCCAGCAATACCGCCACGCCTAATCTTTGTCCCAACTTCATATCCGCTCTCCTCCGCTCCTTCATCGGTAACACCCAGTGGGCTTAGACGCCGTTTAGACGCTGGCGGGCCCACTAAGGGTTTTATCATGCTGAGGTTATAATCAGAGTGCTTTCCCAGAAAATATCACAGGATGATAAGAATTTCAGACCCAGGGAGATACCAGTTAAACCGATGACCGAAAGACGCCCTGACCATATCAAATTCTCGGGCCGCATTCTATTTCTAACCGACGACACAGCCCTTATCCGCCAGCAGCTCGAAGCCACGGGCGACGAAGCCGCCGCACTCGAAACCGAGCTCGCCTCGCGTCTGAGCGCAGGCGTCCTGCCGTTGATGAGCAACATCTCGACAGACGAGATCACGCCGGGCTGGGTGTGTTTCTACTACGACGAAACGCTTGGGCAATACGTTTACGTCGGCATGCGCGAGGGAGCAGTTAAGAAAGACGAAGTGAAGAACGGCGGCTTCGCAGTTGTCGTCTCGGGTCTTTCAAAAGGTTGCGGCTCGTCGCGCGAGACCGCGCCGTTTGCCGAAGTCGCAGCGGGAATCAAGCTTGTCATCGCGCAGAGTATCGAGAAGATTTACGGTCAGAACTCGCAAAACATCGGTCTCCTGACTTCAACGGATTTCAGTCTCATCGATCGCATTCGTCGCGGCGAGGAGATCCCGCTGGCTGAGTTCACAAAAGGAATCGATCCGATCGCGCAGGACATCGTCACGCACGGCGGACTCTTCAACTACAACAAAGCGCGGCTCAACGGAAAAATCTCACCACCGCCGATCGAAACGGCGAGGCGTCCGATGACGATCGTCGAGAAGATCATCGCGCGGCATGCATTCGTGACTGCCGGGAAGATCGGCGTCGCAGCAGTGAAACCCGGCGACGCGTTGTTCGCGCTTGCAGACGTGCGTTTCTCGCACGAGTATGTGACACCGATGGCCGAGTCGCTGTTCAAACAAGCGCTCGGGCCGGAAGCGCGTGTTTCCGAGCCCGAATCGGTGTTTGCATTCCGCGATCACCTGACGTTTCTCGGGCGCGTGATGTCGCCGAAGCATCGTGAGATGGGCCTGCTCGAGAAGGCCGAGGGCTTGGCGACGACGCAGCAGAGTTTCACGACGCAGCAGCAGATCAGGCTTTACGGCGAGAGTCCGGAAGGCGGCTCGGAAGCGATCTGTCACAACGCCGTCATCGAAGATCTCGCCCTGCCGGGCCAGATCGTTATCGGCACTGATTCACACACGTGCATGGCCGGCGTGCTCGGCTGTTTCGCGTTTGGCGTTGGCTCAACTGACATGGCAAACGCGTGGTACACGAAAGACATTCGCATCCGTGTGCCCGAGACGGTGCGTTACGTTTTGAAGGGGAAGAAGCGCGCGGACGTCGCGGCGAAAGACGTGATGCTTTTCATACTCGCGTCGGAGTATATGAAGTCAAGTAAAGGCATCGGTAAGGTGTTGGAGTTTGCCGGTGAGGATTTGAAGAACTGGTCGATGGACGAGCGCGCGACTTTGACGAACATGGCCGTCGAGGCGGGCGGCACGACCGGAATTATCGAGCCTGATGAAGTGACGCTCGATTACGTCGTGCGCACGCGCGGGCTCGATGCGGAGCAGGTTCGCAAAGGATTTGTTTACAGCGACGAGGATGCGGAATACGCGGCGAATTTCGAGATCGATCTCGACGCGATCGGACCGATGGTAGCGACGCCGGGCGATCCGCGTAACGGGATCCCGATCGAGAAGCTCGACGGCGAGGTGCGTATTGATGCGGCGTATGGCGGCTCATGTACGGGCGGGAAGATGGCTGACATGGACATGTATGCCTCGGTGCTCGAAAACGCGCTCGCGAATGGGAAGCGCGTGAAGGAAGGCGTGCACCTCTACATTCAGTTTGGCTCGCAGAAGATCAAGCAGTATGCGCGGCAGCGTGGTTATATCGATCTTTTTGAGCGTGCGGGTGCGGAGTTGATCGATCCGTCGTGCGGCGCCTGTATCAATGCGGGTCCGGGCGCCTCGCCGAGCGCGGAGACAGTCACGGTCAGCGCGCAAAACCGGAATTTTCCGGGTCGCAGTGGCCCCGGCAAGCTCTACCTCGCCTCACCATACGTAGTCGCCGCCTCCGCGATCGCCGGCAAGATCGTCGATCCGAAGAATATTTAGCCACGGATAACACGGATTTCATACACGGATTTTTAAAAGAACTGCTTGTTGAAAATAAATTCTTATCCGTGTTCATCCGTGTAATCCGTGGCTAGTTTTTCCTGAAACCTTTAGCCCTTTCCCTGCACTTACCTACCGAGAGCGATGACTGGCGCGTTCGCGGGAACTCTGATGAACACTTCAGCAGACCTGGTAACTCGCGTGTGCCAGGGCGATGCGGATGCCTTCCGCCTGATTTTCGAGAGGTATTCGCGGCCCGTCATCAGTTTCATTTACGACATGGTCAACGATCGCGCGCTCGCGGAAGAGCTGACGCAGGAAACTTTCGTGCGCGCCTTCCGAGCGATTCACACCATGCGCGCCGAAACTAAACTCTCAACCTGGCTGTTTGGCATTGCGAGAAACGTCGCGCGCGAGTCGCTGAGGGCACGCGCACGCGCGCACAATCACGTCGATCTCGCGGATAAGTCGGTCATGGATTTAAGCGACGACAAACCGGTGCCGGTCGAAGGACTTTTGAGCAAGGAGTTGAACACGCTTGTCCGGCGCTCTTTGGCCATGCTCGACGAAGACAAGCGCCTCGTGTTCACCCTCAAGGTTTTGCACCAGTGCAGTTACGAAGAGATCGCCACGATCACCGGTTTCTCGCTTGCGAAGTTGAAGACTGATTTGCACCGCGCCCGCGCGGAGATGCGAAAGAAGATCAGTCCCTACGCTGGAGTTGGTTATGAAGTGTGAAGTTTGCACAGAGTTGTTGGAAGAGTATCTGGACGGTGAGTTGGCGCCGCACGATCGCGACCACGTCGACGCCCATTTGCTCTCCTGCATTGAGTGTTCTGAAAGCTTTGCAGCGCTGACCGCCGAACAGGAGTTCTTCGCGCGTTACGATCGCGAAATCGAAGTGCCGCCATTCCTCTGGACGAGAATCGCGGCGCACACCAATACACGAAAACGCACGTGGTTCGGAGGCTTATTCGCAAAAACAGCAATCGCCGGCGCGATCGCAGTGTTGTTGATCGCGATTGCAATTGGCTTGGTCTACAAGTCATCGAAACCCAAAGCACTAGCTCCGGTAGTAGCAACAACATCCTCAACCACCCCAAGCCCAGATCCGGTTCGTAAATCCGTCGAATCCGTGGCTCAAAAACGTCGAAAGAAAGTTAGACCTCCGATCATTCACACACCAATCGATCAATCGGATGTCCTCTCATCAGATCTGTCTTACCTCGACATGGACGAGCAGGACACCGCCTTGCACATCGAGCAAAGCAAGATCCTTTTACGCTCGATCAAAAACGTTCAGATCTCCGACACTGACGAAGAGATCGACGTCACTTACGACAAAGCACTCTCGCGCCGCCTGCTGAACGAAAACGTCGTCTTGCGTCGCGACGCTGAGATGAAAGCAAAGTATCCGACTAAAACACTCCTTGCTGATTTGGAACCGTTCCTGATTGACATCGCGAACCTGCCCGATCGTGCACGCCCTCAAGACGTGCGGGAAATTAAGGAGCGTGTGCAAAAGACCGAAATCGTGGCAGCGTTACTGGATTACCAGGACCACGGCATCAACAATCGCTAATAAGAGTAGAGGCTAAAGAAATGTTGAAACACCTTACATCGATCACGGCAACGAAGCGCGTCGCGTTGCTCTTCTGCGTGCTTGTTTTGACGACCGCGGGCATCGCCAGCGGTCAACAGGGAAGAGGTTCCGGTTCCGGCTCAGGCCTGGGTCGCGGTTTCCAACAAAGCGGCAGTGAAGCAACGACTGTCTTTCGCAGCGCACGCGACCTCATCACTGACGGTGATTGGGCCAAAGCTCAGGAAAAGTTTGACCAGTATGTCTCGCAATTTCCGAATGAGAAGAACATCGACGCAGCGCTCTACTGGATGGCGTACGCGGATTACAAGTTAGCGAAATACGATCAATGCCGTTCGACGATCGATCGTTTGCTTCAGAAATATCCGAACACAAACTGGAAAGACGACGCGCGCACGTTGTTAGCGCAAGTGCCCGGCGCTTCCGCGCTGGCTTACGCAGATCTCGTCAGAACAGTGCAGGGCCAGGCAGTGATCGCGCCGCCAGCCATCGAACAGCCACTGGTTTACTCACAGTCGATGACAACACCAGTAGCGCCCGCCGCACCGATCGCCCCGATTGAAGGTGTGCTGACACCAGGCGCAATCGCGATTGGTCGTGTCGACGACTCAGACGACGACAACAGCAACGATCCATGTGAATTCAAGATCGTCGTGCTCCAGGCGCTGTTTCAAACCGATGTGCAACGCGGAATCATGGCGGCGAGCGAATGGCTCAAGCCTGGTTCGACGCAGACCGTGCGTTGTAAGAGTGCGGCGTTGACGTTGCTCGGTCGCAACGGCGGGAAGGCAGTCACGCCCGTGATCCTCGGTGTCGCGCGTAATGAAGCCGATCTGAAACTCCGTGCGCGAGCCATCTCGGCGCTCGGCGCAACCAACGACGACAGCGTTGTTGATTCACTGCGCGACTTCGCCATGAGCTCGCAGGACTCGATCGTCGAAGCATCGCTTTACGCGCTGAGCAGGCACACGGGCGAGCGAGCAATCACGGTGCTCAGCGAGTTTGCTACGAACAACAGCAGAACGGTGGCCCAGCGCAAAGTAGCGATTGCCAGCATCGCTAGTCGTGCGGGCGATCCGGCTGTCGATGCGCTCTTCCGAATCTACGATGGCGATCAAACGGTGGAGATTCGCAAAGCAGTCATTTTCGGTTTTGCAAATCGCAAGAGTGAGCGTGCGGGCACGAAGCTTTTTGACATCGCGCGCAGCGCTGAAAATGTCGAGCTTCGCAAAGCGGCGATCAGCGCGATCTCGCGTCGTGGTGGAGATAAAGCGATCGAGTTTCTGCTCAATCTTTACGACACGGAAAAGAATGAGGAATTGAAAGACCAGATCATCAACTCGCTCGGATACGGCAGCGGGATGTGGGCCCCGGTGGTGGTGGATTCAGGGCAAACGGTTTACACGACCAGCGCTAGAAGCAGAATGGAAGATCAGCGCGTGATTCGCAAGATGATCGAGATTGCGCGTAGTCCGCAGGCGCCGATGGAGCGTCGCAAGCGCGCGATTGGCTGGTTGAGCCGCAGTAAAGATCCTGAAGTGTTGAAGTTCCTCGAAGAGTTACTCAAACAATGAAAGTAAGAAACGTAATAGCCGTAATTCTGGGACTGTGCGTTGTCGTGCTGGGGCAAACGAAGAGTTTCATCCCGGTCGAGGGCGCTAATCTGAAGGCAAAGATCGATGCCGCGATCGTCGCTGGTAAAGCGAATGCGACGAATGGCCGGTTCTGGGTTGGATACCAGTTCGAGGCCAAGCCCGGTGCCGCGATCGATTACGAAGTGGTCGATAGTGCCGGCGGTGTTTACATGTCCATCGACGGCACGTCGGTGATGTTCGATCCGCGGCACGAAACACGCGAGCTCGGTCTCTTTCTTCTTTACGACACGGCGCGCGAGACTTTCATTCGCGCCGAAGTTTACAACCTGCGACGCGATCGCGAGTACGGCGGTTATCCGGTTTACTGGGCCGGACACATCGGTAACGAAGAGAGTCTGAACTACCTGAAGTCAATCGTCGATGCGCCCGCGCCGGAAGTGAACAGACTTGCCGAGCGCGCCACGTTCGCGATTGCATTGCACGACGACGCGCGCGTCGATGCGATGCTGACCGAGATGATTCGACGGCCTATCGCTGAGCCGATGCGCTCCCGCGCGATCTACTGGCTCGGCAACACGCCGGAGACAGCCGCGAAGAACACACTCTTCACTGAGATCGTCCGCAACAATCAGGAGAGTACTGAAGCACGAAACGCGGCGATGTCAGCGCTGGCGATGAGCCGCTCCGCTGCAGTGTTGCCGTTGCTGCAGAACCTCTTCGAAACGATGACCACGCGCGATCTGAAACAACGCGCACTCACCGGCATCTCACGCAACGACAACAACGACGCTGCTGCGACTTACCTCATTCGCGTGGCGGAATCTGAGAAAGACATGGAGCTGCGCAAGAGTGCGATCACCAATCTCGGTCGTATCGCTGGACAGAAGAGTCTCGGCGCGCTGACCAGCACGGTCGATGGTGATGGAGATATCGAAGTTCAGAAGCAGGCAGTGATTGCGATCGGGCGGCGTCCGAAGGATGAAGCGATTCCGATTCTGATCAGGACGGCGCGCAGTCATCCGAAGATGCCGGTGCGCAAGCTCGCGATACAGGTGCTCGGACAAACTGGCGATGAACGCGCGGTGGCGTTCTTCAGAGAACTTTTGAGCAAGGATTAATGTGATGAGTACTTCGATTCACAATCTCGACACGCTTAGAGAGGCTGCGATCACGTTGCTGCGCGAAGTTGAGTCGCTGGCGAGCCAGCAGGAGCCGGCGCCGGCGCGGCTTGGGCTGCAGGAGGAAGTGCAGCGCTACGAGAGCGAGCTCATCCGTGAGGCGCTCCAGCGGACGCGCGGCAATCAACGGCGTGCTGCGAAGCTGCTGGGCGTGAAGGTGACGACGCTCAATTGCAAGATCAAGCGCCTCGGAATCCGAGAAGTTTTTTTATCCACAGATTACACCGATGCTTTAAACAAGTCTGTGTAATCTGTGGATAAGGTTCATTGCATCCGCACCCGGACTTTATTAGTCGTCTTTCCTCTCAACGTCGCACTCACAAACAACGTCTGTCCCGACGGCGTGTTATCCGGCAATCGGACCACGATCTGAGTGATGCCAGCGACGCCTGGCAACGGCCCGACAAATTCGACAGTTAACGGGTAAACATTCAGCGACGCATCCTCTGCGCTCGCCAACACCACCTCGCCCGCCGTCAATTCCATGTTCATCCCAAACAGCATCAACCGCGTTCGCTGATCCGCGCTGAAGTTGAAAATATTCGTCAACGGAAACGGATCGCGAACGAGTGTCACGGAGTCGAGCGCCACCGCACTATCCGAACCTGCCTCTGAGATCAGCATCGGTTCGTTGAATTGCACCCGAAACACCGCACCCGAACCGCGCGCGAGATAATAGAGACTCCCATCCGCGCCGACCTTCAAATCCACCGGATTCGAAATGTTCGACGCAAAGTCTGACGCCGTTCCCGTCGACGGATCGAAGAGTCTGATCCAACCACTGCACAGATCCGCGAAGAAATACTTTCCAACGAAACTCTGGGGGAATTGAATAGTCGCCGGGTTGTAAAAAGCGCCGCCAGCAATCGCGCAGCCCGTCGTCGCACTGAACCCGTGTAGATAAGAAAACAGCGGCGATCGAAATTGCGGATTGCTGGTTGGACCTTCGCTGAGGTTCCAGCCGAAATTCGATCCGGCGATACCGTCGTTGATCTCTTCCCACGTGACCTCGCCGACGTCGTTGATGAACAAGCGTCCGGTTCCCGGCTGGAAGGCGAATGTGAATGGATTGCGCAGGCCGAACGCCCAGATCGATCGATTGTCTCCGGCGGCGGTGTTGAAAAACGGATTGTCACCGGGGATGGAGCCGTCTGAGTTGATACGCAAAACTTTTCCGAGCCGGTTGCTCAACGTTTGCGCGTTCGCTCCGTTGGCGTTCTCGCCGACTGCGACATACAACTTTCCGTCCGGGCCGAAGTGAATCGCGCCGCCGTTGTGATTCGTGGCTGAGCTCAGATTGTCGAGCTCGAGAATAATCTGTTCACTATTCGCCACGACGACGTCGCCGTTGGCAGTGAAGCGACTAACGCGGTTGTGTCGTGGTGTAGATGGAACAGTGTAATAGACGTAGAGAAAACTGTTGTTCGCGAAGTTTGGATCGAAAGCGATGCCGAGCAGTCCGCGTTCGCCGTTTGGGTCGACGTTCAACGTGAGGAACGGCGTCGAGAGCAACACACCGTTCTTGATCACGCGCAGGCTTCCGCCCTGTTGGCAGACGAAGATACGCCCGTCAGGCGCAATCTCCATTGCAGTCGGATTGCTGAGACCGCTGATCGATGTTTCAGTGAAGCCCGGCGGCAGCGTCGCCGCATTCACCACACACGCTAAACAAATTATTAAGCCGCAGATGAACGCGGATGAACGCAGATTAGCGTTTATCCGCATAAATCCGCGGCTAAAACTTTGGTAAAGCATCCCTGTTACTTCCTTGATAGTTCTTCCACGATCTCTCGCAAGGCCTGGCGTGCTTCTTCGACTTCTTCGGGCTTGAATGAGACAGCGCCGACCACGGCATGGCCGCCACCGCCATAACGCTCGCAGATCTTCGCGATGTTGTGCGTGCGCGGCACCGGCGCCCACGGATTTGAGCCCACCGAGATCTTCGTGCGCTGTGACCCGCGCGTGAGCGCAACCGAGTAAGTCGCTTCCGGATGAAGGTAATACGGAATGAACTTGTTGAAGCCCTCGTAACCCTCGTCAACCAGATCAAACTGGACCACGCCGTTCGCGCTGGTCGCCTTCTTCCTAATCACTTCGAGCGTCTCGAGATGTTGTTTCAGTATTGGCTGGAAACGCCGTTGCACTTCCGCACTCGTCGCCACCTCCTCGAGCGATTGCGTCGTTAATTCGCGAATGATCTGCTCGATGAACGCGTCGTCAGGAGTAGCTTCGATCACCTGCATCAGTTGCAACGCAGGCTCTTTTAGTTCGACGCACTGCGCCGGCGACTCGTAAAGCGCGCCATCGATGATGTGCGCCCAGTGGACCAGCGACTCGATCGGCTCAGGATTAAATCCGAAACGCTCGTGCGCGACTGCCGCAATAAATTCCGTACACGACTTGCGCGTGGGATCGAGAAACTTCCGTCCTGACTTGTCGGCGCGAAAATGCGCCTCGTCTTCAGGCGTGAGGAAGGCAGACTCGTGATGATCGAACCACCACGTCAGTTTGTCTGACGCTGCATACTTGAAATCGACGATCGCGTTTTCGTCGGAATCAAACATCGCGAGATCAAACAAATTGCCGGGCCGGTGCAGCAGTCCGGTGTAGTTGACGACAGCTTCAGGATGGATGCGTTCTTTGTAGAAGCGCGTGAACGTGGCCGCCGAGGCGACACCGTCAAAGCAGTGACCGTGATACAGGATGCGTAGCTTCATGTGAGCGTTATTTATGGACGCAAGGAAAAGAACAAGTCAGGAAGAGGGGCTTGCCCCCGCTCGTCCCATCCAAGCAACAGCGGGGGCAAGCCCCTCTTCCTGACTTGTTCTTTCCTTGCGCCAAAATCAATTTTTACAAGGCTGAATCACAGCACTGGCGCTCGCGCCACCGACTTTCGAGGCGATGAACTTGTCGACCTCGTCTTCGATCAATTCACCGTTAACAACAAATGCTTTCTCGGTGAGAACCTCGCCTTTGGCGTTAACCTTCTCGGGCTCGAGAAAGATGTTCCAGGGCGAGCCCCAGTTGCGCTTGTCGCCGGTTAGTTGACGATAGCCGTAGTGCGCGGTCTTCTGCTTGTCTTCTCTCGTCTCTGACTCAGTCACAACCGGATACGGTGGACCGTCCTTGCCGAAATAGTTCTTCACGTCGTCCTTCGACGCGTATTCGCTGATGCCGATCACCTGAAACCCTTGCCCTTTGTACTTCTCGTACAACTTCGCCGCGATCGGTGCTTCGTTTTTCCAGTTTCCACACCACGGCGCGAAGTAAACGATCATTACGAGCTTCTTGCCCGCCATCAGCTCGCGCAAGTCTTCCGACTTCTCAGCCGTTAGATTGGGCAGCTTCCAGTTTTTGTAGTTCACCGTGGTCTCGGTGAGCGGCGAATACTCGTGACCGGCCTGCGCACGCGCCACCGAAGGCGAGATAGCGAGCGCAAGAATAGAGAGGGCGAATAAGAGTTTCTTCATGGTACTACTCCATTATTTGGCGGCGCTCGCAGTTGCAGGCGTTTCAGCCAGCAGCGGTTTGACCGCGGCTTCCCAGGCGGCCTTGTCGCGGGCCCCGATTATCTTTTGGCGAATGCGTCCTTGGCGATCGATCAGATAAGTTGTCGGCAACACCGACTGCTGGAATTTTACCTTGGCATCACTACTACCTAGCAAGACGTCGTATTCAAACTTCGCGACTTCCTGCTGGTAAGCGTTCACACCGTCGACACTATCGTCGAGCGACGCGCCAACAATCTTCAATCCCTGCGGCTGGAGCTCATGCTGCAATGCGTTCAGCGCGGGGATTTCTTCGCGACACGGAATGCAATAAGTGGCCCAGAAGTTCAGCAGCACGACCTGGCCCTCGAGCTCTTTGAGTCGAAACGGTTTGCCGGCGAGTGTTTGAAACTCGACGTCGGGCGCCATTTCGAAATTTGTGTTTGCGGCTGCTGTAGTCGGTTTGGCTGGCGGCGTTTCAGTCTTGAACCAACGATTCAGCAAACCTTCCGCATTCGGAACGAGAGCCATGAATTTCGAGCTGGCCAGCAAAGTCGATTGACCACTCATCACCAGCAGCCCGACGATGATCAGCACGACGCCTGACACGACTTCAACCTTGTGCAAGTGCCTGCGGAAGTTTTTGTAGAAACCCAGAAACTGGTTGATACCGAGGCCCGTCAGCAGAAATGGCACGGCGAGGCCGGCGGAGTAAAACGCTGAAAGGACGAGGCCACTGCGCCAGCCGCCGCTGGTCGCTGCGAGACCGATGATGCCGCCGAGGATTGGACCAATGCATGGTGTCCACCCGGCGGCGAACGCCATGCCCAGAGCCGCGGAGCCAAGCACGCCACGCGGTTTCTCGCTCGAGAAGAAACGTGTGTCTTTGTAAAGTGCGCCGATCTTTAGTAGTCCGATCAGTTGCAGGCCAAACGCGATGATGACGAGGCCGCCGATGACTCGTACCCACGGATTGCTCGTGATCGCCGCGCCGACGAGACCAGCAGTTGTACCGAGCACGAGAAAGATGACTGACAGACCGGCATTGAACGCGAGCGAGTTGATGATCACCGCGCGGCGACTGCTCACGCCTTCTTTAAGATTGTCGATACTGACGCCCGACATCAGCGAGATGTAGCCGGGCACGAGCGGTAAAACGCACGGCGAGAGAAACGATAGTATTCCCGCCGCGAATGAGATAACAATTCTGAATAAAGTAATTCCTTCGTCCATTTTTAAAGCTCTTTATGTGCCTTTTGTGGCTTATTTCTCTTCAACTAATTGCTTGATCAAGTCGCCCAACCGCGCAATCTCCTCTTCACTCGCGCCCAGCGAGATGTAACGCACCACCCCCTTGCGATCGATCAAAAACGACGTGGGGATCGAAAAAACGCCGTAGTTAAATTCATTCTTATCGCCATCCTCAACGAGGAATCCATACGGCAGCTTGTTCCGCGTTCGAAAGTCGCGCAAAAAGGCAAGCTCTTCTTCGGCCGTCAGCTCTTTTCCGCCGCCGCGACCATAGTACTTCGTCACGCCCAGGATCACGAGTCCCTTGCTCTTATATTCATTCTGCCAGCGCGCCAGATTCGGGAGCGTGTAACGGCATGGACCACACCACGTCGCCCAGAAGTCAACCAGCACGACCTGCCCGCGAAAGTCTGTCAGCTTCTTTGGCTGCTGCTCAATCCAGTCATCAGCAATCAACTCCGGTAACACAGCATTCTTCGGCGTCAGACTATTGTCGAAAAGCCGTTCGGTATTCAACTCCGGATCGAGCCGCATTAAACGCACCGTGGCGTCTTTGTAAAGGTTCGCCGACGGAAACTGGATCGCTATGCGTCGCAACTCTGCCAGCGCGCTAATCGCGAGCTTCTTCTGATCTGTTTTCAAATACGAATCAGCGATCAGCACGGTCGATTTCAACAACATCTCATCGCGCTTGACGACCTCGTCTTTATTCGTCTCGCTAAACTTCTTCGCCGCGACGAGCATTTGCTTCGCATGCGTGGTCATCGACGCGTGGTCTTTCGCGCGCAGGTACCAGTCTGTGATCAAAAACTCCATGCGGTAAAGATCGTCTGCGCTCTGCGGCTGATGGCGTCTGTACGTTTCGACCGCGGCCGTCGCTTCAGAGATGAGATCCTTTTTGACTGCGTAAAGAACGACGACGTTGCGAGCAGCCTGCGCTTTTTGACCGTCGAGATCGTCTTTGAGCAGCAGACGCATCGTCGTGAGCGAGCCGTCAGCGTCAGCGGCGAGATGATGAAGCATGCCGAGGTAGTAAAGATCGTCGCCTTTCAGAGAGCCGCGCGATTGCAAGGTAGCAGCGTTTCGCACGGCGAGATCTTTCTGCTCTTTCTTCGTCTGTGCTTCGAGTTTTGGATCGTATGGAAGTTTTTGTTTATTGAATTCCTGAAAGCGGCGACCGAGATATCCGTTGGCTTCTTCAAATAATTCCTGTGCGGAACGCTTGTCAGGCTTGCCGTCGGATTTGGCGACGGGAGCGAGGCCCTGCGCAGACGTTGAGATGGCAGTCAGTAGAACAAATAAAAAAACAGCTTTAATCATCTTGGAGAGGAAACAATTGCTTTGGAAATCAGTTCGCCCGTTAAAGGAGCGAGTAGGATTCCGTTTCGGTAATGCCCGGTTGCATAAAAGAGCCCGTCAATTTCACCACAAGGGCCGATGACAGGCAAACCGTCAGCGGCACGTGGACGCAGCCCCGCCCACGTATCGATCACGGGCAGATCCTTTACCGCTGGCGAAATTTCGAGTGAATTTCGCAGGATCGCGGCGATTCCGCCTGCGGTAACACACTTTGCGAAGCCGGCGTTTTCGCTCGTCGAGCCGGCCAGTAGACGTCCATCCTGACGCGGCACGATGTAACCGCGCGGGCTGTAGATCACGTGACGTGTTAGCTGCGGCTTGGCTTCGAGACAGATCATCTGGCCGCGGACGGGAGAAATCGAGGGCACCGGCGCGGTCTTGATAAAACTCGACCACGTACCCGCGGCAATCACCACAGTTGGACAGTTGATCGCGCCGCCAGACGTCTGCACGCCAAGTACGCGATTTTGTTCGATGGTTACAGACTCGACCGTTGTTTGGGTTGCGATTTCGACGCCGAGTTTCGTTACGCTGTTTGCGAGGGCGCTGAGCAGTCGACGATTCTCGACCTGAATATCTTTTGGAAATCGCAACGCGCAGAGCGTCGCCTCGGAGATGCACGGTTCCAACTCGCGCGCCTCTGCACCGCTGAGTCGTTCAACGGCGAATCCCGCGCGAGTTTGCCACTCGTATCGCTTTTCGATTTCTTCGTGATCGTGTTCCGTGAGGGCGAGATAAAGCGTTCCCGTTGTGTCGAGCTCGACATCGATCCCCGTCTCTTCACGCAACGCCGCCGCAAAGGCTGGATACAGATCTCGGCTCTGACAAGCGAGCTTGAAAAACTCGTCCGGCGCGTCTGCTTCCACCTGCGGCAGCAACATCCCGGCAGCCGCCCACGAGGCCTCCGTGCCGAGTCTGCCGCGCTCAACGAGACAAACATCACGCACACCACGCAGCGCCAGCGCACGCGCAATGGTTAGCCCAATAACGCCGCCGCCAACGATGACAGCGTCTGCACTTCCTTTGATAGACGCCATTTGGTTACTATCCAATCATGCATGCTATCACACTGATTCCAGGCGACGGCATTGGCCCTGAAGTCGCCTCAAACGTAGTGCGAATCATCGAAGCTTCGGGCGTTGAGATCCAGTGGGAGACTCATTACGCAGGCGCACAAGCCCTCGAAAAATTCGGTGAAACACTACCGAAAGAGCTGCTCGATTCCATCGTGCGCAACAAGGTCGCGCTCAAGGGACCGATCACGACGCCCATCGGCAAAGGCTTTACTTCAGTCAACGTTGGACTGCGTAAGACATTGGATCTTTATGCGAACTTGCGACCAGTGCGCGCGTTGCCGAATGTGCCGTGTCGTTATCCTGAGCTCGATCTGATCGTCGTGCGCGAGAACACGGAGAGTTTGTATGCGGGTTTAGAGCACGTCGTCGTACCGGGCGTGGTTGAGAGTTTGAAGATCATCACCGAAAAGGCTTCGACACGCATTGCGCGTTTCGCTTTCGAGCATGCGAGGCGTGAATCGCGTAAGAAAGTGACGGCGGTTCACAAGGCGAACATCATGAAGCTGTCGGATGGTTTGTTTCTCGACTGCTTCCGTCGCATGAGTGTGGAATATCCTGACATCGAAGCGGATGACAAGATCGTCGACAACGCATGCATGCAGCTCGTAATGCGTCCGGAACAGTTTGACGTGATGCTGCTCGAGAATCTTTACGGCGACATCGTCTCGGATCTTTGCGCGGGATTAGTTGGCGGTCTCGGATTAGTGCCGGGCGCGAACATCGGCGAGAAAGGCGCGGTGTTTGAAGCGGTGCACGGCTCAGCCCCCGACATTGCGGGCCAGGGCATCGCAAATCCCACCGCCCTCTTACAATCAGGAATTTTAATGCTGCGCTACATCGGCGAACGCGAAGCCGCGGACCGAGTCGAAACCGCGATGCTCACCGTCTTTAAAGAAGGAAAGGTCCGAACAAAAGATATTGGTGGAACCGCGAAGACCGCGGAATTCGCGGACGCGATCATTCAAAAGATGGTTTAGATCCGCGTTCATGCGCGGCTAATTAATTCTTCGATTTCTTCGGCGTGCTTGGGGACTTTAGAAGTCAAAACCCTCGGTCCATTGTTCGTACACAGCACATCGTCCTCGATCCGCACACCGATCCCGAGATACTGCTCCGGCACATCTTTAGTATCCGGGGACACATAAATTCCCGGTTCGACAGTCATCACCACACCGGGCTCGAGCGCACGTGATTCGGTTCCGAAGTAATACTTCCCGACATCATGCACATCGATACCGAGCATGTGCCCGAGGCCGTGCATGTAAAACTGCTCGTACTTCTTCTCCTTGATCAGCTCTTCCGGTTTGCCTTTCAGCAACCCAAGCTCGACCATCCCTTCCGTCAACACCTCGATCGAATGCTGCTTCAACTGATCGTGCGTCGTGCCCGGCCGCACCATCTCTACACACGCCATCTGCGCCTTCAACACGAGGTCATAGATCTCGCGCTGCGCCTTGCTGTAACGACCATTGATCGGAAAAGTGCGCGTGATGTCGGAAGCATAGCCTTTGTATTCAGCGCCCGCGTCGAGCAACAACAAATCACCGTCACGCAGCTCACCGTCGTTGTTGATGTAGTGAAGCACGGTCGCGTTTGGACCAGCGCCGACAATCGACGTGTAAGCCGGACCCGATGCGCCATGCCGCCGGAATACCTGCTCGATCAACGCCTCGAGCTGATACTCCTGCATACCAGGCTTCGCTGCCTTCATCGCCTCGCAATGTGCTTCGGCAGCGATGTCAGCCGCAGTTTGCATGATCTCGATCTCTTCAGGCGACTTGAGCACGCGCATCTCGTGCACGATCGTCGCGGGGTCGACGATCGTCTGCGGCGGGTGCACCGGCTTGCGATTTATCGCGCGCATGCTCGAGATCTCTTTGAGTATGACGTTGTCGAGATCGCGATCCTCACCGAGCCGGTAGTAAAGCACGTCAGTGAAGTCGAGAAACTCGCGCAGCTTCGACTCAAACTCCGCGATCGGAAACGACTCCGTCGCGCCAAACTCGCTCTTCGCGCCTTCGACTCCCGCGCGACGCCCGTCCCAAATCTCCCTTTCCGGATCTCTCGGACGCACAAACAAGGTGTATTTATGGTCTTTTATTACTGCGAGCGCATCCGGCTCTTCGAAGCCGGTGAGATAGAAGAAGTCGGAGTTCTGGCGGAAGCGATAATGCGTGTCGTTCGAGCGTGTGGTGTCGTGTGCACCGGGAATGATAGCGACGGATTTGGGCGCCATGCGGCGCATAAACTCCTCGAGCTGCGGCCTGATCATTAAGATTCTCCTTGTACCCGCATTGTAACCATAACAAGAACAAGTCAGGAAGAGGGGCTTGCCCCCGCCGCTGCTTGGATTGAACGACGAGCGGGGGCAAGCCCCTCTTCCTGACTTGTTCTTGATACGGTTTCTGTATAATTCGGCGATGCTCATTTCAGTTGATCCGTCGACGGGCGAAGAGATCGGGCGCGTGCCGCTGATGGACGCGGCGGAAGTTGCTGCCGCGGTCGCGAGGGGGCGTGCGGCGCAACCCGCATGGTCCAAACTCTCCTATCACGATCGGGCGCGGTTCATTCTGCGTGCGCGTGAGGTGGTGCTCGAACAAGTCGACGAAATCGCAAACCTGATCTCACGCGAAACCGGTAAGCCAGTCACTGAAGCAATCGCGATGGAGATCGTGCCGACGCTCGATCTGATGCACCACTTCGCCGCCAACGCGAAACAGATCCTCAAACGCAAAAGAGTCGGTTTGGGCCAGTACAACTACATGGCTCGCACGTCATATATCGTCTACAAACCGCTCGGCGTTGTCGGGATCATCTCGCCATGGAATTTTCCGTGGGCCACTCCGCTCGACGAAGTGGTGATGGCGTTGATGGCGGGCAATGCTGTGGTGGTGAAACCGAGCGAGCTGACACCACTAACCGCGGTTAAAATCGCCGACGTTTTCAAGCAAGCGCAACTGCCGGAGGGGCTGCTCGAGATCGTCATCGGCGATGGCTCGACCGGCGCCGCGCTCGTCGAAGCCGGTGTGAATAAGATCATGTTCACCGGAAGTGTGAACACGGGCAAGCGCGTCGCCGAAGCTGCGGCGAAACATCTGACTCCGGTCGTGCTCGAGCTCGGCGGCAAAGACCCGATGATTGTTTTTGAAGATGCGAAACTCGAGAACGCCGCGCGCGCTGCGATCTGGGGCGCTTTCTGTAATTCAGGCCAAGCCTGCGCCTCGATCGAGCGTTGCTACGTGCATCACTCGATCGCTGACAAGTTCATCGATATCGTCGTTAAGGAAACAAAACTGCTCAAACAGGACCCGCCGTCGACTGGCGATATCGACGTCGGTGCGATGACCAATCAAGAACAGTTAGAGATTGTTGAAGACCACGTGAGCGATGCGATTCAGCGCGGAGCCGAGGTGCGCACCGGTGGTCATCGTCTTAACAAGACGCAGGGTTGGTTTCACGAGCCGACGGTGGTCACTGCTGTAGACCACTCGATGAAGCTGATGCGTGACGAAACGTTCGGTCCGGTTCTGCCGATCATGACGTTCCGAACTGATGAAGAGGCTGTGCGTTTGGCGAACGACAGTATTTACGGGCTGACAGCGAGCGTCTTCACGGGCGATCTCGGTCGCGGAAAGCGAATCGCCGAGCAACTCGACGCTGGCACAGTGATGGTCAACGAGGTTGTTTACACACACGCGGTGGCGCAAACGCCGTGGGGCGGCGTGAAGCAAAGCGGTTACGGCCGGACGCACGGCAGTCTCGGACTGCTGGAGCTCGTTTCCGCCCAACATATTCACGTCAACGCGATGCCAGGCTTAGCGGATGTGTGGTGGTTTCCGTATTCAAAACGTGCCGGCCAGCTTTTCCGCGACTTCGCCCGGCGCTTCACCACCGGCTCCGTCTTGAATTCCCTTCCCCTGCTACCGAAAATCTTCCGCCGTTTGATCGAGCCCCGGTGAAAAGCGGGGGCAAGCCCCTCTTCCTGACTTGTTCATTCCTTTAAGACTCTCGAAAAAGAACAAGTCGGGTTCCTGACTTGTTCATTCCTTTAAGGCTCTCTAAACAGAACAAGTCGGGTTCCTGACTTGTTCATTCCTTTAAGGCTCTCTAAAAAGAACAAGTCGGGTTCCTGACTTGTTCATTCCTTTAAGGCTCTCGAAAAAGAACAAGTCAGGAAGAGGGGCTTGCCCCCGCTTTATTTACACTACGAACCAAAATAGTAGTATACTGTCCGCCTCCCAAAAACCTTCTCGCTCTGCTGTTGCTGTAAATCGTAAATTGAGCGCTGTAGTTCACTCCCAAGTACTACTGCTATCCGTAACTCACATGCCCTGTACTTTCTGGAGGATTCAGTGAAAAAGATTCATGCCTTACTAATGATGGTGACCCTTTGTACAGTCAGCTTCATTCCATTGACCGTCCATGCTCAGAGTGAGAGGGCTCTGGAACACCGGGCCGAGATCAGTTATCCAATTAAATTCGACAAAACAACCAAACCTCTCCGCGAGATGTTTGAGACCGGCGAGAAACCGGAACCAGCCCGCGGCGGCAAAGACTTCGAGCCTGGCAAACCTGACAAGGTTTCTAACAACAACACTCCTTTCACCGACCCGCTGGCAGATAAAAGCGTCAGCGCGCCGTCTGCGCTCGCCGAGATCAAGGCCGCGACAAACGGCACACCTGTCGACCCAGCCGCACGCGTTGCGCCACCAGACACTACTGGCGACGTCGGACCGAATCACTACGTGCAGTGGGTCAACCTGCGTTACGCGGTCTACACGCTGACCCGCGACGCAAGCAATAACATTACCGCCTTCAACCTCGTGTCCGGATTCCCCAAACAGGGAAACGTGGTATGGCAGGGTTTCGGCGGTCGCTGCCAGTCAGATAACGACGGCGATCCGATCGTGCAATACGATCAGTTGGCCGATCGCTGGATCCTGACGCAGTTCGCCGTGTCGGCAACGCCGTACACGCAATGCGTGGCCGTTTCGACCTCGCCGGATCCGACCGGAACCTATTTCCGCTACGCATATTCGTACAGCCGAAACTTCAACGATTATCCGAAGATGGGTGTTTGGCCTGACGCCTATTACATCACCTACAACATGTTCCGCAACGGCTCCAGCTTCGTTGGCAACCAGGTTTGTGCGTTTGAACGCGCGCAAATGCTGGTTGGCGGTGTGGCCAGACAGGCATGCGCCAGCACCAGCACGTCGCATCACAGCCTTGAGCCCGCCGATCTCGAAGGAACAACATTGCCGCCAGCCGGTTCACCAAACTTCCTGATGAGTATATCGACTACAGCGGTCAACTTCTGGAGGTTTGCGGTTAACTGGGGTACGGGTACAGGAACACTGACCGGGCCGACTGCAGTGGCAGGAGTTGCGGCTTTCAGTAGAGCGTGTGGGGGCGGCACCTGCATTCCGCAGCCGGGAACCACCAACAAGCTTGATTCCCTGGCCGATCGACTCATGTATCGCCTGAGTTATCGCAACCTTGGCACACGTGAAGCGCTCGTGATCAACCATTCGGTAACGAGTGGCACGGGCGTGGGCATCCGCTGGTATGAGCTGACGAATGCGACTGGACAAACGCTCGCGTCGGCAGCGCCAGTGCTGCGGCAACAGGGCACGTTCGCACCGACCAATGATTTTCGTTGGATGGGTAGCGCCGCGATCGACAAGACCGGCGGAATTGCTGTCGGCTACAACGTCTCGAACGCCAGCACGATCGTGCCGAGTATTCGTTATGCGTATCGTGGCCCGCTGGATCCGTTAGGAACGCTCGGCAATGAGACTAACATCCTGAACGGAAGCGGAATTCAAACCGCCACGCTGACGCGTTGGGGTGATTACAGCACGCTCAGTGTCGACCCGGTCGATGGCTGCACGATGGTTTTCACGACGCAGTATCAGCCGGCGAACGGAAACTTTAACTGGACTACTTACATTCACAGCTTCAAGCTGTCGACTTGTTTGTAACCAGATGAGGAACAGCGGGGGCAAGCCCCTCTTCCTGACTTGTTCATTTCTTTAAGCTCTCGGAAAAGAACAAGTTAGGAAGAGGGGCTTGCCCCCGCTTTTTACTTTTATTGAGGTTTTGCCGTAGTATCGCGCACTGTGTCTTTCTGGAAGAACTACATGCACCGGCGCGAGCGCTGGTATCACCAAAGAGATAACAATCGCCTCGTCCGACCCTTCGACTGGGGTTTGCAGTACGTCTTCGATCACGTAAATGGCGACGATCCGCGTGAGCTCTTCCGCAGCCACACCGCACGCGTACTACCTGCCAGTGAAGATTTTTACGCGCTGCCTCCGATTACAGACTATCGCCTTGAAGGCGACCAATTAACCTGGACAAGCGCTGTCCACACACCCTCGCCCGAGAACAACACGGCGCGAGCGCGGTTCTTTCCCACAAAAGATAAAAATTCACGCAAAGCGATTGTCGTGCTGCCGCAGTGGAACGCGCAGCCGCAGAGTCACGTCGAGGCGTGCCGGATCTTCAACATGATCGGTATGTCGGCGTTACGTTTGACGCTTCCTTATCATCTCGAGCGCAAACCGCCCGAGCTCGAACGCGCAGATCATCTCGTCAGCAGCAATATCGGGCGCACGCTCCAATCCGTCAGGCAGGCTGTGTTGGACACGCGCGCTGCGGTTCAGTGGTTAAAGAGTCGGGGCTACGAGAAGATCGGGATCCTCGGAACCAGTATCGGCTCGTGCGTGGCGTTTCTCACTTTTGCTCACGAGCCGGATCTCAAGGCGGGAACTTTCAATCACGTGTCGGGATATTTTGCGGATGTCGTTTGGAATGGGATTTCGACGGCGCACGTGCGGGCGGGCTTGGCAGATCATGTAACGCTCGACGAGCTGCGCACTTACTGGGCGCCGATCAGTCCGCTGCCGTTTATGTCGCGCGTCGCGCAGATGGGTCACCGGCCGATACGCTTTCTCGTCGCGCGTTACGATCTCACGTTTCCTATCGACCTCACGCAGGAAGCGATTGCGGAGGCGCGTCGCCAGAAGCTTCCACTCGACGTGGTCTGGCTTCCGTGTGGCCACTACACCACCGGCGAGCTACCGTGGAAAGCGATCGACGCCTGGAAGATCGCGACGTTCTTCAGAAAGCAATTTAAATAGTTTTACTTGGCGAGCGGGAAGACGGGCTCAATGTCGACCGGCACGCCCTTCAGCTTTTCGAGCGCCTGCTGCATCGGTGGTCTGATCACCGCAAATTTGTCCAGTATCGCTTTTGCCTTGTCGTACGAACCTTCCGCTTCGAGCGTAAGCAGGTCGCGGGTGAGCTTTGTCACACCTTCTTTGATCTTCGCTTGATCGATGCTGAACGTGCCCTTCGCTTCGTTGAACTTTATCGCGCCTTCATCAGTCAGGTAGTTGAACTGCATCGCGACGCCGCGGCCGTGTGCCTCAGTAATTCCGAATCGCACCGAGCGAAACATGCTGGCGAGATATGTGGTGTAGAGCGTTCGCTCCATGCTCTTCTCGATGATGCCGCGATCGATCATGTACTGGAGCGCCCACAGTCCCGTCATGTCGGCTTTCGCTTCTTCGATGGCCGAGTAAAGCTCCTTCAACTGCTTGCGCACGGTCGTTTCCTGGCCGTCGACGCTGATATTGTGTGGTCCAAGCCCGTGCATCAGCTCGTGACAAAGGATGTGCGTGAAGAACGAGTCAAAAGCGAGTGCTGACTGTTCAGCAGGATCGAGAACGACTTTCGAGATAGGGATCAGCGTCTTGTTGAACTTCGCGTCCTGCACGTTCTTCAGCATGACGCGCTTCGAGCCTTTTTCCTTCACGACGCGCTCGTCGTTCGGAAGGTTGAACGCAGCCGTTTGCACGCCGCTGTTGCCTTCACCCGACGCGAAGACCTCATTCACGACGCGAATCGGCGACGCGGCGCCGAGCTTCGGATTCCGGTATTTCGGATCGATTGGAAGATTGTTTTCGAGCTCCTGCAAGTGACCGCTGAACTTCGCGAGCTTTGCAGTCTCCGCATCGTCGCGCAACGTTACGTACGATTCGAATGCCGCTTTGTAACTGAACATCTCGTCTTCGTAAGTCTCGTATGGACCAAAGGTGAGATCGATTGGGGAGTCGAGATCCATCCAGGCGACGTCGCTTTCGTAATAATCATCCGAGCCGAACGCATCGGCGCGCTTGTTCAGAAAGTTTTTGAGAGTCGCGTTGGTTGTTAGCGCAGCCGCTTCGCGCAGCAACGCCGCCGCCGGTCCGAGATATTCTTTGTAAGCCTCGCTGTAAGGAACGATCGTCAGTTTCCGATCTGGTCCACGCCGGATTAACCAGAAGAAGCCGGTCGCTTTCTGCTTGTCACTTTCGGAGAGTGTCTGGACCCACGAGTTAAACTCATCCTTCGACATGTCGTCCGGGTAATAACTCGCATTCAGCGGCTTCTCGCGCGGCACGCCGTCGATGAATGGCTCTTTGTCGTCGAGACGCGACCATGGACCATCGTTGATGTAGAAGTAGTGTAGTCGCTGCTGGCCAGCGGCAGACTTGTCGGCCTGCAGCTTCTTCTCGAGCGCGTCGTTACCACTCCAAACCTGACGCAGGAACAGCGGATCGAGCAGCTTCGCCGCCGCGATGATCTTGTCGAGCGCTTGCTTATCCTTCGGCGTGAGCTTCGACGTGTCAGCGGTCAGCGTGGTCGGCGCAAAGCGCGCGATCTTGCGCGCCAAATCCGGATCGCCGCCGTTAGGCTTTTGTCCGATCAACGTGGTGGAGAGTAGTGCCATTGTCAACGAGATAGAGATGATTAGTTTCAATGAAGTCATCACTTTCCAATGCGACTAAAGATTCGGCTTAAGAGACATGAGAAGCCTGGAATAACAGCACTCGACAGCCGCTCTTCTTCGCGTTGCAGAGTCTGACTCAGCTTCAAAGAAGAACCGTGCGAGACATACTGGTCCACCGTCAGATTCCCAGGATCTACGATCCAATACTCTTGCACTCGATGCTTAGTATAAAGTCGAAGTTTATCCACTCGATCTCGGCGGCTATTGGCTGCTCCGGGTGAAACGACCTCGATTACCAGGGCCGGGGGTCCCGTCAATCGATCGTCGGTAATGATCGTGTCACGCTGTTCATTAAGAAGAATAATTAGATCGGGAATGACTGCACTGAACTTGCTCAGAATCACTCCCATGTCAGTAAGAAACTCTCCAATTGGATTCTTCTCCAGGAATAATACAAACAACGTGATGAGGTTGGCCAAAACTCTCTGATGTGTGAGGCCTGCTGAACAGGACACAAAAAGTTCTCCTTCTATTATTTCGTAGCGATTGCCGTCGCCGTGTGGCATGGCTTCCCAGTCGGCGACCGTGAGAATTTTTAGTTTGGTATTCATAAGGCTCCGATGCTGGTGAGTGTTCAGCAGTTTACCACAATCACAACGCCTGACGGTTCTTCAGGATCTTCACGAACGACGCTGAGCGCAAGTCCTCGAGTGTCAGTCCTGACAAGTTAACCGCCTCATCTTCCGTAAGCGCGCCGCAGTTAACCGCACGCAAGAAATAATTAAGTAATCCCTGGCCCGTCGCGGCGTCGTCAAACACATCGCCCACGAGCGTCGCCTTCGCTGCTTTCTCAACGAAGTTTTTCAAACGCTCTGACGCCGCTTCCAGTCCTTCAAGGAAGAACGAATACACAGCCGCATAACGTGTCGGTAGCTGCGCCGGATGCAGATCCCAGCCCTGGTAAAACGCGTTCGTCAACGAATGCTGAATGTGACTGTAATGCAGCTTCCACGCACGATGGACCACCTCACGATTCTCTTCAATCTGCTCCTGCGTCAGCGGCGCACCACCATCGACGAAACGATGCGGCGCGACAGGCATGATGTTTGTCGCACCGTCGGAAAGCCAAATGCCTGTGCCGGCAAAAGAAACCTGCATCATATGCTTCGCAAAGTCACACGCCGGATGCAGCATATGCTGGTGCGCGGCGGTGATGTTGCAACCGGCCGTGTAGTCGTAAGTGCCGAAGTGAGCCGCAACACAGCGTCCTTCCGCAGCACGGAGCAACAACGGCAGATTGATCTGGCCCTGGTGATTGATGATCGACTGCGTGGTTTCGATCATCATCTCAAACTTCAAACTACCTTCAGGAAGATCCGTATGCTTCTCGAGACGCGCAAGCACTTCCGCGAGCGTCGCGACTTGTTCGGGAATCGTGATCTTCGGGAGCGTGATGACGAAGTTGTCCGGCAAACGTCCGCGATTTAAATCGACGAGCGTGGAGACAAAAATGTCGAGCGTGCGAAAACTCCGCGCGCGCAGTTCCTCGTTGAAGGGCTTTATGCGAATGCCGATGAACGGCGGCAACGTTCCTTTCTTACTTCCCTCCGCAGTTTCCGCAGCAGCAGCAACGGCGTGACCGTCTTCCTCGTCATCGGGACGATTGCCATAGCCGTCTTCGAAGTCGATGCGAAAGTCTTCGACCGGTTCACTCTCGAGCTTTTCGATCACACGACGATAAATCGTGAGTGCGAGCCACGCGCCTTTCTTCTCTTTGCGCGCGCGCTCCGGTTCTTCATTCAAAAACGCAAGCAGCTCGGTCGCTTCGTCGAACGATTCCGGCAGCTCGCTCTCGCCCGGCAGATCGATCGCGCGCGCAAACGTCAGAAAGTCGGGCGCAAACTGATCCAACGAGCGCCGGGCCAGCGAGCCGAGACGTTTGGCCGAGTCGGATTTGAACAAGTGCGCGCCGCCGTAAACAGTGTGAACGGGCTGGCGGCGACCGGTTTCGCCGGGATAATGACGCGTGAATTCTTCGTTTGCCTGTCGGAGGCGGTCTGCCAGATCAGTCAGGGAGCCATCAGAAAAAGAAGCTGTCATGGTCGTCCTCGCAAGTCAGTGTGGCGACAGTCTAACAGACCCGAAATCGTTTATTGACACGGCGTCGCTCGCTTCGATATGTTGCTCGTGAACCTTCTCACCGGTTCGAGCCCCGTATTAACTCAATCTCAAAACAGAATTTCGAGTTTGGAGAGCCGTTATGAGAAGAATCCTGCTTGTTTTGGGCTGTGCTGCGGTGCTTGTGTTTCAACCCGCTGGAGCAAAAACCCAAACGCCTGAGCCCGTGAAGCATGGTGGCAAAATCGAGACTCGGTACGACGGGCTCAACTACGAGACCGTCATGCGGCTGCGAAAAATGAAGGTCAATTGCGACGGTTTCAAAGACAAGTTTAAGGATGCGTGCGTGAGTATCGAGGTGATGCTGCATTGCCCGGGAACGCAGGTCAACTACGTGAAGCAGGTCACGTTGCAAGTCGTGTTTGAAAACAAAGATTGGGTTCATCTCCACCCACCGGATCAGCGAGAATTGACTCTCGTGACTGACACCGAGACGCTGCGGATCGGTCGTATGAGTCCGGTCAGCAGAGATCAGCCGGGCTGGGACACGAAGATCGAGATCCTGGAAGCGAAGATGCCGTATGCAGTGTTCAAGAAGATGGCAACGGCGCAGTCGGTTGAGATTCAGGTGGGCCGCGACGCGGTCGAGCTGCGCGATAAGAACATCGCCGCGCTAAAAGATCTCAACACGCGCATAATTGCACCGGCGGCTACTTCGTTTAACTAAAAACTTTCACGCAAAGGCGCAAAGGTGGGTCAATTCTTCGGGCGCGCCTTTGCGATCTTTGCGTCTTCTTTGCGCCTTTGCGTGAACTCCTTACTGGCACATCTGCCACAACTTGATTGCTTCCACTGGCCGGATCAACATCAGGATCTGTAGCAACAGGCTGTCGTGAATCCAGAATATTAAGATCGCCTCAATCACTACGAACACAATCAACGAACGACGCACGCCGAGTTGTCGCGCGATCACAAAACCGATCAGCGCACAAGCAAGATCGCCCAACGAGTTGACGATCGTGTCGCCCTGGTAACCGAGTGCCGCCGTTTCCGTGCGATATTTATTAATGACGAAACTCGTGTTCTCAAAAACTTCCCACGCGCTTTCCAACAGCAGCGCCATCAAAAACTGCCACGCGCGTGGCATACGCTTGAACAGCAGCGCCATCAGCCAGAAAAACAGAAACCCGTGCAGCACGTGCGTGAAGCTGTAAGGGTCGAGTAACTGTTGCGAGGTGTTTGAGCTGCACCAGTCGCTCACCCACAAAGCGAAGTAACCACACGCACACAAAATCATTCGTCCTTCCGCGCGTAGCACCCCGATCATTGCGAGCGGCACGAGAGCTGTGGCGATGATAGGCACCAGCGGGCGCCGATCTTTTGTCGTCGTCATGGTCCGAAAGAATTACATGATCGACAGGACTTCTGACAACGCCTGTCAATCCTGCGTGAGGAAGTCTTCGATCAGCTTGCGATCGTGTTCGTCGTTGATGCGTGTGAAAAGACGTGTGCCGAGTTTTCTGATCGTCGCGGGTTTATCGAAAGGTAAGCGGTCGTACATCTTCCCACCGCTAAAGTGACACGGCATGCACTTCGCTTGAAAGATTGGTTTGAGCTGAGTGTCGAAATCGACTCGCGCTTTTGGTTCGGTAGCTGCTGGAATTGCGGGCGCGGCATTCGTCGTTCGCGCAGGCCTGAAGACGCTGCCCGACTCGACGAGCAGCAACGCCAGCGCAATCACAACAAGCACGAGCCGCATGTCGCTAATCATACGCCTGTGGCAACGATTACCCAACGTCCTTCTATGCAACCTCACTTGGTGCGAAGCCGAGCAAGTGAACGGGCGATATTCTCGCGTGCGCGGGCTTCGTATTTGTTACGGAAGGGCTCGGTGCTGTAGATCCATTCGCGGCTCACGAACTGCTCCAATACCTTTGTGCGCGCGGCTCGATAGAGGGATTCAGGGACCCACGAATATTCCTCACGTACCTGCACCTCGTACTCATCAAACCGATCGGCGCCCGCTCCGAGAATGCCCAGATCAATATCGACGAGAATCTCTGCATCTCTGCCCACTGGAACCGCCTTGTGCATTGTCGCCATGATCAGCCCATAGATCCGATCAGCCTTTTCGCTCGACACACCGGCAGCCAGCACGCTATCGCGCGCCCACTCCGCACTTCGCTGCTCGTTGTCTTTCTTGCTTGCGTCGTAGATCGCGTCGTGAAACCAAAGCGCCAGCTCGACTTCATCTGCGTGGTCCGCGAGGGCGCGCACGCTTTGCAAATGTGTAAGGCACTCGTTGAGGTGTTGAATCGTGTGATACTTACGGTGCGGCTCTGAATAACACGCGACGAGTTGATGATAAAGCTCCTCGCTTGCACTCGACGCACCAAGCTGTCGCCACACAGACTGCCAATGTTCCAGTGAAGTTTTCATTTAGTCTTTTCAAGCTCCGAAGCGATGAGCGTCAATCTGTGTTCGTAGTTTTTGCCAAGATGAAGCTGGAATTTAAAAATAACTCGGCGCAGCAGCGACGGCAGCAAAGGTGGCGAAGTTTGGTCTTGGCGGTCTCTCAAGCCATCGGTTCAGAAGGTGGTGACACGACCGACGAGCCCGTAGCTCTATACCGGCGTGAAAAACGGCACTGTCATCGTGCAAGGCAAACAACATCTACTCGCCTTCGATCCACGCACGCACAACATTGTCTGGTCGGTGAAGTATGAAGCGCCGGGCGTGCCGGGTTGGCAAAAGATCGCGATGGCAGGACTTACCGCACTCGCCTACACCTCTGCGACTGCTTCAGCCGCGAGCACCTACTACGGAACTACCGAAAACCGCTGGGCCAACAGTCAGCGAATCAACTCCCTCGCCGCCTACGAACAATTTGTCAGCAAACGTTACAGCGCGACGAAGAGCACGGGCAAGGCAAGAGAAGGGCGCGGGCTTGATTGGAGTTCACATGGAAACCGGCCGCGGCGACCGGCAGATCATGTTCAAAGACAAAGAGCCTGACTACCAGGTGGATGAAGCCGAAGGTCGCGTATTTAACCTGCGCAACTCAAAAGAGCTGTCGGCGTTCTCCGTTGACGCCGCACCGCCAGTCGAAATGAGCGAGAAGAAGGACTAACCATCGCGAGATGATTGCTGCCTAGACGAAGCAGGCACTGTTACCAAACACTGGAGTACGGGATCACTTGACGGTATGGAGCGGCAGAAGGAGCCGCTCCGAGTGGAGGTTGGGCTGGGTCGACGCCATGACGGGCAATTACCACGTTGAACGGATTTCCCGCAAGGATGCGCTGGTTATTTGCGCCGGTTAGATCAGTACATCTCGCGTCAGGTACGAGGAGACCTCGATCGAGCGCACGACGGACTAGACTATACCCGCGGTAGATCTGATCCCGAATGCTCATCGGCTGAAGGCCGGAGCTGAGATCGTAGAGAAGCGGGCCGCGATTCACGGGTTCGTGTGGTACGGCGTAGGTGAGGAGCAGTGGGTCCCTCAAGTTACGGTGTTCTCTCCTGACAAAACGCGCGAAGGCAGATCATTACTCGCATAACGATCTGCCTAAAAAAATTCGACTTGGGATGAGTCGCGCTGTTTAAGATTGTCGCCAGGAGATCGTAGTTGCTTTATTTCGATGGGGAGGTTGATTGGCGCCTGCTCCAACTGACTTGGCCCAAGCAGATTTATGGTTGCCAATCACGGTTTTTCCGATCAACTACCGCGACGATAGACTTGCGGCAGACGTGATCAATAGAGGTCACATTAACGAATGGAGAGAGTGCGGAGAGCTGTTGAGAAGTTGGATAGAGCTGGACCATCCTGACAGAACCGCTCCATTCAAATTTAATGGAATCTGCAACCGTCGAGGTGTGGGCGGTGATCCAAAACTCGGAAGTTCGAACTACTGAGTCTGTTTATCGTCGTCGGTGCAATGCCAGCCATCGTCGCGTTTGACGAAAACGTAACCGTAACCTTTCCCCGATTTGACAAAGCCGGAGCCCTCCATGTGAGTGGCCCGAATCACACCGGCGTTCAGTTTCGCTTTCTCAACGTCGACTCGAAACACACTCCAAACCTCATCAATTTCTTTGCGAAGCTCAACCTTATTGTCGATTGGAATGTCCGTCAGATAGTTCAAGACAAGGGCTGGATCGCTGTTAGGAAAATTCATTTTCACCATTCCGGTAATTTTGATTTCCTTGCCCGAGGGTAGTTTGAAAGCTTTGTGATTCTGCGCCTGGCTGCTGCAGGCGATGGCAATAACAAGCATGGAAAGTGCGACGGCGAGTTTGATTTTCATTTTTTCTCCGACACCGATAATCGTTTGTTTGTTGGAACGATTCCACCAAGAAGCTTAAACGCAATTGCCACCTATGCAACTGACGTTTCACCAGCAGATGTCCTGCTACTCTACGACGATACAGTTTTCGGAAGCGCGAAAGACGGTCTCTTTCTAACGGCGGAAGCGGTATATTGGCGTACCGACGACCAACCAGAGCGACTTCGTTATGCGGAAATCCGGAAGGTCGACATTCTCAAATACACAATCTCGTCTGCAATCGTACTCAACGAAAAAGAAATAAGCATAAGATCAGTCGACGACGCAAATAAGCTAGCGGAAGCGTTAGCGAACGTATCCGCGGTCTAACGGGATGAAGCCGAAGCCATTTATTTGGTGTAGTAATAAATGAACGCAAGGTACTGCCCTTGCTTCGGGGTGAGACTCACCACTTAATCCGTTTCGATCCTATGATCGGATTTCTCATCGTAGACACATGGCACTTGGGCGACTGAGCCACCGCTTGCCGTCTTGGGAACACTACTTCTTGAGAACGTCCAACTTCTCCACGATGGCTTCGTGTTCTGCCAGGTATTCGTAATGTGCCTGGACATCAGCCAGATTATCATTGTTAACCTGTAACGCCTCTGTTTGGTATTTCTGATTAGCCTTGCCAATGGCTTTACTTATGCTCTTGCCCCTGCGCACCCAGCGTACGACTTCGTGGTCATATTTCTGCTCTTCAGCGGTGCGCTCCCCAATGATCTCGTCAGCTCGGGAAATATATTGCTTCAGGATATCCATGCTATTTTGTTTCTCCGCGATTCCCCTGCACGATCGTTCTTTGGCCCGCTTTCATCACTTACTTCCTATGCAATTGAATTACCTTAGCTGAAGGGTTGTCGGCACTCTGAGTGCTATTAACGCGGCGCAGCAGCCCGGGAGCGACGTTCCAGTGCTCCCCACCTTCGGTAATAACTGTAACTGTCTTTTTGTTGTAGCGCGTGAGCATACCAACTTGCACAGGCCGGCCTTCCGGCTGAAACGAAACACGATCACCGATCCTGAACTCCAGCATTTGGGCGTGTGCCCGCATGTGATTAAAGAATTTCAACCGCTCGACAATGCGGTGGTTAAGATCAATTAGTTCAGCTTCAGTTAGCCCGTCGATGTCGATCCTCATGGCCTATTCAGCTCTCGCGAAATGCTGGAGAAATTGCCCATATTTGCGTCCATGATGCGGGTCTTCAGATGGCCAGCGTCACCGCGCCTCGCGCAAGGGGCCTAAGGTTTCGTAGAGTGAGCTATTCTGAGCTTTCCATCGATTAAACCACCGCTTCATGTCAAGTAATTCGATGTACAGGATCAGCACGGCTTGATCCACTACCCCGACGCGATTCCCCTCGATGTCCTTCAGGCGATACTGAGGCACCCTCAGTGCGCGCGCCGCGTCCTTCAGCGACAAGTCCTTCCGGGCGCGGGCGGTACGGCATCTTTCGGCAACCGGCATAAAGCGTAGTGTTGCCTCGACATCAAGCCCGTAAGCTTCTACCGCTAGAGTGACACTCTCTCCCACCAGTTGATGAATTCCGTTGGCAACGATAGCAAGCTCATCATCGTTCAAGATCGAAGTTGCAGTCAGCTTTCGCATTATGTTCACGTCTTACCGATGGGTCACTTGGTCCCCCAACAGCTAACGGTTGAGTTGACGCGGCGGCGCGATTCACGCCGCATGGCCCGACCAATGATTTAAGAAAACACGCCTCGCCGCTCGCGTCCAACGATTCGTTAGCTTCCACCGATGCGAGCCAACTCGCCTGGCTTAACGTCCTCAATCGCTGCGTTAACTTCAGGCATCAACGGCAACAATGTTTTGAAGCGGTTGTTTCGCGCAACCATCAGAATAATTCCGATATTGAACCGCTGTAGATTCTGCTGAAAAATCAGATTCTGATCCACTGTGAGGAAAACATCGAATTCGACCTCGGCCAATGCGAGAAGCTCTCCATTCTTCAGGCCTGACCAACCGCTCTCGGTGGCCGTCCGCACTTCATGATTTGCGATCTCTCTCCTCAATTTGCGTGGCACACATTCATCAAGCAGCACTTTCATATTCTTGAGCCAGCAAACTTTCTTTCATTTTCTCCAACACTTTTACGGCATGGATCCGACTGACCGCAGGAAAATCATCCAGAAACTCATCTAGCGTATCGCCTTCTTCAATGTAAGCAATTAAGGTCTGGACCGGCACGCGTGTTCCTGCAAATACAGGAGTGCCGCCAAGAATTTCTTCCGAGCGCTGGATCAAAATCTCTTCAGACATTGAATTCACCTCGGTCGCATAATACCAAAGGCTGGTGTCAGGAAACTATGTGTGTCTTACTACCACTGCTTGGCAAAGAGAAAGGCCGCCGGAATCTCTTCCCAGCGGCCTTCCTCGGTGTCTTGGTAGCCCATACGGGACAGTCTTCGCAACTTTTGCTGACGCCGACAGCAGAAAGGGTCAATTTCTTGCAACAATTCACGTTGGTCTCAATGCACTGTTCTAAGGACAGGGGATGACCCATTGCGCTGTATTAGCCAGTCGCTTTCGAACGCTTTTCGTTTTAGTGCCAACGAGCAGAACGTGACCGGGCGGGCCGGGAACTTCGCGATCTACGATCGTCAAATTGCACTCTCTAACAATATCTTCCGTGACTGAGATCAAGCCATAACCTTCAGTATGGCCGTCCATCGCAATTAACGGATCGACACATCTTATGGCTCGGAATGCTGAGATGGGATCGGGATCTCCTAGCTCATCTTTCCAATCGTCGAAAACAGCAGTCGAGGGGCGGCGACGTCCGCCATCAACTGTTGTTTGTGAACAGGGAACACGACGCCAGAGTTGACCTTGAAGAGGATTGGACGCTTCGTGGGAGGTCACCAGTCTGAGGAAAGCCTTTCTCGATTCAATTCGCGCGAGCGAGTTCTTGCAGAGCCACGCCTGCAATCTGAGGGTCGCTCGTTACGACATCGTCAATAGCGTCCTCTCCTTGCCGGGAATACGAGACCCTATAGGTTCGATCAGGAAAAACCAGAACTTCAAGATCATAATCCCGAACATGCCATTCGAGTTGAACACCTCCGCTCCGATGTGGGATCAGATCTGGACCAGGAATCGCCACCTGCTGAGCGTTCGTTAAGAGAAAATTAATTGCTCCGACAATCGCATCAGGATTGATTGGCTGGCTTCGATAGGTGTCCCAGTTTGGTGGAAGGTTCAAGAGCTGGGAGGCTTTCTGCATCCAGCCAATCAACCAATCTGGCTGTTCTTCACTTATTTCAAACTCGATCTCAATCAGCAATTCCTCAGTCATGAGGAATTGCACCTTACGAACACTCTGGTTAGTGACAGCTGGAATTTGCCAAGACTTGTTGAAATTACGAAAGCTGACTGCCGCCGGACTGTATGCCATATCCGGTGTCATCGTTGCAGCGCTACACGTCATCTTTTCTCCCCCAAACTCGGTGCATTTCCTTTTTTGTAATTGACGCAAATCCTTTCACGATCCACTTATGGGCCAGATCCAGGCAAACGACTGCATCCTCTAATGAGCCATTAGGCGTGCACCGCGCGATAATGGTCAGAATCAGTGCCGGTCGTTGTGCTTTTGTAATCACCGGAACTACGTTGATATGCAATCGGCCCCTCGGTTTATCGGTTGAAGTCTCTCCTGGAATCACATATCGCAGCGCAGTTTGTATGTTTTCCGGCTCTTTGAAAAAATCATCACTGTAACTCCCGCTATGGATCGTTAATACCTTGCTTAGCTGTCCATGACGTTTCCAACCTTCGCCTGAAACAATTTCATTTACAAATGTGACTTCGACTTGATTGAAAACAAGTGCGCCGAGATTTTCTTGGCGCACGAATCGCTCAAACTTCTCATACTCCGCTAGGAATTTACTTCGGAGTGAGCTGTAGCGGGGATACTGATCCGAATCGGTCACTTTGCGCCAATTGTGCACGAATCGGTCTTGTTGTACTTGGACCAGTTCTGTCTCCGCTTCATTTAAGAACCAGACGCGCATGGGAGGCGCAGCCTCTAAAACTTGGAATTGAAAACTCACTTTAGGTAAGGGGAAGCCAGTGCCGAACCGCTCTATGACAGGTTCAAGCGTAGGATGCTCCTCAACCTTTGGGTAATCTGATTTGAAACTGCCCCACAAAAGACCCAAAACGGGACCAGTCAGTCCTTTCAGCGGCTCAAACTGGAATGACAATGCAACCTCGGAAACCGGTGGATTAGCAAAGTCCGGTAATGGTTCACTTGAGTCCATGTGTAACGTTTCTGGAGGAGTCGAAATGGCGTCTTTCTCAGTCACATCCATACCTATATTGAGAAACGGCTAACGCACCGGTTCGGTTCCTGTTAGCGCAACTTGAATGCCGCGCCAAAGGACGAGTACACGAATAGCTGGCTCGAGCCGTGCGAAGGACGCGTCATGCCTATTATCAATAGTTTAATTTGATGATCTTTTTTCCCATATCGATGCAGAAGTCAAGGAATCAGGATCGCCTCTTCGAGGAGCAAAGCGATCATCCCTTGACTTAGGGCAAGGTTAAATCCGTTAACGATGAGTTGGCGTGGACCGAACCAGCGGACTCCTTCCACAAAGCCCACTAGAATCGCTGCGAAAAGTACCACCAAGTACACCATTTCGGCAAGCAATTTTACAGTCGCACAATTGGCTGTGAAACATGAACGTGAATTCACGAGAATTAATTCGTGTGTTCGAACTCGACGTGAATCAAACTCGCTCCGCGACGTTTCGCCAATCATCTTGACGTTCTTGCGGTTACTAACACCCTTGGCAAGAGAAAAGGCCGCTAGAGTAATCTAGCGACCTTCGCATATCGTGGTAGCGCATACGGGACTCGAACCCGTGATCTCTGCCTTGAGAGGGCAGCGTGTTAACCAACTACACCAATGCGCCGCAGAGGTCTGGGATTATAGGTAAGC